>Ga0315279_10001476_pt1 | contig 39083 bp, 36 predicted proteins | sample YL17G06_20_MG_FD_203694 | JGI IMG/M metagenome (GOLD analysis project Ga0315279, IMG submission 203694) | Sediment microbial communities from Yellowstone Lake, YNP, Wyoming, USA - YL17G06_20 | ecosystem: Environmental > Aquatic > Freshwater > Lake > Sediment | place: USA: Wyoming | collected...
CGAGCCCAGTAGGGTTGCACCCTTCTTGACCAATTTGCCATCGATGAAGATGTCGAATTGGCTCCCGGTTATGCGGAACCCGACATCATACCAGGTGTTGGAGGCGGAATTGCAAATGGTTTCATAATTGCTCGCACCATAGAAGGCGAAAAAGCCCCCCACGGCAATGAAGTCGACCCGCCTGCCAGTCGATGAATTGAGATAGATATGACCCTTGCCCAGGCCATCCGTCATGAAGGAGGCCTGCATATAGAAGCTGCCAGATTGGGCAGTGAATGCATGATACGCATAGAGGCTGCCGGGATTGGCGGTTCGGGCAAGTTTCAGGGAAGGCGGACCGTTGACTCCACAGCTGCCATCGATCGTTGCCGTACCGGCCGTGGTTGTCTTCGACCAGTCTGCGAAGGACCAGTCGTCGAAAGCGTCATAGAATATCCTTCCATTAGAGGTCCGGGAGAGCGCGAATCCCCCCTGGAACGAGTTCTGGCTGGAGGTGTTCACGTACGAGGCATAGGTCTCATTGCCAAGCGCATCCCGGGAGAAGATGAGGTTCCCCCAATCGTCATAGTTCGCATATTCGCTGTAATTGACCTCGGAGGATGAGCCGGAATAAGTGTCCACTCGCATGGGTTTGCCGGACAGGTCGTAAAAGGTCCGCTTGCTGCCCATTTGGACCCCTGATGGCGTCTTCATGGTCAGCCCAGAATAGTGAAGGGCGGACTGGAACGCATACTCCGTTGAGCCCTGAACCGCGCCGGTTTCGTTCGTCGCGATGAGCGTGCAGAAGTACACTCTCCCCGCCACCACCTTGTAATCGAACGATGAAGAACGGTATCGATCCGTGGGTGAGCTGGCATTGACAAGCGTTCCTTTGGTGACGTACCTCGCCCGCATCTCGGTGGATGCGGAGGTGTCAACTCCGTACCGGAGGTTCGTCTTCGCACCGCTCGGATAGGTGATATTCCCGATGCAATAGTCCGCGGAGGCATTATAGTCGAAGGTTGTGTATCTGTGCACCTGGTCCTCCACCGAGCCGAGGAACCATTTCGAATTGATGGATGAGTAGGTCAGGTTCGTTCGCTTGCCATCTGGACGGGTGATATAACTCAACAACCCATTCCCGTTGTATGAGAATGTTAAGGAACGCGCCAGGCCCGATTCGGTAATGGTACTAAGTCTGTTGCTCCCATCATAGCTTAGGCTCAATTGATTGAGCGGTTCGCTATCGGCTGAGGACTTGGGATCGTATCCCTGGAGATTGGATATGGTCCGCAGCTTGAAGGGGCTGGAATGGTCGAACTCGCAACGCATGCCGGAGGAGGTTATCAATTCGAAGTAGATTACTCCAGCCTTGTTCACGTCCCTGAGCACGAACTGGGTTCCTTCGTGATTGACGAATTCCTTCGAATTGCCTAGGTTCCCCCATTGGATCATGTTCCTCTGTCCGCCGCCCACACTGACGTAGTACTCATCCATCCAGGGAAGGTCGAGGTACCAATACTGGCCCAGGTTGCTGAAGGGATACCCCTTGGCTCCAAAGGGCGTCCCGTCGGACTTAAGGAAGTATCTCGGCTGCTGGTAGATTCTGGAGATGCCCAAATCCAGCCCATCCCGGCTAGGGATGGAGATGTCCTTCTGCGAAATCGTCATCAACCCTGTGCCTGGAGCGATGGAGTCCCCGTTCATGGTGAAGAACGTTCCGAATGGCGAGAGGCCGTCCCTGTTCCAGGGATCGGTGGGGGATCCTGGACTGCCGAAGGGGAGCGGGATGTTGGCGAACTGCACCGTCCGCGAACCGCCCACGATCTCGGTCCAGACTATGGGCAAATCCTCTACGGGATCCTTGCACGCGGTCAAACCGGTGATGGTCGTGCCCTGAGCTGCCTGATATATTACCATGCCAGTTGAAATGGTCCCGCCAACAAGGGGCTTCTGATGAAGGAAGATCTGATTCGGGGTCCCTGATCTAACGTAGAAGAAGCTGAGCACATTGTAGGCGTCCAGAGCTATCGAAGGATAAATGTAACCCCCATTATCCTGAGAGGCGACGTCAATGATTGTTCCATTGGTATGAGTCGGCAATAGAGTAACATACCTGATGCGACCGTTCGCCGTTGAACGGAAAGCCATATGGACGATTCCGTCCTTGGATGCAACCGCGGAGAAATAGGGTGATTTGTACGGAGCAGTCGCATCACTATATAGCCCGATATCATGGACATCTGGTGTCGTCCATCCAGCCCACCCCAGCCACCAACGCACTCTGACTTGGGGATTATAGCCACTGTATGGTGAATCAGTCGTGTACGAGGTCTCGATTACCGACACATTGCCATTCGAAGTGGGCAATACCATCGACCATAGGCAATTCCGGCCCGGGTTGGGGATCAACGCTGCATTCTGACCCCCGGTGTTTGGGATCAGATCAAAGAAAGATTCAGGGTTGCTGCCATTGAACGATCTTTGCACGCTGAAGAAATAGTTGCCGCTGATGTTGCGGATGAATGCGACCCAGAATGAATTGTCATAGGCGATGGCTACGGATGGTGGATCTATGGCAGCGCTGTTTGAGACAATCACCCTACTGGTCCACACTATCCTATTCTCGAGGAAGGTCCCATTCTTGAAGTAGCACCACGTGCCATAGCCGTCGGTGGTGATCCATGTGACAGCTATCAAGGCGTTGCGGGACGCCACGTCGAAACCAGTGCCTGAATCCGGTACGGTGCTCTCGGGCAGAAGGAATTGAGCGCTCCAGACGGTCCCGTCGGCGCTGCTTTGGTAACAGATGCCGCTGCCGCTATTATAGAATGCCCAGTACCTTCCGCTGTTGTAAACCACCTTGCGCTGAGGGGCTATGTCGGTCGGACCAGTCGCCGTGGTGGTCGAGACCAAGGAAGGATCTATCGTTCTGGAGCCTTTGTCAAATGCGACCCTGAGGGTGATATTCATGTTGCCTTTGAGGTCGGTTTGCTCACCTACGCTGAGACTGCCTGACTTGGCATCGCTCCAGTTGATCAGAAAGGACCCGGTGCGCGTGGACATGCGAACGGAGAGCAGGGGGGCGTCCAGATCTTTACCGATGAGCTGCGAAAGAGCGATGTTGTTGAGATTGGCCTCCGGCATATGTATGACCGCCGAGCGGTCCTGGACCAATATCCAGACGACGTGCCAATCCTCTCCGAGCTTTTCATCGATACTGATCACCTCGGCGGTGATCTTGGGCATCTTGCCTTCAGCGAAGTCGAAGATAACACGCATTTCTGCGGTAACAACCGTTTCGTTAATGCCAAGGGTGTAATCAACCAAAAGGCGATCGTCATTCGCTTCGATTATCTCACCTTTGAAAGGAACCAATTCAACATTTGGCGTTAGAATTGTGAAATAGGCCTCTTTGACCAAGACGCCTGCTTCGGGAGATGCAAATGCAACCTTTTCGGGGGAGGTGCTGTTCACAAGGAATTCTCCATGCGATGTCCAAAACCTCAAGAGATTCTTCTCGCCGATTAGCCTAGAAGTTTGAGGAACCGCGATGCTTGGAGAGAATTTCAGATTCGATAGGACATCATTATAGCTTTCCACGCTTCCCTGCGAAGGAGCGGTGAGATTCGAAGCATCAATGGCAGTAGCATTTGCCTCAGCGGGAATGGTCTGATCCGGATCTATTGGCATCAGCGAAGAGTCTGATCCAGGATTGCCATAACCAGCCGATCCTTGATCAGCTGTTACATTTGTGGCCAGGACATGAAAAGAGACAAGGACCATTAGCATTACTGCGACAAAAGCGAAAGTCCGTTTTGACCAAGCTACTCCTTTCCCGCCCACTCCCTCTGCCACCCACCTTCCCTTCCCGAGCGATCGTTGCTTTCGAGCTACTATTCAAGGGATGTCCACCGTGCTTTGCAGAACGACACCCTTTGAAGCGCTTGATTGCGATTCCAGATACGCTCGCAAGACGTATATTAACCCAATTTGAGCATGCCACAATAACATTTATATATCATAACCGAACGAAAGGGAGCTGGCTTTGAATAATACTCGCCAAATAAGACTAAGCAAAAGAGCTGGCTAGGACCCAAGGGTCTGAACCTCACTGCATCTTGATGAGTCTAGATAAGAACGGGAAGATAAATGGAATTTTGGCTTCTGGTGCAATCCGTTTTAATTGAAATAGAAAAATGATTATCTGGTTAGCATAGGGAGCGGGCGAGAGGGGATTCGAACCCCTGACCTGCAGCTTAGGAGGCTGCTGCCATATCCAGTCTAGGCCACTCGCCCATTGTAAGCGGCATGAGAAAGGGCCACTAGGCCCCTTCGGGGGTCAGGATCCCGCGCCACCTGAACCCCTTTGAAAAGTGTTTACTCCGTGATGACTTCTTCAGGGACCTCTTCCGCCGGCTTTTCCTCGGCCGGTTTCTCCTCTGCGGGCTTCTCCTCGTCCTTCTTCACATACTCCTCGATGAAGCGGACGGTCTTGGCGCCCAGGGCCTCGCGGAGATCGGCAACCACCTTGTACTTGGCGAGCAGCCACTTCTGGTCATACTTGCAGACATCCGGAATGGTCAAGTCCACGTCCTTGCCCTCCGGTTTGGCCTTGAATCCCTCGCCGGTGCCGTAATCCATTTGGACCAGGGCAATGACCTTTTCGTTGTCGTCCATGACCTTGCAGGCGACCTTGAACTTGTACTTCAGGCTCTTGCCCGCGAAACGGCGGTTAAAGTCCACCCTGACTATCCTCGGGGTGAGGCCAGTGATTACGCCTACCCGATTCCTTACGTTGACCTCGAGCCCGATCCTCGGCTCGATATCCTTCTTCAAGAAGTCCCGCACCGGGATCTGCTCCACCAGCTTCGGGTCGCGCGGGCCAGCGGCCTTCTCCGGCAGTATGGTGACCTCCCTCTCCTCGTTCACATAGGAGCTCATGAGCGCCTCGTCCAGGCCCTCGAACAGCCTGCCCCCGCCCACCAGGACCGGGATAGCGCCATATGTGACGTTCTCGTTGAACAGCCCGGCCTCCTTGGCCACATCCGGATCGGTGGTGTCAAAGAGTTCGTTCTTATCGGCTGTCCAGCCGCTGTACTCCAATCGGACGATGTCACCCTTCTTGATCATGAGAGCATCTTCAATCTTGTCAGCCGACATAAGCTTCACCAGTAAATCTCTTAATAGAGCGAATTGGAGTCATCAATTCGTCATTCTTATAATTTTTGGTCGTTCGTGCCCCGTTCAGATGGTGATGAGCGCATCGACGGTTCTTCTGTCCAGGACCTTTACCAGCTCAATCAACAATCTCAGCGTGTTCTCGAGGTCTGCTAGATCGAAGACTCCCACGTGCGAATGAATGTGTCGGGTCGGGACCCCGATGGCAATACTGGGAACCCCCACATTGGACACGTGAATCGGCGCGCCGTCGGTGCCCCCGCCCGCGGTAGTGGCCAGCTGGTAAGGGATCTTGTGCTTTTGACAGGTTTCGATGACCAGCTCTTTGAGGGGCTGGTTTGGGATCATCAGTGCATCGAAGGTGGTGATGGCGAGGCCCTCGCCCATCTTGGCCTGCGCTTGCTGCGGCTCGATGCCTGGAACATCTCCCGCCACATCCACATCCACGACTATGGCCACATCGGGCATGGTGGCCTTTGCTGCTGTTTTAGCCCCGCGCGCACCGACCTCCTCCTGCACGGTCGCCGCGCCGACCACCCGGTTCGGGTGCTCGATCCTCTCCTCCTTGAGCGTCCGTATGACCTCCGCCGTCAGGAACGCCGAGATGCGGTTGTCGAAGGCCTTGCCGAAGCACAGTGTACGTTCGCCATTGGCCTTCCCTTCCTTGAAGGCCTTCTTGCGCATGCTGTAGAAAGTGGATTCTGGCACCACCGCATCGCCGATGCGCACCCCCATGGCCTCCACCTCATCCTTGTTCGCCGCTCCGATGTCGATGAACATCTTGTCCTTGGTGACGACCTTCTTGCGCTCTTCGGCATCCATCACATGCGGGGGCTTGCAGGCGATCAGGCCGGGAACCAGGCGCTTCTTGGACATCACCTTGACCCTTTGGCCCAAGAGCACCTGATCGAACCAGCCGCCCAGCTGATGGAAGCTGAGATAGCCCATGGCGTTGACCCCCGTTATGATGAAACCAATCTCATCGATGTGCCCCGGGATGAGAATCACTGGTCCATCCTTCTGGCCCACCTTGTCATAGAACAGATTGCCCATCTTGTCCCCATACACGGAATCGGCGTATTTGGCCACATACTTCTTCATGAGGGCGATCGGCTCCTTCTCGAATCCAGAAGGGCCTGGGCTGTTGCACAGATCTTCGAGGAACTTGAGTGATTTGCTGTTCACAGAAGCACTTCCACACGGTTGAGCAGGATGCCCAAGCATCCTTGCTGCCGGTTACCGACGCCCTGGGTATTTAATCCCTGAGATTGCCCTTTGGATACTGGCGCGTTCATGCTCTGCAGCGGCAAGACCTGGCTTGCATTTTCAATACCCTTTGTGCGGGAATCTGGCACAGCAACCAGGAAAAACCAATAAATCCTAGATGAGGGTTACGAGGGTCAACGCCACCATAGCTCAGCCTGGCAGAGCGGCTGACTTGTAATCAGCAGGTCGGGAGTTCAACTCTCCCTGGTGGCTCCACCATCCATTGATTTCTCGCTGGTGTCAGAATTGTCACGCGAACACATGGAATTGAACCGCTGGCACTGGGACGAGGTGGTTCCCATTCACGCCCGGTCCCGTTTCTATAATGTGGACTCCTTCCTGTCGGGGAAATCGAGCCTTCTGCCGGTCGGGATCGAGGAATTGGAGGATGTCAAAGGAAAAAAGATGCTCCATCTTCAATGTCATTTTGGCCTGGACACGCTCTCATGGGCGTGCCATGAGGCGAAGGCCACCGGCGCAGATTATTCCGGAGAGGCCATCCGCCTGGCTCGCAAGTTGGCTACCAAAGCGGGATCGAAGCGCGGTTCATCCAGTCGACCATCAATGACCTGAACGAAGTGCTTGAAGGGGGATTCGATATCGTCTTCACCTCCTACGGAGTGCTTTGCTGGCTACCGGACCTGCGCTCCTGGGCGCGGACCATTGCTGACCACCTTCGGCCGGGAGGCGTTTTCTATATCGTCGAGGATCATCCGCTGGCATCCCTCATCGATGAGAAGGGCGAGAATGGAATTAGCATCGGATACCCATATTTCTCGACAGGAACGTCTCTCAAGTTCGAAGGCCTGGGCACCTATACCGATAGGTCCACCGAACTCGTTCATAACGCGGTCTTCGATTGGCAGCGTCCCCTGAGCGAGATCGTGAACGCGATCCTGGATGCGGGTCTATTGATCGAGTTCCTGCACGAGTTCCCCTACGGCTTCTTCCAGAGACATCCACGTATGGTCAGGGCCGCGGACCGCACCTGGCGCTTTGAGGGCCCCGCTGCCTCCTTCCCGCTCATTTTCTCCATCAGAGCCAGGAAGATGTGACGAAAGGGTCGTCATTCCAGCCACACAGTATCATCCTCGTGGAAGTTGACCTTGAGCACCAGGATACGGAAAGGCTGCGGGACCTCGGGGTTGCCGTGGATGTCCCCCGGTTCGCATACCAGCACGTCCTCCGGCTCCATCACGACCTTCTCTTCTCCGATCTGGAAGAACGCGCGGTCCAAGGCGAAGAACACCTCGGTCGTCTGGCTATGGTAGTGCAGGGGCACCTTGCTGCCCGGTTCGAAGGCGACCTCCTGGAGGAACGACCCTTCGATGCCCAGGTGCTCCTGGGCCAGCAGGATGCGCTTCTGGTAGCCCCGGCCTTTCGTCCAAGGGACCCCAGCAGCGGAATAAAGCTTCATTGGACCCCTTTGTTCACGCTCGGCCTTTGACCACGTCGCCGATCGACGCATCAAGAATCTCCACGCCGGCGTCGATCTGCTCGATGCTGGTGGTGAGCGGGGGGATGTAGCGGATGGCGGACCGCCCGCATCCGAGAAGGAGCAGGCCGCGCTTGAACGCCAGCTCCTCTATCTGATCGCGCTCCTTGACCGCCGGCTCCTTGGTGCGCCGGTCCTTGACGAACTCGGTGGCCAGCATCAACCCTAGGCCGCGCACGTCGCCGATGATCTCGTACTTGTCCTGCAGTTCCATAAGCCTCTGGCGCAGATGCTTTCCCTTCTTTTCCGCGGCGGAGACCAGCTTCTCTTCCTGCACGATGTCAAGGGTGGCCAGGGCGGCGGCGCAGGCGAGCGCGTTGCCTCCGTAGGTGTTGGAATGCGCTCCCTTCTTGGACCAATCCAGCTCGCGACGGAAAATGGTGGCGGCGATCGGCACTCCCGAGCCCAATGACTTGGCGGAGCACATGATGTCCGGGACCACGCCATAATGCTCCATGGCCCACATCTTGCCGGTCCTTCCGATTCCCGCCTGAACCTCATCGTCCACGAACAGGATGCCGTTCCGCTTGCACATCTTGGATATGATCTGGGGGAACTCCTTCGGCGGGACGATGTAGCCTCCCTCGCCCTGGATGGGTTCCATGAACACCGCCGCGACCTCCTCCGCGGGCAGGAAGGTGTCGAAGTACAGCTCCTCGATTATCTTGGCGCACCAGACCCCGCACTTGGGGTACTCGAGCTTATACGGACAGCGGTAGCAGTGGCCGAAGGGTATGATGGTGACTCCCGGCACCTCGGGAAAATAGCGCTCGTGGTGCACCTTCTTGGAGGCGGTGAGGGACAGTGCCCCAAAGGTGCGCCCGTGGAACGCCCCGATGAAGGAAATGAACTGCTTCCTCTCCGTGGAATAGCGAGCCAGCTTCATGGCCGCCTCGATCGATTCCGCCCCCGAGTTGCTCAGGAACACTTTCTTCTTGGAGGGCCCGAGGGCCATCCGGCACAGTCTTTCGCTGAGCCTCGATTGCCCATCGTAATAGAAATCGGTGCCGGCGAAATGGGTGAACCTTTTCGCTTGCTCTGTGATGGCCTTGATCACCTGTGGATGGCTATGGCCGACGTTGAGGACCGCCACTCCCGAAGCGAAATCGAGGTAGCGATTGCCATCCACGTCCCAGACCACCGTGCCCTTCGCCTTCGCCACCACGAGTGGAAAGGCCTTGGTCGATGTGGCCAAGTACTCCGTGTCAACGTCCACGATCTTCTTCGCCCTGGGCCCGGGAGGCTCCACCTTCATCTCTGGTGCCTTTACCATTATCGATCCCCGACGGAATGCGATACTTCTGAACCTATATTATTGTTCGCTGGCCTACGGAAATCGGAAGGGGGCTTTGCCATATCCAGATAGACGATGGCTCGTATGACCTCAGAAAAGGCCTGCGAAAGTCCCTAAGGGTCTGCGAAAAACGCAGACTCATTCTTCCGCGTTCTCGACCTGCTCGGCGCTCTCGATGACCTTGGTCAGGATCGAGTAGCCATTGATCATGTCCGCTTCGTTCACGATGAAGATGGTGTCGGTGTAGCAGGACACCGTCTCCACCACGTTGACGTTGTTCTCCGCCAGATTAGAGGCGAGGAAGGCGAAGACCCCGCTCGTCTCCACGATGCGCTCCGGCGATTTGACGGTGATCTCCACCAGGTCCTGCCTGACCTTGAGCACGTGCTCCCGGCCGACCGTGTTGACCACTTCGTTCTTGAGCTTCTCATCCATGATGATAGTTATCGCCTGGGCTCCCTGGATTATCTGCATGATGGCCTTCTCGTTTATGAGCTTCTGGAACACCGTCTCCAAGCGCTGGAGCACGGTCCAGTCGTTCTTCGCGGTCACGATGCTGATCTTGGTCTTGACCTCCAGCCGGCTGTTCGCCAGGATGCGCAGGATCTCCCGCTCGTGATCCCTCTTGGCCAGTTTGACGGCGTAACGACGGCAGGCGATCATCACCGCCTCCTCGTTCTTGATGCTGAGGTCCTTCATTATGAGCCTGGCCAACGATGAATAGTTGATCAGGTCCTTGGAGATGCAATCCTTCACGCTAGGGTGAGCGTCGATGTAGGCGCGGGTGCGTTCCGCGATGCTCTCTTTCTGGGATTGCTCTTTCATAGAGAGGTAACAAAAAGAATGAGGATATTTGAAAGTTTAGGCGAAATCGCCTCCAACCCGCAACCTTCCCAAGGCTTTTCCATGACTAATGACCAGAATTGGTCCGACCGGCCGCGGATTGTCGGCTCACACAAAATCATCATATACAAGAACAGCGGAGGGCAAGGCCCTTGTCCCTCCTTTCAACGAGATTCAGAAGGAAATCAGGGGGGCGAGGGTCGAGGCCTCGCCAGGAAAGAGGATAGTGTTTCGTTGAAGGCCGTTATCGATTGGTCCCCGATTATCAGGGGCGGGACCACCCTCACCACTTTGCCCGCGGCCACGTTGATCAGCTGCTTGCGCGAGAACCCGTAGGCCTGGAACTCCTTGGCCCTTTCGCCCATCTCGATGCCGATCATGAGCCCTTTGCCCCGGACTTCCTGCACCAACGGGCTGTCCTTGGAAATAGCGCGCATGCGGGCCATCCACTCCTCGCCCTTGACATTGGCGCGCTCCACCAGCCCCTCCTTTTTCAGCGTTCTGATGACCGCCGTGGCCACCGCGCATCCTAGAGGATTACCGCCGAAGGTCGTGCCGTGGGAGCCCGGACCGAACGCCTTCGATATCTCGACCGAGGAAACGATGGCGCCGATGGGGAAGCCTCCCCCCAGGGCTTTGGCCAGGGAGATGATGTCGGGGACGATGCCGTAGTGCTCGAAGCCGAACATCTTGCCTGTGCGGCCCAATCCTGTCTGTACCTCGTCCATTATTAGGAGGGCTCCCTTGTCAGTGCAGACGTCCCGGGCCGTGCGCATGAACTCCTTGCTGGGGATGACGATGCCTCCCTCGCCTTGGATGGGCTCGAGGATCAGGGCCGCCGTCTCCGTGGTCACCTTCTCCTTGAGCTGCTCCACGGAGCCGTAATCGATATGCTCGAAAGCCTTGGAGAGCAGCGGCTCATAGCCGACCTGGTACTTGTGCTGGCCGGTGGCCGACAGCGAACCGGCAGTGCGGCCGTGGAACGAGTTCCTGGTGGCCACGAACTTGAACCTGCCCGTCTTCTTGGCGGCCAGTTTCAAGGCGGCCTCGTTCGCCTCGGCGCCGCTGTTCACGAACAAGGACGCCGCCAGCGGCCAAGGCACGATGGAGGCCAGCGCCTCGCCCAGCTCCGCCTGCTCCTTGATATAGTACAGGTTCGAAACGTGCATCATCCTCTTCGCTTGGCTCGATACAGCCTCCACCAGAGCCGGGTGGTTGTGCCCCAGCACGTTGACCGCGATGCCCGCCACGAAGTCGATGTAGCGGCAGTTGCCCAAGTCGAAAAGGAACTCCTTCTCCCCGTGCTCAAAGCAGACCTCTTCCTTGGTGTAGTTCTGGAACAGGTAAGCGGAATAGAGCTGTTTCACCTCGTCCAAGTTCAATCTCTCACCTCATAATGCGCGTGCCCACGAAATGACCGGAGAGCAACTGGCTTGCCAATGCATGCTCTCCCTTGCCATCGATCATGTGCGCGACCCTCACTCCCGATTCGACCGCGGAACGGCAGGCCTCCACCTTCGGTATCATGCCGCCGCTCACGATGCCTTTCGCCACCAGTTCAGGCACCTCCGAGGTCTTTATGATGCTGACGGCCGTCTCCGGCTTCCCGAACTCCCTCATCACCCCAGGAACATCGGTGACCAGGACCAGCTCCTCCGCTTTGATGCCCCTGGCCAGCTCTGCGGCCACCGTGTCGGCGTTGACGTTCATGAGCCCCCCGTCCTCGGCGGCGCAGACCGGGTAGAGCACGGGCAGCTTGCCTTCCCCGAGCAGCTTCCACAGTGCCGCCGGCCTCACCTCGGTCACCTCCCCCACCCGGCCCAGGTCCACTGAGGTCTCCTTCCCGGCTTCGTCCTTCGCCTTGAAAGGAGGCATTTTGCAGGACAGGATCGTGTTGCCCTTGGCCCCCGCCATCCCGACCGCCTCCAGTCCCTCGTGCCTCAAGGCCTCCACTATTTGGGCGTTGATGCGACCGAGAACCGCCGCCACCACTGACAGCGCCGCCTCGTCCGTGACCCTCAAGCCGGCCACCTTCTTCACATCTAGGCCCCGGCGCTTCATCTCCTCGTTTATCTCCGGCCCGCCGCCATGGACCAAGACCAGGTGCACGCCGTTCTTCACCAGGACGGCGACATCCTTGGCGAACGCCTGCAGCTGCTCTGGGCTGGCAATGGAGGAACCTCCGATCTTCACCACCACCTTCTTCCCCTGGAGCGCCGCCGCTCTCGGATATTGACCGCCCGCCTTCTGCATTTGAAACCCTCAGGTGGTGTAGGAGGCGTTGATCTTGACGTAATCGTAGGAGAGGTCGCAGCCCCAGGCCTCGCCGTTGCCATTCCCTATGCCCAGATCGAGCTCCACCCGGATGCGCTTCTCGCGTAGGATGCCGCGAGCGATGCCCTCCTCGGGGGAATTGGGAACGATTATCGGGGCGCCGTCCTCGAACAGCACCACGCTCCTACCGTTGCGGAGGGTGAGCCTGACCTTGGAGATGTCGAACTCGCTGCCCGAGTTGCCTAGGGCCGCCAGTATCCTTCCGAAGTTGGGATCGGCCCCGAACACGGCGGCCTTCACCAGGTTGGAAGCGACGATGGAGCGAGCGGCCGCCCGCGCCTCGTTGTCATCCTTGGCTCCCGTGACCAGCACCTCGATGAGCTTGGTGGCCCCTTCTCCATCCACCACCACCGCTTTGGCCAATGACTTCGCGATGAAGAACACCCCTGCCCAGAACTCCGGTTCGTTGTCTGCCGCGATGCCGCCCGCGGCCCCATTGGCCATCAAGGCGGAGATGTCGTTGGTGCTCTGATCCCCGTCCACGTTGATGACGTTGAAGGAGGAGTCCATGACCTGCTGCCACTTGGCCGACAGGTCGCTCTCGATCCTGGCGTCCGTGGTGATGAAGCTGAGCGTGGTGGCGTGCAGTGTGCGCATGGCCGGGGATATCATCCCGCTACCCTTGGCGATGCCCCCGATGGTGACCAGGGTGCCGTCCCTCAGGGTGACCTGGCAGGCGAAGGACTTCAGCTTGGTGTCCGTGGTCATGATCGCCTTCGCGGTCTCGATGTCCGCCTCCCTGCCCCGCTCCAGCTCCTTCACCGCCTGCGTTATGCCAGGGATGACCTTGTCCATCGGCAGGAAGCGGCCGATGACGCCGGTGGAGGCGACCCCTACCTCCTTCGCATCGATGTGGAGCCCCTTGGCCACCTCCTGACGCATGCTCTCGGCGTCCTCGATGCCCTTCGGTCCCGTGAGCGCGTTGGCATTGCCCGAGTTTATGATGAACGCCCTGAGCGTCTTGGGATCGTCGCGCATCATCACCTCGATGGGCGCGGCGCGTGCCTTGTTCTGCGTGTAGGCCATGGCCGCGGCCGCCGGTACCTCGGAATAGACAAGGGCCAGGTCCAGCTTGTCCTTCTTGATCCCTGCCTTGACCCCAGACGCCTTGAATCCCATGGGCGATGTTATGCCCCCCTCGATGATGTTCATGCTCAAACCCCCAGTCCCGGAAAGTCCAGTCCTGCGCACTCGTCCAGACCGAACATGATGTTGGCGTTCTGCACAGCCTGTCCGCTGCCTCCCTTCACCAAGTTATCGATGATGCTCATGACCACCACCGTGCGTTTCCCGGCCAGCTCGAACCCGATCTCGCAGCGGTTCGAACCTATGACGTTGGGGATCGAGGGCACGCCATCGATGCGCACGAAGCGCTTACCCTGGTAGAACTTCGAGTAAATGGAATGCAATGCGGCCAGGTCAAGGGGCTCTTTGAGCTCCACGTAGGAGGTGCATAGCATGCCGCGCACGATGGGCATGAGGTGGGGCGCGAAGATGACCTCCACGCTGCTCCCGGCGAGGCGCTCTAAGACCATCTGGATCTCGGGGGTATGACGGTGCGTCCCCACCTTGTAGGGGATGAGGGAGGCTCCGCAGGTCGGGTGGTGCGTCATCTTGCTCGGCTCTTGACCAGCACCGGAGGTGCCGCTCTTGGCGTCCACGATCACCCTGCCCTCCACCAGCCCCGCCGCGAACAAGGGGGCGAGGCCCAGAGAGGAACAGGTCGGATAGCAGCCAGGGTTGGCGATGATCTGGGCCGCAGCGATTTGCTCCCGGAACAGCTCTGGGAGCCCGTAGGCCGCCCGGCTCAGGTTGCCGGTGTCCTTGTGCTCCATGCCGTACCATTTCTTGTAGACCAGCGGGTCGCTGAGCCGGTAGTCCCCGCTCAAATCTATGATCTTGACCCCTTTGGATGCCAGCCCCGGCACGATCTCCATGGAGGCCCCATGCGGGGCGGCCACGAACACCAGGTCGCAGTCCGCGCCTTCCCGCAGCCTCTCTTCGAAACGCAGGTCCACGAAGCCGTCCAGGTAGCCGTGCACCTTGGACACCTTGACCCCGGCATGCTGCCGTGAGGTCATCGCGTGTAACTCTATCTGGGGATGGCGGCAGAGCAGGCGGGCTAATTCCCCGCCAGTGTAGCCAGACCCGCCTACGATCGCTGCTTTGAACATCTCTCGCTTCCTCGTATCCAATCGGTGCCCAGCTAGCCTCTCAAAGGAATGGCTGAGCTAGATTCTCGGCTGATTGGGGGTGCCTATTAAAAGAATGATGACCCATTTCGGACATTTGCCCCCGCAGCTGTTTTCATGATGACCTCGAATATGCTGGCTAACCTCACCTGTCCTATATGAGACGGCACGAGGGCACCGGAGTCGACGGTGCATCAACAAGCCTTAATAACATCCTCCTAGTTGCACCGGGGATTCCAATGACTTCCATTAACGAGCGCAAGAAGGTTGTGCTTGCATATTCTGGCGGACTGGACACATCCGTCGCGATCAAATGGCTTCAGGACAGATATAGCGTCGATGTGGTCGCCGTCTCCGTGGACGTCGGGCAGCCAGGGGACATGAGGGAGAACATCGACCGGGCCAAGAGGATCGGTGCCATCAACGCGTACGCTATCGACGCCAAGGAGGAGTTCGTGGAGAACTACTGCTGGCCTTCCTTGAAGGCCAACGCCATGTACGAAGGCTCTTACCCCGTCTGCACTTCCATCGCTCGGCCGCTCATCGCCAAGCTCCTGGTGGACGTGGCGAAGACCGAGGGTGCGCCCTACATCGCCCACGGCTGCACGGCCAAAGGCAATGACCAGGTCCGTTTCGATGTCTCCATCGGCGCGCTCGCCCCGCACCTTGAGATCATCGCCCCCATGAGGGAGTGGGTCATGACCCGCGAGGACGAGATCGAATACGCGAGGGAGCACGGGATCCCCATCAAGGTGAAGAAGGAAAGTCCCTACTCCACCGACGAGAATCTCTGGGGGCGCAGCATCGAATGCGGAGTGCTGGAGGACGCGTACCAAGAGCCACCGGAAGATGCTTTCGAGTGGACCGTCTCCCCCGCCGCGGCACCGGACGAGCCGGAGTACATAGAGATCGGTTTCGAAAAGGGAATCCCAGTTTCTCTCAATGGGGAGAAGATGGGCGGAGTGGAGCTGGTAGAGAAGCTCAACACGGTGGCAGGGCGGAATGGCGTAGGCCGCATCGATCACATCGAGGACCGCCTGGTGGGCATCAAGTCCAGGGAGAACTATGAATGCCCGGCCGCGGTCGTGCTCATTAACGCGCACAAGGACCTGGAGAAGCTGATATTGCCGAAGGATGTGCTGAAGTTCAAGACCTCCATCGACCAGAGATACGCCGAGCTCGCCTATGACGGGCTGTGGTTCAGCTCTCTCAAGTACGCCTTGGATGCGTTCGTGGACAAGACCCAGGAGTACGTCACCGGAACGGTCAGGGTCAAGCTTCTGAAGGGGAACGCCGTCGTGGTGGGCCGCGCGTCACCCTACTCCATGTACGATACCGGCCTGGCCACCTATGCCAAGGGCGACCAGTTCGATCACACCTGCGCCAAGGGCTTCATTTATGTGTGGGGATTGCCATTAAAGACGGTCGCTGCGGCGCACAAGGACAAGGTGGAAGATAGTGAGCCAACGGGTTCTATGGTCGGGGAGATTCAAGGAAATAGCGAGTGACCAAACGCTCGCTTTCACCTCCTCGTTGGCGGTGGACCGCCGGCTGGCATGGTATGATGTGATGGGCTCCATAGCCCATGCGCAGATGCTCTCCAGACAGGGCGTCCTCCCTCCACTGGAGGTGTCCAAGATCGTGGAAGGGTTGAAAGGGCTGCTGGATGACATCGAGAACGATGCGCTCCATTTCTCGGAGAAGCTCGAGGATGTGCACACCAATGTCGAGTTCCAGCTAACGGAGCGCGTAGGGGAGGCGGGCGCGAGGCTGCATACCGCGCGCAGCCGCAACGATCAAGTGGCCACGGATTTCCGCATGTTCCTGCGCGATCAGGTCCTGGAAATGTGCGCCGCCATCGCCGACCTGCAGTCCGCCCTTATTAAAATGGCCAAGGGGCACCTCGATACCATCATGCCAGGCTTCACGCACATGCAGCACGCCCAGCCTGTCAGCCTAGCACACCACCTCCTCGCCCATGTCCAAAGACTGCAACGGGACACCGAACGTTTCCTGCAGGCCTACGGGCGTATCAACCTCTGTCCGTTGGGAGCGAGCGCTCTGGCCGGGACCACCTACCCGATTGACCGGAGGTTCACGGCGGAAGCCCTGGGGTTCAAAGAGCCTACCGAGAACTCGTTGGATTCGGTCTCGGACCGCGACTTCGCATCCGAGTTCGTGTTCTGTACCTCATTGCTCATGACGCATCTCTCCTCGATCAGCGAGGAGATCGTGATCTGGTCGACGCCGGAGTTCAGCTTCGTGGAGGTGAGCGATGCGTTTTCCACCGGAAGCTCGATCATGCCCCAGAAGAAGAATCCGGACGTGGCCGAGCTGATCCGCGGGAGGACCGGCATCACCTTCGGCAACCTCATGTCCCTTCTGACCATGAACAAGGCCTTACCGCTGGCGTACAACCGCGACCTCCAGGAGGATAAGGGCTTGGTGCTTTCCGCGTCCGACACCGCTCTGCAGAGCGCCAGAATAATGGCTTCCATGCTCACCACCCTCACATTCAATAGGACAAGGATGCGGGAGGCGGCCGAGAAAGGCTACCTGAACGCCACCGAGCTCGCCGATTACCTGGTCACCAAGGGGGTCCCGTTCAGGAGGGCACACGAGATCACTGGCAAGGTGGTGCGCCACGCCATTGACAAGGACAAACGCCTGGAGGAGTTGGGACTTGAGGAGCTGCGCCATTACTCCGACTCGATAATGGCAGATGTTTTCGATGTGCTTCCAGTGGAGAAGTGCGTGGAAAGGCGCACTTCCTATGGGGGCACTGCGCGCAAGGCCGTGGAAACCCAACTGTCCAAGGCGCAAAAGGCGATGCGGCTGTCCATTGAACACGCGAAAGCTGAGAGGGGACGGCTCGACCTCGCCTTCCGGTCCCTGCTATCGGACTGATTTCGCGCCGCTCATTCTTCCACGGAAGAGAGAGCGTTCCATTCGACCTCATGGTCGATGCCTGCCCTGCTGAGAAGCTTGCTCAGTTTCTCGGTGATGCGCACGACCTCGCTGCTGGGCGCCGTCCCCCGAATGTAGAATTCCTTCCTGGTCAAAGGGAAGATCAGCCTCATCCTTCCTTTGCGGTTGTAGCCTTCGGGCTTGCCGTTCCGCTCCAATTCCACCTGGTTCACGTAGATGAACATCTGGAGCACCTCCTGGTCTTCCGGCATCTGGTCGGTCTCCTGGAGGAAGGTGGTCAGCAATTCCGGAAAAATCTTGGCGATGTCGCGGTAGTCCTTTCGGTTCCTTAACACGAAATGGCCGCTCATCGCTTTCATTAGCGTTTCGATGAGGTGGATTCTATTTAAGGGTACCGAGCCAACCTTCTGCCTATCTCCGAACCTCGAAGCTAGCTTGCTGGATTCGTTGCGGAATTACCTTAGTGAGTCTCGGCGATGCAGAGGAACTTCCTCCTCCAGGACGAGGGGGACAAAAGGCGAATGCCATGCATCTCCAGATCGGCGGCCATGTCCTGGAACTCGATGAACCCAGTGATCTGCAGGCCGGCGGTCTGCAGCAGGCGCTTGACCGCCTCCTCAGAAAAAACACAATGCGTCTCCCTCATTTCCATCCCCTCCATCATAGAGCCAAAGCTCCAGACCTTGGTGACGAAGTCCTGCAAGTCCCGCTTGGGCATGGCCAGCTTGTCACCCTCCTGACGCACTCTGACCATTCGGTATCGGAAGTTGAGCTGGAAATGGGCTATCAAGCCAGCACAGGAGGGTCCCCCAAGTAAGATCTGGCACTCCCCTTCCCCCGGATCCAAATGGTCAAGAAGGAGGAATCGCCCCTTTGGCTTGAGCGCGGCTTTGATCCGGGCCAGGGAGCGCATGAGTTCGTCCTCCTTGCCAAAGAGCTTCACTTCGTGCAGAACCTGTGAAGCCACGATCACCTCGAACTCGCTCTGGAAATCGATGTCATCGATGCGCTTGCAGGTGAATTCGGTCGAGGGACAGAGATCCTTGGCTTGCCGCAATCTCTCCGCGCTCTCATCCAGGCCGACCGTCCTATTGACCTGCCCCTCCAGCCGCTTCAGCAGCAGGCCGCTCCCGCACCCGATGTCCAGGACCGAGTCGCACTTCCCGATCATCCGGGCCAGCAGCTCGAACTTCTCGTTGTCCTGCCTCCCGCGCGCCAGCTCACGGTCCATAAGGGCTTTGGCCATCTCGCGGTCGTACAACGGCTGCTTCACGGAGAATTCCATGGGCGATGCCTGGTATAATGCTTGGGCACAAGACCGGCCGTGCCGATTCGTTTTAAGAACCTTGAGGCAATACTGGTCCATGGTCGTTGGCTTGACCATTGCAGGCTCGGATCCCATAGGGGGAGCGGGGATCCAAGCGGACATCAAGGCGATGAGCGCTTTGGGCGTGCATCCAGCCACCGTCATCACCTGCATCACTTCGCAGAACACCACCGACGTATTGGGAATTCTCCCCATTCCCAGAAGACAGATCGCTTCCCAGCTCCATGCGGTACTGGAGGATGCGCAGGTCGGGGCGGTCAAGACAGGCATGCTGTACAGCGCAGAGATAGCCCGCAACGTGGCCTCACAGCTGAAGAGAACGGACATGCCGCTGGTGGTCGATCCGGTCCTTGCGGCGGGAGTGGGCACTTCCCTTCACTCGAAAGGGCTTGTCGATGCCATTATCAAGAACATCGTTCCCTTGGCGACCTGCATCACTCCCAACCGCTCGGAAGCGGAAGCCCTCACTGGCATCAGGATCAAGGGAAGGAAGGAGGCTGAGAAGGCTTGCGAGAAGTTGTTGGCCTTGGGGGCGCAGAGCGTGCTCCTGAAGGGCGGCCATTTCTCCGGGGAAAAGGTAGTGGATGTCCTGCTGGACAAGAACGGGTTCATCGAGATCAAGGCATCAAGAGTAGAGGCAAGGTTGCACGGGAGCGGCTGCCACCTCTCGGCCTATCTGACTGGCTATCTCGCCCTTGGAATAGAATTGGAGGAAGCGGTCGTCTCCGCTAAAGAAAGGGTCGCAGAGGCCATCACCGGTCATTATGCGGTCGGTCGCGGCGCGGAGGTGCTGGATTCCCTATCATACTTGAAGATGGAAGCGCAGCGCTATCGTACCCTCCAATCCCTAAAGGAGGCCACGGAGCGCCTGGAAGCCTTTCTTTCTTCTAAATGGATACCCGAGGAAGGCATCCAGTTCGCATACGCGCTAGCGAACGCCCGGTTTTACGAGGACGTTTGTGGGCTTGAAGGACCGATATTTTCGCCAGGGGAACGGATAAGGCATGATGGATGCTTCGCGTTCGGCGCTTCCCGCCAACTGGCAAAACGAATCCTGGAGGCCATGCGAGTTGATGAAAGCCACCGATCTGGGCTGAACCTACGCTTCTCAGATGCCAGCCTGAAGCGTGTGGAGGAGGCGGGACTGGCGGTGCTCGTCGGTGAAGAGGAAGGCCAAGAGCCAATTCTTTTCATCTTTGGCACCGACCCAGAGGACATTGTGACGAAGCTAAGGAAGGTAATGCCTTGAGCGGTCGAAATCTGAGGATCGCGATGTTCACTGACACCTACCTTCCCTCCCGGGACGGGGTGATTACTTCGCTGCTTCTCAGCAAAAGAGAGCTGGAGCGATTAGGCCATGAGGTCTTCATCTTCGCTCCTGACCCAAAGGAAAGCCATGACAGGCAGAAGGGAGTGCACTACTTCCGCTCCATGAGCTTCACCCATTACGAGGGCTACCGCATCCCGGTTTTTCCGACCAATAAGGGCGAGATACTGCAGAAGCTGGGCATCGACGTCATCCACTCTCACGGGCTGCTGTTCCAGGGTCTGCGGGCCATGTTCGCGGGCCGCACCCGAAAGTTGCCGGTGGTCATAACGTTCCATACCATGGTGACCGAGGCTGCCCAGTACTACAATTTCACGCCAATACCGCACGATATCGCTTCCAAGCTCATTTGGATCTACCTGCGCTCCTTGCTCCAAAGGTCCGAGGCCGTGATCGCCCCGACCGAGGCGATCAAGCAGGAATTGCTGGGTTATGCTCCTGGCATGCGCCGGATAGTAGTGATCCCCACCGGAATCGATTACGATCGGTTCCATCTCGGCATCGATGGATCTGCGGTCCGCCACAAGTTCGGATTGGACGGAGAGAAGCTTATCCTTCACGTAGGACGCATCGCGAGAGAGAAGAACCTGGATCTGGTCCTTTCAGGGTTCAGATTGCTGAGCCGAGAGGAGGAGCGGGCGCGGCTGATGGTGGTTGGCGACGGGCCAGCCCGGAGGCACTACATTGGCTTGGCCAAAGAGATGGGCATCGAGGACCGGGCCATATTCACCGGCTTCGTGCCCGATGCCGAGCTCCCCCAATATTATGCCGCCTGCGATATTTTTACCCTGGCCTCAAAGTTCGAGACCCAGGGCATCGTCATCCTGGAAGCGATGGCCTGCGGCAAGCCGGTGGTAGGCATCAACTATAGGGCAGTGGCGGAGATCATCAGAGACGATGAGACCGGTTATCTCTTTGAGGACGATCCAGAAAGCTGGAAGCTGGTTGCCATGAAAGCGCTGAACTCTTCGAATAAGGTCGGAGAAGCCGCCGCCCTGCAAGCCTCCCACTATTCCTCGGCCGAGGCCGCGGAGAGGTTGGTGGAGGTCTATGAATGGGCCATCGCCTCCAAGAAGGCCAGGGTCACTGGAAAGCATTAAGAAATAACGAGCCTTAACCGTAATGGATGAGCTCGATCAGCCAGGCCATCTACAGCCTATTGGCTCCTCTGGGACCGGCGGGATTGCTATTGTGCGTTTTCGCCCTTTTCTACCTCGATGCCATCATCTTTCCCACGCTTCCGGAGCTATTCGCTGTCATAATCTTCCTGGCCGGGCGTCTGGTCATGGATGAGCTCTTGCTCGCCGCGCTCATGTTGCTGACCATATTGATCGCAGAGGTGGCGGGACTGACGACCCTCTATCTCGTCGCCAAGCGGGTCAGGGTCCCGAAACTGATCTGCAAGGCGGTGATGAAGTACCGTGATTTCCTATTGGTCAGGGATGAACGCATGATCCTGGTGAACCGGGTCGCTCCGGTCCTTCCGTTCATCGGGGCTTTCGTGGCCATCCTCAATTGGTCCTTCAGGAAGGCCTTGGTCTATACCATCATCGGGGGCATGTTGAAGTACGGCATCATCCTGGCCCTGAGCGGCTACTTCCTCAGCGTCTTCCAGGAAGGCACCGCAGAGACCTTGACCCTCATTTTGGTTTTTGCCGTCATCGGCATGGGTTTCGCGCTATCCATATATCGAAGAGCAAAGATGAGGGCAAAGAATGCGGATCGCGCAAGTTAATGGGTTCTTCTACCCTTTCATGGGAGGCATAGAGCACCGCATACACAACATCTCCAAGCGCCTGGGGATGCGCCATGAGGTCTGCGTCTTCACCAGCCAACTGCAGGGAACTGCCAGGGAGGAAAGGGGGGAGAACTACACCATCAGGCGTCTGGCCTCGCGGTTCATGGACCTTTATAACCCTCCCTATGTCATCTGCCGCGGACTGTTGGAGGAGCTGGAGAGCTATGATCCTGACATAGTCGACCTTCATTACCGCTGGGCACCTTCCCTTACCAAGGACGTGGTGGCATGGGATGGAACGAGGGTGTACACCACGCACAACTGCTTCGGCGAGGGCACCGGGGTCATGAAAATAGCCAGTTACCTGAATGATGTCCGTTTCCGGACCAATATCGACAAGTTCCAGAAGGTCGTGGGCGTGAGCGAATTCATCTGCCGTGACCATGTGGCGCACGGTTACCCAGAGGGGAAGATGGTGACCGTCAACAATGGCGTCGATCTGCCCGAGGGCGTCGATACACGGGATGATGGGTTCATCCTGTCACTGGGAAGGGTGGTGCGCGTCAAGGGACTGGATTACCTCATGCGGGCACTGAAGGAAGTGGACATGCGGCTGGTCCTGGCTGGCTCGGGTCCAGACCTGGACCGCCTCAAGAAGCTTGCCGGAAAGAACGAGGTCGAGCACAAGGTGCAGTTCCTGGGAAGGGTGAGCGAGGAGAGGAAGGCGGACCTTTTTTCCTCCTGCTCTTTTTTCGTCATGCCATCTTTGGAGGAAGCTTTCGGCATCGCGGCCGCCGAAGCCATGGCCTATGGCAAACCCCTGGTCGTCACGAAGGTAGGTGGTCTTCCTGACGTGGTGGGCGATTGTGGACTATATGTCCCCCCTCGAGACGCGACCTCGCTCGCCGAAGCCCTGAACCGGTTGGCCGGAGATGAGAGCCTTCGCAGCGAGTTGGGAAGCAGGGGCAGAGCGAGAGCGGCCCTTTTCAGCTGGGACCATTCTGCGGAACTCCAGCTGAAGCTCTATGAGAGCCTACTGGCTTGATCACTGGGCATTTCTCGGCACCGCATGACCAATAAGAAGGAAAAACGAAAGGATAACCGCGCCAGTGGCGCGTTTTGGCTCAGTTGATGGACACGATCGTCACGGTGAAGATGAGCGTTACTCCCACTACTTCACCGTTGTAGTTCATCCTCGCCGTTCCAGCGTTCGTGTTCACGTTGTCGAGCATGAAAATGCCCCCCAAGGAGTCCTTTCCCAGGATGAAGCCCGAGTCCGAGTTCTTCAGCTGATGCTCGACCAGGATTATGCCGTCGCCACCATTGGCGGTGGAATCGATGGACATGACGGTGGCATGCCAGCCATAGGCGGGGGTGGCAACGGGGTTCCCGAAGACGGCGAAGCTCTGACCGGCCAGCGGGGTATTGGCCACTCTCACAAGGTCAGCGTCCTGGTTGACCTGCAGCACGCTCACGTTCCAGCCCCAGGCGGGGTCCTTGACCGTTATTCCGACCGCTGGCTGGACCGAATAAGTGGAGATGAAGTTCGTGATGTTCATGCTCTTGAAGACCGGCTCGGTCGCCAACAATGAGAAGGTGTGCAAATTGCTCTCGTTCAAAGGCCCGTAACCCTGACTGTACGGGATGGTGAGCACTTTCGTCTGGCCCTTGGCCATTCCGACCACCCCGTTATCGAACCCTTTGATCAATTGACCTCCACCGACGGTGAACTGGAGGGGCGTGTATGCCGTAGCATTACCCCGCAAAGTGAAACTGAGCGATTTGGGATAGAGGGCATTATCGGAAGCCACCGAGTAAAGGGAAGTATCGAACACTCTCCCATCAGCCAGCCTGCCAATGTAGTTGACCGAGATCAGGTCACCCTTCTTGACCGTCCCCACCGGGCTGCTGGTCTTCCCTCCCTGGACCAAGAGGATGACGACGCTGCTCGCGCTCACCATCAGCACGGCGATGAGAACGATGATCGCCACGTTGGAAACCGCCCTGGCGTTCTTCTTCAGATCCTTATACCTCATGTGGAACAGCCCAGCAAATCCCTTTTCTTGATATAAACCTTCCCTACCAGCCTGGAAGCTTGGCGGATCCCCTCGCTTTTCTCATAACTTAAATATCTGACAACTATTACTTGCGGATTCGATGAAGATCCTTTACATTCACGCTGACTACATGGAATATGAGGTCAAGAAGCCCACCCCGGTGGCCGAGCCGATCTCCGACGACCGCATGAAGGGACGTCTGGAGGAGGTGCTGGTGGCCTTCATCACCGTGGAAAAGCGCGATGAGGGCAAGGTGGAGTTGGTGGCAGATGAGGCAACCAATGACCTGGTGGAAACGGCGAAGCAGGTCGGGGCCGGAAGGATAATGCTCTACCCATACGCCCACCTCAGCCCCGAGCTCTCCGACCCAGACACAGGGAAGAAGATGCTAAGGATCCTGGAGGAGAAGCTCAAGGCCATGGAAGTCGAGGTCGTGAGAGCTCCGTTCGGCTGGTACAAGGCGTTCCGCATAAGTTGCAAGGGTCATCCGTTATCGGAGCTCTCCCGCGAGATCCTCGGCAAGGAGGTCTCGGCGGCTCCGCAAGGCAAGGAGAGCTTCATCATCCTCACCCCGGATGGCAAGGAGCACGCGCCCGAGGAGTTCAAGGGCGGAACGGAAGGGTTCCAGGTCATGATGGAGAAGGAGGCGCTCAAGAAGGAGACGCCCTTGGCAGGGGAGCCGAAGTACGCGCGCCTGTGCAAGAAGTTCGGCATCCAATGGGAGCCGATGAGCGATGTCGGCCACATGTGCTTCACGCCCAAGGGAGCGTTGATGATGGACCTGGCCGGGGACTACTCCTCGCAGATCGTCAACGACCTGGGGCTGAACGTGTATTCGGTCAAGGGGACCAACATGTTCTCTCTGGACGAGCCGCCGGTGAGGGAGCACGCAGCCTTGTTCGGCGACCGCTTGTACAAGATTCCGGGCGAGAAGCGCGATTTCGTGATGAGATACGCGGCCTGCCATCAGCAGTTCGCCATGATGAAGAACTGGAATATCTCCTACAAGCAACTGGCCTTCGGTGCCTTCGAGGTCGCGGACGCCTATCGCCTGGAGCAGTCCGGGGAAACGATGCTCTGCTTCCGCACCAGGCGCATGAACATGCCGGACCTGCACGTGGTATGCAAGGACATCAAGCAGTCAGAGGAATGGTTCGAGGTGCTGGACGGCCGCATCTACGAAGAAGCGCACAAGCTCGGGCGCGATTATGAGATGCTGGTCAACTTCTCCTCCAAGGAGGCATACCGGCAGCACAAGGACATGATGATGTCCATCATCAAGAAGCACAATAAGCCCGCCTTGCTGCACTTCTATCCAGAGGGCATCAACTATTACTGGACGGTCAACATCGAGTATCACATCCTCGATGACATGAAGCGCGCCAGGGAGATCGGCACGGTGCAGATCGACATCGGTAATGCGAAAAGGTTCGGCATCACATACACCGACGAAAAGGGACAGAAGCAGTATCCTATTATCCTGCACACGGCGGTCATCGGCACCCTGGAGCGGTACATCTACACCATCCTGGACACGGCAGTGCAGATGGAATCGCAGGGCAAGGTCGGCTATCTGCCCCTGTGGATCTCGCCGGAGCAGGTGAGATTGCTCAGCGTCGCGGATGGCCACGTCCCAAAAGCCAAGGAATTGGCAGAAAAGCTGCAGAAGGCCAAAGTCCGCGTCGGGGTGGACGACCGAGGCGAGACCGTCGGCAAGAAGGTGCGCGAGGCCAAGCAGGACTGGGTCTCTTTCGCCATCGTCATCGGGGACAAAGAGGTTTCCTCCGACGCGCTCAGCGTCTACGACCGCTCTCAGAACAAGAACATCGAGATGGACTTGGACGAGCTCATCGAGCGCATCCAGAAGGAAGTGGGAAGCATGCCCAACCGCCCGATGTATCTGCCTCGGGACCTAAGCATGCGGGTCGACTTCTCTTAGATGGAAAAAGGGACGGAAGCCCCGTTCCTACATCTTCCTTAGGGCGCTGACCACGGCGTCCCCGAACTCGTGCGTTCTTGCCTTCCCTCCCAGATCCTGGGTATAGATGCCCCGGTCGAAGGTGGCCCGCACGGCCTGCTCCACCTTGGTTCCCAGGTCCCGGTGGTCAAGATTGTCCAGCAGCATCTTGGCCGCCAGGATGGTGGCGGTCGGGTTGATGACGTCCAGTCCCTTGTACTTGGGGGCCGAGCCGTGCACCGGTTCGAACATGGACAGCCCGTTCGGGTTGATGTTGCCGCCCGGCGCCAAGCCCAGTCCGCCGGTCACCTCGGCCAGCAGGTCGGTGAGGATGTCCCCGAACATGTTCGGCGTCGCCACGATCCTGAACTTGTCCGGGTTCTTGACCAAGGCCATGGACATGGCGTCCACCAGCATGTAGCTGAGCTCCATGCTCGCTTCCTTGCACTTCTGGTCCCAGACCTCCCGCCACAAGTGATAGATGTTGCTGAGGACGTTGGCCTTGTCCACCACCGTGATCTTCTTCTCGCCGGCCAGCTTGGCTTGGGCGATGACGTAGTCAGCGAAGCGCTCGATGTTCTTCCTCGACATTATGCCAATCTCGAAAGCGTAATCGTCAGTGTTGCTGGCCGAGGCCTCGATGTCGATGCTAAGGTCATACAGCTCCCTCTCGATGTCCAGGGTCATGCTGCCAGCTCCCTCGTTAAACCTTCCTCCCGCCCCGATGTAGAAGTCCTCGGTGTTCTCCCGGTACACATCGATCTTGAAATCCACGTCGCGCTTCAGCCGGCCGAACGGCCTCCAAAGCTGCGCGGGGCGGTAGTTCACGTACTGATCGAAAGTGAACCGCATGGCCAGGAGGATGCCCTTCTCCAAGACCCCAGGCGGGACGCGGTAATCGCCCACTGCTCCCAGATAGATGACGTCGTGCTTTCTTAGCTCCTCCACATCCTCAGAGGTGAGGAGCTTGCCCGTGCGCAGGTATCTCTCCGAGTCGATCTCCAGGGTATTGAAGTCGAACTTCACGGAGTAGTTCTCCGCTAGCGCGTTCAACACCTTCAGCCCTTCGTGGATCACTTCCGGGCCTATGCCATCGCCAGGCACGACCGCTATTTTGTGCATCTCTTCGCCTCCTTGATCTTAGCCATCAGTCCGCCCTTGTCGATGAGGTCCTTCACGAAGGCAGGGAAAGGCGCGAACTGCCACTCCTTCCCCTTCGTCTCGTTGACGATCCTGCCCTTATCCAGATCGATGCTCAGGATATCGCCCTCCTCAGCCTCCACCTTGCTCTCGATCGGCAAAAGCCCGACATTGATGGCATTCCTATAGAAAATCCTGGCATAGCTCTCGGCCACCACGCAGGAGATCCCCAGCTGCTTTAACGCTCGGGGCGCATGCTCTCGGGAAGAGCCGCAACCGAAGTTCCTGCCCGCCACGATGATATCGCCCTTGCGCACCTCAGAGGCCATTCCCGGCCTGGCCTTTTCGAAAGCGAAGGTCCCCAGCTTGTCGTTGTTCTCGCTCACCAGCCTCTCGGCCGGAATGATCTGGTCAGTGTCCACGTGATCGCCGAAGCGCCACACCCTTCCACGCAGTTGCTCCATCAGCTCACTCCCCCGCCCCTTCTGGCGCCACTATCCTTCCCGCCACAGCGCTCGCGGCCACCACCGCCGGACTGGCCAGGTATACCTCGGAATCCTTGTGCCCCATCCTGCCGACGAAGTTGCGATTGGTGGTGCTCACGCACCTCTCTCCCTTGGCTAGCACGCCCATGTGCCCTCCCAGACAAGCGGCGCATGTGGGCCCGGAGACGAACGCCCCGGCTTTGACGAACTCCCTGAGCAGCCCCTCCTCGTCCGCCTGACGATAGATGCTGCTCGACGCCGGCACCACGATCATCCTGACGCCCGGAGCGACCTGCTTGCCCTTGATGATCTCGGCCGCGATGCGGAGGTCCTCGATGCGGCCGTTGGTGCAGGAGCCGAGGAAGGCCTGGTCTATCTCCACGTCCACCTCGCTCACCGGCTTGCCGTTCTCAGGTAAATGAGGTAGGGCCACCATCGGCTCCAGCTGGCTCAGGTCATAGTGCAGCTCTTCGAGGTATGAGGCCTCCTGGTCGGCGTCCACCACCTCGAACTTGCCCTTTGCATGCTGCCTGACGAAGTGCATGGTATCGGAATCGGCCGGCCAGATGCCCGCCTTGCCACCGGCCTCGATGGCCATGTTGGAAACGGTGAGCCGGTCCGCCACTGGGAAGAAGGCCATGCCCCTGCCTCCGAACTCCAGCGCCTTGTAGTTCGCGCCTTCCACGCCGATGTCCGTGATCAGCTTGATCACCATGTCCTTGCCAGCCACGTACTTGCGCATTCGTCCCTCAAGGTCGACCTTGATCGATTCAGGGACCTTGAACCAGAGCTGCCCCTCCGCGAATACCGCCGCGGCCTCGGAACTTCCCACTCCAGTGGAGAAGGCGTTCAGGGCGCCATAGGTGCAGGTGTGCGAGTCCGCCCCCACGATCAGACGCCCTGGAGCGACGAAGCCCTCGTCGATCATGACTTGATGACAGACCCCGCCCCGCCCCACCTCGTAATAGTTCTTGATGCCCCAGCGCTTGGCGAAGCGGCGCATCTCGGCGGCCTGCTCCGCGGAGGCGATGTCCTTGTTCGGCACGAAGTGGTCCGGTACCAGCACTATCTTGTCCCGCTTCGGCTCGCAACGGATATCTTCGAACTCCTTGAAGGCCAACGGACCGGTGACGTCGTTCACCATGACGAAATCGACCTCCGCCTCCACGATATCGCCAGCGAAGGCGTCCATGTTAGACTTGTTGGACAGTATCTTCTCGGAGATGGTCTTGCCCTTGCTCGACATCTTGCTCACTCCCTCTCAAGCTGCTTCTTGCGGGCGTAAAGGCGGTCAATGGCTTCAATGGTCGCATCGACGCTCGTGTTGACTATGTCGGACCCGACGCTCTTGCCCACGGAGGCGACCTTGGTCCCGCCGTCGAACTTGATCTTCACCGATACCTCGCACAGGGCATCGCTCCCGCCGGTGATGGCGGCCAGTCGGTACTCCTCCAGAGAGACCTTGTCCTTCAGCACGGAGCGGATGGCGTTGAGGGCAGCATCCACCGGCCCGATGCCGATCTGAGAGCCGCGATGGACCTCGCCATCCATCTCCAGAGCCACTACCGCGGTCGGGGTGATGTTGATCCCGGTGAAGACGGCGAACTCCCTCAGCTGGATGCGCCTCGGCGCCTTCTTGTCCATGCCGACTAAGTGGTACGCCAAGGCCACCAGCTCCGCGTCGTCCACGTGCTTCCCGCTCTCGGCCAGCTTCTTCACGTGCTCCACCACCTTGTTCACGACCTCATCGCCCACCTCGACGCCGTACTCCTGGAGTTTCTCCTTGACGGAATGGGCCCCGGTGTGCTTTCCCACCACGATGGAGCGCTGCATCCCGACCAGTTCGGGCGAGAAGGCCTCGTAGGTGCTAGGGTCCTTCAGCATCCCGTGGACATGGATGCCCGACTCATGGGCGAACGCATTGTTGCCCACCACCGCCTTGTTGTCTGGAACCATGAACCCCGTGACCCGGGAAACCAGCTTCGAGACGTAGCCGATCTTCCTGGTATCGATGTTGGTGCGGATACCGTAGAAGGCCAGCAGGCCGATGACGACCTCCTCCAGGGCGGCGTTGCCCGCCCGCTCGCCTAGGCCGTTCACGCACACGTGCACCTGGCTTGCGCCGCAGCGGACGCCGGCCAGCGAGTTCGCCACCGCCAGCCCCAGATCGTCGTGGCTGTGCAGGCTGAGAGGCACCTTCATGACCGGCATTATCTCCTTGACCAGGTACTCCATGGCCGGCGGGGACATGGTGCCGACGGTGTCGGGCATATTGATCTTGTCCGCCCCCGCCTCCTGAACCGCGATGTGCATCTCCTTGAGGAACTCCAGCCTGGTCCGGGTGGCATCCTCGCAAGAGAACTCGACCGTCAGACCGTGCGACTTGGCGTACTCCACCGACTCGATCGCCTTGGCCTTCACCTGTTCTGGCTCCATCTTCAGCTTGTGCTTCATGTGGATGTCGGAGGTGGCGATGAATGCGTGGACATAGTCCAGCCCGCAATCTACGGCCGCGTCGATGTCCTCCTTGCGGCAGCGGGCCAGCCCGCAGACGCGGGAATTGAGGCCCAGACCGGCGATGCGCTTGACCGCCAGCATCTCCCCTTTGGAAGTGATGGGGAAACCCGCCTCTATGACATCCACTCCCAGATCGCTCAGCGCCTCCGCGATACGCACCTTGTCCTCGCAGGAGAGGGCGACGCCAGGCGTTTGCTCCCCATCTCTCAGGGTGGTGTCCAGGATCATGACCTTCGGGGGCAGGGATTCCAGGCTGATCATGGAGTTGAAGTGGCTCGTGTATATCCCTTTTCGTTCAGAGTTTTCACTTTCGGTTTTTATTGACATTCAAATCACCTTCGGTCCGACGCGGATCCCGAAGAACCTTGTCGAGCCAAGTGAGTCTAGAGCAATGGGATTATAATGGAGCGCAAAAGCAAGATAGACTGGTTCTTGTAAGCTCTCATTGCAAAGCCTCAGATGGCGGAAATCGAGAAGACGATTGGGGATATATAACGATTGCTAGAGCGTAACGGGGCAAGGATTGGCATGGCTCGGCGGTGCATTTCGACCTAGGCGATCCGACCGCCTATTGGCTGGGCATGTGGAACAGATCAGGTGGCGCCAGTTGCCAGTTCGGGATCAGGTCCCTGGCTTGTCTCCCCAAATGATCTTGTGCAATTGCGGCAGCACCCGCGCATTGATCCTCTTGCTCAGGACCCAGCGCGCCACCGGTTCCAGGGCAAGACCGCCCACGGGCGTGAAGATGATGTTGCTCTTTATGTCGTAGGTCTTCATGATCTTCTCTGCATACTTGAGGTCGTCCTTGTCCTCCACGATGAACTTGAGCTGGTCCGCCGGGGAAAGAAGCTCCAGGTTGCTGAACATCATGCGCTCGTGCATACCCGAGGAAGGGCATTTCAGGTCCATGCTGATGAGCATGTTCTCCGCGCACGGCACCTCATCCAGGTCCATGGAGCCGTTCGTTTCAAGGGTCACCTGGAAACCGGCCTCCACCAGCTTGTTCATCAGCTTGATGGAATCCTTCTGCATCAGCGGCTCTCCCCCGGTCAGGCACACGAACGGGGTTTCCTCCTCCGCCACCCGGACCAGCAGCTGCTCCACGGACATCTCGGTGCCACCTTCCCTCGCCTGAGGCGTATCGCACCAGTTGCACCGCAGATTGCATCCGACCGTGCGTATGAACAGCGTTGGGGTGCCGATGAGCACCCCCTCCCCTTGCAGAGAACGGAACACTTCGCAGACCTTCATTCCTTCACCTCGTATTCGACCTCGTCCTCGAACCCGGCCTCCGCGAACCCTTTCAAGCGTAGGAGGCATGAATCGCACTCACCGCACGCCTTCTCCCTGCCCTCATAGCAGGACCAGGTGAGCTCCAAAGGGGCATCCAGCTTCTTGCCTAATTTGACGATCTCGGCCTTGGACATGTGCAGCAAAGGAGCTTCGACCTTGACCGCCCGCCCTTCCACTCCCCGCTTCGTGCCGACCGCGAGCACGTTCTCGAACGCCTCGAAGAACTCGGGGCGGCAGTCCGGATATCCGCTGTAATCGATGGCATTGGCTCCGATGAATATCCTATCCGCGCCCTCCGTTTCTGCGATGCCCGCCGCGATGCTCAGGAAGATGATGTTCCTTGCCGGAACGTAGGTGACGGGAATCTCCTCTCCGATCTCCGACGCGTCGGCATGCTTAGGCACCTCCACCTGCCGCGAGGTCAGCGCGCTGCCGCGGAAGGCGCTGAGGTCCAGATAGACCACCAGATGCTTCTTGATGCCATAGTGCTCCGCCACCTTGTGCGCGGCCGGGAGCTCCTTCGAATGCCTTTGGCCGTAGCGGAAGCTGATCGCGATGACCTCATACCCTTGCGACAGACCGTAGGCCATTGTGACTGTCGAATCCAGACCCCCGGACAGAAGGGCGATCGCCTTTTTGCTCACAGGATTCACCTCAGCGTCCTCGTGACCCAGGCGCTTTGGCCCAGCTCCTCCTCCACACCGACCTCGATGCCAGTGACATTGGGGGGCATAGGCACCTGCCTCAGGACCATTTCCAAGATGACCCGGGCGATCTCCTCGGCGCTCGACTCCTCGGCATCCATAATCAGCACGTCCTCGGCCGGGAAGACGTAATGCTTGCTCCCTGAGCGGATGACGATCTCCTCCCCTAGCTGCATCTCCATGCTCTTGCAGTTGCCGGGCAGCAGGATCCGATGGTCGAAATCGTCGGCGATGGCGCGCAGCGCCTTCTTCAGCACCAGGAAGTCCATGATCATGCCCCTCTCCCCCTTCTCCCCGTGGAGGATGAGCTTGATCACATAGGCGTGGCCGTGCAGGCGGCCGCACTTGGCGTGCCCCGGAATGAAGTGGCATGCGGAGAACCTGATGCCCGCATCCCGACCATCGATCTCTAGCTTCATGAAACGAGGCAGAGACTCGAGCATATTAGATTTTTCCCGTGGAGCAACGTTCCATAAACCCGCCGTTTCTTTAATCCATCCTTGCCAGGGCCGCGGCCAGAGCGATGGAATCGGCGTAACTCGATTTGGCCCGGGAGGTGTCGACGAACACCGCGTCCAGGTTCAGTATCGGCGCACCGAGCGCCCGCCCCTCGCACAGCAAGTGCAGGGTGCGGAACACCAGGTTGCCAGATATGCCGTCCGGGGCGATGATCAGGTTGCACTCCTTGGCCGCGTCCTCGATCAGGATCTCGCAATCCTTCGCCCTCAGCCCGGCCTGCTGGCAAATACTGACCAGTTCCGCCGCCTCGTCCAAGGTCCGGTCCACGAGGGCGCTGCGACCACGGTCGCTCTTCCTTCCCCCGGAGAGCACGCCGATGCTCGGTTCAAGGCCCAGGCGCCGCATCAGCTTCGCCCCCAAGACCGCGAACTCCAGCCTTTGGGTCACGGTCTGACCCTCATCCACTCCCACCGGAGCGAAGAAGAACAGGCTTCCGGACGGAGGCTGCAGCAGCGCCATGCGCAGCAGGTGATCGACCTCGAACTCATGCCTGACCGCCCTCATGGCGAGATTGGAATCCATATTCCCTCTTACGGCCGCGTCGATCCTATCCTCCCTTAGGTCGAGGGCGAGGGCTGCAGGCTCCAGGTAAATGATGCATTGCCCATAACCGGACCTTTCCGCCTCTGCCACACTATGGCGCACCTTTTCGATGTCCTTGGGGGTGGCTCCGACGCCTATGCGCGCCCCCGAGTTGCGAGCCTTGGCGAATACGAGGTCGGCATCCATCATCGGGCCCATCAACCATCTCGGCCCTCTTGATGTTTTGCTCCGCCTTCAAGCCAGGATGGAATCGAACCGGTAATCTTCCCATTTCCGCTGACCGAGCACGATCTCCAGTTCTGGCGGAGTCAGTAACGGCTTTCGGTAGCGGAGAAAATCGTCAATCGCCAGCCGCGGGCAAGCGGTGGAGACGAAAGCGTCCACCTGGTAGCCGATCAGGCGTTCCGGATCGATGTTGTTCGCCACCAGGATCACCGCGCTCCTGCCCGTCTGGAGCAGCTCCTCCTGGATCCTCTTCGCCAACTCCATCCGCACCTGGCCGGGTTTCGTGGAGACAAGGATGCCGAAGCTCTTGGCCTCTTGAGCGACGGTTATGGCGCCATGCCTTTGCCTCAGGATCTTGTCCCGCAGTTCCCCCATCTCCCTCACCTCGCGCATCATGGGGTCCAGGACGAGCACGCTCTTGCCCGTGTCCAGGGCGATCGCCAGCGGATGGAAGTTGCCGCTGCCGATGTAAAGGAAACAATCCACGTGGTCCGCGATGCTGGTGGCGGCGGTCACATTGCACCCCAGCACCTGGCCCGCATGCTTGATGCGCCTGTCCCCGTGCCCGATTTGGACCTCCTTGCCCATTGCTTCTAGGGCCGATTTGATGCTTGGAAGCCGGTCCACGTGCTGGGCCGTCGTGACCAACCCCACTCGCTCTACCAGTCTGTCCACCACCATGGGCAGCAGGTCAAGGACCTCATAGTCGGCGAACACCTCCACGAAAAGCACGTTCTCATCGCCCGCCAGAGAGGGCATCTCCGAATGGCCGAAGTGCACCAGGACGTCGGCGAACTCATGGTAGGAGGTGCTGATGTCGCACGCTCCGTAGCAGGGATCGGCGATCACGATGCAGCGACATCCAGTGATGCGTTCCAGCTCTTCAATGACCGGCTGCGCATGCACCTTGAGCCCCTCGGGGAACTGCAAGGCCACCAGCTTGGCACGTCGGCACTCAACGAAAGCAGCGACCTCGGTCAAGCGGAAATCGAACATCAGAACAAGTAAGGAGAAAGGGGTTTATTTGTTTAGACCAGAAGTTCCTTACCCTTCTCCACCACGATGTAGCAAGGTGTGGGAAGCTTCAATGAAGCGCTCCAGAGGGCTTCCTTGGCCGCCGCCACGGCGCTCACCGGCACCTTGAGGGTGATGATTGCCTGGCCCGGGTGGACCCTGGCGGCCGTCCCAACGGCCTTGCCGAAGGCCGCCCTCATGCCGCTGGAGATACGGTCCGCTCCTGCGCCGGTCGCCAGCTTGTTCTCCCTGAGAACATTGTGCGGGTAGGTCCTGATCTTCAGGTAGTAGTTGCTTGCCCCCGCATTCTTGGTCAGAAGGCGGTTGGCTGTGATACGGGCCGCCTCCAAAGCGGTGTGGCGCACTTGGCACAATTCCTTGACCCTGAGAGTGAACTCGACCGGGAAGTCCCCGTTGGGGTTGCCTAGGTCGAACTGGCTGATACGTGGTGCTGGGACCCCACCCATGTACTCCTTGCGGGTGTATGCCTGTCCCCTGATTTGCCTGTACATCCTGCCTGGCTTCCTTGCCATTTTACATCACCATAATCATGACTGAGGGGAGGCTACATTATGATGAGGGTATATAACTATAATGGGTCTTGACCGGCCCATTCTAGCCCCCATTGGCAGCGCTTGGCTGGTCCATAGTCTCCTCCCAAATTAACGGCTTTCTCTCGAGGGTCTTGCGCTTGCTTCTGATGGTGAAGGATGCCGGGCACGAGCTCCTTGTGATCCTTTTCGAGGCAACGAATGCCCACGGTAGTCCTGGCCATTCTTTGTAGAGCGACGGCACGAGAGGCAAATAATGGGAAGGCGAGCAAATGAACTCCGTCCATGAAAGGTATTTATGAGGGGACGGTTTCCTTGCTGACGCTTCTTGATGACATAGGGGTTGGAACGAACGGCTAAGAGAAGGCTTTCGAACAAGGAGATGCACTGGATAGCGCAGGAGCGCATCTGGAGGCTGTTGACGCAGGCCGAGGCACAAGCGCTCGCAGGCCAAATGCAGCGCAGCAAACGCTACCTCCAGTTGGCAAGGGCGATCAGCATGCGCACGAAGACCCCCTTGCCGAAGGACTTCTTATACTGCCGCAAGTGTCTAACCCCTTTGATACCAGGGAAGAACTGCCGGGTGCGCCTGCGCTCATCGAGGGTGGTGGTGCACTGCCTCGAGTGCGACAGCATCCGCAGAAAGCCGTATCTGAACGAAAGGAGGAATAGAAGTGGAGAAAAGGACCAAGAAGGAGCTTAAGGGCATGGGGACGGGCATCAAACCCACCGTCCACATCGGCAAGGAGGGGGTGTCAGAAGGCCTGATCGAGGAGATCAAGATCCAGATCAAATCGAACGGGCTGGTCAAGGTCAAGGTCCTGTCCTCGTCCTCCGACCGCAAGAAAGAGATGGCGGAAGAGCTCGAACAGAAGACCGGGGCGAAGCTCATCGAAACGCGGGGTAATACCATACTGCTGTGCGACGCAAGGCTCTTGCAGAAAAAGGGCGGTTCCTGCTGACCGGGGTCAGAACATGTTGGATGTGAACCTTATCCGGGAGAGGCCGGAACTCATCCGCACCATGCTGCTCAACCGCAACTATCCAGAGGACACCTTGGACGAGTTCCTCATCGTGGATGGCGAATGGAGGAAGCTGGTGGAGGAATCCAACCAGCTCAAACGTCAAAGGAACGTAGCAGCAGAGCAGATCCCCAAGCTCAAGGATGCGGAGAAGAAAGAGAAAATCAGAGAGATGAAGGAGGTCGCGGCCAAGATCGTGGCCATCGATGCGCGCATCGCCGAGCTGGACGCGGCTCGAGGCGAGGTCGTCCTGAATATCCCCAACCTGCCGCACGAATCGGTGCCCATCGGGGCGGGGACCAACGACAACCTTCTCGTCCGTCAGTGCGGCGAGCCCCGGAACTTCGATTTCACCCCGAAGGACCATATCCAGATCGGCGAGGACCTGGACATCATCGATTTCAAGCGGGGCACCAAGCTCGCCGGCAGCGGGTTCTACGTGCTCAAGGGGGACGGGGCCAGGCTGGAGCGGGCCATGATCAACTTCATGCTCGACCTGCATCGTCACCAGGGCTACACCGAAGTCTTCCCTCCGGTCGTCATCAACCGCGCCGCCGTCATCGGCACTGGCCAGTATCCCAAGATGAAGGACGATATGTACTGGTGCGAGCGCGACGACCTGTGGCTCAACCCGACCGCGGAGGTGCCGGTCACCAACCTCTTCCAGGACGAGATACTTGACAAGGGGCAACTACCCATTTATTACACCGCCTATCTGCCCTCGTTCAGGCGGGAGGCGGGCCGGTCGGCGGAAATGAAGGGCATCATCAGGGTGCATGAGTTCAACAAGGTCGAGCTGGTCAAGTTCGTGCACCCATCCGGGTCGTTCGATGAGCTGGAGAGCCTGCTGACCGACGCGGAGGACATCATGCGTATGTTGGGGCTGCCCTATCGCATCCTGCTGCTGTGCACGGGGGACATGGGGTTCGCCAGCGCCAAGACCTACGACATTGAGGCGCACGCACCCGGAAGCGATTCATGGCTGGAATGCTCCTCCTGCTCCTGCTTCACCGATTTCCAGGCAAGGAGGGCGCGGATCAAGTTCCGGCCAGAGCCGCACCTGAAGAGCGAGTTCATCCATACCCTGAATGGGTCCGGAGTCGCCCTCCCGAGGACCATGGTGGCCATACTGGAGAACTACCAGAACGAGGACGGCAGCGTCACGGTCCCAGAGATATTGAGGCCGTACATGCAGGACCAGGCGTTGATCGAGTAGGTCAGTCATCGCACCCTTTTTCCGCTTCGTTCCCCGGCTCCTCGGGCGCAGGCTTGGCCTTGCGGTCCTTCCCCAGGACCATTTTAAAGAGGAATGGCGTGACCAACGAGGTGGCCACGCCCATGAAAACCACCACCGAGTATAGCCCTTGCCCGATGATGCCCTTCTGCAGCCCGTAAAGGGCGATGATGAACGCCACCTCCAGCCGAGGGGCCATCCCCACCCCAACGGCCAGGGCGTCCCGCCTGCTCATGCCGAACCCTATGGCCGGTATCCCGCAGCCTACGATCTTGGTCAGCATCGCCAAGAGCGTCAACAGGATCGCGAACACGATGAGGTCGCCCAGCCCCACCACATCGAACAGGACGCCCAGGGAGATGAAGAAGACCGGGATGAAGATGGCGCCGATGTACTTGGTGCCAGTGAGCAGGTCCTGTTTTATCGAGGCGGTGGAGAATATCGTCCCGGCTAGGAAGGCGCCGACGATGGCCGATATGCCGATGATCTCGGCGATGTAGGCGAACAGCAATGCGAACGCGAACGCAAGCACGAACCCTGCATGCTCGAAGCCCTGCGCCTTGGCCTCCTTCTCCGCCAGGCATACGATCCGGGGCAGGAACCTGGTGCCCAGCATCAGGCCCGCGACGATGAACACGATGGCCGCCACGATGAGGTAGAGGATGTGAGAATAGTCGATCGAACCAGTAGCGAACCCGCCCGAGATGCCCAGCACCACCATTCCCAGTATGTCGTCCACCACCGCCGCTCCGATTATGGCCGTGCCCACCTCGTCGGAGACCAGGTTCATCTCCAATAGGACAGCGGCGGTCACGGCGACGCTGGTGGCGACCATGGCGGCCCCGATGAAGATCGCCTGCGCCGTGCTGGTCCCGGGAAGGAAAATGATCGTGAAAATATAGCCGACCATCCAAGGGACCAGCACCCCTCCAAAAGCGATGGCGAAGTTCTTGCCGGTGTAGATCTTCTTCAGGTCCGACTCCAGGCCGATGAGGAAGAGCAGCACGATGGAGCCCAGCTGCGCCAGGGTCGATATCATGTTGGTGTCGACCAGCTTGACCCCGAACAGCGCCCCGACCACGCTCGGCCCGATTATTATGCCGATGATGATCTCCCCGATCACGAGCGGTTGCTTGAAGCGGTTGATCACGAAGTGGCTCAGGACGGCCACCACTAACAGGAAGGTCAATTGGAACCACATGGTGACCTCGTCCGCCATAGCAATCTCAGCAGGGCATGCTATGGCTTGGCATTAAATTTTGCACAATGAAAAGGGTCATGACGAATCCCCTAGATTTGAGAGTTAGGCAAAGGTTTAGCTGGTAGCGCGACAGCTTTTTGACATTCATGCCTGGCTTTTCACTGTTTCCACCGCAAGGTCAGGCAGAGGAGGAAGGATATGTTCAGAAAAGGAAATCGAAGCAAGATGACTTTTGTCCTCACCCTGGCGATCGCGCTCAGCATGTTGCTCTCTGGACTGGCGATCAGTATGGGGGGCGTGAAGGCCTCAAATACGCCTGAAGGGACAAACGCCCCGGGGATCGCCAATCCCCCCGGACCGCCGCTCAATCTGGTGGCAGATCAAGGTCCCGGCTTTGTTTGGTTATGATGGGACCATCCCGCGAGCCAGGGCACGGACCTGATCAAGACCTATGAGATATTCAGGGAAACGACCGCGGGAGGGGAGACTCTCCATGACTGGGTCTATGTGGGATCGACCTACTATGAAGGCACGTATCTTGGAGGTACCGAGTTCTACAATGACACCACGGACATCGTGCTGGACACACGGTACTTCTACGAGGTGAAGGCGAACAACTCCTACGGAGCGAGCGCCTTCTCCAACGAGGCCACGGGCACCGCGAGCAGCGAGACGCCAGGGACGCCATCGGCGCCGCAGAACCTCGTCGCCACGCCT
>Ga0315279_10001477_pt1 | contig 39066 bp, 53 predicted proteins | sample YL17G06_20_MG_FD_203694 | JGI IMG/M metagenome (GOLD analysis project Ga0315279, IMG submission 203694) | Sediment microbial communities from Yellowstone Lake, YNP, Wyoming, USA - YL17G06_20 | ecosystem: Environmental > Aquatic > Freshwater > Lake > Sediment | place: USA: Wyoming | collected...
AAACCCTGACCCTGATGTTGACCACTTTTGCGGGCTCGTAGCTCAGAGGCAGAGCGGGCGGCTCATAACCGCTTGGTCGTAGGTTCGAGTCCTACCGAGCCCACTTAACCTCATCTAAGTTTACCTAAATTTCTCCCAATGCCCGAGGGAAATCGGGAGCTAGAAGACCTGTTCTAGATATAAGCCATCGGATAGTATAGGGGGAGGGTGGTCTTTAGGCCACCCTCCTTCTTTGTTTTATAGCCTCATAAATAACCTCTATAACAGTGAAGTTGACATAATACGACTCTTTCTGACATAACACAACCTCCTAAGGAATTATTGGCGACTAGTTTTGTGCCTAAAATAGCCAGAATTAGAAAGATTAGCTGGCGAAGAGCAAATTTTACCCTGGTTTAGCTGAGAACCTGGCTTTTTAAATAAGCAGCTATTAAAAGAGTAGACCTTTGGGAGGTCAAAGGAGCAGAAAAAGGTATTGCAAGCCTATCTAACTCTACATAACAACTATGGTTAGCATCCAGCCCAGATTGGATATAAAACTGCCATTAGCGGACATAACGTTGATGGCTTTTTGTTTTACCAGACATAAAAAGGAATCTCTGTTTACAATCCCCCCAGAAGGCATACACTCGTCTTGAAGAGGGGAGGTGAATAAGATGAAACCGACAAGAACAATTTTAAAGCCATTCAAGAACGAAATCCTAAAAGAGACTGCCCTGCATGGGCAACAGTCGGGGATAAGCCTCGCCAACAAACTTACAGGTTGCAAGGGTTATGGCTTTCAGCGATGGCTAGAGGAGACAACGGGCGATGAACACTTTGGCTTGCATCCTACGAATCCTAAATCTATCCGGTCAAATTATTGGCTTATTCGCCAGAAGATTGAGCAGGCATTTCTACAAAGCATATCTAACCTTGAAGCTATCGCTGATAAACAACGGGAGAATGAGGAACTAGAAAGAGAGATACGGCTTCTCAAGTGGAAACTAATGGAAGCCAGGAGACAGGGAGCACCGGCAAACGAACTTAAACTTGCGGAGGTTAGCCAATGGCAATAGCTTGGGGTTACTTATCTGAGCAAGAAATAATCCAGCTTCTTACTTGGCGTCCAGAGCTTAAAGAGGATTACCTAAAGTGGAAGAGAGGGGAAGATGGATAAATTCTGGATGTGCTATGTAGAGGGAACAATGGGATGCCGTTTTAAGCATCCTAATAGGGAACAGGCAGTTAAAGAAGCAGAGCGACTGGCAAGATTACGAGGCAATGAAGGTAAGCAAGTATTTATCTTAGAGACAACCGATTATTGCCAAGCTCCATATCCTCTAGTAACTTGGTATAAATTCAATTTTAGTACTGACCAAGCACTAATTGACAGCAAGGTTGACCTATTCTACCGGGATAAGACAGGAAAATTTAGGCGGTTAGAGCCTTTTTCTAGGATTGGCTTCGCTCAGGAGTAAGGGATGAGAATACAGGTAATAAGGATGGTAGGTAAAGCCGAGCAAGTCTTTAAGGTTTGGGCGTTACTGGTAAAACGCCGGGGTGGTGAAACGCTAGGAGAAATCATCAAGGAAAGGAATAAAGCTCATGGCTGAGGAAATTGTAACCGCATTGCTGGTATCCCCTCTATACAGGGAATCAGGATTTATGATGAGCCAATTTTAACTGTGAGTGCGAGAGACTAATGCCAATCTATGAATCAGAGGCGACAACTAGAGAGGACTTGTTTATTAGGTAGAAGGTGAAAAATGCCACTGGCTAATTATACAACAAGCGTTGAAGCAGCAAAGACGGTGGGGGAAATCCAGCATATTCTAGTGGCTCACGGAGCCAGAGAAATCCTGATGAATTACGGCGATGATGGCGTCATTGAAAGTCTTTCATTTATCGTCAATACCGCTCATGGGAATATGCCCATTAAACTCCCAGTCAGCATTGAGCCGGTGTTGAAGATTATGCAAAGAGACTCCAAGATACCGAATCACTTATGCAATAAAGAGCAGGCAGTGAGAGTGGCTTGGCGCATACTGAAAGATTGGGTGAGGGCACAGATGGCGATACTGGAGACCGATATGGTGAGGTTAGAGCAGATATTCCTGCCCTATATGATAACCCCAGATGGCAAGACACTTTACGAGAATATGGTGGATAAGGGATTTTACTTGACGGAAGGCAAGGATTAAGAGGATGTTTATCTATGAGGACGAAAATCACACCCGAGAAGACCTGCAAGAATTACGCAGGAGGAATTTGTGCAAGGAATGTGGCGGAAGATTAAATGTCTTCTTGGATATGGAAACTCACAAGGCTTATCTAGCCTGCAATACTGACCAATCCCATGAGGGCATAGTGAGAGAAGCTAGCGACTACGAACAACGAGGGATGGAATCCCTTAATATACCAACAAGGAGGAAAATCATGGAACAAGAATTTGGTGCGGAAAGGTCAAGGGCACTGGAAAGATTTCACGGTGTAACCGCATTGAGTAAGGAGCAAGCTAAGGAAATCCTGAAGACAGTCTATCCCAATGCTCCTGAGACTGAGATGATGCGGGCAGTGCTACTTTGTGCTAGTTACCATCTTAACCCGCTTATGGGTCATGTCTTTCTCATTCCCTTCAAGGGAAAAGAGGGAACATCTTGGGCTACTGTGGTCGGGATTAAGGCTAAGAGGTTGGTTGCTAGCCGGAACCATGCCTATAGCTATGTAGATGATACCCCCAGATTGATGAACGAGGAGGAGCAAATAAAGGTCTTTGGCAAGGTTGACACGGAGCATTTAGTGGCAATCACCATACTTCAAGACCCGCATACCGGTGCTACAGCCAGAGGTTACGGCAAGTGGGGGAAAAGCGAAACAGTCTACGGCACCGATAAAGGGAACAGCCAAGAGAATATGGCTTTTATTCGGAGTGAGAGTCAGGCTCTTGACCGACTTGCTCCCGGGGAAATGCCCATAGATGTTGAGGTTGTGGATGAGCAGTTTGTGGCTGGGGCTATAAAAGGCGGGGTGATTGAGGATGAAGTTGGAGATATAACTGAACCCGATGTGGCCAACACCAGACCTGGACCCACTGTGTCCAAGTCCGCTCCCAGCGACCTCAAAGAACTCAAGGATATGATGAAGTTATGCAATTGGTCGGCAAAGGATTTTGGGCAATTCTGCGTTAGCAAGAACTGGAAAATTAAGGTATATGAAGACCTGAAGCCCGAGCAGATTACCGAAGCCATAGACTACATAAGCAAGAACCCAAAGTAACTTAACAACTGAATAGCTGGTGTCAGAGTACAGTGGAGAACTGTAATCCTGACTTAAATAGGGGGAACTAGCCAGCAAGCACCTGCCAGCCACCTGACTAGCTTCGGCAAGGTGAAAGTCCAACAAGATAACATGGCAGAGATGCCATCTGTGAAGTAATCTGGGAGGTGATACAAAGTGAGCAACCGCAAAGATGAATTAAGGGAGAAGATAGAATTTCAGGTGGCTATGGCAATGAATAGTCAACTTGAGATTGAGAAAAGCACACCCGTATCAATAAGGACGGCGGAGTGGCAAGACAGAACGCACAAACTACGAAAGGATATTACCGCCCAAATCCTCCAAGCCATTAAAGAAGCTGGAATGGTAATGCTTGCCGAAAGTGGAGACCCAACATATACCCTAACCTGCGATAATTGCGGACAATCTTATTTAAGCCAGATAGCTTTTCCCGCACATCAGCTATGTCCTGCTTGTAAAAAGGGAACGCCGAAGCAGGATGAGAGATTGCCCAAAGAAAAAATAAATGATATAGCGGAGATAGTTGCCGAGATATGGCGAAGCGGAAAAGAAACCTCAAGAGAAGGATGGGTAGCTAGATTAGTAGGTATATTCCTCGCCCAACTCGCTAAAGCCGACCCCATTATAAGGGCAGAGGAGAGGCGGGAGATATTTAATCTGCTTGAGGGATATAGAACAGGCGATAATGAGAAGGGAATGCTATACACAATACCCTTTCATGTTTGGAAAGAATTTCGGGAAGCCCTAAAACAAGGGAGGAGGTAAATAATGGCTGACTATTTTCTTTGGATAGCATACGGAATGGTTATGTGCGGATTTATATTCTGCTTATCTAAATTCCTAAAGACTGAAGGATGGCGCAATAGGTGGGGACTTTTAAGTATTTACTTCCTTGTGCTAACCATTCTAATCGGGAAGGAGGTGTTTCGTGGCTGATATATTGTTGACAGATGAGGAACTAGATGATTTAGGTTATCCGATATTGCCATTGGGAGACAGAACGGGTAGCCGAAGAGTTGCCCAAGCTCAGATAAAGAAGTTTTTGGAGTGGCTAAAAATTCGTGCCTCTTTCCATTCCGATGACCATATGGCTTATATGCGCCTGTCGTGGAATGAGTGGCGGGAACTTGAGGAGATAGGAAGTGCCTGAGCGAGGATTTGACACAGGTTTCTGGACTGACCCCTTCGTTGTTAAAGCAACTAAAGATGCCAAGTTTCTTTTTGCTTATCTTTGGCTAAATGACCATTGTAATCAGGCTGGATTATATGTAATTGCTCCTGGGACCATTGCTTCTGAAACTGGGATTGCCGAGGCAGACCTTCCTGGTCTCTTTGAACTCATAAAAGAAAAGGTCAAATGGTATCCTGAGGCTAATCTTGTCTGGGTTAAGAACTTCATTAAACGGCAATCCAAGTCCTCAAAGTTTGTGCAAGGAGCAGCTAAATGCCTCACCCGTCTAAATCATGATGAGGCTATTCAGGAGTTACTTGATTACAACCATAAGAGATACAGCATTGATATACCCTATAAATACTATATGGAGAAAATCTCTATGCCTTCTCCCTCTTCCCCTTTAGAAGGGGAAGTGAAGGAACCCAAAAGTCCCGTTGCCACTGAAGATATTATTGACCCCAAACTAGCAGCAATCGTTAAGAGCTATGAAGACAATATAGGCGTGCTAACTCCCGCTCTTTTTGAGCGATTAAAGGATATAACTGATACCTACCCGGAAGGCTGGTTTGAGAAGGCAGTTGACGAAGCCTGCCGGCATAACACACGCAAACTCGGATACATTGAAGCAATACTTGACCGATGGGAAAGAGAGGGAATTAAACCCCTTGAACCTAAAGAGAAATCAAACAAGGTTGGAGGACTGGAGGTAGAGGAATGACACAACCAGACATCATAAAGGAACTGAGGACCTGTAAGAACCCGAAATGCGGAAAGGAATATGAGGCAAGCATAATGAACCTCTTGGACGCAAAGATTGTCCGAGGTGGTGGTTACTGTCCTGATTGCGCTAAGAAACTCTTTGAAAGGGAAGAGGCTATGGAAAAGGGGATTATAACCCCAGAAGAAATAAACCGCCAGAGACGACTATGGCGATTAAGATGTGGCGTACCGCCTAAGTTTGCCAATGAGGACTTCAGCACCTTTGAAAAGGATAGGCAGCCGAAAGCCTTTAAGAAATGCTGGGACTATGCCGAGAATTATCCTCTGGGTGCTCCCCAGAGTTATCCCTCTTTGGTGCTTTTCTCTGAACACTCCTGGGGAGTAGGCAAGACACATCTAGCCTGCTCAATAGCTCATCGGATTCTGGATAAATGGAATGGAGAGAGGATTAACTGCCCGGTATTATTTATCTCCGAGCCCGACCTCTATATGAGAATACAGGCTACCTATAATTACTCGCTGGAGGAGAAATACTCCAAGGAAGATGAATCGGATATTATCAGTCATCTTACCAGCGCTGGGCTACTAATTCTGGATGATGTTGGCAAGAGACGAGTCCATGACCCGCGCTTTGTCCAGCGCATTATGTTCTCTGTTATTGACGGAAGGTATAAGGCAATGTTGCCAATAGTCCTAACGGCTAACCTAAACCCGGAGCAGTTGAAGGTCTATCTCGGTGGTGGGGAGAAGGATGAGGCATCTTTTGATAGGCTATTAGAGATGACTGGCGGTATGGTTAGACCTGGGGTCATTAGGTTCCTGAAGCTAGAAGGGGACAGTTTTAGGCGGAAGTAGATGGAGATTAAGATAACCGAGAAGGTCTGGGGGAGTCAAGTCAAGGACTTAACAAAGGTTCTTCACTGTGAGAAGTATTACCACCCCTTCCTTTCCACATGGAGTGAAAAGGGGTTCCCTGATTGCACTATTATCAAGATACCCAGATTGATATTCGCAGAGTTGAAGAGCGAAAAAGGTAAATTGACACCAGCTCAGGAAGAATGGTTGGAATTATTAAAGCAATGCAAAACGATAGAAGCATATTGCTGGCGTCCAAGTCAATTTGAAGAGATTGCGGAGATACTGAGATGAGAGACGAACTAGGTGAAAAAGAGGAACGCATCTACGACTTCATTGCTGACTTCATCTCAAAGAACGCTTACTCACCAAGCATCCGGGAGATAGCAGAGGGATGCTCTATGAGCAATCTCGCTCAGGTAAGAACTAAACTACGCCGATTAAGACGGCTAGGAATGATTGATTACAAAGACCAGCAACCGAGAACGATTACCTTGATTAGATATAGCTTGACCGAGAAGGGGAAGGAGGTACTAAGACGAACAAGACTTTGATTGAGTGGGTCAATTATAAATCACCTAAAACGGAATTTGCCTTTAACGAGGACGGTTATTACAGGCAGGAGATGCCGGAGTGATTTGCCTAGAAGTTAGGACACTCTGGCAGGGTAAAGTCGCCATAAGAGACCGGTATGTCAAGGAAGCAGTCTCTAAGAGAGAAGGGCTATTGATAAAGCACGGCGAAGATAAAATGGCCATCCCTTATAAAAAGTTGAAGGAGTCAATCGTTGGCAAGTCGGACCGACGGTTTCAGGACCAAATCGGCAGAGACTTACCACATTATCTGATTTATTTTCATTGGGAGCCGATAGTTAAACAAGGAGTTTTGTGCTAAAGATGGATGTTAAAGAAATTGATAACCTAAACTCTGCCCTGGCTTTTCTTCGGCAATGCTCTACTGATATTCCATTATTGTTACTATTCTCGGGCGAGGGTGAAAGCCTTATCTTGGCAAAGTGGTTAAAGCGCCACACCTACAATTTCGTTGGAGTATTCTGCGTTACCCGATACGGAATCTTCTGGGAAGTGGAGAGGGCCGCTACTCGGAGGTGGGCAGAGATAATGGGAGGGGGCAATCCCCTGCTTATCCTAGAAGTGCAGAACGAAGACCCCACCACCTTGTTTTACTTCGGCCATAATTTCAGTATTTTAGGGGAAAAAGCCTACTACAATGCCAATCCTAATATAAACAAATTTGCCAGAGACAAAGATTTTCGCAATATTGTAATGGGCTTCCGCCGAGATGATATATTTCGGCATTTTTACCGGAAAGATGATATTAAAAGAATCACCAAGACCTTTGATAGAGAGATAGCCCAATCGGGGAAAGTCCCTACTGAGACTAGCCGCACCATCTGGTTCCCCTTCTATGATATGAAACAGGACCTAAAGGAGTTTTGTGCTAGATGAAATACCACCGATGGGAAAAGGTTGAAGGAAACTTTCGCTGCAAGCGTTGTGGTGTTTACCAACGGAAGAAATACCCTAGAGTGGTTCACTGCCCACCAACCTTATTAGAATTGTCGCTTCTAAATGCCGCCAGACTCTTTTACGCCATACTCTATACTCGGATACAGCAAGGCGGGTTATCGGCGATTGACTACGGTAATTTAAAATTCCCGCTTTCGTTCACTCAGCAATATGAGACCTTGAAAAGAGATATGAGATGAGTGATAAGACAGGCATCAATCTAATTACTATCCAGGTTACACCTCTACAGGCCGCTTTACTTGATTGGGCTAAGACCCACCCCTACGGCAAGCTGAGAGAACTCCAGTTCCAAGATGGTGTGCCGGTTAGGGCGGAGATGTATTCTGATGACGGCACAGGCACGGAGATAGTTCTGTTTGACAAGATAGCGCGGAAGGCAGGACTGATTAAGTAGATGAAATTCCACCTAATTGATATTGTGGAGTGCGGAGATAGGCGGTATGAGGTTAATACTATCGGGATGGGCGGACTTGCTCAATTTTTTGACCCGATGCTTAAATTGCGTAATGACCTTTTCGGGATTAACGGATGCGCTGAAACAATGATATGGGAGGTAGATGCCGACAATAATCGCAAGGATAAAATTCTCCACTGCCAGCGTTACCGCAAAATGGTTAGTGCCGTTAAGGGGCATACAAAGATAGTTAACTGGCTAAAGAATGGGTGTATTGACTTCTTTAATGGAGATGGCTTTCCGCAAAAATGAAATTCTTTAAGGATAATCACTGGGGGATATTGTTATGAACTGGAATAATAAAGAATTGCTTAAAAGGGCTTGGCTTGCAAGGGAAAACGCCTATCCTTGGAAATCCGCAACCAAAGTGGGTTGTGTGTTACAAATGACGAATGGCGATATTTATTCGGGATGGAATATTGAGGGGTTATGGATGACAAGTATTCACGCCGAAGTTTGCGCCATAAGCCACATCGGAAATTATAAAGATAAAATTAAAAAAGTTGTCATAGTTGCCGAGGTTGGATTTTTTACGCCTTGTGGGGCTTGCTTGGATTGGCTTATCCAATTTGCCGAGGAAGATTGCGAGATAATTATTCAAAACAAAGACCGAATTATTTATAAGTTTGGATTGGGGGAATTATGCCCACACTACCCAAAAAAATGAAAATATTGATAGCTTGCGAGTTTAGCCAAGTAGTATGTAGAGTCTTTAGAGATAGAGGGCACGATGCTTATTCTTGCGATTTACTTCCCACCGAGGGCAATCCCGATTGGCATATTCAAGATGATGTATTAAAACATCTGAATGAAGGTTGGGATTTGATGATTGCCCATCCGCCATTGATGGCAACTTATATTCATACGGGGAGAATACCTAGGATACACCACGAACCGCCAGGAGAAAATCAGGCTAAAAATCGCAGTAGAACCTATTATGGTATAGCGGAAGCAATGGCAAAACAATGGGGATAAGTTATAAAATTCTTTAAGGACAATCTAATCTATAATGGGGACGCAAGGGATATATGAATGGACATCAGATTTATAGATATGTTCTGCGGGATAGGAGGATTTAGGCTTGGATTGGAAAGGGCGACCGAAGAAAGGGTTTTGCGACAATCGGGTTTGCACCGATGTAGCTCCGACCTTAATGAGTGCAGGCAATCCGATGGGGAAGCACCAAGCGGGGATAGGGGCGAGAAATCCTTTGGTTGTGTCTGGTCAAACGACAATAACAAATACGCCTGCCGAATCTACCGAAAGCACTTCGGGGAAATCTGTGAAGGGGACATCAGGGCAGTTGATGCTGATGCCATACCAGAACACGACCTCCTCTGTGCGGGATTTCCTTGCCAGAGTTTCAGTATTGCTGGAAAGCGGAGAGGATTTGAAGATACTAGAGGCACACTCTTTTTTGAGATATGCCGAGTCCTTCGGGCTAAAAGACCTAGTTATCTTCTCCTTGAAAATGTCAGGGGACTCCTATCACACGACTTGGGGCAGACATTTGAGGTCATCCTCTCAAGCCTTTCTGAACTTGGGTATGACTGCCAATGGCAGGTGCTTAACAGCAAGGACTTCGGTGTTCCGCAGAACAGGGAGAGGGTGTTCGTTATCGGACATACTAGAGGAAAGTCCAGACCCGAAGTATTTCCTCTCAGAGAAGATGTTGAAGGGTTTGCTGAAGGGGCAAATGAAACCGCAACTATTAGAACTTTGCAGGGCGGGGGACATAGCGGAGGGCATCATTCGGGAATGACAATAATTGATATTTATAATCAGGGCATTAGGGCTAATCAAGAAGTGGCTGGAGCATTGAAAGGCGAAGGTATAGCGAATACCTCTTTGGGGACAGCATTGATATTTCACGAAAATATATCAGGCAAATGGACACCGCACAAAGAGGCGCAGGCGTTAAGGAGTGGGGCAAGCCATAATTATCAGACACTAGAGATTGCTAACGCCCTAGATGCTGATGGCTATTTAAGAACTGGTGCAAGACCCAGAGACGAAAATGGCAAACCACAATTACTACCAATCGGCTATCGTAGAATAAGGCGACTAACCACCCTAGAGTGTGAAAGATTACAAGGATTTCCCGATGGATGGACAGAAGGAATATCAGATACGCAAAGATACAAGTGTCTCGGAAACGCAGTAACGGTAAATGTAATAGAGGCGATAGGCAGACAGTTTTTGCTTGCCCTTGAAAGAAATAAGGGGATGATATGAAGTGTACTAGGTAACTTAGACCTCTGACTAGGGAAACTAGAGGAGGCGAACCTTGAGAGCTTAACGGCTCCGGGTTTGCCTCTTTTGTTAAGGAGAATAAATGGCAACGAATAAAACCTACCTACCAGACAAAATTAGTCCAAAAGGACAGGCACTTGCCTTGGCGTATCCTACTACTTCAAATGAGCAACTAGATGAATGGGCAAAACAATACGGCTATCTAAATCGTGATTCTTTCAAAGCAGCTATGCGGAGGCGGTGGGGGTTGCAGAGGATTTGGGTGGCACCGGGGAGGAGGAACTCCCCAGAGCCAAAGGTTGAAGTCAGGGTTATTACTCCTGAGATAATGCAATATAAGCCCTTGGTAACTGGCAAGGGAGACCCAGAGACGCAGGTTCTAATAATCGGTGATGACCATGCTGGCGAAATTACTCCTACTTTTAATGTGGAGGTTTATAAACAGCGATTTAAGGAACTATTCCAAAAGACACTCAGGATAACTAGCCTGCACAGGAATATGTATCCCCTTAATGACTTGGTGATTATTGATGTTGGGGATAATGTTCAAGGCGAAAATCCATATCAGGGTGCTACTGTTGAGGCTGTCGCCTGTGGCGCAGTCAACCAGATTTATGATGTAGCCTTGCCTGTTCTAATTGAACTTCTCGTATCTTTCAGGCAGGAATTTAAGACGGTTAAATTCTATGGAGTGAGAGGCAATCATGGTAGATATTCCCTGACCGCACCCCGAACATCCAACTGGGATATGGCGCTATATCAATCACTTAAAGGGGCAAGTCTACCATCGGGCATTGAGATTAACTACTCAGACGATTTCAAGGCGATAGTCAATATTGAGGGATTTGATTTCTTTGTCTTTCACGGCGACCAAGTAAGAACCACAATGGGCATCCCCTATTTTGCCCTTATTAGAAAAGTCAAAGACTGGTATAGCACCTTTGGAGGATTTCCCTACGCTGTCTGTGGTCATTTTCACAAAGAGGATTTTCTCCGAGTGTGGTCTAAGACTAAACTCCTGATAAACGGCTCCCTTGTAACCGATGACCCTTACGCCTTGGAAGTTATCGGTACCTCATCTATCCCTACTCATTGGACTTTCGGTGTGCATAAACATACAGGTTTAACCTGGCTTTACAATTTGATTTTGGATAAATCTTTCCTGCCTGAAAGGAAGGTTAAAGAATAATGATTGGCTACTGGGTTGGGATAATCGGGATGTGGATTTTCTCCGATGCTATTCTTAGTTGGACTTTATATCTTAATGCACCAAGTTATGAGGGTAGCAGGAAACAAACCTTTAAGCGAGACCATTGGGTTCGCTTAGTGAGGATGATTTGTGGATTGTTGCTCATCTGGTTAGGGACATTATGCTAACGCCAATATGGTTCTTGATAACAGAAGAGATACGGGTAAAGTTGCGAGCTTTAATGCCGGCTGATTGGTTGCCACCAAGAGAGGACTTTAAGTCTCTCAATCTAAAGGTGAAACTAGAGGATTTAGAGGAACTCGCCAAAATTATGACTTGGAAACCTCGCGGGAGGAGGCTGCCGAGGTGAAGGCAGTACTCAATCCCAAGACCAACATTATTGACGACCCTATTCACCCCTGTTATAAGGCACCGGACAAGGGACTGTGCCAGATGCGGGTATATCCTGAAAGCGAGGGGATTAAGTTTGAGTGTGCCAACGACCCAGAGTGGTGCAAGTACCTCAAGAAGGCAAAAGCGGAATGACTACACTAGGGAATGATATAGACATTCTTAAATATATTCCTGCTGATAAGGGCTGTGAGTATGCTCCATCTTGTCTCAACTGCCCATTGCCCCAGTGTATTTATGATGTGCCTGGTGGAATGCCAGTCCTTAGAAGAAAACAGCGTGATGCAGAGATTATAAGGCTTTGGAAAGAGGGGAAGAAGCCCAAAGAGTTAGCGCCTATGTTTAAGCTTTCTAGTAGAGAGGTATTAAGGATAATCAAGCGGGGTAGCAGGGATTCAAATGCTTGAACGCGAGTATTACAAGTTTAATGAGCTTAATTTTAGTAGTCGCCAAATGCTCTGGCTCATTAAGCATCTGCCGACTCTTAAAGAAGGGCGGTACCCCCCGGACCCGGTGGGCGGCTCTAGTTATGTTGACCTCCAAGGGAAGAAGGCGGTAAGGCATAGGGCTACCTTTGAAAATCCAGTTCTTATCGCTGCCGAGGTAGAAGCAAGGCTGGCGATGTGCGGACTGGACGGCTTAATATTAAAGGCGGTTACTCTATGGGAAGAGAGCATTGAATATTTATCGCGGTGTCTAGGTATATCAGAGGACATAATCATAAAGCGGAAGTCTAAGGCGCTGGGGTTTATCTCAGGCTGGAAACGGAAAAGAATTTCATATCGGGAATGGATGGGACATAGAAAACAATGAAGCCATTCTTTGAGGATAATCTAATCTATAATGGGGCTGGGGGTATAAACCAAAGAGCCAGCTTTGAAATCAAGGTAGTCCAATACTCGCTGGCTCTTTTACCCACCCAGTTTTTGATTCTAGTGCTTCTTCCCTGTCTCTCCTTTCTTCCCAGCATTGCTAACAGTCAGGAAGTAAACCCACGCTTCATTCACCCAATCGCCAAACTTTTTATAACCCCTACTAATGGCATCGGCTCTAGCTTTTAGGTAAAGCTCTTGGTCCAGTCCCCGAATAGTTCTATTGATTTTGGGCATTATCTCAACTCCTTGCGGAAGCCATCGGCATTCATATTTTTGTAGGCTTTCCAAGATTGGGGTTCTGCCACATCTAGAGCAACACCTTCTATTTTGCGTTCACCAAGATAGACTTGGAGCAATTGCCTATGCGAATCTAGTTCTTTGTAGAGTATATTAAGTGGCCTGCTTAATGAGAAACCCAAGTGGCTAGTAGAGGCTTGCTGGATATGGGTCATCGCTATAGTAACAAATTCTCTTGCCTGGTACAATTCCTCTTCCACGTCTTTGTTGCTCAGTTTCATTCTATTGCCTCCTATTTATTTAACCCGCTGTTATTTTAAGCCTAAGTGATTTTGCTAAGCTGTTGTAAAGGTGCTATCACCCAATACACACAACAAGGGGGGAGACAGCCTTTGATATATTCGCCCTGCGATACTTTGTGAATACGGTGTGGCTTTCCGCAATCAGGACAAATAGCAGTTGTCTTGGATTTTTTAATAGCTCCTCTCATCTTATCCCTCCTCATTTGCCCTCATTATCTTACAAGTCATCAATGTTGTCAAGCCTCCCCCAGATATGACACCGGGACGACTTTTGATGATAATTGAAAACTCGTTAGCTCAAATGTTCTAGTCTCTTGGAGAAGAGGGGGGACTATAGGGGGGTGATGAGGTTCCCTTTATTCTTCCGCATCCCAGATATAAACTGCGGAACTTCTTTTACCACTTGACAATCCTTTTACCTTTGTGGTAGTCTTGACATTAAGAGGAGTACTTCTGCTAAAGAGGGGCTGACGCTCCTCTTTTTTTATTTAACTCTTTGATTACTTACTAGGCTCTTTTATGCCTGTTTTTTATGCGAATTGTGAATCTTTATGCGATTTATAGTTCGGAATAGGACTTTGAAATGCTATCTAAGAGGTGCTTTTTATGGGGGGTCCAGGTTCGGGAAGACCCATTAAGTTAAATATTGAAGGGATAGTATCTAGGGATACCCGCACTATAATAAAAGCAGCCGCTCCTCATGCTGCTAAGTATTTCCTTGACATAGTACTACAAAGGGTCAAGAAGCCGTCATGGGCAAGGATAAGAGTCTGTGAGTTCATTATTGAGCAAGAAGTAGGCAAGGCGAGACAGAGGACAGAGCTCACCGGTGCTGATGGTGCCCCCCTCAACTGGCAGCAACTCAATATACTCGCAGAGAAGGCGGAGGTTCTTATTTTAGAGCAAGCGAAGACTGAAGGCATCTTACCCGAAGAGGTACGCACCAGGGTATTAGCCGAGCAAGCAGAGAAACCGCCGTCTGAGGAGCAAGTATCTAGCCAGGTGGAGCAAGAAAAGGAAAGAGGGGGCGGCGCCCCCTCTTTAATAGAATAAGGTTATTAAACGCTCTCAAGGTCTTCTTCTTTAAGAAGGGGAAGTGTCTCCTCCAAGGTGTCTAACTCACGATTAAAGGCAGACATAAATTCAGGGTTTTGAAGAGCCTGCTGCAATTTAATTCTTCCAGCCTCTCGGTAGGGTTTCTGGCGGTCATAATCCGAGAACTGGTATTTAGCCCAGTTGGTGATGCTTATGGTTCCGTTTGGCTCTACCGTTATGCGCCCTGACTCCTTAAATTTCTTTTTAGCCCGAGTCAAAAGAGACCCTGAAATGTTGAGGATTGCCGCCAACCTCTGGGGCGACATCGGGGTATTTTCATTGGCGGAAATGTTTCCAGGGGGTCTGTTGCGACCTGCAAGGAGCAGAAAATCATACCAAACCGAGCGTTCATCAGGGGTCAAATCTTCCCTGATAGTGCCTGTTAAGCACTCATCTATAAAGAGTTTAATCCATTTCCTCTTCCAAGTATTGGGGGGCATAAGAGTTCCTCCTTAGCTTTATTTAAGCATCTTTGACGCTTATAAGTTACTGTAACACAAAATATAACCTTTTGTCAATAGGGTTACAGTAACCTTTCTGATTAGTGGTTACACTATTAGTTATACCCATAAAAGCAGCAAAACCCCTCTACTCTACTCTACTCTTATCTTAATCTTAATCTTAGAGGGGTTGTTAAGGGGAGAGATTATGATTAGCTTTCCACCAGGGACACAAATCAAGATTGACTTTGATGAGAAGGGCAATATAGTCCTTTATGGCACTTATGAACTGCTAGCCGGGGAAGAGCGCCATTTTCTAATCCTCAGCCTTTCGGAACTGGATACTATGCTGGCTGTCGGCAGGGGGATAATAAAGTTTTGTGAAGAGCACCAAGCGAAAGTCCCAAGGGTCTTTGTGCAGGCGATGGAGCAGGATGACGAGCAGCATGGTCCTGGGGTAGACCTGCAACCTGCCTAAGGGATAAGGAATCCACCCTAACGCCGTAGTTGACTTACTGTAGCGGGAGAGACCCTCGGGGTGGGGGACCCTGAGCCCGACTCTCTTGAATAGGGCAGGGTATATCTAGGTCAACCCCTATAGACTCCATCTTAAAAGAGCCACCTACCATTGGAACAAGCTTCGTTATTGTATATGTGCTATCCCCTTCTACAATGCCCATAAAACTCATTGTATGCAAGGCAGTTTTCAGTCCAAAGCAGATATAAAAATGGAGTATAAATGACCTCTGAAACAGTAATTTCAGATGCAGAATTAAAATCCTTAAAACGCCGTGAAGAAGCCAGGCTAAGACCTGACTGGTGGATAGAGAACATACTAGGATGCCAGCTAACGATACAAGAAAGGGAGCTAATAGAGTTAGTGGCGAGTTCCCCCAGAGTGGCGGTAAGGAGTTGCACGGCGAGTGGCAAGACCTGGACAGCGGGTAGGCTGGCGTTGTGGTTTTTGTGCAACTATAAGCCCAGCATAGTCCTAACAACAGCCAAGACATTCAGGCAGGTAGAGATTGAGATATGGAAAGAGATATGGACGGCATACAAGGGTAGTAAGTTCCCGTTAGGGGGAAGGTTACTAGCGACAAAGCTGGAAATGGATAAGGAATGGTTTGCGCTGGGGTTCAGCACAGATGATGCCGAAAATGTCCTGGGTATGCACTCGCCGAATATTCTAATAATAATAGATGAAGCACCAGCGATACCAGACACGGTTTATGATGCAATAGAAACACCGATGAGTACGGGGTATGCGAAGCTAGTGCTTTTGGGCAACCCCACTCAGCCCATTGGCAGATATAGGGATACTTTTGACTCCAACCTCTACAAGCACTTTCATATCTCGGCGTTTGATACACCGAACTTTACTGTCTTCGGAATAACGCTGGACGATATAAAGTCCGGGGCATGGAAAGATAAAATCGGCATAGCCCAATGGCAGATTGAAGACGGCTCTTGGCTCAAGAGGTTACCCCACCCTTATCTTATAACTCCGCTCTGGGTGAAGGAGAGACTGGATGCCTGGGGCGAGGGTTCACTCTCGTTTCAGGTCTATGTCATGGGCAATTTCCCGGAGAAGGGCGTTAATAACCTTTTCAACCTACCGGAGGTTGAGGCAGCCATAAATCGCAAGGTTAATGATGAAGGGGAAGTGGTGGCTGCTGAAGATGTGGCCCGGTATGGCGATTGTGAGACTGTCTATGGCGTGAGACGAGGAGAAAGAGTCCTGAAAATAGAGACCTGGGGACATGAAGGCATCCATTACACAACGGGGCGGACTGCGCGGCACCTGAGAGAAGACAATCCCTCAATCATTCACATAGACGCTGGGGGTATTGGTGTTGACGACTGTGAGATTCTTGAAAAAGAAGGTTTCAATGTTAACCGGGTGCTATCAAATGCGCCAGCAGTGGACAAAGAGAGATTCCTAAATCGGCGGGCTGAACTTTACTGGCTATTATCAAAGAGATTTACCGATGGCAAAATCAATATCCCAAAAGATGAGAAACTAAGTGGTCAGTTGACCGATATACGATTTACCTTCAAACAGGGCAAGATGGCGATGGAGACAAAGGAAGAGATGAGGGCTAGGGGTTCAAAGTCCCCAGACCGAGCCGATATGCTTGCGATTCTTTTTTCTCCTGAAGAGGTTATAGACACAAAGGCACCGGAACCATGGAGATGGTAAGGATTTAATAGATGCTGACGAAAGAAGAAAGAGCGACTATAGATGAAACCCGCCAAGGAGTAAGGGACATCAAGAATCTTCTATTCGGTGTTAAAAACTCAGGCGATAAAGGATTCCTCGGCGAGTTCCAAGCACTAAAGAAGGATTATTACGGCTTCAAAACCAGGGCTTTGATTATCTTCGGGGTTTTGGTTGGCTCTGGTGTGCTGGTTAGCGGGATTTATGAAGTTTACCGGTGGTTTGATTAAGAGGAGCGAAAGATGGCTGACGAATATAAACGGGTAGAGGAAAAGAAGAAAGACTTTACCGACCTCAACGCCAGGAGGGATAAGGACAAAGACCTTTACTTTATGAAGGCTTACCAGATGATGCGCCTTGATAACCCATCAATAGCGATGGACAATGTAATCAATGTTACCCTCAATGACCCAACCACCTTCGCTATGCGTGCCATAGCCATTCTAGGGACTACTGAAAGACAGACAGTGGTTGAAGGGCGCGGGAGAGAGGATAAACAGAACACTCTCATTGAGAACTTCATTGACGATATAAGTTTCGTCGTAGATGATTGGTTAGCCAATCAGGGTATTCTATCTTTAGATTCCTTTCTCAATGAGCAGTTCTGCATCAGGGGGACTGGAGTTGGGCGATGTTGCCTTCGTGAAGAGGAAAAGGATGGCAAGCGTGTTCTGGTTCCCGATGTCATACCTATAGATTCTCGCTTTGTTATTTATGATATGGACAGAAACGGCTTGAAGTGGGTTGCTCCTACCTTTAAGCGTGGCAAAGAGGATATTAAGGATGAGTATGGAATTACGATTACGGGTGAGGAAGGTGAGGTAATAGACTTCTGGGACGCCCAAAATAATGTCATCTTTATTGGCGGGAAAGAACAAAAGAGGCAGAAAAACCCATACGGTTATCCGCCTTTTATTATTACCCAGACCCCTGCGGGTTCCATGCTTGCCGATAAAGACGCTTACCAGCATAGAGGGGAAAGTATCTTCTGGGCAAACCGAGATTTATTCCCTGAACTAAATAGGACAGCCAGCATCTTCCAGACACTAAATGTCGCCGCTTTTCGTCCTGGCTTACAATATGCCAGTAAAGCAGGTACTAAAGCCACAAAACCCAAGAAACCATTGCCTGGGGTTGATTTTGTTGTTCCCGTTGATGAGGGTGGTGGCTTCAAGTCAATGCCTATAACTGATATACAAAATGCCGCCAGACTCTTTTACGCCATACTCTATACTCGGATACAGCAAGGCGGGTTATCGGCGATTGACTACGGTAATTTAACCTTCCCCCTACCGGCAGTGGCGATTGCTCGGCTCACTTCTTCCCGCGACCAGATATTTCTTCCCCGAATACAGGGGAAGGCTATCTTCTACCAGCAACTCTTTAAGATGCTCATTAAACAATACCAGTTGGTTAATATCAAGGCTAAACTCGGTCAAGAAGGATGGACAAAGGAATACAATCCAAAAGACCTTGAGGGCGATTATCAAATTGAGTTCAGGTTCTTCACCGAGTCCAAAGAACAGGAGATAGCCAACTACTCAGTAGCCAATGCTGCCAAAGGTTTCCTCTCTGAATCTACTATCAGGCGCAATATTCTCAATGTACCCGACCCCGAAGCCGAAGAGGAGAGGATAGCGATAGAACAAGCGGAGAAGGTGGATGAAGCCCTATTCCTCTACAATCGGTGCAAATCGCTCATTTTCCAAAGCAGGGTTATGGAATATAGAATACTGAAAAATAGATTGATAGGGATATTAAAGGCAAGGCAGGGATTGGCTCAGTTGCCTACTGAAGACCATAGCAAAAAACTGGGCAAACCCGGGGGCAGGCAGATAATACCCCTACTCGGTCAAGGCGATGCTGGCGGGACAGTAGCCCCAGAAGTCGGTACTGAGGAAGAGGAAATAGCAAAAGCCCAGAGAAAAGAAGAAACTACTGCCGCGGTTGGAACGGAAGCAAAACAAGGGAGAATATAAATGTTAAAGAAACTAACGCAATCTGAAATAGATAAGTTGGTGGCAGAGTTAGATAAAGAAGTTTCCGATGCCCTTGGAAAGGGCGAGGGCAAAAGCACGGATAAGTCAAGCGTATTAAAAAACCTCTTGAACATCGCCAGGGTAAAGAAGACTCAGACGGAAGCTGGAGAATAAATGAGCAACGGCATTTCTGAACTGTTGAAATCTTACGGGACATCTTTAGGGGAAACACGCAAGTTAATGCCCCTGCTTACCGAAGAGATGACAAAGCAGAAAGAGGCTAGGCTTGCCCTTCCCCAGGTTCCTGAGTTCTTTACTCCTGCAGAAGTCGGAGGGCTAGGGCTCACAACCGAGACTGGTGAACCCTTTAAGTTAGATGAAGGTTGGTTGCTAAAGATGACTCCGGGTGCTAATGGAGCCGAGCCTGTCATGAGTTTCATCACACCTGAAAAGTGGGAGATAACCCAAGACCAGACTTATATTTCTCCAGAGGGACAGCGCTTTACCCAAGAGGAGATACAAACTCAAATAGAGACACCAGAGATTCCTCTTCAAGTTGAAGATGTCTTTGGCAAGGTATTTCCTACAGGCTATTCGGGCAAAGATATTGAGCAGACCTTAACTTGGTTGAGGGGGACTGGGGGATGGTATGGAGAGAGAGACTGGGTAGCGGAGGCTCGCCAGCAGGAATTTGCTCAAGCCATCTGGGCTATAGGGCGAACGGAAGATACCGAGAGTTTGCTTTCGGGATTGGGAATGAAACCAGAGGAGATTACCCAGTTCTTTGCACCAGCCCCAACAACTGTGCCAGAAGAAAGCAAGGCAAAAGATATTTGGGATACAGCGAGGGTTGCTTTCACTAATATAGCCTATCAAACGAAACAGTTTTTTGTTGGCACTCTACCAAATTTACTGTTCAGAGATATTAAGCCTGGAGACCCAGTATGGGACCAAAGGACTGGGCGGAATATACCTTGCCCACCAGAACAGGTAGCGGCATATAACGAGAAGAGTAAGACGAGCCGAGACCAATATCGCCAGACCTATACTAAAAATGAGCAACAACACCAAGATTGGTTAAGTAAACACCCTGAACTAGAAACTCGTCCCGAATGGCAAGGTAATATTATTGATACGATTAAAAATCATCCTGAAGTAGCTAGGGATTGGGGCTATTGGGCAAATCAACTAGCGGCCGGAGCACCAGGGACACTGGCGATACTAGCTGGGATGGTGCTTAGTGCAGTCACGGAGAATCCCCTGCCTCTTATAGCTAGTATTACTGCTCTTACCCCCGCTCAAATTGAAGAAGATAAAGACCTTATGCTGGCGCATGGAGCAACAGAAGACCAAGCTGCCAAACTTGGAACAGCGGTTGGTATCGCAAGCAATGCCCTGTTGTTTATACCTGTCGGTAAGGTGCTGAATGGATTAAAACCAGAAGCGATGACTTTATTTAAGAGAACCGCTACGGAGGAGATAGCCAACCTCACTGCTAAAAGTGTCCTAAAGCAGGGATTAAAGCAATTTGGCGAGACAGAAGCCTTGTTTACTGTCTTTGGGGTAGCTCAACAAGCAATACAAAACGCTGCTATAAAACTCTTAGATACGAAGCAAGACCTTTTTGCTGGAATAGGTAATGCGGCAATCAGTTCTATGGTTCAGGGTTTGCCACTGGCTGTCTTCGGTGCGGCCGGTAAGATGATAAATGTTAGTAAGGAAAATGCTGCTCTTGTCCCCGATGCTCAAAAGAAGGCAGAGGGATGGATTCAAGACCCCCAAACTAAAGACTGGCTGAAACCTATCAGGGAGTTTATTACTGAAGAAAGGGGTGGTATAGAGTTACCTCCCAAAGCTATGGCTGACTTCAATAAGTTTATTGAGTGGGCAAGAAAGGAAGGAATACCAGTCCGAGACCTTACCGTTACACCCAAGATTGAAGAGACATTACGGGCCGTGGAAGAGGCTTCGGGGGGAGTTAGAGAGGCTTATGAGGCGCAGGCAAAGATTGAGGGTTTAAAAGAATGGCTCTCTACTGAACCCGCCACTAAACTGGTGAACCTGATTAAAAAGACAGGTTGGTATAAGGGCGAGGTGGGGAATCTTAGCAAGGAACAGTATCAGAACATTACAGGTAAAGAACCAAGTGCCTCTATTCTAGGTAAAGAGACACAAGTTATTACCGAAAAAGCACATACAACGAAGGCGGGCGAGTTTGTGCCTGAAAAAACATACAAGACTACAAAAGAAGTTGTCCGCTGGGAGTATGCCCTTGATGATGTAGCTACGGAGATGGGTTATGAGAGCGGGGATGCGCTCAAAGTAGCCATTGAGGGTGTTGGTAAAGCTCAAACTACAATTAAAGAACTGCAAACTGAAATCGCTACAATTGAAACAAAAACACCATTACCAGCATTGCCAGAACCTATTTCCGAAAAGGTCGCCGTAATACCTACTGGCGGGAAAGCCTTAACGCCAGCTCAGGTCTCCCGCACATTGGAATTATTTGGTAAATATATTGAGGACTCCTCTACTCTAAATGCCTGGGAACTGACAAGACAACTAAGGACAGAAACAAGAAGTGGCAGGGCGGAGTTATTGAAGGTCAGGGTGCAAGAACTTATAGTTCAAGAAGGTATTTCAGCAGAAGACGCAATGAAACGGGCAATTAGCGAAACACTATCTGGTAAATTGCCTGTTGTGAAAACTGATTATGTATCAGACCTCACAGACCGAATGAGGGATGTGCTCTTCAATAAAGTCTATCAAGTTCTAAGGGATGAACCCTTTGAGATGGCCTCTACTGTTACTGCCCTCACTAATGCTCTAACTGGCAAGGCGATACCGAGAGAACCAGGGGTAAAGGGTGGTTCTGCTTATACTAGGCTAGAACGTGTCTTCGGCGACCAACCAGAAGTTCTGAAATCCATAGACAAGATGGCTTCCGAGCAGAAACCATTGGAGAAAGTAGCAGAAGACCTATTCACGGAAGTTATTGTAGCTGGCGAAGAGTCTATACCCGTAGACCGGGGAACAGCCGAATACCTAAATAAACTGAAGGATATCCCAAACGGCTATAAAACATTCTTTGAACCTGACTTTGAAATGCCTAGAGCATCAGACCTTAGAACTCCTGCGGAAGTAGAATATGCCCAAGCAAAACTTAAACTAGCGATAGACTTTTCGGAAGGTAAAATAACAAAGGATGCCTATGACATTGCTGTTTTGGAGGCCAGGGAGAAGGCATATCCGACCCCGCCAGTTACTAAGTATGAAGCACCCATTGAGGATGCTATTAAACAAATACCTTTGTGGCCAACACCAGCTAGAGATGCCGTTATCAGGGTACTTAAAGAAATGGCTTGGTCGCCAGTAGACATTGGCGGTTTTATTAAGGCAAATAAGTCCTCTTTTGATATGTCCTACCCGAGACAAGTAGCGCCGTTTATACCTGGTCATCCTACAGAATTTGTATTATCAATGGTAGATGCTTTCAAGGCAACATTCAGCCAGAAGAGTACCGAGGCTTCTTGGGTGCGTATTACTCATGACCCTCTGTATGCAATTTATGACGCTCTGCAGTCAAAGTTGGGCAGGGACTTCCTGCGTCCCCCTGATATGCCAAAGGGTACAAAACAATATAAAGGCGTTGAGGAATTTGGTTATCTTTTCCCGGACAGACTTATACCAAAACTGACCGCAAAGATACCCTGGGTAAAGTTGTCCAACCGCGGCTTTGTTACTGGTTGCAATTCTGATTTATGGCGTATTTTTGAAAATACTTATAAAGGTGCCCTGAGAGAAGGAGAGAAATACGCCTCAGGAGAATTAAAATTAGAGCGAGGCAAGGCTTTTGATATTATGAAGATTATGGATGCCGAGGCCACTAGGTTGGCAGATTGGTCGGGTAGAGCATCATTGGGTCCACTACAGAAGGCAGCCCCAATACTGGGTAATATCCTCTATGCTCCCAGATTTGCATGGGGTAGGGCTATTGGTTGGAGACAGTTGTTTTCGTCTAATTCCTATGTCAGAAAACAGGCATGGAGAGATGCAACAATACTCGTTGGTACAGTTGGCGGGGCACTCGTATTAGGAAATCAACTGGGTTGGTGGGACTTAGAGACGGATAGGAATAGTGCCGACTTCGGGAAAGCCCGCATCGGCAATCTACGCATTGACCCTTGGGGTGGAGCACAGCAGTTTTTTGTCTTTTTCTCTAGAGTCTTTGACTTGGTGACGGCTCCGATTACAGGTAAGACAGCAATGGGTAAATCCACTACAACGGGTGCTGAGTATCCATTAAATATCTTAAATGTTGGAGAGAATTTCCTCAAGAGTAAGGAAGCGCCCATGGTTGGACTACTCCTTGAATATGTAACGGGAAAGACTTACAGTGGCGAAGAGGTAGATGTCAAGAACTTACAGCAGTGGGCAGATAGAATAAGTCCCATGGCTTTGATGGATGCCTATGAGGCGTTTGCAGAAAAACCCAGCAGTGCAATACCCGCTGGTATCCTGAGTTTCTTTGGGTTGGGTGTCCAAACCTATACAGGTGACTGGAAGGAGAACATTCCCAAATTAGGACTACCAAAATACTCAGACAATCTCTATTATGGGATGACTAAACCTGTATATGATTGGGCAGATTTCTACTCGGATACAGCATCGCAATTTAAGGGCGTTGACCCGGCGACCCTGACTGAGGCGAAAGGCTATCCGCCAAAGGTAAGACTTATTGTTGAAACTGCCCGTAGTCTTGAGGAATCAAACATCATCCCGAATGTAAAACTAATCTCTATGAACGCTGACCCTGACAAGGGGAAAACCTATGTTGATAATTATAAGATATGGCAGGAAAGACAAAAAATAATTGCCTCTGGTGATGAGAAGGCATTGAAAGCCTTTGATGCTGATGAAAGAAATAACCAAGCCTACTTAGGAAATATATCACAGAGACAATTCGCCTTACTAAGTGAATATTGGGCAATCACGGATAAAACCAAGCAAGCGGAGTTTTTGGAGACACACCCCGAACTTTCTCAAAATTCCAGAGAGGAATGGCTGAAGTCTCATCCAGAGGAAAACGCTAAGCAGGCTTTAGCGGGCAAGGCTAAGTTAATGACCCAGAAAGCCTATGACATAGCCCAGAAATTGATTAAGGATTACGACATACCCGATAGTGCGGTAACTTCATATCTTCCGCCGCAAGATGTTGCTAAAGCCTACTTTGAAAGAATAGAGATAGTAGATAAGTGGGGAGCAAATAGTTGGGAAGACAAACTTCTGCGAGCAAAGAATCCCAATCTTGTGAAATGGCTGAATGAGAGTGGCAATCCATTGGACGAAGTGGATACTCCGATAGCCTCTTTGGAATTAAAAACCAATCCTAAATTCCGTGAAATTTATGACAAGATAGAATCTTTCAGTGATGAGGATTCTCCTGATTTTAAGGATGATAAAATAAAAGACAAGAATGGATTAACAGAGAGAGATAGAGCGGTCGCTGAACTGAAGGCTACTATGATTGAGGACGACCTAACCTACAGGGATACAGAAAGAAAGATTGAGGCTATTGAGAAAGGAACAAACGAGAATCCAGTAGATGATAAGCTGGTTAATGCCCATATTGAGTTTATGCGGATACAAGATAAAGAAGGTATTGGTTCCACCAGTGCTGAGGTGATGCTTTATCGTGTTGATAATCCTGAGTATAATGCCTGGCGAATGGACAAGAATATCTGGGGTGATAATGCCTTAAAACCAGTTGACGAGACTAGAATACCCATCTGGCGCATTGATGTTAAGTGGCAAGAGCAGGATAAGCAATATGATGCGATTGAGGGTGAGACGAGTGAGGGCAAACAACAGAGGCAAGCCTTCCTCAAATCCAATCCTGAGTATGCTGATGATAGACTGAGAAGGGATGCTTATGGCAAAGACTTCCCTACTCCTTTAATTGAGACCTATGTTGAATATTACAAGATACCTGATAAATCTACAGATGACTGGTATAAAGAGCATCCCTCTGAGTCTTACTACGAAGACGACTGGTTCTTAATGGAGCATCCTGATTTCTATAAGGCAATGTTTAAATTGGGTATCTGGACTGAGCCGCGAGACTTTACGAAAGTCCCCTCAAGAGAAGTCTATCGGCTTTACAGGACATATCTCGGCTTGCCTAAAGGACAGGCTAAACTAGATTTTAGAGTCCAGCATCCAGAACTTGATGGTTGGTTGCTCTTAACAAAGAAGGTTACTAAGGCAGCCACAGACCGAGGTAAGAAGGAAGCCAAGAAGACAGAATGGGAGAAATTGGAAGAGAAGAGACGGTTTGAAGAGTGGCTTAAAGGATTGATGCCCAAATAAAATAGGGTCGTCTGGCTGGGTTAATCAATAAACTCAGCCTTTTTATATGCCTGCTAAATCAAAGATGGCAGGCTCAATCATTTAAGGAGGACTTTTACGATGCTTGACGAAACTGGAAAGACCGTACAGCACACTCCCCCGGGGGAAACTCCGGCGCAGTCTCCTGGCGGGGAATCTGGGACTACTCAAGAAGAAACCCCTGAAACCTTTACTAGAGAAGGATACATAAAAACCATCAGAGATTTGAAGGCAGAGAAAGGGCGCAGAGAGGAGCAAGGGCGCAAACTTGGTGAGCTAACTCGCCAACTCGGAGACGCAAAGACTCAACTGGATGTAAAGGATACGGAACTCAAGGAATCCTATCAACGGATGGTAGGTCTTGAAGACCGCCTAGATGAGCTTGAGCGTCAAGGACTTAGCGATAGCCCGGAGGGAGTGAAATTGCTCCAAGAGAGGCAAGAGCTTCGTAAGGCTCAACGGAAACTCCAACAGGAACAAGCCGATTTGAGTAAGGAGAAACTACAACACGCCGGGGACATCAAGGCAGTCCGTGAACATCAGTGGGAAGAGATTGTTTGGGAGATAGCTCACAGGTATAACATAGAATCCAATATACTTGAGGAGTTAAATCTTACCACTGCTGAACAAGTAGAAGCTGCCGCTAAAGCCATCGCTGGTGCAAAGACAGTTCCAGGACAAGGCACTGAAGGCAAGGAAGCCGGAGGTGTTACTTCTGCACTGAGAACCGACTCTACTAAGGGCAAAGGGGGTAGTCAACTTCCCGAAAAGGCGATTGACAAAATTCGCCAAGGATGGGAAGAAAGAGAAAGAGGGAAAAAATAAGAGGAGGAAGTAAATGGCTATCATAGGACACTTTAACGACTTGGACGAGGCACAAAAACTTGTTCAAGACAAACTGGTGGCTGGTGTCATCCAGCAAATCTACGAGGAAGGTCAACTCCTAAAAAGGCTACCTGTTACCCAGATTGATAGCAGGTCGCTTATTTACCGGAGGGAATCCACTCTACCTGCAGCCGCTTTCTATGGCATCGGGGATGAAATCCCCTGGACGGGCAGTGTAACCTTTACTAGCGCTCAGTGTTGGTTGAAACGAATGGCACTATCTGAACCCCTTGATAACTTTATGGCGAAGAATTACAAAAACCCCAATGAATACCGGACAGTAGTTCTCTCGCAGATGGTTAAGGGTTCCTTGAGCACGCTTGAGACCAAACTGATTTATGGTAACGGTGCAACAGAGGCAGCCTATGAGTTTGACGGTATAGATAAACTCTGCCCGGCTACTGGCGACCATACCTTTGCTGCAGGATACCAAGACTACGATGCCGGCGGTTCAACGAATGGACTCACCATCGCCCTGATGAGACAACTAATAGATGCCGTTAAGCCTAAACCCCATGTTCTACTTATGACTAGAACTACGGCAAACGCCCTAAGTGCTGCCGCTTTTGAAAAGGGTATAAACACTAATGTACCCGGTGGGTTAATTGGTCTCACTAAGGCCGATTTCGGTGCTAGGGTAGAAGCCTTTGATAATATCCCCATCATAAGGTCTGATTATCTCGGCTACGAGAACGACAATACTGGTGGGTATCTGGGGAGTGGTGGGTTGGTAAGTGTTTACGCCATCAGGTTCGGCCAGATTGAAGATGGTGGTCTTTGTCTGTGTGTCGGTGCCGATACTGGTGGGGCAGACTTCTTCAAGGTTGTGGAGTTACCAGACCTTGAAAGTTATGATGCTACTGGCATCAGACTCGTTGCCTATGTCTGTTTGGCGTTGGGTTCTACAAAGGCTATTGCGAGAGTTCACAGTATATGTGAAGCCACCGCTGTAGCATAAGGAGGATTAAAAGAAATGACTAGAACTACAAAAGTTTTTCAACCATTGGTTTGTGATAATGGTGCGGTGCTCTTTCTGCCGCCTTGCCCATTGGAAGACGAAGTTAATGTTAAGACACCCGACATCTTTGTTGAGAGTGCGACCCGGCAATATCCCATCGGGACTCTATGCTGGTTTCCTGGTATGGGCAAGAAGTTTCGCTACGCTAAGGCTGGTGGAGACCTAGTTGGTGTCAAGCATTTGCACTGCAACGCAAACTATACAACTGGCGCGACCACTGCAAACACCAATGGCTTCTATGATGGTGGCGATTTGCATACCTGGGCTATAGGTGCGACTGAAATCACGTTCACTGACACCATCAACAGGGTTAAGGACTATTACGCAGGAGCACACCTGTTGCACTTTGATGGAGGACTGAATACATGCTACGAGGACTCATACATTATATCAGGCCCTCCTGCTGCAACAACTGACCCTTGGACAACTGTTGTTAAACTAGCTGAACCTACGAAGTATGCCAAGTTTTCAGGAGAAGGCATAGAGATTTGGCTCAATCCTTACAGCAATATCCAACAGTGTCCTGATGGTAATGAGGCTCATGTTACCTTCATGGGAGTTCCCCCGATACCGGTAGGTAGTGGGTACTACTTCTGGTTGCAGACCTCTGGCCCAGTCTTTATTACTCCTAATGGTTGGGGTAGCCTGATACCTGGGTATGCTGCTCACTCAAGGGTGTGTATGACTATTAGCGGTATCTTGACTACTCAGGCTGCAATGGGGGCTGGTAACCAAGTTATTGGCACGCTACTGTGTAGAACTTCCGATACTCACGGAGCTGCCTGGCTCAATATGAGTCTGGACTTAGGGGACTAAAGGAGGTAGTAAATGGCAGACACAGAGAAGAAAGAGAAGTCCAGGATTCCTATTTGGAAGGATAGGGAGAATCCGAATCCTGTGATTCCACCTAAAAAGCCCAAGGAAGAACCAAAGTAAATGTCTTGGGAGAGGCTGGGTAGAGATACCCAGCCTCTCCTAGAGAGGTGAACCTTTATGGCCAAAAGAACAGATGCAACAATCTTGTTAGAGTTTGATAAACTCGTACCAGGAAACTCCAATGAATTAGGGGGGAGTTCCAGTGCCGAGACTGTTAGAAATAGATTGTCGCTTGAAATTCTACTTGACTGCCGAGACTATCTACAAAAGATTAAAAAGGTTCTTGATGACATTCTGGTTAAACCATAAGGAGCAACTAAATGCCTCACCCTGGAGATAAAAAGAAAAAGGGACATAAAAAGAGGGGGTGAACTATGCCATACGCAATAGAAAAAAGAGGGTCAAAGTGGGTCGTAATCAACACGGAAACCAAAGCCGTGAAGGGAACACATGATAGTGAGATAAAAGCTGAAAGGCAACGGCGTCTTCTTGAAGGTATTGAACATGGATGGAAACCTTCGGGAGCTAAGGCGAAGAAGTAGGTCAATGGAAGTCAAGAAACTGGTAGTATTTCTAGTTGACCTCGGGATAGCGATTGCTGAACTGGAAGAGAGTTTGGCACAGTTGAAGCAACTACACGCAAAGTTGACGAGTGATTATAGGCGTGAGCTTGGCTTGGAGGTAAAGGATGGGTAGGAAAAATCTATCGGCAGTAATAGCTGTTGTCCGGCAGCGCCTACGGGATGAGTTTGTCTTCGGCACAGAGTTTGAGTGGGAAGATGATGAGTTAAGCCTTTTAACTAATGATTGTTTGGCTGAAATCTCTGAGTGTTCTCCGTATCAGGTAAAGGAGATGTTCTATATCGTGGCTAAAAGCGGGACGGCAACCGCAACTACGGCTAGCCATCTAGTAGACGCAACCGAAAGCCAGTTCGTTGCTGGGGATGTGGGCAAGACGGTCTATAACGCTACTGATGAGACCACAGCCAAAATCACCATCTACAATAGTGCCTCAGATGTAACTCTGGATACGGACATAATGGCAAGTGGAGAGAGTTACGAAATCCACTGTGGGGATGGGACAAGTCCCAGAGACATCAATATCGCCGATATAGAAGACCTACTTTATGTGGATAAGGCGGAATATCCGACCAGACAGAACCCCCAAGTCTTTAGGAATGTTGAAGTCTTCGGGGATATTTTGACCCTTGACATTAGTTCTACTCCTACTGATGGTGATGAGGTTTTTCTCTACTGTGCCAAGACCCATCAACTAACCGAAGCCTCATCTACGCTCAATCCCAAAGAGGAACGACTACTTATTCTGGGTGTTGTCGGTCAGGCTGCCATCAATAAAGCTCGCTCACTCATAAACAAAATCAACATCGGTGGCGCAAGAACTCCTGCCGATATGGAAGCCTGGGGGATTGCTCAATTAACTCTTTATCGGCAAGGACTAAGCGAATTAGTTCAGTCACGAATATCTATAGACTATCCGAGAAACTAATCAAAAGGAGGAAACACGGTGAAACAAACACAGGTAAAGGAACAAGCAACGCACAAGACTATAACCACACTCAGTAAGTATGCTGAGGACATCGCACCTTACAGAGGCAGGGAGGCAGAGTTCCATAAGCTCTTCAAGCCCTACGAGGTTATTCAGAGGGAGGGTAACTGCCTGCTCAACTCAGGCATTGACCAGATGTGGGACCTAATTACTGGTGTTGATACTACCTACATCTATGATTACGCTAAAGCCTTCATAGGTGTTGGCGATAGCACAACGGCAGCTACTGCTACCCAGACTGACCTTCAGGCAGCGTCAAACTCCAAGTATAACGCTATGGAGACTGGTTATCCCACTTCTACCACCCAGAAGGCGACCTTCAAGGCTAGTTTCGCAACAGATGAAGCTAACTTTGCCTGGAATGAGTGGGTGGTCAAGACAACAGGGGCTGAGTGTCTTAACCGCAAGGTTGAGAGTCTTGGCACGAAAACTACTGGCACCTGGACGCTAGAAGTCGCAATCACATTATCCTAGCGATAGTAAGGATAGGGGAGGGCTTAGGTTCTCCCCTAATTCCTATAGAAAGAAGGTAGTAATGGAACTTGCCATAGGTGAGCTAGCCAGATTCCTTGGTATCAGCCAAGATGAGGCGAGAGAAAGAGTTGAGAGCTATCACCCAAAGCAACTTGCTGAGGACTGGAATCGGCTTAAACCCAATACCCCAGAAGAGGTTAATGAATTCTATACACGGTCTGCTGATAAGTATCTGTATGAACTAATTAGTTGGAACTACAGTGAGACTTACTTCAAGCGCATAGAACCTCTACTTCATTATCATAACAGAAAGATACTGGAGATTGGAGCAGGTAATGGCTCTCTGTGCATCATATTGGCTCTTAATGGCAATGATGTAACTTACTGTGAGATTAACGAGTCTCTTTTTGCCTTTGCCCAGCAACGGTTCAGCAATAGACTCCTGCCTATTAAGATGGTTAGGAGTTTAGAGGAACTAGAGGATAAGGATTATGATATTGTAATAGCTATAGATGTATTGGAACATATCCATCCTGATTCACTGGGTTCACTACTAAAGCATATCGCTGGTTGTCTAAAGGACAGAGGATTCCTTTATCATCGGTCTAACTTCGGTCAACAGGATTTATTTCCTATGCACTTTGACCACAGTGAAAGTATAAAGGAATTGTTCAAGGATGCTGGATTGAGGCGAAGAGAGAATGGGGACTATGTAAAAGGTGGAGAAGATAGAGGAGTTCAGATTTCAGTCCCAATAGCTGGAGGTAGACATATATCTAGATTAACCTATGACCTGATAAATATGAAGACTCCACCTGGGACAGTCTTCGTTAAGGTAGATAACGAGTCCGACATAGGTAGAGCTAGGAATAAACTTGTGGAAGGTTTAACGCAGAGCTGGCTTTTCTTTGCAGATGCCGACCAGTCATTCCCGATAGAGGTGCTAGAAAGACTCCTATCGTGGGGTGTTGATATAGTTAGTGGTGTAACATTCAAGCGAACACAAGAGCCTGTCCCTATGGTTTACAGATACGCATATGAGAAAGAGAAAGAGGAGAGTATGCAGTCTGGAGGATATTTTTATGCTCCTATGGTGGCAGAGATTAAAAATCATCTCACGCAGTATGGTGAGATATTGAGTAATGCTCCACCTGCCATATGCCTCCCACAAACAGGTCTTATTGAATGCGATGGGGTAAGTGCTGGTTGTCTACTTATCAACAGGCGAGTGTTTGATGCTCTTGAAAAGCCATACTTCCAATGCTCAGAAGGCAAGAACAATGGTGAAGACTTTTACTTCTGCCGTAAAGCTCAACTAGCTGGATTCAAGATATATTGCGACCCGTCTGTTCTCTGCGGACACTATGGAGAATATTGGCGAGGTCATAGACACTTCCTATCATTCGCACAGAATAAACCCTTTCCTTGGAAGGATGAGATTTAATGGCTATCAAAGAAGTAAACATAAGAAAAGGGCGTAAAGCCGTTGACGCTTATACAACTTCTCATTCCAACCTCTAGTAGATGAAATAAGGCTAAGAACGGGGATTAAGAGGTTAAATGGCAACTAAACTAATTGGCACTGATACCGCTGGTGATACAAACTGCAGTACGGGCTATGTGGAGGGTTCTCAATTTACCTGCGCCGTCAGTGGGACACTAGATACAATCAAAGTATATTGCCTTGTTAATTCCAATGTCAGGGTAGCCATCTATACCGACAGTGGTTCTAACACAGTAGGAAACCTCATTGCCGAGTCTGCCAGCACTGCGGTTACGAAAGATGATTGGCGGTCAATAGCCATAGCTGGGGGGGCAATAGTCGCAGGCACAAAATACTGGCTTATGGCTCAATGCGAGACTACAGGTGGGACTTCGTATAGAAGTTTGGCTGGTGCTCTTGACAGTTGGAAGGCACAAGCCTACGGAGCTTTCCCCGCCAATGGCACAGGTTTTAGTTCCCCTTCCGCCTATGAGTATGCATCACAGGGCTGGGGGGAGGAGGTAATCCCAAAGACCTCATCTGATACTGGCTCTGGTGCTGATGCCAAAGTAACAGGTAATCCAGTAGCCACTCAAGTAAGAGCAGAGACTGGCGCTGGAGCAGATGCTAAAAGTTCCAACAATCCTCTTGGATTTTTAGTTAAAACTGAAGCTGGGAGCGGAGCAGAAGCCCTTGTGGCATTATTGAACATCCTCATACGAGCCGAGACGGGTTCGGGAATTGAGTCTCTGCTGGATAGAGATTTAATTCTGACTGAGTTAGGCTCTGGGCTGGATGCAGTTGTTGTACTTGTTCAGAGTGAGAAGATTACCTCTGACAGTGGTGTGGGAACGGAGAGTCTTGGAGATAGGGTAATCGCCTTATCATCTGAGTCTGGCTCTGGTCTTGAGGTCGTGGCTCAATTTCTGCGATTCCTTAATGATGCTGGCTCTGCCAGTGAGGCACTTTCAATTATAGCAGCAGCCATCATAAAAGCAGATGTTGGTTCTGGTGGGGAGGAGATAAATATCTCGGCAACCCTCTTGGCTCAGATTGAGACTGCAACTGGTATAGATGCCTCAACTCTACTTGCTGCCTTCCTCAAGGCTGAGACTGGAAGTGGAACAGAAGAACTCTCTCAGATAATTACCAGTATACAGGGTTCAGACCTAGGGAGCGGTCTTGAAACCTTTATCAGCTTGCTGGCAAATATCTGGCTCTATTTAGGTGATAGTGGAGTAGGAACTGAACAAATCCTTGACAGAGCTATGGTGTTAATCAGTGAGGCTGGACTTGGGGCAGATGCTTCAGTTCTTCTAGCTGGAATGACCGCTGACGATGTGGCAGCCGCCATAGATGCCTCAATAGCCATTGTCGCTGCTCTACAGAGGACTGAGGCTGGTAAAGGCGTTGATGCTGCCGTTGATTTGCTTGGTATATTATCAGCTAGTGATATTGGGACAGGAACGGAGTTATCCGTTTTGTTGGCAGCTTTAATAGTATCGCAGAGCGGGATAGGGACAGATGCTATGCTTTCACTTCTGGCAGTGCTGACTAAAACGGATGTCGGAAGTGGAATTGATGCGACTGTTGAATTGCTTACAACTAGAATTCTCTCGGTGGCGGTAATCACCAAGGCTTATAGGAATGTTAAGGCTATAACCTATGGAGGGTAAGAATGGGAATTAAGGTTCAGATTAGCTTTATCGCTAAGGCTACGGTTATTGTGAGGGCGTATGTAACAAATGACGAAACCGACGCATTAGAAAATCCCTCGGTTATTACCTGCACCATACTTGACCCTGATGGGGAAATAAAGGAAACGGGGGCTATGACCCTCATAACAACTGGGACTTATGATTATTATTTCTATACGACTACGGCAACGGAGAAGGGGCAATGGAGAGGCGAAGTCCTTGTTACTGATGGAGTAGGAGAAACGGCAAAGATTACCCCTGTGCCATTTGCTTTTACAATCAATTGAGGTTATTTAATGCAGACACTTGATACAGAATTACTGGCTGAACAAAAAAAGACATCGGTAACTCCAGCCATAAAAATCACATTAACTCATGGCATCACTGAGTATGTCCTTGACACTGACCGCATAAAGAGCCTCAAGCATTATTTTGACCCCGACCATGTTTATGCCAAGGAAGTTGAGTTTGACAACTCTGACGGGTATTTCACTGACCTTGACCTTAAAGGATACACGGCAGTTGTCTCTCATGGTCTTTTAACTAAATCGGGCAAGAAATACGCGCCTACCTCTCCGATGACAGTAACATGGCAGCAATTAAATTCCGCACCTGGACACCTTTCTTGTCTCTTAACCATGCTCGGTATTCCTGATATGATGGAGCTGGATGAGGCAAGCACTGACTATATCCCCGCCGAGAGTGATACCAAATCAGTTAAGACTCTTTTAACTGAAATAGCCGGGGCGACCCTGGCCTGCTTCTCTCACTGTCAAGCTTATGTGATTGTGTTTGACAGCGAAGATAGCCCGATGGGTTACTGCCCTAAGGACTCATTCCGAATCTATACAGGCGGGACCCGGTGGGCGGCATTTAAGAGATTGATTGAACGAACTGGTTGCGCTTGGAAATTCCCAAGTGATGGGAAAATCCATGTGTTTGTGCCGGTTACTTCCGGGGAAACCTTTGACTACGAATATTCGCTTGATTCTGGACACCCCTTTCTGAGTAAGGCAAAGAGGGAAACTGTAGTCATTCCCAATTATATTGTGGTTCAATCCCAAAAGGATGATGACCCCTTTTATTCTGGGTATGCTAAAGACCAAGAAAGTATAGATGCGTTAAAAACTGATACCTTTAATGGAGAAAAGCGGGCTTATTACACGACTAGACTACAAGCTGGCGAGGCTGATACAATCGCCGCAACTATCCTCAAAAGGTATCAACTCAATTCTGAGATGGGCTCGGCTGAAGTCCCTATAGTAAACTGTGGTGCCGAGTTATTTGATTTTATCAAGGTAACTGACAAACGAGAAGATGATTACCGAACAGGCAATATCGGCTCAATCTCCATAAGCTTGAACCCTGCCAAGCAAGATTACTCAATGAGGTTCAGTCTGGGGGACCCGCCCATAAATCAATATATCAAGGAACTATATAGCAGCCTCAAATCTCAGTCCAGTATGAAGGATTTAGACCTTGAGCGATTACATGTCAAGGATGCCTATATTGAGAACCTCTCAATTGACAATATAGACGCCATCTGGATTGACCCAGAAGGCAATATTGACCTAGATAAAATTGGGGATACCATAGATAGTCTGCTTGATGGAGAGTATTTTGCCCGTGCTCGCTCAATGCACCTAGACGCTGAGACGGGCTTAACACTGCAAGAGAACCAAGTATATTACATCAGGTTTACTCCCGATACCGAGGAAAAGTCTATACGGAGGCAGGATATTGCTCCAACTTCTCCAACGACAGGTGAATACTGGATAGATACATCGGGAGTAGGTTCTGTAATCAAGCGGTGGACGGGTTCAGTCTGGCTCACGATTGACCAAGATGAGATAGATTTGCTAAATAGGGGCGTACTCACTACCCACGCCAAACTTTCCAGCCTTTCGGTTGACGGGTTGGTTTTATTGGATAAGGTTTATGTGGATTCCGTAGCTGGTCAGTATGACCTCATTAACAGAACGGATATACAGGCAGGGCACTTGCTCCTTTCATCAGTGGTGCAAAGTGAATTCTACCGCACTCTTTCGGATACGGAGAAGGCAACATATCTTGCCAAAGCAAAGACATTCCGCCAAGCAACCGCACCAACAACGGGTATGGTCGCTGGCGACTTCTGGATTGATACGGATGACGGCGATAAACCCTACACTTATTCTGCTACATTAGGTTGGGTAGCGGCTTATACCCAAATCAGTGGCGGTTGTTTAACCACCGGGGTTATAGACTGCTCGTTGGTTACAATTCAGACTGCGGGTGGCACAACGAGAGTAGAACTTACGGCTAATGGCTTAAGAGGTTATAACGCTGGTGTTCTTCAGTTTGAGGCGAAGACTTCAGACGGCAAGTTCTATGCGGGGGCGGGGGCGGTAATGCTGGATGCTAGTGGTTTAGAGATTAAAGGAACTAGCGCACTCAAGTTCACCTATGGTGGGCTTTATCCTGCTTATATTTACTCTGACTCGTATGGTAATTTGAACTTTGGACTTAGTGGTGGGACACGGGGAATTTTTTCAGGTGGCATAGGTTTCACGGAAAACGTAGCATATATTGACCTTCCTCAAAGAACCTCTCATCCTACGGGAGCAGAGGGAAGAATGTATCTTAACTCCAGCGACCACAATATTTACGCCTTTGTCAATAATGCTTGGCAGACACTACACAATTATTAGTTGAACGGTGCTTCTGTCCCCTCACTCGCCTTCGCTACAATCAAAGAAGTATTGCTTGGGATTGATAGGCTGATGCTCTCCCCTGCGGGGACTGAATAATATTTAACGAAAGAAATTGCCCTCGCTGGTAACATGGGAGAAGCATACATCGCAACCTCTATATCAGCCTCAATATTATCTAGGTTGGAAACTTTTAACTGCCCCCCGTCCTTGATGGCTTTTACCTCTCCAGCGGTTGTAATCCTTAAACCGACTTGGACGGATGAACCACAAGAACACAACACTAACACGGCACCAAGCAAAGTAAATATGACAATTCCTTTCTTCATTTTCCCCCCTTAATTCACTTATAGTATACCACCCTTATTCTAACACACCCTGTCAAGACCCTATCAGACACGCTGTAGTCAAAATCTGGCTAGGTAAATAAGGAAAGGAGTATCAATCTATGGACTATGCAGTAGAACTTGAAAAAGCCAAGGACCGAAGGCAGAAGGTAGTAGATGAGATAAACGAGCTCGCCGCGAACATTGAGCAAATTCAGGGGAAGAGGCAACTTTTGCTTCAGGAAGCACTCAAACTGGAAGGCGAAGTAAGGGTGCTTGAGAGAATATCTAAAGATGGAAAGAAAGGAGATTGAGATGGACATAGATATTTTCAAGGAAAGGATTAGGGCAACCACTAGACCGGTGCTTTTAGTATTGCTTCTGGTGGGGAGTTGGTATTTCATCGCCAATGGGCTTGAAGGAACTTGGGTAAATAGCTGGATAGGTCTTTTCATTGCCGGTTGTGGCGAGTGGCTTCTTGAACGCCCTGTCCTGAAGGCATTAAAGAGAGGGTAAAGCGGGTATGGAACTCAAAATAAAATCAGGGGATTTATTCGCTACTCCGCCAAAGGGATGGTTGGAAAAGCGACTTTGCGGAATTATCGGCGCCAAGACATATCATTGGGGGATGCTTATTGCCGAAGATGATAAGGGCTGGGTGATAACGGAAAGTATAGGTAAGGGTGTTGCCCTAACTCGGTTTGATTATCCGGAGGCTTACATCTACCGCATTAAGGACATTGGGGAGGTCAACTGGAAGAGGTTAATCAGTATTGTCGCTGACTACGGAGCCTATCCTTACGATTGGGAGGTAGTTCTTAGAACGGCTATCTGGTGGCTTGTCAAGCACTACTTGGGTAAGATTCTTCCTATAATCAAGGATAAAAAGGTCAACTGCCAAGAGTGGGTAGTCTTAATCGCTTATGAGCTTGGTGTCAAGATAATACCCGATGATGAATACCCTTGTTGTGAAAATCTTGAAAACAGTCCCTACTTGGAATATATGGGGCAGATAAAGGAGGTAAATAATGGAAAATGCATTAGTTTTGTGGATTGCAATATTTGAGGTAATAGCCGCAGCAACAATTTGTGGAATTTTATCTCAAGGAAAGAAGGCAAAAAGGAGAAGAAAATGAGGGACTTTAATCTAAAAAAGAGACTGGGGTGTTTCGGGAGTCCCTGGGATAGGGAACGCTTGAGTTATATGATTCGGCAGCCAACATATCAGGAAGCCCAACAGATACCGGCTGAATATGATGGATTAGCAGAGTACCTTCCCTGCCAGGGAGACCAAGGGAATATCGGTAGTTGTTGCGGTTGGGCTGGCAAGGGATTAACTCACGCCATCGTGCTTCTAAACGAGAAACGAAACATTGATGTCTCTGCAGGCAGTATTTATTTACATAGCCGAGAATATACATATGTTCCAGTGAATCAGGAAGGAAGTACACCGTTGGGTGTTATGAAGTTGCTCACCAAGGTAGGAGCAACTACTGAAGAATGTGCCCCAACAGATACCGAAAGCCCATTTGAGTTAAACGAGTGTATCAACTGGAAAGAAATCGCCGCCGATTTTAGGGTCTTTCAATATCATCAAGTTCCTACTGACCCAGAAAGTATAAAGGCTGCACTATATGGGATTACCTACATCCAACCATATACAATGCCTGATGGTAGTCCAGGCAAGTGTCCTTTGTATCTAGCTATTAAGGTTTACAAGTCATTCAAAGAGGCAAACACTAATGGAGGCGTGGTTCCGATGCCTAGCCCCGGAGAAACTTTGCTTGGTGGACACGCAATCTTAATCCGAGGCTGGAAAAACATTGATGGTCAGGATTATTGGATTTTGGTGAATAGTTGGGGGACAGATATCGGGGATAAAGGGATTTATTATTTGCCAGTCGGATATACTATTGATGAGGCTTGGATGATAACCGATGATGAACCTCATCCCGGACCCGAACCCGCACCCAGAGATAAGAAACTCACTCCCATGCCTTCATCTTGCCCAGTCGGAAACGGTGCAGCAAGGCTTTTGAATATCCCCCTTAAATTTGCTAAGAGAACTGGACGATTTTATTATCTCAATCCTCGTTAGGAAGCATCGCCTAAAGTACTAGAATTAAAAACTGGGCGGTCAAACCAAAAGATGAGTATCAGACTATTCAATAATGCAGTTTTGGATTATAACCCCCTTCCCTTATTAAGGGAAGGGGGACTTTTTTGTTTTCTGAATAAAACTTGTTAAGTCCCAGATATAAGGGGGGACTTGACAAGTGTTTAAGTATATGCTAGTGTGTATCTATATAATATGGTATAGCTAATGATAAAAATATTGAGGATTTTTAGACCAAGAAAGGTAGAGCTTGTAGAATTTCACTGTTTGCGCTGTGGACATACTTGGATACCACGCAAACAAAGATACCCTCGCAACTGTCCTAATTGCCAATCACCAATGTGGGATGAGAAGCAATGAACCTTATTATTTTTTTATCTATCTTAGGTTACATAACAACTATAGTGCGGCCCAAGACTACAAAAAGGCAATCAGGAAGGGATCACCTTTTTCCAATTCGTAGTCTCTAATTCCCAAATGAATAAGCAAATAACAGCAAATAGCTCAGGTAAGGCA
>Ga0315279_10001478_pt1 | contig 39063 bp, 37 predicted proteins | sample YL17G06_20_MG_FD_203694 | JGI IMG/M metagenome (GOLD analysis project Ga0315279, IMG submission 203694) | Sediment microbial communities from Yellowstone Lake, YNP, Wyoming, USA - YL17G06_20 | ecosystem: Environmental > Aquatic > Freshwater > Lake > Sediment | place: USA: Wyoming | collected...
TTCATCCCCCTTCGGGGGATTTCACTAAATAACCCGTACGCATAGCGGGGGATGATCCTTGACGTTGCATCACAATGTCAAGGATCTATTTAGGTACTACAGATTTAGTCCGAGGTGTTCATTAATGAAACTTTTCCTTGATTCTGAGGCAATGTGCCGAAGAATCTAATATAATTTCTATACTATTAAAAAATAATTTTTCAGCGCTCTCTTTTATTATAGCTGCTGCACCTCGGGCAAACTGAAATCACGTCTTCTTTAGTATTAATGTAGGTATAAGTGCATACAGAACAAAACCAGATAAATCTATCGTCCAAGGTTAAGTCTTTATCCTTTTGTTTTTTATTAACCAGCCAGATGACTAATGTTACATTTAAAAAAATAAGGATATATAAGGAGATTGCTAAAGAAAAATCTATATTAATCATTTGCTGTAGACAGGTCTATCTTTACTGTTTGCCATTTATTAGGGGCGAATCCTCTTTGTTGCATAAAAAGATAGCGGCTGATATAGCGCATACTTAAGAGATCGGCTTCTAAATTACCGGAGGAGATTCTTCTTTTAACCAATATAGAATTTCTTTTATCACCTGAAATCACCGCAAACGCAAGTTCAATATGCACGGTTTGCCTGTCTTTAAAATATAGGGCGAAATGATAAGGGAGTCTGGGATAAAACATAATTGTTGATTCTTTTCTTCCTGACATAAGTGATATCGGCATTGATTCTCGCGTAAAGACTATTTTTTCTTGATTAAATGTCAATGGAACGGGCGGTTTTTCCCGCCAATTATTATTTGGTATGGGGCGGGATCCCGCTTCAGCGGGAAAATAATCCCTGGAAGCTAAAAGATTTTCCCGGTTTATTTTATCTAATACTGATATCTCGGACTTTCCAACAAGCCTTCCTGTTTTATATCCTGTATCAAAATTCCGGTTATTCATTAAATCGGAGCTGCGAAAAATAGCTCCCCAAAAGCAAACACGGGAAAAATTTACCTCAGGAATTTTAGGCCCAAAAGAAAGAGCAAACATACTGAATAAAGTTATGTGTCCTAAAAACGAAATAACTATAGTCTGCATAAAAAAAGAGTCGGTCATTCCTGATTTGTAGCGATATTTATCTGGGTTATACCTAAATCCCGGCACATATCCCAAACTTCAACTATTCTGCCTAAAGATGCGCGTCTATCCGCTTTAATCAAAATCGATCCCTTCGCTTTTGCCGTTTGCTTAAGTAATGTTTTTAATTCCTGTATGGTTATGACTTTACTGCTTATATAAATTACGTTCTCGCTAGATATAACTACCTCAACGTTTTCATATTTAACCACTTCGCTGGTTACCGCCCTGGGTAAATTCACCTTTATGCCCGGCTGCATAATAAAACTGGATGTGAGCATAAAAAATATCAATAACTGAAATACCATATCTATCAAAGGTGCGATATCTATCTGTCTAAGGCCGTGCTCCAACTCCATATGCCGTCTAAAGTGCATAGTTGCCTCCTTTAATGAGCGCATAACTTACGGCAGCACAAGATCCTTCACTTCGCTCAGGATTGTCCTAACAAGCAAAACGGCGAAGGACAAAGTGCAACGTAAGTTATTTGCGCGAATTAAATCCTTGACATCTGCGATGTCAAGGATTTAATTCAGACAGCAATTTACATCACTTTGTTCTGTAAATTGCGTCTTCATTTGACCTATTCAGTAAGAAAATTGACTAACTCCGTAGATGCTTTTTCCATCTCTAAAATAAAACTATTTATACAGCTAACCAGATAATTATAAGCGATAAAAGTGGGTATGGCGACGATTAAGCCCGCTACTGTAGTAAGTAATGCCTCCCAAATGCCGCCGGCCAAATCACCCGGCGAGACAGGATGAAAAGATGTGGCCTTGGCCTGAATAGTCTGAAAACATCTGACCATGCCCGTAACTGTTCCCAGGAGGCCTAAGAGTGGAGAAATATGCGCTATAGTAGCCAGCATTGAAAGGTTTTTCTCTAATCTCGGTATCTCATATAAAGAGGCATCTTCAATTGCTTCTTTAATCTGGGGGCGCGGCCGGTCATATTTTAGGATCCCCGCCTTTAATATGTGCGAAATAGGGCTCTTTGTTTTTTCGCAAATCTCTAATGCCTCCTTTACCTGATGGTGTTTCATTTTATCTAAAACGCCACTTAAAAACTGTTGCGTATCTATCCTTATCTTATGGACATGCCAAAACTTCTCCAAGATTATTGCCATGGCAAAAATAGAACATAAAAGTATCGGCCACATTACCGGACCGCCTGCTAAGAATGTCTGCCATAAACTCATCTTCCAAAGATCCATTTTGACCCCCTCCTTTTTAAATGAGCGCATAACTTATGGTGGCGATAGCCGACATAAGTTATATTCGCGAGATCCTTCACTTCGTTCAGAATCGTCCATCGAGTCCTAGAGCGAAGCGAAGGACGAATTTAACCCTTGACATTTTGGTTATAAATATAATCGTTCCAAAATGTCAAGGGTAAGTTCGGTCTTACAACTTACGTTCACTTTCTGTCTATTGACAGACAGGTGTTCCGTAAGTTGTGACCTTACTTAACGCGCGTCTTAATCCAGTCTATCCGCTCCTGCGCATATTTTGCTTCTTCAACATTCATCGAGTTAATTCTTTTATAAATATTGACCGCTTCTTTAAAATTCTCTTTATCTTCATAAATCGCGGCTATTCTCAAAAGCGCTTTTACTGCTAAATCGTTATTTTCCGAATAAAGATAAGTAACCTTCAAGTATTCTTCAATAGCATCTGGATAACTGCCCTGCGCTTGTAAGGCTTCGGCTATCTTAAATTGAATATCCGCCATTTCTCTTGCCGGTACTATATTTAAACTCTTACGATAGAAACTTATTGCCTCGCCATAATTATTTATTTTGCGATACAGATCCGCAATCTTAGGATAAATTAGGCTTGCCAGATTAGGATACTCGCTAACTACGTCTGTATAAATCCCCAGTGCCAAATCAACTTTGTCCTGTTGAGTATATATATCTGCTACTGCAATATTTGCCGTGCCTGCAAGGTCAGACCTGCCTAATTCAATTACCTTTTTAAAATTGTTTATGGCGTCTTCATATTTGTATTCCTCTGCATAAGTTGAACCCAGGGCATAATAAGCATCAGGGATCAAATTATTCTTGGGAAAATCCTGTATAAGCGAGAAAAAATACCTGCGCGCCAAGCTTAACTCATTGTGCCTGTAATAGTATTCACCTAACCACCACATAACTTCGGGCGTAAGTTTAGAATCCGGGTATTTAGAGCGTAATATTTTGAATCTCTCCATCGCCTCTTTTTCATTGCCCATCTGATAGTAACAATCGGCTATCTCGTATTCAGCTTTCTGGACGAGTTCTGTATTTTGATTATACATCCTTATAATATTTTTAAACACCTCTATAGATTGCGCAAAATCACCTAAATTATATAGGCTCGTTCCTAAAAGATACAAGCTTTCAGGCTTTAAGTTGCTCTCTTTAAATTCATCCTGAAACTTCTCAAAGATTTCTTTACTGGATTTGTAGTCTTGTCTCTGAAAATAGGTTAGCCCCAAAGCATAAGAAGCATCGTCTAATAGTTTTGAGTTGGGAAAATTATTTTTGAGGCTCTGCAATGCCATAATGGCGCCGTCGTAATTAGAGGTCTTCAGCAATGTAATGCCTAACTGATATTGGATATAATCGCTATACAAACTATCAGGATAATTTTTTAATATGCTATCGTATGTCTCCACAGCCTTATTATAATCGCCTGAGTCTTGATAGGCATCTCCTATTTGGCAAAGCGCAGCAACCTTGACTATTTTATCTTCAGTTTGTTTAGCAATCTTTTGAAACTCATCTATTGCTTTTTTAAATTCGCCTTCTTTTAAAAAAGCCCAGGCCAGGCCGTAATGTAACTTATCGATGTTTTCTTGTGAAACAGATTCCGAAGTCTTCTCCAGCGCTTCTTCATATACGCTTATTGCTTCTTTGTATTCAGCGATATTATAGTATGCATCCGCCTTACCCAGATAAGCCTGTATTAAAATAACCGGATCAGCGGTTGTATTTGTTAATTCGCTGTACAGATTTCCTGCCTCAGTAAAACTCTTTGTCTCTAAACTCAATGTTGCCCTAGCTAACAATAGGATATCCCGGTTCTTTTTGTCCAAATTATCAATTTTTATTTCAAGAAATGTATCACCGGCTTCCTTATACCGCTTTAATTTAAGATACGCCCAACCGATGCCTAATTTGGATAATCCCTGTATTTTCTCATCATTAGTACTTGCGAGAACTTTGGTATATTCATCAATCGCTTCTTTGAAATTGGTCAAATAATAATTTGCCTCAGCCATATAGAAATATAAATAAGGGAGGCAGGCAGTATCCTTAGGATATAATTTAAGGTAAGATTTGAGACTATCTTTCAGTCCGGAGTAGTCCTTTAAGTTATACAGGCACTCAATTATCTTAAATGACGAGTCCTGGGCTTGGGGTTCTTTGGGGAACGTCTCTTCTACAATTTTAAAATATTTGATGGCTTCATCAAACTTAGCCTCCTGGGATAAACACCACCCCAATGAATAATAGACATATACAGCGTAGGAAGATTTAGGGAATTCATCAATTATCGCCTTATAATACTGGTTTGCCTTGGTAAAATTATTACCCTTAAAATGCACTTCCGCAATCCAATAAAGAACCGCATCTTTAATATTCTGGGAAGCAGCCTGACCTTGAAGTTCCTCAAACTTTGCCAAAGCATCCAGAAATCTATTTTGACGATAGTAACACTGCCCAATTAATAGATTTACCTCTGGTATCTTTGACGAATTCGGGTAGTTCTTTAAGAAACGTTCGAATAGGCCTAATGCTACATCATAGAAACCATCCTCGAACGCCTTTTTGGCTACATAAAGCGACTCTTGCTCTTTAGATTGTTCCTGGGCAAATAGGTAGTAGGTAGTAGGTAGTAGGTAGTAGGTAGTAAAAAATACTAACAGAAAAAATATTATCCTAAAAATTTTCGATTTGAATTTATACATAATAATCAAACTATACCACTTCTTTATCCAGTCTTCAATACCTTTCTTCAATGAGCACGCAACTTATGTTCACTTTGTTCCATAAGTTGCTGTGCGAATTGAACCCCCACACCAATTACGTATTAGCCTACGCTATTTATGTAATTGGTGTGGGGGTCATATTCAGCCAACAGACTTACGTTCGCTAACGCTCCGTAAGTCTGGGCTTCATATGACCTTTCTTAAAGATTGTGCTGTATATGACTTTTTATTACTGAGTAACTCTTCGGGGCTGCCGAAGCCTACAATTTCTCCTCCTTTTTCTCCGCCTTCCGGACCAAGATCAATAATATAATCAGCGCATTTTATTACTTCTAAGTTATGTTCAATTACACAAACGGTATTGCCCTTATCCGTTAATCTCTGAAGAACTGAAAGGAGACGACCCACATCCGCAAAATGTAAACCCGTCGTAGGCTCATCCAATAGATAAAGGGTCTTACCGGTTGAGCGTTTACTTAACTCCGATGAAAGTTTTACGCGCTGCGCCTCACCACCTGATAATGTCGTTGCGGACTGACCCAGTTGTATATAACCTAACCCCACATCATTAAGGTAAGTGAGGGTATTCCTTATCTTGGGTATATTGGCAAATAAATCCAATGCCTCCTCGACAGTCATATCCAGGACATCGGCAATGGATTTACCTTTATATTTTATTTCTAAGGTTGCTTCATTAAAACGCCTGCCTTTACATACATCGCATTTTACATAGACATCGGGAAGAAAATGCATCTCAATCTTTTTTATACCGTCACCTGAGCATGCCTCACAGCGGCCGCCCTTGACATTAAAAGAAAATCTGCCTGGCTTATACCCACGAATACGCGCCTCAGGGAGTTTATTGAATATATCCCTGATGTGGCTGAATACGCCGGTATAGGTAGCGGGATTTGAACGCGGCGTCCTGCCTATAGGAGACTGGTCTACCACAATAACTTTATCAATATATTCTATGCCTGTAATCTTTTGATGAAGCCCGGGTTTTTCCCGGGATTTATATAATTTCTGGGCCAGGCTGCGATAAAGTATTTCATCAATCAGGGTAGATTTACCCGAACCGGATACGCCAGTGATACAGATAAAGAGACCTAAAGGAAATTTTACATTTATATTTTTCAAATTATGCTCTCTGGCCCCTTTTATTTCTAAGAATTTCCTGCCTTCCCAGGTTCTTCTGTTTATAGGTATTTCTATCTTCAATTCTTTTCTTATATATCTTGCCGTAAGAGAGCCGGGGTGTTTTAATAAGTCTTCCTTTGTGCCTGAGAAAACCACTTCTCCGCCGTGCAGGCCCGCACCCGGGCCTAAATCGACAATATAATCGGCTGCGAGGATTGTAGATTCATCATGCTCTACAACAATTAAGGTATTTCCTAAGTCTCTTAAGGCCTTTAACGTAGAAATTAACTTAGCATTATCCCTCTGGTGCAAACCAATGCTGGGTTCATCTAATATGTATAATACTCCTACTAACCCTGAGCCAACCTGCGTGGCTAATCTAATCCGCTGTGCTTCTCCGCCTGAAAGGGTTGAGCTCTTTCTGTCCAAGGCCAGATACTCTAAACCGACATCAATACAGAATTGCAATCTCTGGATTATTCCTTTCAACGCCTGTTGGGCAATTATCCTTTGTCTTTCTGTTAATTCTAATTTAGCAAAGAAGTTGTGGGCCTCTCTTATGGTCATCCGTGTTACTTCCCAGATATTTTTATGGTTAATTTTCACGGCCAAACTCTCTTTCTTGAGCCTTGCTCCAAGGCAGGCCGGACAGGAGAGGCTGGACATAAACCGAGAGATTTCTTCTTTTAAATAGTCGCTTTGAGTCTCTCGAAACAATCTTTCCAGATGCGGAATAACACCTTCAAAACGCTTACCCCAGATATACTCATCAGCTCCGTAGAGTAGGACCTTCTGTATATCCTTGGTTAATTTGTTAAATGGCGTGTTTAAATCAAACTGCATCTCGCAAGCCAACTCGCGAATGAGTGCACGATAATAAAGGATGTATCCCCTTCCGCCTCTTTTCCAGGCCTCGATTGCTCCTTCATTTATAGATTTGCTTTTATCGGGAATAACTAAATCAGGGTCAAATTCAAGTTTTGTACCCAGGCCATTGCAATCGGGGCAGGCCCCATAAGGAGAATTGAAAGAAAACATACGCGGTTCAACTTCAGAATAACTAATACCGCATTTTGCACAGGCGTATTGTTCGCTAAAAACTAACTCGTTGCACGCTGCACGCTGCACGCTGCACGCTTCTCTTTTTGAGCGTGAAGCCTGAAGCGTGTAGCCTGTAATTATAACCACTATGCCTTTACCCACCTTAAGTGCTGTCTCAATAGAATCTGTGAGCCTATTTTTTATTTCCGGCTTTATCTTGAGCCTATCTACCACCACTTCAATATTGTGAATATCGTACTTTTTAAGCTTTATCTTTACAGGTAATTCGTAAATCTTACCGTCGACACGCACGCGTATAAATCCTGATTTTTGAATCTGACTGAATATATCTTTATATTCTCCTTTTCTGCCCCGCACGAGCGGTGCTAATATCTGGATATCTGTATCTGGCGGTAAAGCCATAATTCTCTGGACAATCTCCTGCGCGCTCTGTTTCTCTATAGGCTCACCGCACAGATAGCATAATACCTTTCCGATACGTGCAAAGAGGATTCTTAGATAGTCATAAATCTCAGTTTGCGTTCCTACTGTTGAGCGGGGGTTTCCTCCTGCCGTTCTTTGTTCAATAGCTATGGCCGGGGATAGGCCTTCAATATATTCTACATCGGGCTTCTGTAACTGCTCTAAAAACTGGCGGGCATAGCTGGATAGGCTTTCTACATAGCGCCTTTGGCCTTCGGCATAGATAGTATCAAAAGCAAGGCTTGATTTACCCGATCCAGAAAGTCCGGTAAAACAGATGAGTTTATTACGGGGCAGCTTTAGGCTTATATTTTTTAAGTTATGTTCTTTAGCGCCTCTTATAATAATAGTATTTTCCATATTTAATGAACAAAGATCCTTGACATCGTAGATGTCAAGGATAGGCCGAAGGCCGTCTGCGAATTAAACCCCCACACCAATTACGTATTAGCCTACGCTATTTATGTAATTGGTGTGGGGGTTTAATTCAGCCAGCAAACTTATGTTCGCTTGCGCTCCATAAGTTTGGGTTTCATTTATCTTTTTTTCTTTTTCGTGCCGCCTCTTTTCATCTTGGCGCAAGAGACATCGCCTTTTTTGTCAATGAAATAGAGGTATCCTTTTTTCTTCTTGATACCGCATTTTGCTACCTTTTTGGGGCTACCTCCCTTTCTCTTACCTCTAGCCATCTTGGCGCAAGAGACATCGCCTTTTTTGTCAATGAAATAGAGGTATCCTTTCTGCCTCTTAATCCCCAGCTTTACTAATTTCTCTACCATGTCCTATTCACCTCCTCTCGCTTTCATATTGTTAAACTGTTAAATTATCAACTGCCAAATTGTTACCAATATAACAATATAGCAATTTATTAGGTGCCGATTTTAATCGGCTCTAAAATTTGTTTCAAAGTTGCTTGAGCTGATAGAACTGCCAAATAACTTGTCTTAGGATTATCAGGATGAACCACATTTTCTGTACGGGTAATTATTTTGCCGGCGTCAGACTCTATCTCTATCTCATGTATATTTCTGCTTATAGTTGGCGATGCCACAATACGCACTATAGTTTCCTGCGGACCAATGCCAGCCATGCTCAGGGTTGCTGCAACATTGATGTTTTGCGGAAAGGCCTTTATTGCCTGCGAGGCATTGCCTTCAAAAAGAACCGTATCTTTATCTATATTATCCAGGCGTATTTTCTTCTTTAATACATAAGGAGCGCCTAAAAATGCCTTGGGAGGCTTCCTTGTAGTTAAAATAACTTTATTTATCTTACCGAGGCTTGAGGCCTTCAATCCATCTATGCCGCATATAGCTCCCGAAGGTATAAATATACGCGCCTTTTTTTCTTCTGTTAATACTTTTAATTCCTGATAATGCTGTATTATACCGCCGACACTCATAATCATAATATCTTTTGACAAAGAAAGTACTTTTTTAACAATATCAAAGGCAACATCGGCTTTTGTGGCTTCAATCACTAAATCAGCCTTATTTATTAAATCCTCTAAATTTAAAACTGCTAACTTCTTGTTAAATTTAATAGGTCGGGAGACCATGGTTTGGCTTCCGATAGCCAAAGCCACAGGCCAGAGGGCCGTGGTTTGGCTTCCGATAGCCAAAGCCATAGATAGATTATAAGCCTTTTCTATATCAATATCGTATAGGCTGACGAGCTCGGCTTCTTTAGAGAAACCAGATACAATTGCCTTTGCAAGAGAAGAACCTATTGCGCCGCAACCTACGATACCAATCTTTAATAATTTAGACACTGTTTTATTGCTATATTGTTAAATTGCTATATTGATTTTCAAGAAAATCGTCTTCGGCGATAACCTTAAGATGAGATTTTCAGCCTGCCCTGGCTTAGTATTCTGGCAGGCCAGGGTGGTTAGGAAAGTGTTTTATACTTTCCTACACCATAAAAACAATATGACAGTTTAACAATTAACTATTATATTATCGATAAGTCTGGTCTTGCCTATCCAGACACTCAGGGCAATTAATACCTTACCCCTTATTTTATCTAAGGGCTCTAAATCCTTATGTTTGACAACTGAGATATATTGTATGCAGGCGCTCTTTTTCTTATTTATTAACCGTCTCATTTTTCTTATGATGCCCGAAGAGTCAACGCTACCCTGTTTGATTAAATTTTTGGCCAGAATCAGCGCTTGATATAAAACTGCAGCATCCCGTCTTTCTTCTTTATTTAAATATGCATTGCGGGAACTCATTGCTAATCCGTCTTCTTCGCGCACTGCCGGCATCACTTTTATTCTTACCGGGATATTTAAATCTTCGACCACCTTTTTTATAATTATTGCCTGCTGGGCATCCTTTTGCCCAAAATAAGCGATATCAGGGGCAACTATATTAAAAAGTTTAGTTACTACTGTAGCCACGCCTTTAAAATGGCCCGGACGAAACTTACCGCATAATACATCGCTTAAATCTTGGACAATCACATATGTTTTATAATTACCTGTGTACATCTGTTGTGCGTCAGGAAAAAATATAACATCCGCGCCTTCTCTTCTACATAATCGGGCATCAAGTCTTAAGTTTCTGGGATAGCGCCTATAATCTCCCTTTGGACCAAACTGAATAGGATTAACGAATATGCTTACCACAACAATATCGTTTTCCGCAACCGCCTGGCGAATAAGGCTTAAATGACCTTGGTGCAATGCGCCCAAAGTCGGAACAAAACCAATGGTTTTACCTTTGATGCGCAACTTCTGTGAAAAACCAGTCATTTCTTTTATGCTGCGAATAATTTTCACCCCGCACCTTCTACTTTATTCCATCTATTTTTATTTACCCATTGCATGTCCCCCGCACTTTTTAGCAAAGATATAAATGAATATAAAGAAGGTGCGGGATTCATATAATCTCTCTTAATGGCCTTAAAACAAATTCCCGTTCAAACATCCGGGGATGAGGAATTACCAGATTCTTTATTTTTATAAACTTATTTCCGTAGAGTAGGATATCTAAATCTATTTCGCGAGGGCCCCAACGAACGGTTTTTTTGCGTCCTAAATCTTTCTCTATATTTTTTACAGTCTTAAGGAGTAATTGAGGGGTAAGTGAAGTCTTAATCTTTATTGCAGCATTCAAGAATTTACCTTGGCTAGGGCCACCTATGGCTTTAGTTTCATAAATCCGCGAAGCCTTCTCTATTTTTATACCTTTGGTTTTGGCTAAATAATCCAATGCCTTTTTAATATTCTTTCTTCTGTTACCTAAATTAGAACCCACTGCCAAATAACAAACTACCATTAGAGAATTCTTTTTAAGCGTTCGACGGCCTCTTGGATCCTCTCAACAGAAACAGTCAAAGCCATACGAATATAACCTTCGCCGTATTTACCGAAACCCACGCCAGGAGTAACTACAATATTTGCTTTCTCTAATAATAATGCAGAAAATTTCATAGAATCTATCTTTTTAGGAATCCCGAAGGTAGTCTGTGCTTTTGTTTCTCTTCGGGATCCCGAAGAATTACTTCGTAGAATTACTCCATTCGGGATATTCAACCAGACATAAAAAGTAGCTTTGGGTGCATTGATATGTAAACCTGAGGAATTTAAGCCACTAATTAAAGTATCGCGCCGCTCTTGATAAAGCTGACACATATCTTTAATATGTTGTTGGGGCCCTTCTAAAGCAGCAATGCCTGCTAATTGAATTGCCGAGAATATCCCGGAGTCAATGTTCGATTTAACTTTTGCTAATGCTTGAACTAATTTAGCATTGCCGCATGCCCAGCCTATCCGCCAACCTGTCATATTATAAGTTTTGGATAAAGAATGGAATTCTATGCCTAATTCTTTTGCGCCTTCAACTTCTAAGAAACTAGATGGCCTATACCCGTCATAAGCAATCTCAGAATAGGCTAAATCCGAAATAACGATAATTCTATTTTTAGTAGCAAACTTAATGACGTCTTCATAAAAATCCTTTTCTGCAATACCCGCCGTCGGATTATTAGGATAATTAATGTAGACTAATTTTGCTTTCTTACGGATATTTAAAGGAATTTTTTTTAAATCGGGTAAGAACGCATTTTCTCCTTTAAGCGGCATAAGATATGGTTTTCCTCCGGCAAGGATTGTTCCGCCTTTATAGGGCGGATAACAGGGATCCGGCACTAAAGAGTAATCACCCTCATTTAAAAATGCCAAAGGAAAATGAGCAATGCCTTCTTTGGAGCCGATTAAAGGCAGAATTTCGGTTTCAGGATCAAGTTTAATATTGAAACGCTGCTCATACCATTTTGCAATAGCCTGGCGTAATCTTAGCATCCCCTGATTCAAGGTATAACGATGCGTTGTAGGGTCGCGCGCTGCCTGATATAATTTCTCAATAATATGCGCAGGCGTAGGTTGATCCGGATCGCCAACTCCCAAATCAATGATGTCCCTGCCTTCCTGTTTGGCTCTCCTCTTTGCCTTATCTATTTCCACAAAAAGATACGGCGGTAATTGCTTCAGGCGTTGAGAAACTAAAAAAGCCATCGTTATTCTCCTTATTTTTTATTTTTATAGGCAGTATATCCTAGGATTGTTAAAACCCCTAATATAATTAGCAAGCGCAATCTGGGTAGTATCCTTGTTGTTAGCGTTATTATAATCATTAATATAATCAGCAATAATAATCTAACGGCGGGCTTGGGACTTTTTGTTTCAGCTTTAGTTTTCCTAAAAATGCTGTCAAGAGCCCCGAATACAAACCCATAGCACGATGCTAATATTAAAATAATATAAATTAATATGGCTTCTCCGGCCATAGGGCCGGGTTTAAAATGTGCGGATATTATACTTAAACAAGTTATTACAAGAGATACAATAAGACCTATCGTAAAACCTATTAATGTATACAAAATTGTATTGAAAAAAACGTTCGAGGATTTCTTTCTCAGATAAGATACTAAAGGGAGGCCGGCCGCTAAAATTAAAGATACTAAAATTGTGGTATGCGCGCAAAAGAGAAAGTCTATGGTTATAACAAGAAGGATAAAAAGGGCGGCCAGTATCCAGGCTATTTTTTTACCTTTAGTACCCATATGCATCATCAACGTAAGACATCCTGCATTGAATATAAACCTGCAGGTTTGTTAAAGACCCATTTGGCGGCTTTCAGCGCCCCCAAAGCGAATAAATCGCGCGAATGCGCCTGATGTTTTATCTCAATGCGTTCAGAATTACCGCAAAAGATAATGGTATGGTCGCCTACAATATCGCCTAATCTTACGGCATGGATAGGAATTTCTTTTCCTGTTGTATCGGCTAAAACCTGGCCGAACTTTTTAGCTGTGCCTGAAGGAGCATCTTTTTTGGTTTTATGATGCGCCTCCACAATTTCTATACTATAATCCGGACCTAATCTTTTGGCGATTTCCGGCAATATAGCAAATAAAACATTTACGCCTACAGACATATTCGGAGAAAATACTACAGGAACGGCGTGAGAGACTTCTTCTATTTTTTTCAATTGCGTATCATTGAGTCCGGTTGTGCCTAAAACTAAGGCCTTTTTATATCTTGCTACATAATCTAAGTTGCCTTGAGTTGCTTCGGGCGTTGTAAAGTCCACAAATACATCTATAAGAAATAGCCCATCAGCAGTGGAAGATATCTTTAATTTACCCAATTCCTTTCCAATTAAAGGTGTGCCTTTTTTCTCTAAAGCTAAAGTAATCTCAAAATCTTTATCATTACAGGCTAATTCAAATATGCGCCTGCCCATCTTTCCGCATACACCCGCAATACCTAATTTAATCATATTAATATTCCCTTCTTTACTGTTATATTGTCCTATTGTTATATTGCTATATTGTATAGCCTACAAAACAATAAAACAGTAGAGCAGTATAACAATAGAGCAATTTAATAAAGTCCATATTCCTTCAATGCTTTTTTAAGTTTCTCTAAATTCTCTGGTAACATCGCACACATCGGAAGCCTTAAATCCGGCTCACACATACCCAATAAGCCCATCGCAGTCTTAATAGGTATGGGATTGGTTTCAAGAAATACTGCCTTAATCAAAGGTAATAATTTATAATGAATCTCCTGGGCTTTTTTAAGATTACCTTTCTCAAATTCAGCCACGAGATTAGCGACATCTTTAGGCACAATATTAGCTACAACTGATATTACGCCTGTTCCGCCAACACTTAATATAGGTAAGGTCAGGCTATCGTCTCCGGAAATTAAATCAAAATTTTGTCCGCACAATTGCTTAATGCGCGACATCTGATCCAAATTCCCTGAGGCCTCTTTGACTCCTACAATGTTTTTGCAATCATGCGCTAACTTAGCTATGGTTTCAGGCTCAATATTAACGCCTGTCCGAGAAGCAATATTGTAAAGAATAATCGGAATATTTACGGATTCAGCAACTGTCTTAAAATGCTCATACAGGCCTTTCTGTGTGGGACGATTATAATAAGGAGAAACCTGCAAGGACGCATCTGCGCCAGTTTTAGCGGCATGCCTGGTTAACATTATGGCCTCTTGCGTAGAATTTGAGCCTGTTCCGGCAATAACGGGTATTCTTTTTTTTACCTGCTCAATAGTTATTTCAATTACCCTATCGTGTTCCTCGAAGGATAAAGTTGCAGATTCACCTGTCGTGCCGCAAGGCACAATTCCTGAAGTGCCATTTTTAATGTGAAATTCTATTAAATCCCTTAATTTTTGTTCATCAACAACTAACTCTTTTCCGCTGGAGGCGGAAAATGGCGTAACTATGGCTACAATAGAGCCTCTAAACATACTGCCTCCTTTACCGGCCGGCCTCACATCTCGGCCGGCGTGCTAAGCGGTGCTCCTTATGCCGAATGTAGTAACTCAAGAAGTGTTACTTCGGCATCCCGAAGCTGCACTTCAAAGAAACGCTACATTCGGGATTCTTCGCACCAGCACCCTTTGTAAACTATTTTTGCTTCACCCTCTAACCAGACATTCCTAAATTTATCACCTATTTTATCAAAGTAAACTTTTAATATTTCACCGCTTTTGGTATGCACATTTATCTTCTGGTAATTGGTAATTGGTAATTGGTAATTGGTAATTAAAGCTGAGGCCACTACCCCTGTTCCGCAGGCCAAGGTTTCATCTTCAACTCCTCTTTCGTAAGTTCTAATTTTTATAGATTTATTACTTAATGCCTCTACGAAATCCACATTTGTCCCTTGGGGAGCAAATCTTTTATGAAAGCGAATTTGCCTGCCTAGATTTATCACATCTATCTTATCTAAATCTGCAACGAAGATTACTGTATGCGGAACACCTGTATTGATAAAATTTACCTGCAATGTTCTATTATTGACTTTAATGGGTAAATTTAATTTTAAATCCTTTGGTTCAGTCAATTTTATTTTTACACTATTCCCTTTTAGTTGAGATTGAATTATCCCTGCTTTCGTTTCTAACTCAGTATTTCTTCGGCCTATGTATAAAACACTGCAGCGCGCCCCGTTTCCGCACATCTTGGCTTCTGAGCCATCGGGATTAAAGATACGCATTCTTACATCGGCAATCTTAGATTTTTCTAAGAGGAGTAACCCATCCGCACCCACCCCGAACTTTCTATCACAGATACTTCTGGCTAAAATCCGTGGGTTATTGATTGCAGGGTTTTGACTTCTTTCAATAACCACGAAGTCGTTTCCCGAAGCAACCATTTTGGTAAAACTAATTTTTGGCATTTTACAAACCCAAAAGAAAAAGCGGAATTATTTCATTACGGGTTAAATTTGTGTGGGTCTCTCTTTTTCTAATTACAAATACTTTATCCTTTATTACTAAAACCTCTTCGGCTCGACGCCTGGAATTATAATTGGAAGACATGCTAAACCCATAGGCGCCTGCACCCATTATTGCTAAGTAATCTCCTTCTTCGACGCAAGATAATCTTCTATCTTTGGCAAAGAAGTCTGCGCTTTCACAAATTGGGCCAACCACATCTACTTTTTCCGTTTTTCGTCCTGCGCTGTCGGTCATGCGTAAAGGAAGAATTTGATGATACGCATCATATAAAGCAGGCCTAATCAAATCATTCATCCCTGCGTCCACAATAACAAATTTCTTTTTAGGTGTGGATTTAATGTATAAAACTTTGGTCACTAAAATACCGGCATTCCCTACGATAAACCTGCCCGGTTCCAAAATTATTTTTAGTTTTGTCTTTTTCAATATAGGCAAGACATTCTGTGCAAACTTTTGCGCAGTCTGAGGTGTTTCTTTATCGTAAATAATTCCTAAGCCGCCTCCGATATTCAGATATTCTAAATCTATGCCTCTTCTCTTTAGCTTGGCGATAAACTTGGCCATCTTAGTAATTGCTGCCACATAGGGAGTGCTCTCGGTAATCTGAGAACCTATATGTATATGCAGGCCACAGATATTTAAGTGAGAGAATTTATTCCGGATTAACAATATTTTATAGGCACTATTAAAATCTATACCAAATTTATTAGTAATCTTTCCTGTAGTAATAAACTTATGCGTCTTAGGTTCTACATCGGGATTTATGCGTATAGCGACGTTGGCAACCTTATTTAATCTGCCCGCAATGCGGTTAATATTTTCTAATTCAGGTAAGGACTCGACGTTAAAAAACAAAATTCTTCTTCTTATAGCCTCTTCTATTTCTCTATCAGTTTTACCAACTGAGGCATAGACAATTTTCTCTGCGGGGCAGCCAACTTTTATTGCCCTGGAGAGTTCTCCGCCAGATACAATATCTAATCCTGCGCCTTTATCGACCAATGCCTTCAGAATAGCTAAGGTCGAATTAGCTTTCACAGAATAGCAAATTAAAGGTTCAACCTCTCGGAAGGCAATTTTTAATTTAACAAAGTGGTCGATTAAAGTATGGTAACTGTAGATATAAAGCGGTGTGCCAAATTGCTTGGCTAAATCTAAGACTTTTATATCTTCACAACAGAGATAATTTCCTTTATATTTGAACTCATGCATTTAATCTTTTACTCCAATTCTTAATTTGTCTGGCTACGAGCTTGGGATTTGTACTCCCGTAAGATTTCTTAAGATTAACTGATGTCCAGGCATTCAAGATATTCTTTACATCCGGTCCGAGTTTAGATGAATATTTCTTTAGTTGCGTAACACTTAAGTTTGAAATCTCCTTACCTTTATCCAGACAATCCCTGACCATCCTGCCTACGATATCATGCGCTTCTCTATAAGATACCCCTTTCTTAATCAAATATTCTACAATGTCAACGGAAAATAAAGATTCATCCGTTAATTTTGCTGCTATTGCTTCTTTCTCTATTACAATATCCTGAAATAACTCTATAAATATCTCCAATATATTCTTAATCGTATCTATGGCATCAAAAAGCGGAGGTTTGTCTAATTGCAGATCCCGATTATACGATAAAGGGAGCCCCTTCATTAAAATAAGGACACTGGATAGAGCGCCGTGTATTTTACCGACAGAGCCCCTGATTAATTCTAACACATCCGGATTTTTCTTGTGCGGCATAATACTAGAACCTGTGCAGAAAGAAAAGTCGATATCAATAAAATTGAACTCTCTGGTGGACCATAAAATTAAATCTTCTGCAATTCTGGATAAATGCACGGACAATATCGACAAATCTGCCAATACTTCAATGATAAAATCCCTGTCGCTTACACTATCGATACTGTTTTCTGTCAGTTTTTTAAAACCCAGCTGAGTCTTTACATAAGCCCTATCAATAGGTAAGCCGGTACCTGAAAAAGCACAACTACCCAAAGGCATTGAATCTAATCTTTTCCCTGCGTCAATAATTCTTTCTTTATCTCTCTCTAAGCTTTCAATATAAGCCAGTAAATGATGCGCGAGTAGTACACACTGCGCTACTTGTAAATGTGTATAGCCCGGAATAATTACTTTTGAATTATTCTTGGCGAATTTTAATATTGATTTCTGAAGCAGAGTAATTAAATCCAGTAATTCCTTCGTTTCATCTTTCATATACATTCTAACATCCAGGACTATCTGGTCGTTTCTGGAACGGGCAGTGTGTAATTTATGAGCTACCTGTCCAATTCGCTTTATTAGCGTATCCTGAATATTGGAATGTATATCCTCTGCTTTAAGGTCGAACTTAAACTTACCGTTCACTACATCTTTTAAAATAGAATTAAGCCCTTTCGTGATTAAAGATGCGTCTTTGGGAGGTATTATTCTTTGTTTACCCAACATCTTAGCGTGGGCAATGCTGCCTAAAATGTCATATTTGGCTAACCTCTTATCAAATGAAATACTTGAAGTAAACTTATCAGTCAGTGCAGTTGTTTTTTTAGGAAATCTTGAACCCCATAATTTTTTTGACATAACGACTCCCCTTTTGGCGTATCTACCAATTTTGCCTTAACTCGCTTGGCAGGGACAGTCCCCTACGGGGACAGTCCCTGCTGCTGCGCTTACCTCTTATACGGCATTCCCCAAATCTTGATAAAACCTTCTGCTAACTTCTGGTCGAATTTGTCTCCCTTGCCATAGGTGCTTAATTCTTTTTTATATAATGAATAGGGGGACTTTCTTCCCACCGGAATACAGCTTCCTTTGAATAATTTTAGTTTTATGGAACCGCTAACTTGCTTCTGCGTAGAATTCACAAAACTATCCAGCGCCTCTTTTAAAGGAGAATACCAGAGTCCGTAGTAAACTAACTCTGAATATTTAAGCGAAATAATCTCCTTAAAGTGTGCTAATTCTCTATCGAGTACTAAACTTTCTAATTCCTTGTGTGCCGTATATAATATGGTTGCAGCAGGTGCTTCATAAATTTCTCTGGATTTTATGCCTACCAGTCTATTCTCCACCAGGTCTGTTCTACCTACGCCATACAGTCCGCCGACCTCATTTAAATGGTTTATCAAGCTTTTTAATTTATAAATTTTCCCGTCTATCTTTTTAGGCACGCCTTTTTCAAAATAAACTTCAATATATTTAGGATAGGTAGATATCTGAGTCGGACTCTTAGTTATCAAATAAGCATCCTCAGGCGGTTCTTGCTCCAGATTTTCTAATACACCCGCCTCAATACTTATTCCCCAGATATTTCTATCTATGCTATACGGCTTTTTCTTGCTTACGTCAATAGGGATATTATACATATGCGCATATTCTATTTCTTCTTCTCTCGATTTAAATTCCCAATCTCTAACCGGAGCAATAATCTCTAATTTTGGGTCTAATATTCCTACTGTAACCTCAAATCTCACCTGGTCATTACCCTTGCCTGTACAACCATGGGCAATGGCAAGGGCTTTTTCTTTATGGGCTATCTCAACCAGATATTTGGCAATCAAGGGCCTGCCTAATGCAGTAGCCAGCAGATATTTTCCTTCATAGATAGCATTTGCTTTTAAAGCTGGTAGCACAAAATCTTGGACAAATTCATCCTGAAGGTCTTTGATATAGACTTTTGAGGCGCCAGCAGCAAGAGCCCGCGCCTCTATCGCTTGAAAATCTTCTCCCTCTCCTAAACCCTGACCTAAATCCGCAACAAAACATATGACTTCATACCCCTGCTCTTTTAACCATCTCACTGCACAGGAAGTATCTAAGCCACCGGAATATGCTAAAATTATTTTTTTCATATCTATAATTAGCAGATTAAGGTTCAGGTTAAGGTTTAGTCATATTTCTATCTCAACCTCAACCTTAGCCTTTTAACAATTTTATTAATATAGCTTAGGGACAGCCAGTTCCAGCATCAGGTTCTCCAGCTACATCAGCGATTGTCAAATACCAACTTCGACCATCGTCTCCGTTTCGGGTCGCCTGGCTACAACCCGTAGACCAAACCGTATAAGTCCAATTGGTAGTGGTTAAAGAAAGTTGTAAGTTATTATTGATGTTGGTTACATTTGACTCGCTATCCGATGAAGGATAATAGGTATTCATCTCTAAATAATGCCCCTTTTCTGCAGGCTGGATTAGCTTTAAATTGGAAATCGCTTCTTTATCCAAAACATTTTCCTTTGTTTTACCGAAATTTGGAATGGCTAAACTCGCCAAAATACCAATAATTATAACAACAATTAATAACTCCACTAATGTGAATCCTTTTTTATGGTACAGGAAAGTATAAAACACTTTCCTATACCACTGCGAAAATCGCTTAAAGTTATCGCCGATCACGCCTATGGCGGATCCCGCCAAAGGCGGGAAGGCGATTTTCTTGTTTATCATGTTAACTCCTTTTTTATTTATCATGTTAACGCATGAGTAATTCTTTGTTTTAAAATAAAGTAAATTTTCGTCATTGATTTCCGAGGAGCTTGATTAATATTGCTTTTTGTACGTGTAGCCTATTCTCTGCCTGGTCAAAAATAACGGAGTTTTTACTCTCCATAACTTCATCGGTTATTTCTTGGCCCCTGTGCGCAGGCAGGCAATGCATAACAAGGACATTTTTCTTGGCTAATTTCACTAAATTCTTATTCACCTGAAATTCCTTGAATATTCTTTTTCTGATTTTAGCTTCTTTTTCCTGGCCCATACTTGTCCAGACATCAGTATAGATAACATTAACACCCTTGACTGCCCCTTGCGGTTTAGCAAATAAATTTATAGCTGCCTTTTTTGCTTGAGCAATTACCCTGGCTTCTTTTAAAACTGATTTATTGGGCTGATATCCTTTGGGCGTAGCAATATTCATATTTATACCTACCTTGGAACACGCATGCAACAGGGAATTGCAAACATTATTGCCGTCACCGATATAGGCCACGCTTATCCCTTTTATATTCTTTAATTTTTCTCTTATGGTATAAATGTCTGCTAAGGCCTGACAGGGATGCAGTAAATCAGAGAGCCCGTTTATCACAGGGATGGCTGCGAATTGAGCCAAATCCAGTACGTTTTTATGCTCAAACGTCCGCAAAACTATTCCATCGACGTATCTGGAAAGAGTCTTAGCTACATCTTTTATAGATTCTCTAACGCCCAGATTTATTTCGTCAGGGCCTAAATATATAGAATATCCGCCCAGTTGATACATCCCTACTTCAAAGGAAACCCGCGTGCGGTTAGAAGGTTTCTGAAAGATTAAAGCTAATGTTTTACCCGCTAATACCTTACTGAATCTGGCTTTATCTTTCTTGATTTTATCCGTAAGATTAAAAATTTCTTCGATTTCACCAGCCGTTAAATCTTTAACTGAAATCAAATCTTTTTTCATCCTTTGACTCCCTTTTCCCGCCTATAGATTACTATAAGGCGGAATCCCGAAGAAACACAAAAACAAAAAACTACATTCGGGACAATACGCTATCTAATATGTTTATTGCCTTATCAACCTCTTTTTTAGTAATGCCTAATGCCGGCATAAGCCTTAAGACTTTATCGTGAGTGCAATTAATCAAAAGTCCTTTTTCAATACATTTTTCTACAATACTTTTGCCTTCAATATTTAACTCCATCCCTGCCATCAATCCTATGCCCCTTACTTCTTTTATAATCAGGTATTTATTTTTTAAGTCATTGAGCTTTGAAAATAAATATCTACCCATCTTTCCTGCATTGGTAAGGAGCCTTTCTTTCTGTATTGCCCTTAAGACTGCTAATGCCGCTTTACAAATCACCGGTCCCCCTCCAAAAGTAGAAGCGTGCATACCCGGACCCAACGTATCGGCAATCTCCTTCTTTACTACCATTGCGCCGATAGGCAAACCCCCGCCTAATGCCTTTGCCAGTGTCATAATATCAGGAGTTATGCCATAGTGTTGATAGCAAAATAATTTGCCTGTTCTACCCATACCAGTTTGCACTTCGTCTATAATCAAAAGCAATTTCTTCTCATTACATATCTTTCTTAACTCCAAAACAAAATCTCTATCTGCCACATTTATCCCGCCTTCACCCTGAATTAACTCAAGCATTATGGCAACGGTCTTCTCAAGGTCAATAGCCTTTTTGACTTCCTCTATATTATTAAATTTAATTATCTTAAATCCCTCGGGTAAAGGCGAAAATCCATCCTGATATTTTTTTTGACCAGTGGCAGCAAGTGCGCCTAAGGTCCTTCCGTGAAATGAATTTTCAAAACTAATAATTTCATATCTACCTTGTCCAAATTTTCGGCTAAACTTTATGGCTGCTTCATTCGCCTCTGCACCGGAGTTACAGAAAAAAACCTTAGCCGGATATGCCCAGAAAACGATCTCCTTGGCTAATTTTGCCTGATGGATATGATAATAATTATTGGGTATGAATATTAATTTAGAAATCTGGTCCCGCACCGCTGCCATAACCTTGGGATGACAGTGCCCGAGATTGCCCACGCCCCAGCCCGGGAAAAAATCCAGATAAACCTTATTATGAATATCCCAGAGCCGGCTGCCTTTTCCTTTTACAAAAATTAAAGGAGTCTTAGTGTAAGTCGGCATTATATAGTCTTTATAACTCTGAAATACTTCTTCGGTCTTCATTTTAAATGAGCAAATAACTTATGTCGCACTTAAAGTGCATCCGTAAGTTATTTGCGCGAGAGATCCTTCACTTCGTTTCAGGATCGTCCAATCGAGTCCTAGAGCGAAGCGAAGGACGAATTTAATCCCCCACCACTTTTTAATATTGTATATTTATTCCCTCTCCTTTACATACAGTATAAAGTGGTGGGGGATAAGTTCAGCCAAACAACTTATGTCGCTTATGTTCCATAAGTTGTGGCTTCACTTATTTTACGATTTCCGTCCCTACGCCTGTGTCCGTAAATATCTCTAAAAGTAATCCGTGCGGCGTGCGCGCATCAATAATATGCGTCTTTTTTACGCCATTTTCTAATGCATCAATACAGGCCTTTACTTTGGGAATCATACCTTGCTGGATAATGTTACTCTCAATCAGCCCTTTTGCTTCCTGCGTAGTCAAGGTTGATAAAAAAGAATTAGGATCTTCGGGGTTACGCATAATACCTTTTACATTAGTAAGTAAAACTAATTTTTCCGCCTTCAAAGCAGAAGAAATACTGGAGGCTGCCTCATCGGCATTTACATTGTAGGTCTTTTTATCCTGGCCTTTGCCCATAGGTAAAATTACTACAACCGTATCAGACTTTAACTCCTCAGATATCGGTTCAGTGTTTATCTGAGTGATATGGCCCACCAGACCCAAATCTATCTTGGCCTCCTTTTTCTCAACCAGAATTATCTTTTTCTTTTCACCATTTAACCCAATAACATTTGCTCCTAATTCGGATATCTCGTTGACAATCAGCTTGTTTAGTTTTTCCAGTTCTTCTTCGACCACATCAAGGGTCTCTTCATCGGTTACGCGCATGCCATCTACAAATTCCGTTTTTTTTCCTTCGGCACGTATGCGTCCGCTTATATTAGGCCCTCCGCCGTGCACGAGCACGGGCCTAAGGCCCATAAAACTTAAGAAAACAATATCTTCTAAAACGCTCTTTCTGATTTTCTCTTCTGCCAATATACTCCCACCGTATTTTATTACGATTATTTTCTTATGAAACCTCTTAATATAAGGTAACGCTTCAATTAAAACCTCTGCCTTTTTAATTGCCTCTTCCATTACTGCCTCACTTTGTTTCGGCAGAGTTATAAGTTACAAGTTATAAGTTATTGGTTACAAACTCATAACCCATAACTTATAACCCATAACCCATAACTCTAGTTATATTCTGCATTTATCCGGATATACTCCGGTGTCAAATCCGATGTATAAACTGTTGCGCAGGCATTACCCTGTTTAATAGAGACATCTACATTTATTTCTTTTTTATGTAAAGGGCTGACTTTTATCTTGATGTCTTTCTCTTCCACATCTACTCCGCTTGCACCTATAGCAGCAATAATCCTTCCAAAATTAGGGTTTTCTCCATACATAGCAGTCTTAAAAAGATTAGAATTAGCAATATTTAATGCAACTCCTCTAGCTTGCGCAAAGTTCTTTGCTTTCTCTACCTTAATCCGAATAAATTTGGTTGCGCCTTCAGCATCCTTGATAATCAATTTTGCCAATTCAAGACACGCTATATTTAATGCCTTAAGAAATAAATTAAAGTACTTATTATCTGTATCAATTAAATTATTTCTGCTCGCACTGTTTGCCAATGCTATTATAGTGTCATTTGTGCTCTGACAACCATCAACGGTTATGCAGTTAAAAGAATTATCAACTGAGCTTCTCAACGCTTGACTTAAGGCTCTCTGCGTAATCCGGGCATCAGTCAAAATAAAGCAAAGCATTGTCGCCATATTCGGCGCAATCATACCTGCGCCTTTGGCAATACCGCAAATCGTAATTATCTGACTGCCGATATTAAATTTTATGGTAATCTCTTTGGTGAACGTATCAGTGGTCAGGATAGCTATTTTTGCTTTATCTATACCGTATCTGGATAATCCCATAACTAATTTGGGTATTGATTCTTTAAGCTTAAGTAAAGGCAATGGCTTTGCGATAATACCCGTAGAAGCTACTAATACGGAATTTTTCTTAATACCTGCGGCCTTGGATAACATTCGGGTCGTCTCTTCGGCATCCCTTAAACCACGATTGCCGGTAAAACAATTAGCATTACCGCTATTGACAATTATTGCCTGATAATCTTTATTTTCCTTCAGATATTTTTTATTTATCCTGATAGGGGCAGCCTGAATTTTATTGGAGGTGAATTGACAGGCAGCCTTTGCAGGAATGCCGGAATAAAACAATGCCAAATCTAATTTACCCGACCTTTTAATACCCGAGGCTACACCGTTGGCTTGAAATTCCAAAGGTAGAATCGCTTTTTTATATATCTTCACCCCGCACCTTTTTATTTTCCATCCCTTACCTTTGAGATATTCGGATTTAAATTAATCCCTGAATGTCTAAAAGGTGCGGGGTTCATAGCAACGCCGTATATTCCGGGAACTTATACATAATATTCATATTCTGTACTGCCTGACCAGACGCCCCTTTTAGTAAATTATCTATTGCTGCAATGATAATTACAGTATCGCCGCTATCCTTAATTCCTATATCGCAGAAATTTGTGTGCACTACATCCTTAATTTTAGGAAAATCTCCCTCGTCCCTTATTCTTATGAATGGTTCTTTTTTATAAAATTTTCTATACAAGGTAATTAAATTTTTGATTTTTGATTTTTGATTTTTGATTTTTTTAACATATACCGTCTCTAAAATTCCTCTGTTTAAAGGCAATAAATGCGGCACAAAGGTTACGTTTATTCTTTTATCTGCTAATTTTGATAACTCTTGATTAATCTCAGGCGCATGCTGATGGATATCCACCTTGTAAGCCTTGAAATCCCCGTTGATTTCAGAAAAAAGAAAATCCTCCGCTACTTTTTTACCTGCACCGGTTACTCCGGACTTCGCATCAATAATTATTGAGCCCAAATCAACCAGATTAAAAGCCACAAGCGGCGCTAAAGCTAATATACCTGCTGTAGGATAACAGCCGGGATTGGCAATCAACTGTGCAACCTTAATCTTCGCTCGATATAGCTCAGGCAAACCATATACTGCCTTACTAAGATTGATTTTATCTTTATGTTTAGTTTTATAAAATTGCGTATAGATTTTAGTATCCTTTAACCTATAATCAGCGCTCAGGTCAATCACCATCTTGCCCGCACTTAATAACTTTGGGGCCATCTCCATTGATACAGTATGAGGCAATGCCAAAAATACTAAATGACATTTACTCATTATCTCTTTTATATCCGGTTGCGTACAAACAAGTGCGATTTTACCTTTAAACTTGGGGAATATCTCTGATAAATTTTGTGGCTTATCGATTTTGGCGGAAAGGCTTACAATTCTTACATCCGGATGCCTTAAAAGGATATCAATTAATTCTTCACCCGCATAACCTGTTGCGCCCACAATACCCACATTTATCATTTTGCACTCCTTAAATGAGCACATAACTTATGGAGCAATAATTTTAATCTGCTTCGACATAAGTTATCTGTGCGAGATCCTTCACTTCGTTTCAGAATCGTCCAATCGAGTCCTAGAGCGAAGCGAAGGACGAATTTAACCCCCCCCACCACTTTCGTGTTTAGCTTAAGCTATATTGCAATTGGTGTGGGGGTGAGTTCGGCCAAACAACTTAGCTTCACTTTCGCTCGCTAAGTTGTGGCCTCACTCATATTAAGACAAAAAAACTGCATAGTCAAGGAATTTCTCGTCGGTATCACTGAAGCACTGAGGTCTTATTCAATGCCTCAGGCTTTTCTCAGTATTCTCAGTGGTAAAAAAAATCCCGCATTCCAGCGGGATTTTAGATTTTAAATCTGTGTAATCTATTTTTAAATCTGTGTAATCATTTTTACCTCTTCGTCCACTGGAACCGCTTGCGTGCGCCCTTCTGCCCGTATTTCTTACGCTCTTTCATACGCGGGTCGCGCGTGAGGAAACCGTGCTTGCGCAATGGGTCCTTCAATTCAGGCTCTGACAATATCAATGCGCGGGCAATACCCAGCCTCAAAGCCCCTGCCTGCCCGGTGAGACCGCCTCCTGTAATATTGGCAATAATATCATACTTATCCAGATTATTGGTTATTTGCAACGGCTGTTTTATAATGATGCGGTCTGTCTCCCGGATAAAATATTTTTCATAAGGCTGTTTATTTACCAGAATATTTCCTTTTCCGGGCAATAGCGCAACCCTGGCAACTGCTTCTTTACGCCTGCCAACCGCCGTATGTTTTGTAATCTGATTCACCCCACACCTTCTTTTTATTTATAATAATTTGATTTTTGTTTATCCCCGAACCTTATTTTTTAAGCAATGAATGATTAGAAGGTGCGGGGTTCATAATTAACTATACCTCCAAGATAACCGGATTTTGCGATTTATGAGGGTGCTTATCATCTGCATATACCTTTAATTTCTTTAAAACATCTCTTCCTAAAGGGCCGCCGGGCAACATTCGCTGCACTGCCAGCTTAATCACCGTCGCAGGTTTTTTCTTAAGCATGGTCTCAAGGGGCACTTCTTTTAGGCCGTGCTGGTAACCTGAATAACGGCGATAAACTTTTTGCTTAAGCTTTCTGCCTGTAACTTTAATTTTTGCGGCATTTATCACAATAACGCCATCTCCTGTGTCCAGGTGCGGGGTAAATATGGCTTTATGCTTGCCTCTAAGGATTACCGCTATCTTAGCTGCAAGCCTACCCAATATTTTATCCTTGGCATCCACAAGATACCACTGCCTTTTTATGTCTTCTTTTTTGGCTATGTATGTTTTATTCATTCCTCGATGTCCTATTTTGTTAAAAAACTCGGCCTGCTCGGGATGAATCCTGAGCAAAGTCGAATGAATTCATAGAAAAGTAAAGTATAACATATTTTGAAGTTAAGTCAATACTTAACTTCAAGCAAACAGAGGCCTTGCGCAGGCACGGTTGGACCGGCAAATTTCCTATTTCTTGCCAGCAATATCTTCTTTGTGCTCCCTTGCGCCAACTTGCCCCTACCTATCTCAATAATCGTACCCACGATATTTCTTACCATATTATACAGAAATCCGTCTGCTTCTATATCAATATAGATAAAATCTTTGTCGCGGGTAATCTTAAGATTTTTTATGGTCCTGGTAGCGTCTCTTTCTTTCTTATCCGCTGCCTGGAATGACTTAAAATTGTGCCTGCCCAAGAGAACTCTTGCATCTTTGCGCATAAGCTTTAAATTCAAAGGATAAGGAAAAAAGTAAACCGTATCCCTTAAAATTGCAGGCCGGGACGGGCGATTTAATATTGTATAACGATAAACTTTTGATTTATCAGAAAACCTGCTGTGAAAATCTAACCCTGCTTCTTCTGTCTTGATTACGGAAATATCATCCGGCAAGACCGCATTTAAGGCCTTTTGTAATTTCTCTATGGCTATACTGGAATCTGTCTTAAAATTTGCTACCTGGGCCTTAGCATGAACTCCTGCATCAGTCCTGCCTGAGCCAATAATCTTTACTCTTTTCTGCAATATCTTTTGCAGGGCTTTTTCTAACGTTTCCTGGACAGTCCTGTATTTTTTATTCTGCACCTGCCATCCGGCATAATTTGTGCCGGCATACTCTATGGTCAATTTAATATTGCGCATTCGCAATTTATTTAATAGTATAGGAAATTATATTAGATTCTTCGGCACAAAGCCTTTAGAATCAAGGAAAAGTTTCATTAATGAAACTTTTCCTTGACTTAAGAATTAATTTTTATCTTGGGTGAGGTATCGCAGGACTATTTTATCAATAATTCGGCTATCTGGACAGCATTTAGTACAGCACCTTTGCGCAGGTTATCAGAGACAATCCATAACCAAAGCCCATTCTTTATGAAGGGATCAGACCTTACGCGACCCACAAAAACTTCGTCTTTTCCTTCTATATCTTTAGGCATAGGGTAAAGGTTATTTTTGGGTTCATCTATTACGATTACGCCCGGCGCCTGGGAAAGAACAACCCTTGCTTTATCCGGTTCAAGGGGCTTGACGGTCTCAACATATACTGACTCTGAATGGCCGGTTCTTACAGGAACCCTGACACAAGTCGCAGAAATTTTAATTTTTTTATCGTGCATAATCTTGTGGGTTTCCTTAACCAGCTTCCATTCTTCAGTAGTGTAATCACATTCGCTAAAACTGCCAATTTGGGGAAAGACATTAAAACCCAATTGCTGAGGCAAAGTTCTGGATACTGGATACTGGATACTGGATACTAGCTTTGCGCTAGCATCGAGCATCGAGCATCCAGAATCAAACTGTTTCATAATTTCTCTTGTTTCGCTAAAGAGTTGCTCGACTGCTGATTTACCTGCGCCCGATGATGCCTGTAGAGTAGTCACGACTAACCTTTTAATTCCTGCCTTCTTATAAATCGGCCATAAGGCCACAACCAGCTGTATAGTAGAGCAATTCGGATTAGCAATTATTCCTTTATGCTTTTTTACATCTTTAGCATTTATCTCAGGTACAACTAAGGGTACTTTAGGATCCATTCTGAAATCCGCACCATTATCAATTACTACTGCTCCTCTTTTTACGGCTTCAGAGGCATAGGTTACAGCCGCGCCTCTTTCTCCTTCAGTTCCCGCAAATAAAGCTATATCAATACCATCGAATCCCTCAGGCGAAATTACCTTTACAGAATATTTTTGACCATCAACTTCAATGTCTCTGGCTGAGCGGGCAAAAACACGTAATTCTCCTATAGGAAAATTACGTTGCCTTAAACAACGCAACATCTCTATTCCTACTGCGCCCACGCCTACTACTGCAACGTTGTATTTCTTTTGGCTCATCTCGCAATCCTAACTAATCTCGCTAGGTAGGGACAGTCCCTACCGCAGATCTAATCTAGATATTTAACGATTAAATCTCCCACTTCGTTTGTAGAATAACCCATCTTACCTGCAGCAAGAGATTTTAATTTTTTAGTTACTACTTTTATCACTGCGCCCTCAACCGCACCCCCTGCTTTTACTTCACCTAAATTCTCCAGTAACATCCCTAATGCGCAAATTGCAGCCAGGGGATTAATCACATTTTTACCGGTATATTTAGGCGCGCTTCCGCCAATGGGCTCAAACATAGATACGCCTTCGGGATTAATATTTCCACCGGCGGCAATACCCATACCGCCTTGAATCATGGCACCTAAATCGGTAATAATATCGCCGAACATATTGTCCGTGACAATTACATCAAACCACTCTGGATTTTTCACAAACCACATGGTCGTAGCATCCACATGCGCATAATCGGTGGTTATATCCGGATATTCACGCGCCACTTCATTAAAGGTCCTTTCCCAAAGATCCCAGGCAAAGGTCAGGACATTGGTTTTACCGCAGAGAGTAAGTTTTTTCCTTTTATTGCGCTTTCGACAATATTCAAAAGCATAACGGATACAACGTTCTACACCCCTGCGTGTATTATAAGAAATCTGAATGGCTACTTCATCTTTGGTGCCTTTGTCCTTAAATTCGCCCATACCTTTATAGAGCCCTTCGGAATTCTCCCGCACGACTACAAAATCCACATCCTCTGGTTTTTTATCTTTCAAAGGGCAAAAATCAGCATTATAGAGCTTTACCGGACGTAAGTTTATATACTGGTCAAAGGAAAATCTGAGCTTTAAAAGCAAACCTGTCTCTAGGATCCCCGGTTTTACTTCAGGATGACCGACAGCACCCAGATAAATGGCGGAATATTTCTTTAGTTCATCAATGTCTTTATCTTCTAAGGTCTTACCTGTCTTTAGATACCGTTCGCCGCCGAAGTCGAAGATTTTGGTTTCATATTGAAATTTATATTTTTTACCTACTGCCTCTAAGACTTTAAGGCCTTCCCGAATTACTTCCGGGCCTGTCCCGTCTCCCGGGATTACCGCTATCCTATACATTTTTTGCATATCTCCCAAACATCGCTTATCTTGTCGTGGGACAGTCCCCGATATGTTTGGGGACGGTTCTCGTCAAGCTATCGAGAACCGTCCCCATCTTTTCTACGGGGACAGTCCCTACCGGCGATGCTTTATATAATTTATTAGCCCGCCCTTTTTTATAATCTCTTCTAAAAAATTAGGAAAGGGCTCTGTTTTATAAGTCTTTCTCGTGCTCAGATTTTTTATTATACCACCGGTTAAATCTATTTCAAGTAAATCACCATCTTTTATTTTATCTACATCGTCTAATTGTAGAAATGGCAGGCCGACATTTATAGAATTCCTGAAAAATATTCCGGCGAAACTACGCGCAACCACTGCGGCGACACCGCAACCTTTTAACGCCCGCGGCGCATGCTCCCGGGATGAACCGCAACCAAAGTTTTTACCTGCTACTATAATATCGCCTTTGTTGACAATGCTTGCGAAATCTCCAGCAATATTCTCCATGCAGTGCCTACCCAACTCTTTTTCGTCAGTACTAACCAAATATTTGGCGGCAATAATATCGTCGGTATTGATATCGTTACCGAATTTATGGACTTTACCTTTAATCATTCGCACATCTCGCAACCAGCCCGTTTCTTGTCGTGGGACAGTCCCCTGCAACAGTCCTTTCGCATATCTACCAATCCATGCTTATCTTGTCGTGGGACAGTCCCCTTCGGGGACAGTCCCTACTGGCAGTGCTACAAAGCTTCGGGATGGACAATTTTTCCTTTTATTGCCGAGGCAGCAGCTACTGCAGGACTGGTTAAATAAACCTCTGATTTGGGGCTGCCCATTCTGCCGATAAAATTTCTGTTAGTAGTAGCCAGGCACCTTTCGCCTTCAGCGAGAATTCCCATATGCCCCCCCAAACAGGGTCCGCAGGTAGGAGTAGAAAATACTCCTCCTGCCTGAACAAATATTTCTGTCAGGCCTTCTTTCACAGCCTCCAGATAAACTTCTTGAGTTGCAGGGATAACAATTAATCTTAAACCCGGTTTAATCTTTTTGCCTTTCAAAATCTTAGCTGCAATCCTTAAATCCGAAATCCTGCCGTTAGTGCAGGAACCAATAACTACCTGGTCAAGGGTTATATCCCATAATTTTGATGCGGGTTTTATATTGCTGGGTAAATGCGGACAGGCCACCAACGGCTCTAACTTAGAAACATCGTATTCGTATATTTTCTCGTAATGAGCATCCTTATCGGATTTTAATCTGTTGCACGTATCACGTATCACGTTCCACGTCTTTTTACGTGTGACATGCGACATGTGACGTGTGACATGCCTTACATATTCAAAAGTAAAACTATCCGGCTCAATTATTCCAGTAACTCCACCTGCCTCAATAGCCATATTAGACATCGCAAATCTATCGTCCATACTTAATTTATTAATGACAGGGCCTCTAAACTCCATAACTCTTTCCAATGCCCCGTCCACACCAATCTGGCCTATGGTATAAAGAATCAAATCTTTACCGCTCACCCATTTATTGAGTTTGCCGTTATAGATAAATTTAAAGGTTTGCGGCACCTTAAACCAACATTTCCCGTCAATAAATGCCCTGGCTAAATCTGTTGAGCCTACTCCCGTGGCAAAACTACCTAATGCACCGTAGGTACAGGTATGCGAATCTGCGCCAATCACTAAATCACCGGGAGAAACTAATCCTTTTTCAGGTAAAAGCGCATGTTCAATCCCCATACGGCCGACTTCAAAATAATTCTTTATTTTTTGAACCCTCGCAAAATCCGCCAGTATCCGGCATTGATTTGCGCTCTTTAAATCTTTTGCCGGAGCAAAATGGTCAGGCACCAGGGCTATCTTCTTATTATTAAAAACTCTCACCGCCCCTGACTTTCTAAATTCTTCTATAGCAAAAGGCGCCGTAATATCGTTACCCAAAGCAAGGTCCACTTTCGTCTCGATAAACTCACCCGGCGTTATGTCTTTTTTATCAGTATGAGCTAGTAAAATTTTTTCGGCAATTGTGTAACCCATTTTTTAAAGTGGCGAGTAACAAGTAGAGAGATTTTTTCTCGTTACTTACTACTCTCTACTCGCTACTTTATTATTTAAACTTCTTTACAATAAGGGTGGCGTTGTGCCCACCGAAGCCCAAAGAATTAGACAAGCAGACATCGACTTCTCTTTCGCGGGCAGTATTCGGAACATAATCCAGGTCACAATCGGGATCGGGATATTCATAATTTATGGTAGGAGGCACTACGCCATCTTTTATGGCCAAAACGCAAACCACAAATTCTACACCACCGGCTGCTCCCAGCATATGGCCGGTCATAGACTTGGTAGAAGAAACCATGGTTTTCTTGGCGTAAGCACCTAAGGCTCTTTTTATGGCCATTGTCTCAATTTTGTCATTCAGTTTAGTGGAAGTTCCGTGCGCGTTAATGTAATCTATATCTTCGGGATTCGCTTTAGCATCTTTTAATGCCTCTGTCATTGCCTGTGCTGCGCCTTCACCATCGGGGTCAGGGGCAGTAATATGATAGGCATCGCAGGACATACCATAGCCACAAAACTCTGCATATATACGCGCTTTTCTTTTTTTAGCGTGCTCTAAATTTTCCAGAACAACTAAACCGCAACCTTCTGCCATCACAAAACCATCGCGCTGGAGGTCAAATGGCCGGCTGGCTTTCTCTGGCGCATCATTTCTGGTTGAAAGTGCCTTTAAAGCACAGAATCCTCCTATGCCCGTAGCCACTATACAACTCTCAGTCCCGCCGCAAATCATTACATCTGCATCCCCGCGCTCAATAATCCTGGAAGCATCGCCTATGGCATGCGCACCCGAAGCACAAGCAGTAGCTACGCAGGAATTGGGACCCTTTAATCCGAAATTGATGGCTACATGTCCGGCAGCTTCATTAACAATTAACATGGGTATCAGAAACGGTGACAACCTTGAAGGTCCTTTATTCAGAAAAACCTTATGTTGCTCTTCTATAGTATATAACCCGCCTATCCCTGAGCCAACTAAAACACCGATTCTATGCCTATCTTCTTTCTCTAAATTTAAACTAGCATCAGTTATTGCCTGTTTTGCTGAAGCAACTGCATACTGTACAAACTTCTCCAGGCGCCTGGCATCCTTAGCCGATATTCCGTATAAAGTCGGGTCAAAGCCTTTGACCTCAGCAGCAATACGCGAATCAAAACCTGAAGTGTCAAAAGAAGTGATCAAGCCTGTGCCGCTCTTTCCGGATTTTAAAGCGCTCCAGAAAGTAGGAATATCGTTTCCTACAGGAGATATTACTCCTAACCCCGTGACCACTACTCTATTCCTGCGCATAATAAATGAGCGCATAACTTACAGAGCACAAAGTGCGACGTAAGTTATATGCGCGAATTAATCCCCCCCTCTTGCTTTCGCAAGAAAGCAGGGGGGATAAGCTCGGACTTATAAGTTATGTCACTTACATTATTCTTAATATAAGGCTCCATAACTTATGTCCTCGCTTAAAATTTACCCCGCCAAAACCAAAAGGCGGGGTAGGACTTAAAACTGGAATTTATATTGATGGCTACTTATTAGCAGTCTTTTCTTCAATATACTTAACAGCATCACCCACAGTAGTAATCTTTTCGGCGTCCTCATCTGGTATTTCAATACCGAACTCCTCCTCCAAAGCCATTACCAACTCTACCGTATCTAAAGAATCTGCTCCCAAGTCATCAATAAATGATGCCTCAGGAGTAACTTCTTCTGGTTTCACTCCCAGTTGCTCCGCTATTATGGACTTAACCTTATCTTGCACTGCCATTATTTTCTCCTCCTTTTAATGAGCACATAACTTACGAATCCCGAAGCTTCGGGATGAGTAAGTTATACGTGCGAATTTAACCCCCACACCAATTGGTTATTTTTGACTTCGCTGTTTTTCCCAATTGGTGTGGGGGTAAGTTCGGACACATAACTTATGTTCGCTTACACTCCATAAGTTATGTCCTCACTTATACCATCACCATACCGCCATCCACAATTATAGTCTGGCCGGTAATATAACTTGCCTCCTCAGATGCCAAAAACACACATACAGCCGCAACATCACCGGGACTACCAAACCTGCCTAAGGGAATTGCCTCTTGCATCTTCTGTTTCAAGCCCTCAGGAAGCCGAGCCGTCATTTCCGTCTGGATAAAACCAGGGGCTACGGCATTAACATTTATATTGCGGCTGGCCAACTCCTTAGCTGCGGTTTTAGTCAAGGCGATTATCCCCGCTTTAGAAGCAGAATAATTTGCCTGTCCCGCGTTTCCTATTATGCCAATGATCGAAGCTACGTTGATAATCTTGCCGTAGCGCTGCTTTATCATTAACCGGGATACAGCCTTAGTGCAATTAAAAGTGCCCTTTAAGTTTACACTAATAACCGCATCCCACTCTGCATCACCCATACGAAGTATTAGGTTGTCTTTGGTGATGCCGGCATTGTTAACTAATATATCAACCTTCCCGAATTTGTCAAGAATTTTGTTTAGTGCCTCAGTAAGTTTTGCGTAATCAGTAACATCTAACTCTAATGCCAAGGCCTTCCTGCCTAAGGCCTCGATATCGGCTTGAGTCTTGATTGCCTTCTGGAGGTTTATATCGCCAATAACGATATCCGCTCCTTCCGCGGCAAACTTTAAGGCAATCTCTCTGCCAATCCCCTGAGCTCCCCCAGTAATCAAAGCAACCTTATCTTTAAGACGCATTCAATCTCCTTTTGGCTTATCTAGCTAACAATACCTATCTCGCTCAGTAGGGACAGTCCCCTACGGGGACAGTCCCTACTGCATTCGCTACTTACTTAAATTTAAAATATCTTCCTTCTTTTCAATATTTGTTACTTGTGCTGTCTCATCAATACGACGCATAAGGCCTTTTAAAACCCTTCCTGGCCCAATTTCAAAAAATTGAGTTATGCCTTGGGATAATATGAAACGCATAGAATCTTCCCATCTTACTGGAGAGCGCATTTGATAGACTAAATTTTCCTGTATTTGCGGAACTTTATACTGGGGCATAGCGGTATAATTACTAACTACAGGTATAGAAGGAGGGAACATCGGCGTATTATGTAGAAACATCTTTAAGTCTACAGAAGCCTCGAACATCAATGAAGAATGGAATCCTCCGCTTACCTCCAAGTCAATTACTCTTTTTGCCCCAGCCTCAATACATAATTCCCTGGCCTTGTCCACTGCTTCTGGCTTTCCCGAAATAACAGTTTGGCCTGGTGCATTAATATTAGATATCTCTGCATGGCTTTTAAAACAAATGTCTTTTACTTTATCAAAAGGTAAATCTAAGACTGCGGCCATTTTGCCCGGATACTTTCGCGATGCATCGTCCATCATCTCGGCTCTTCTCCTCACCAGCCTAAGACCATCTTCAAAAGCCAAGCTACCCGCTACTATCAAAGCTGTATACTCGCCTAAACTTAATCCTGCCAGAAAAGCAGGTTTTATATCTGTCCTTACCTTAAATGCCTCATAAGCAGCAATGCTAACTGTTAGAATTGCGGGCTGAGAAATAACAGTTGATTTTAGAAGATCGGGGGGGCCTTCAAAGCAGCGCCTCTTTAAATCAAAGCCCAAAACTTCTTCTGCCTTGTCAAAGACCGCTTTACTCTCGAGGAACGCTACGTATAAATCCTTTCCCATACCTACATACTGTGCACCCTGTCCAGCAAAAAGATAGGCAACTTTTTGGCTCATCTAGCAATCAATACGTTTCTCGCTAAGTAGGGACAGCCCCTACTCGCAGTGCTATATTCTTTTTCGCTTGTTTACCAATCAACGCTCATTTTGTCGTGGGTCAGTCCCCTAAGGGGACAGACCCTACTGGCAACGCTTGGTTTACCATTTGATGATGCAGGCACCCCAAACCAAGCCTGCACCAAAAGCATCCAAAAGAACGATATCGCCTTTTTTGACTCTGCCTATTCTAACTGCCTCACAGAGCGCTGTAGCAGTAGAGGCCGAAGACATATTCCCGTATTTTTCTATATTAAGGTAAATCTTTTCTTCCGGTAAGCCTAATCTTTTGGCCATAGCCATTATAATACGTACATTGGCCTGATGCGGAATAACCAAATCTATATCCTTACATTCTAGCCCTGCCTGCTTTAGGGCAATTTGCGCTGTGTCAGTCATAATCTTCACCGCAGACTTAAATATTTCATTGCCCTCCATCTTTAAATAATGAAGCCGTTTATCTATCGTTTTATGTGTAGCGGGACTTCTCGAGCCCCCTGCAGGAATCATCAGTAAATTAGCCATTGAACCATCGCTGCCTAAATAAGTTGAAAGTATCCCGCCGGATTTCACTTCAGATAAAACAGCAGCGCCTGCACCGTCTCCGAACAAAACACAGGTGTTCCTATCCTGCCAATCAGTTATTGAAGACAGGACTTCTGTGCCTACTACCAGGGCGTTCTTATAGATGCCCCGTGCAATAAACTGCTGGGCAACAATTATGGCATAAACAAATCCTGCACAGGCAGCAGAAATATCAAAACACACAGCGTTCTTTGCGCCGAGAGCCGCCTGCACAAGACAAGCGGTAGAAGGAAATTGCATATCAGGAGTAATTGTAGCTACAATAATTAAATCTAAATCCCGGGGTTTTATCCCTGCATCTTTTAATGCCTCTTTGGCAGCGTTTATAGCTAAGTCAGAGGCTGCTTCGTGACTGGAAGCAAGACGCCTCTCTTTTATCCCCGTGCGCGTAGTAATCCATTCATCAGAAGTATCTACCATTTTCTCTAAGTCAGTATTAGTTAAAATCTTCTTTGGTAAATACTCCCCGACTCCGATTATACCTACCTTCTTCATTTTTCGCACATCTCCCAAATAACGCTTATCTTGTCGTGGGTCAGTCTATTCCTTGCAAGGGACTGTCCCCGAAGGGGACTGTCCCTTGCAGACCTTACTGGCAACGCTTTATGTCACTCTCCCTTTTATTGCCTCTAAGATTTTCTCGTTAAACTTTCGCTCCACCTCTTCCTTGGCAACCCTGATGGCATTTTTTATAGCCTTAGCATTGGAACGGCCATGGCCGATAATCACTACGCCATTCACCCCTAATAAAGGTACGCCGCCGTATTCAGAATAATCCAACTCTTTTTTAAAACGCGAAAGGCCGGGTTTTAAAAAAAGTACCCCTAATTTTCCCAAAGGATTACTTAATAGATGTTTCTTTAAAAAAACCTGCATAGTCTCCACCACAGATTCTGTGACCTTTAATGCGACATTACCCACAAAGCCGTCGCAGATAATAATATCGCTTTTGCCGGAGAATAAGTCTTTGCCTTCCACATTACCGATAAAATTGAGGTTACTTTTTTCGAATAGCTCGCGCGCCTCTTTGATAACCTCTGTGCCTTTACTTTCCTCTTCCCCGATATTTAAAAGGCCTATTTTAGGATCAGGCCTGTTTAATATGTAGCGAAAGTATGCATCTGCCATAATGCCATACTGTAATAAATGCATGGGCTTGGCATCAATATTGGCACCCACATCAATAATTATAGATATGCCTCTTAATGTGGGTATAACTATCGCTATGCCCGGGCGCTCAATTCCGGGTAAAAGACCCAGTCCCAAGGTTGCTGCGCAAACAACCGCTCCTGTGTTACCTGCGCTGAAAAAAGCATCGCCAAGGCCTTCCTTGACTAAATTTAATCCTACTATAATAGATGAATTTCTCTTTTTCCTGACACTCGTCGCAGCAGGCTCGGACATTCCGATTACCTCACTGGCAGGATGCACAGAAATACCATTGCCTTTGTATCCAAACCTTCCCAGCAAGGACTTTATTTTCTCCTCATCACCTACCAGGCTTATCTGTATGTCGTATTCTTTGGCAGCGGCTACTGCGCCCTCAATTACTACGCGGGGCGCATAATCGCCGCCCATAGCATCTACTATTATTTTCATTCGCATATCTCCCAAACTACGGTTATATTGTCGTGGGACAGTCCCCTTGGTCTCCTTCGGATTAGCTCTCTACGGGGACAGTCCCTACTGGCAACGCACATTTCCCTATTGTTTTTTCTTCTTCTTTTCTTTTACTTTTATTTCAATAACCTGCTTGCCATTGTAATAGCCGCAAACAGTGCAAATGCGATGAGGCAATTTTGGCTGTTTACATTGTGGGCAGGGTATAAGATTTGCTGGATTTAACTTCCAATGCGTGCGGCGCCTTCTTCCGCGCGCCTTAGAATGTCTTTTTTTCGGTAATGGCACAACCTCGCTCCTTTCGTCGCTCGGAGTGTTAAGTGTAAAGTGTTTAAGTGTAAAGTTAAAGTTCTTAATTTTTAACTTACACACTTATACACTTATAAACTTACACACTTACAGGCTCCTTCGTTCAGATTTTTGCCGCATTTAGGGCATAGGCCTTTGCAATCAGGATTACACAAAGGCTTTATGGAATAATCTAAGATTATCTCCTCTTTTATATCCTGGTCTAAATCAATTATCGGCTCTGATTTATTAACCTGATAGTTTAATCTGAGATTTTTTTTAAGAGCAACATTAAACTCCCTGAGGCAACGGCTACAGTTTAGGTCTATTGAACCGCTCAAATCCAGTTCTACGGTAACCGCGTTGGTAATCTTAGAAACCTCTGCCCTTATCTTTATAGGTTCTAAGAATTTAACGATATCAGTCTCTAAATCTAAAGCCGAAGGACTAATTTTTTCCTCTTGGGAATGATACCATAGATCGTTACCCCCTCCCTTATGAGGGGAAGTTAAGGAAATTGCTTTGTATAAGTAAAGAGGTTTTTGAAAAATTAAAGGCGGCTTTAGATGAATTTGGGTTAGGACAAAA
>Ga0315279_10001479_pt1 | contig 38968 bp, 44 predicted proteins | sample YL17G06_20_MG_FD_203694 | JGI IMG/M metagenome (GOLD analysis project Ga0315279, IMG submission 203694) | Sediment microbial communities from Yellowstone Lake, YNP, Wyoming, USA - YL17G06_20 | ecosystem: Environmental > Aquatic > Freshwater > Lake > Sediment | place: USA: Wyoming | collected...
CAACGTTTGCTGAGACCGTGTCACTTTCTTTCTTTTTTCCATCTTTTCTGTCTCTATCATATGGAGTATGGTCATAACAGGATAACCTTCACAAAACGCAATTCCTCATATTACGTATCAGAATTTGGGCGATTAGATAATTAGTCCCTAATAGGGCGAGCGCAGGGTTTTCCTATTCTTTTGTAAGCGTTATTTCTATTGTTGAAACCATCCGTGCTCTGTTTTCGCCTTCTCTTGGTGGCATCTCCTCTGTTCCTATCGCGATTTTGCTTACTTTTAAGTCTTTTAGGAAGCGATTTCTGGTTATTTCAGCTGCATCAACTGCCGTGCTGATCGCTTGTCCTCGTGCTTTCAAGGTTATTTCCTTAGCATTGGACGCCGATAGGCTTGTGATGATCGCTAGAACATAGTCCATCGGTGTTTTGCTTCCAATGAAAACAATTCCCGATTTTTCCGACATTTTCCATCACTCCTTTCATCATTTATCGTAACGTGTAACGTTGCTGTGTTCTCCTCGTCCTTCAACAACAGAACGCTACTGCCCTATATTACGCAAGCTTCCTTATAAGGCGATTAAACAACAGAGCATCGTGAGGATATTTTCGTGCGGCTCCCTTATCCCAGATTCCGGTTTTAGACACAGCATTCACTTCGCATTTAGGTAAAAGGTTGTAGTTAGGTGCAGAAACTCGTATATGCCTTTTCAAACCTGCGCCCTAAGCCCTTCAAAAGCCGGCTATTTTTGCGAGTAGTGCATAAGCCCAGATCACGGTTACCCCAATAATTCCATACTTTCTCGTAGTGTTCTGTATGTTAATGACATTTTTTGTTGACGGGTTCTTTAACACATCCGCATAACGCATGATAATGGGTATGGAGAGGGGGAAGATTATAGGAAACAAGAATAAATGTCTGTAGGGGAGTAAACCAAAAGCTGAATAGGCGAATGGCGAGAGACTTGCCATCAAAAACATAAATCCAGCGACAATAACACCCTTCTTCCTTCCATACCTAACAACAAAAGTGTTAACCCCAGTTTTACGGTCTGCTTCACAGTCTCCAACGGCTTGGATAATATGGCCACCACATTGAATTAGCATTAGGGGCATGGCACCCAACATAATTGAGGGAATATTAGCGATTAGCTTTTCGGTTAACCCAAACCCCATTAAGAATGGCAGAAAGCCAGCGCCTATACCTGAAATCACGAAGTCTGCAACTGGTACGCTTTTCAGTCTGAATGGGGGAGTGGAATAAGCGGTCCATAATCCTAAGTAAACAATAAACAACGGGAGAACATGAACGTTGGCCATGAACACCAAAATCAAACATGAGATGGCTAGTAAGAAAGAGAAGACTAATGTCCGCCTCGGTGTTATTCGTCCGGAGGCAACAGGCAGATTTGACTTGACCTCGTTCTCTCGATCCTCCTCACGGTCAAAGTATTGGTTCAAAACGAAGACGCTGGCCGTAGCAAGTGAGAAGGCAAAGAGGACTATAGCAGTAATCTCAAAGGGAGGCACACCAAAGAGAACACTCCCAAAACCAAAATTGAAAATCCATCCAAACCAACTCCCAACTCTCGCAGCCTCAAAATATTGAAGCATTTTATGCCTTCCAGAACGAAGTTAGAAATTGCGAAATTTAAGAGTTGTGACCATTTGCTCAGGCATTTTGGTTTTCGCGCACATTCTAAAAACACAACTGTGGCAGTCAAACCTAACTATACAACACGGAGACTTTCAGCTGCTTCACCAAACTATCGTCTCCTTTAATGCAAAGGCGTCCCGAAAACGTGGGAAAAAAGGAGAGTAACCTATCGTTGTTAGCTTTCTATTTAGTTTTCTTCTTACTTCCTTTTTTCTTCTTTCCGGTTGGACTTTTAGGCACGTCAAGACCTCGAATCTATAATACTCAGCGATTTCTATATATAATTTCGTATGCACTCGTTATCTTAACACATCATCCAAAGACTGTCCCAAACCTGCTTATTATCAGTACTTGAACCCGTTTGGGTATGAGGACGGGCAGCCCCATTATCGGATCTGAACCTATTTGGAAATTGGTACAATAGAAGCATAAACCATCTTGAGTATCAGTCCTCCATTCAACAGATTTGACAACGCCGTGGTCATATTACGGCATGGGTCATGCTAAAACGTTTATAATCAATCATTCTATTCTACACCTGCGTGGAACAGATATTGAAGGGAGAAAAATGAGTTCGAGGAATATTGATGGAACGTGCTACTTCTTAGGGCACAGTCATTTAGATGCCGCATGGCTATGGACATTCAGCGAAACAATAGAGGTCTTTCACGATACCTGTGAAACGATTCTTAAGCTGATGGAGAATTATTCTGTTGAAATGCCCATCCCGAAATGAGAGGACTCGCAATGGACTTGAAAGCAAGGATGATCGTGGCTGTGATTTTTGCGGCTTCATTTATAATTGAGTTTTTTGGCTTGGTTGGCACCATGATGACAACTGGCTGGTAACTTATGCCAGAATGGGAGAAGATGCTTTTCTTATTCAGTGCCTTGGTCGAGTTTTGTGGTGCCTTACTTGCGTTTTGGGCTTACGAAGACAGAAAGAAGATTGATGAGATGTGGAAAACTGTGTTCAAGCCGCAAGAGCAAAGGAAAGAAGAGTAGACAAGAAGCTGACGGGCATTCTTGTCACAACAAGTACAAAGACAATAGAATAAAGGCTCGAAAACCATGCGGAATCAAACGAAAAAAACAAAAGCATTAGCACTCTTATCTGGCGGTTTGGATAGCACACTAGCTGTGAAGCTAATTCTAGATCAAGGCATAGCTGTTGAGGCGGTGAATTTTGTTAGTCCATTCTGTCTCTGCAGAAAGGGCGGTTGTGGAGCCTTAGAAGTGGCAAAGAAACTCAACATACCAATGAAGACGATTACCGTCGGCGAAGAATACCTCAGGATTGTGAGGAAGCCACAGTTTGGCTATGGAAAAAACATGAATCCGTGCATTGATTGCAGAATTTTCATGTTAAAGAAGGCCAAGAAATATGCGCGGGAAACAGATGCGGCATTCATTTTCACAGGCGAAGTCTTAGATCAAAGACCCATGTCTCAGCATAGAAAGACTCTAGATCTCATTGAGGAGAAGACATGTCTGAAAGGAAAAATCCTGAGACCGCTGTCTGCAAAACTATTGCCTCCGACTGAAGTTGAGAAACAGGGTTTGGTGAACCGGGAAACACTCCTCAGTATTGAGGGCAGGTCAAGAAAGAAGCAGATTAGCCTTGCTGAAGAACTGAAAGTAACTGACTATTCGTGCCCAGGAGGAGGTTGCCTACTAACATATAGGGAGTTCGCCAGCAAACTGAAAGACTTGTTTGAGCATAAGAAAAAAGTCTCCTTGAAAGATGTGCAGTTACTGAAGGTCGGACGGCATTTCAGGTTTGGAAAGAACAAAATCATAGTTGGCAGGAATGAAACTGAAAATAAACTTCTGGTTCAAATGAAAATGTCGAATGACTACTGCTTTGAAGTTCAGAACTGTGGAAGCCCAATAACTTTGCTTCAAGGACCCAAAACTAGGACAGCCATTGAGAGAGCCGCCGGGTTGACCGCTTTTTACTCAGACACAAAACAAGACGATGCACTAGTGAAATTCGGTAGAGGAAACCTTGACAAGTCACTGATAACTCGAATTCTCAGCAAAGAAGAAGTGAAGCAGTTCAGAATAACATAGCAAGAATACGCATGCCCACGCATGAATACGCCATGTAAGCAAAACGAGGAACCGCAGGAAATATGACAATCGGAACCTTGACTCAAACCTCATCCTCAGTACCACCATATGGAAACAAGAGCGGCCTTCTCGTTCTTCGCTAGCGCACGCTTGTGCAGCACGCCGGGTTGTCGTAGTAGTCTCTGCAGACTCGAATCAGGTTTTGGTCCTGCGTCAACATGGCAACTTCGTCGAATCCGTCTGATAACGTTAGGAGTGTGCGCATATCGGTGATGAGCATTCCAAGGGAATCAGCCGATCGGTCTAACGAACAACATAGCAAGCGTATTTTGCCAAGGTTTGAAGAGTCTTCTTTTTCGAAAACTTCGCGTGTCATAGCGATGTTTAGTTTGACTCTGCGTTTTTCTTTTGCTTCCGTCAATGATTCCTTTAGTCCATTGAGAACTGCTGGGTGTGAAATGAAAATGGTTATTTCTTTCCGTGCCGCTGCAATTAATGTTTTCATTCTGTTGATGATGTTCTTTTGTCCCCGGATGATATAAGCTACCTCTAGTTCCTCCGGCTTTGCGGCGCTCTCGTATACTGGCGTCAGCATGTCGACTAAAACGTCTGCTTCTTTGATTTTCTCATTGAACCTCTCAGCAAGTTGCTGTTTCAGACTGGCGACAGCGTCCTTCGGTTGCATAGGTAGGTAAATGTTTGGATTGCCCCGTTGAACTATGAGCATGCCTTTCTTAGAGAGCCCGTCTAGGGCATAGTAGATTTTCGAGTCAGGGATCCTCGTTTCCTTGCACAATGTACTCGCTGTTATGTTGGAATGCGTCAAGAGTGTGAGGTAAGTCAACGCCTCATGTGTTGACAATTCCAATTCTTTAAGCCGCGAAACTATTCGGTCACGGGCGACTGTTTCTTTGATGTTCGCGATTGTTTCCTCCTTCTTCTAGTAAGTAGTTGTCAGAGAAGCCTTAAATAGTTTTCTACCACTCTAAGTTAGTAGTAAAGCGAAAAAAGGGTGTTCGGTATGGAAGACAAAATCAAATTGCTGATAGCAGTTGGAGCCTCTGTAACGGCGAATTGCCAGCCTTGTCTCAAGACCGCTGTCACTCAGGCTCAGTTAGCAGGAGTAGATAAGAAAGAAATCATCGAAGCAATCGCAATAGGAAGGGTTGTCAGAAAGGGCGCATTTGGCAAGATGGACAAATTCGCCTCAACCCTAACCGGAAAGGATGTGGGCAACTCAGACGAATGCCCATTTGGCTCGACAGAAAAAGACGTCAAAGAATGGGTAGAGCAAGAAGACCAATGTGGTTGCACTTGAAAGCTCGCGTTTGTCTGCATAGGATCTGCAAGAGTCTATGCTGGCGACCATCAGTTTGGCGGTACACGCAGGCACCAATCGCCTCAATACTGAGGTGATGCATGCATGTTTTGCCGTGCAAAATCGGGCGTTAGGAATTGATAAAATAGGAGGTTAAAGAATGAAAGAAGAAAACCATCACTACAGGTTATCAGAGGATAAACGGTATATATTAAGAGCCATCGACCGGCTGGCCATTGGATCAATCATCCTCGCATGGGGCAGTCTGCTGCTACTACAGCAAGCTGAAATAGTGGAAAAAAACGTACATATATGGCCTTTTGCCTTGATAGTCGTCGGCATACTGATCGTCGCTGGCGGTATCTATAGATTATACGTTAGAGAGAAACCTATCCATGCAGAACCGCGTGTTAAGATTTGACAAAAAGGATGTGAAGACATGAAAGAAGAGAATATCAGGAAAATAGTTCGGGAAGGCTACGCGAAGGTCGCAAAAAGAGAGAAATCCTGTTGCGGCACCCAAAATCCTTGTGGCGATAATACGTCAGATATGAGTGAGGAGATCAGCAGAAGAATAGGCTATGGTGAAGAGGAAATAAGGTCTGTTCCAGAAGGTGCTAATCTGGGCCTCGGATGCGGCAACCCCGTAGCGTTGGCTTCTCTGAAAAAAGGACAAACCGTTCTGGATCTCGGCTCCGGCGGAGGATTTGACTGTTTTCTGGCGGCAAACAGAATTGGCAAAAGTGGCAAAGTCATCGGCGTAGATATGACCCCTGAAATGATTGACAAGGCCAGAGAAAACGCTAGGAAAGGCAAATACGAAAACGTCGAGTTCAGACTCGGAGAAATAGAAAACTTGCCAGTAGCAGACGGTACGGTTGACGTCGTGATCTCAAACTGCGTAATCAACCTTTCACCAAACAAGGAACGCGTGTTCAAAGAGGCCTTCAGAGTCCTTAAACCCAACGGCAGACTGCTGGTCTCAGACATCGTGTTGCTGAAGAAGCTTCCAGAGATCGTAAGGAAAAACATTCAAGCATACATCGGATGCCTCTCAGGCGCAGAAATGAAAGACAAGTATCTAAAAATGATAGAAGACGTCGGCTTCCAAAAGGTCAAAATCGTCGAAGAGAACCATTTCCCAGTCGAAAACATCGTCAATGACCCCACTGCACAAGCAATCGTCAAGGCCTCGGAAATATCCGCCGAAAAAATCAGGAAAATCGCCAACACCGTGGCAAGCGTCAAAGTCTCTGCCTTCAAGCCAAGAGCTGACCACCCCAAGCATGAACGTTGAACAACCGTCTAGCAGCGCGCCAGATGACACTGGTCAACAATGGCAGCGAAAGACTTTGCGCCTAAATCCGTCTAGACTGCACTTGATAACACGTGTCCTTTTATTTTCGTCGATCCTATAGGCTATCGACACTGCCATGTTCGAAACCATAAAACTGCTTAGTACTATTTCCAGAGCAGAGTTCATACTACCGAACTTGGGATCGCTAATCATGGGACTTGCCTGGGGAGCAACACCATCCACAAGCATCGGTGACTTGGTGGTTATGATCGTCTTGTCCTTTGCCATAATCAATCTAAGCTCTGCCATCGGTGCACAAGTCAACACTCTCTCCGACCGCGAATTAGATTCAAAGGATGAGCGCAAGAGACAACTCGTCGAAGCAATGAATTCTTTTGGAGCAAACCGACTGGAAAAAGTGCTAGCCATCGAGTTTGCTCTTACCCTGACTCTGGTCTTCCTATTCACGTTAATTCAGCAAAAGCCCATTTTGTTACTCCTGTGGATAGTCGGAATCTGCTTAGGCTGTGCCTATTCTCTTCAACCGATCAGGCTAAAATCAAGAAACTGGCTAGCTCCTATCTCATTGATTCTCGTACTTGCCTTCTTCCCAGTCCTATTCGCCTATTACACTTTCACGAATGAACTGAATCTTTTCTTTCTGATATCTCTAATGGGGCTCGCTATGACAGTGTATGGCGTGATAATACCGACAGAGATTCGAGACTATTTCGGAGACAAAGCAATGGGCATCAGAACATTTACAGTGGAGCTAGGTCTCGTCAAAGCCTCCATCCTCGCCATGTCGCTTCTAACCACAGGAGCAGCACTCACCATGATCGCGTTTCTTCTGCAATTTACTTACGCCCAACACCAGTTCTTGAGCATTCTCTTAGTTGCCATACCGGTTGCCGGGTTTGTCGTGTTAAGGGAATTCAGGAAGCTCTATTCTCTTTCCAGAGAATACATGGTATCCGAAAGCAATAGTATTGAGGAAAAGATCGTGCCTTTGTCTGCACACGATCCTCAGTGGATAATGATCATCACACAGACCTACAGCATAATCTCTATCGTATTATTGGTAAGCAAGTTCTTGCTTTAACATGGCGTATATCCAGCAATGAGAAAGAGGAGTTTTGCTGGAGACAGAAGTCGCCATTTCCCATCCCCTGCATCATGTTTCATGCGAAATACAAGAGACTTTTTTCTAAATCGAAGCACCAGCCTTTTTGCCTCTTTCGGGAACTAAGCGTTCGGAGTGTCCGCATCAAGATTTTAGTCTGTGATTGAATGTTCATGTTTTCCTTGCTGAATCTTCGACTCTAGGAGTAGGCTTCCTCTCCATGTTGACTTAAGTCAAGGCCCATTTCTTCCTCTTCTTGGCTGACGCGTAGAGGTGAGAAGATTTTGATCAGTCTAAGCAAAGCATATGAACCGAAAAACGCGAAGGCGGCGACAACGACAACAGCGATCAATTGTGAAATTAACAGGCTGGGATTGTGATTGCCGTAGAATAGTCCAAGACCAATGTCTCCATTTAGTTTGATGTTGATTGATGCAAACAAGCCAGTCGCTATCATTCCCAAGATTCCGCCAACACCATGGCACGCAAACACGTCTAGCGTATCATCCAACCTTGTTCTAGCTATGCGCCAATTCGAAATCAAATTAGAAATGACACCCGCAATAAAGCCAATAAATATCGCAGCAGGCACACTAACGTAGCCTGACCCAGGCGTAATCGCAGCCAGTCCACAAACGCTTCCAATAGCCATGCCGACCGCCGAAGGTTTCCCTTTCGTTATCCATTCGACTATCATCCAGCTCACCATGGCTGCGGCGGCTGACAGGCTGGTGGCAACAATGGCAGAAACCGCCCACTCATTTGCTGCGAAAGCACTGCCTCCATTAAAACCAAACCATCCAAACCATAACAATGCCGCTCCAAGAAGAACATAAGGTACGTTTGAAGGCTTGAACTCGTGTCTCTTGTCAAAATCTTTTCTTCTTCCAACAACCAACGCAGCAGCTAAGGCAGAAAGCCCAGCCGCAACATGAACCACCACACCTCCAGCAAAATCAATGGCACCCAGAGAATGCAGCCAACCACCAGTGTTCCATACCCAGTGCGCAATTGGCGAGTAGATAAGAGTTGACCACAAAACAGTGAAAACTAGTAACGAACTAAACTTGATTCTCTCAGCAAAAGCTCCAATAATTAACGCTGGCGTGATAGCTGCAAACATAAGCTCAAAGGCAAAATACAACAATTCGGGAATGTTGGGAGCATATCTAGCCGTCGTAGTTGGTCCAATGTTGTTCAAATCAAAAAGCGACAAGTCCCCAATAACGCCGTTCACGCTCGTGCCAAATGAAAGGCTATAACCCCAAAATGTCCATACTAGACTTACAACCGCAAAAATGGCCATGCATTGAGCCAAAATTGAAACCAGATTCTTCTTTCTTACAAGGCCTGCATAAAAGAAACCTAAAGCAGGGGTCATCAACATGACCAAGCCTGTGGCAACAGAAACCCACGCAACATCTCCTGCCTCCATCTTTTTTCGCCTCTGCTTGTGTTGAGTTATGATTATATGAAAGGTTTTCTTTCCAAAAATTTAATGGCCGAGCCATTACAATCTACTGATAAACAAAAAGTAGGGACAACTCTTACGCTGCAAGAATAGGAATACCTTTGTGGGGTTGCCCTGGCCTGGTAAGGATGTGCAGGTTTTGGGACTTGAACCCAGCCGGGTTTACCTACCGATTGGATTAAAGCGGATTTGCCAGCAAAAACGCCCAAACACGCTTTGTAAGCTCGAACCTATCTTCGGATCTGCGATTAAACCTTACTCAGAATGGCGTTCAAACTTGCCTGATTTCATCATGATCTCTCTGAGATTCTCACGATTCTCCGGCGTTATGGCACACAGTCTCATGTTCATCACTATGGAGGAAACTTTATAAAATGGCAGAACAGAGTGTTTTATGGTGGAATATTTGGAAACTGGTGTTGAAGTCAAGAAGGTGGATTCTCAAGGTCGTCTTATCTTGCCTGCGGATTGGCGTGAGGCTGAAATTGGGGAAAGTCGGGAACTGTATATTATCAAGAGGAAAGGATACTTGAAGATAGTTCCTAAGCACCCTGTTGATTTGACTGAAAAGTTTGACAAGGTCGATCTAGGCGTAGAAGCCATTGGAAGCTGGAAACAGTTTGAAAAGAAATTTTATGAGGCGGGCACATGAGATTCTTAGACGCTAATGTATTCATCTACGCTTATTACAAGCCGAAGAAACAGCTAGCTCAAAAAGAGAAACAGATGAAGGAACACGCCAAAACGATAATCAGCAGTGTATCTCAGGGAAAAGAACAGGTGGCAACGACTGTCGTCCACGTTTCCGAAATAGTAAACATGCTAAAACACGGTATGCCACTTGACCAGCTAATCATCATCATCCGCGGTCTATTCATGCTGGACAACGTTAAAATAATGAGTGTAACCCGAGGCGCATATTTTGCCGCAACTGAGCTAGGAGACGATTTGAAGCTTGAAGCTAACGATGCCCTAGCCGTCGACATCATGAGGCTAAACGGCATAAAGGAAATATACTCGTTCGATGAGGATTTCGATCAAATAGAGGGGATAACAAGACTTCCAATACTGTAAGGACAAAACTCGTGCACTATTCATGTTGGTCTGAAGCGCCATTCATTATTGGTCCATTAAGTATGTGCAGTGCTTTCAAGAGGGTTTGTGTTTTTGGGTTTTCTTTTGTTAACTCGATTATTTTCATGTGTCCGTAATGTTTAGTTTTGATGATTCCCTCGTTTTCCAGTATCTGGAGGTTACGGTTCACTTGGTTGTAGGTGCTGTTGATGATGCGGACAAGGTTTGTGACATGTGTTCCATTGGTGTTGGAAAGGGCTAGCAGTATCTTTTGTCTGCAGGAAGAGGCGATGAGCTGCTCCAACTTCAATGGCAAACCCTCCAAAACATTCTCAAAAGAATTAAACCTCTTATAAAGTAGACGAAAAAAGTGGAAGGGGAGAGGTAAGTTAAACTGTTCATTTCTTCAATGTCTTTCACTTTAACTCATCTCTACTTTTGAGAAACATTTCCTGCTTTTCTAATATCTCTTCCAACAACAGGGCTGTCGCTAACAGATGAAGGAGGATGTGAGAAATGAAAGGAAAGAAAATTGCCGCAATTTCCGCTGCGCTTGTCTGCACAATGGTTGCATTGCTGATCGTTTCCCCTCACGTATACGGAGCCAATGCCTTCGATTCAGCCACAGGTTCTCACCTATACGTAGAAGTCGGCGTTGCCGGCAACTACTTCAACGGAACTCTGTACAGTCCAGCCGCTTATGTCAAAGCTAGAGTTGTCACCACTATTCAAAACAATGGCTGGTACCTTTACTACCACTTCGAATGGGAAGACATGAACCACGTAACACATTATCAGGAATCCTGTAACTACTACACGAACAGCACCGCAGGTTTCCAGGTGAGAATTGACTGCACAGGACTGCCAAGCCAAGTGATATACATGGCAGCTGACGGAAGAGCAGGCTACGGCGGGGATTGGGACACTAGACTAGTATCTGCAAGCCTTCCATGGGCCTAAAAACCCCAGCAAGACCAAAAACATATTCCCCTTTTTTTGTGCAACATCAAAGACTATTGTCAGGACTCGCACAAGAAATCCAGTGAAAACGAGCCTACAAAAGACCCACTATTTTGAATCACTATACTGCCTGATAACTGGCTCAACTAGAAATAAAAAAGCTTAGACAGGTGGCGGGGGTCTTTTATCCAAAACCACTTGAATATCTTGTGTTTGATTGCCTCTTGCAATGTTCAAGATCACTGTTTCCGTCGGCAGAGTGTTTTCTTCCAGGTAGCTTGACATTTCGTCCATATTTCTGGCGGGTGTCCCATTGATTCCGATTATTATATCTCCGACTTTTACTCCTGCGTTGTCGGCTGGGCCTCCTGTCGTGACTTGGGCTATTCTCCAGCCATAAGTCACATTAGTGCTGTACGTTTGAGCCGTTTCGTAATCCATGTCATTTCCTGCAACGCCCAAGTAGGAGTGTCCATCATAGCTGCCGTTAGTGACGAGGGAGTGCATTTCCCTGAGTATTGTGTTTGAGGGGATGGCGAAGCCCAATCCCTGCGAGTTTTCAACTATCGCGGTTGTTATTCCCACAACCGTACCATTATAGTTCAGCAGTGGACCGCCGGAGTTTCCCGGGTTTATTGGCGCGCTCGTTTGTATGATGTTGGCTATGGCATAACCTCCTGTGTATTGCTGTTCTGTGATTGTTCTCCCAAGCGCACTCACCACTCCAGTTGTCAGTGAGCCAACCAAGCCATACGGGTTTCCGATAGCTATTACGGGTTCACCAACTTTTAACGTTGAGGAGCTGGCGATCTCCAGAGGCTTAAATTCTGTTGCAGGAGCATTGACCCTTAAGACAGCTAGGTCTGCGTATGGGTCCGTTCCATTTACCGTGGCTGCATATCCATTGCCTGACGAGAAGGTCACACTCACGTTTGTTGCTCCATATACGACATGGTGGTTGGTTACTATCCACATCGCGCCTGAGAAATTATAGACGAACCCCGAGCCTTGGACAGTTCCTTGATCAGTTGTTCCACGAATCAAGACCACCGAATCCTTCACGCTTGCGTACAGATCCACCAAGGCTACGCTATCCTGAAAAATCGTGATGTTTTGATAGATAGTGCTCTGATTCCCTTGCAGATTAGAGATTTGGCTTCTCAGACTTGCAACATCATCCTTCAACATGTTGATCTGCTGGAAAGTCAAATAAGCAGTTGCCACTCCACCAAGAACCAATCCGGCGATGAATACGAGTACAAGAAGGGATGAAGAAGCCTTCATACGACGTTCACCAAATTCACTCATCGTTTCCACCCCAGTTAGGTTGAAACTGAATATACGCTCTCAGAAATAAAAGTTCCGAAAATTCCAACTAGTCCAGCTTCGGCTATTCCCCCAGCAGTTTCGTGAAAGCCAACAAAGCGATGATCACCATTGCAACTATCGCCACGAACAATGGGTAATACGGTGAAGCATCGTATAATACGCCGCCTATATATGGAGCTATGAACGAGCTGAACATGCTCACAGTTTGAGGAATAGAAACCCACCGAGCCCTAATACGTTCTGGAGCAAGAGGCCCAATTATGGCACCCATCAAAGACCAAGTTATGTAAGAGCCGCCAGCAATGAAAAACGCGACAAGTAGAACAAGGAAACTACTGAATCGAACTGCAAGCAACAATGAAACAGAACCCAGAATCATAGAAACAGCAAAAGCATAAGATTTTCTCTTTCTATCTCCAACTCTGCCTAAGAAAATTCCTAACACAGCTGAACCGAAGAACAGCATCGAACCCAAAACACCTATCTCGAATGCTCCATATCCATAGACTTTCTCAAGAAACTTCACCACAAACGGCCGGTACATCATTAGAATAAACATTGTTGAAGCGAAGAAAACAGTCAAGGTCAACAGCTTTCTTGTTCTCAGAAGCTTGAAGAAGGAAGCCTTTTCTTCCGAAGAGCGCTGAGCATAGTCTGCTCCGTGCTGACTTCTTATGAAGAAAAGTGTTGCACAAGCTAGACAATAGAAGATAGCGGCCATATAGAAAACATAGCGCATGCTCGCAACCGCTGCCAAGTAACCGCCTATCGCTGGAGAAAAAATGTAGCCAATAGACCACGCTGCAGAGATCATCGTGAAAGTCAAGGTCAACCTGTTCTTGTCAGCAGCGGCAACGATGTAAGCAGTGGTTGTGGGACCTCCAAGCCAAATTCCCCAAAGAATCATTCCGGGGATAGCTTGCATCCAGTTCGTGGCAACAGAAAAGATCAGTGGGGCTGGTATCCATGCAATCCAACCTGCGATCATAATCTTCTTTCGGTCATATTTGTCTGCAAGCATTCCAGCAACGAGCAGCGATGAAGCTGCAAGCAGACTTACAATGGCATAAAGTATTCCGACTTGAACCGAATCGGCTCCCAAACTATCCGAAAGATAAATCGGCAGAAGATAAGAGTACAGCCCATCTCCAAAAGCGCCAACCAAGTTACATGCGAAGAGCAGGGTTAGGTCTTTTTCTAGTATCCACAAAGGAAAGTGCAGATTTCGAGGTTTGTCGTCTACAGATGAAGCCAACTTTCCGCCTCTGCCATCGCCAAGCGAAACTTGTTACTATTCTTATTGCTTTCTAACTAATGGCAAGTATTTGTGCATTTGATTAAGCTGGGTTATTTTCTTCTGTCGATTATGTCGAGTGCGTCTGGCCCTGTGCCTATGAGTGTGACTGGTATTCTTGTCTGTTTTTCGATTTTGCTTATGAATTGTTTTGCTTCTTTGGATAGCTCTTCGAAGGTTTTTGAGCCTTTGCTCTCAGGGTAGATGCAGTCCAATTTTGTTACTGCTGCTTGTGTGGCTCCATTTATCATCACGGATTTTCTGGCCAGTTCGAAGTTGAATGGAGCCGCACGTCTGTCGCGGCCTGTTCCTGCGGCTGTCTCGAACCATCCTCTCTTAATGGCTTCTTCTTTTGTCAACTCATCAGGTAGTGGGCCTGTTCCAACGCGGGTTATGAATGCTTTAAGTACTATGAGGACGTTGTCCACTTTTGTCGGTCCCACACCTGCTTCTGAGCATATTGCTGAGGCGCTTGTGTCTCTACCTGTCACGTATGGATAAGTTCCATGGAAAAGCGATAGCAGCAAACCCTGCGTCCCCTCTAGCAGGACGTTCTTGCCCTTGTCTATCGCTGTGTTGGTTTCTTCTGCAACGTCAGTCAAGTAAGGCTTGAGTTCTGGAATGTCTTTTGCGAGTTTTGCGGTTCTGCGGACTCGTTCTTCAATAGCCGGGCCTACTCCTCTACCAGTCGTGCCCAAGCCTTTCAGGTGAGCGCTTGCCTTGTCCTGTGCCGAGTGTTTCTCTTCGATTATGGAGGCTTGATAGTCAATACCTACTCGGTTTTTCACACTCGTCAACTCAACCTCTTCGAGAAACTGCTTAACGTCAACGTTTGAGCCGGCCGCAACCAGCAAGCGGCATTTCTCGTGCACGAAACCACCAGGCACCATGTGGAGGGCATAGCGTTTGCCATTATACCAGATCGTATGAGCCGCGTTAACCGAACCTGTTCTAACACAAATCTCAATCGGTTCTTTCAAAGCAAGGTAGGAGATTATTTTTCCTTTGCCTTCGTCTCCCCAAAATCCTCCCGTAATAACCGTACAAGGCATACTATTTTCACCGCTGAAAGAGTTTGCTGAAGGTTATTTAAGACTGTTCGAAGCATTCATGTAAAAGCCATGTTCACCGACTAGGTAGAAGAACGACGCTTTCCTGATTCTTTGTCTATCGTTTTCAATAGTTTGATTAGCCTCTTGCCTTTGCGTTCTGTCTCTGTCTTGGAAACGGTGTCTCTCATTGGACAGAGGTCATCAACGATCACGCCCTCTTCTTCACTGTAGATCACTGGATAGATACGGCATCCCAGAGGCCTGAACCTGTAAACTCTGCAACGGTGTTTTCCAACATCATAGAAAACACAGTGATCGCGGTTGTTTCGCAGTTGAGCGCAACCCTGTGTATCATATCGTACAAAGGATTCCCTCGTGTAACCTGCTTTTTCTAGGAGCCCTATGTCTTTTTCGGATAGTAGCATTTCAGTTTCTTCGCAACATAATCCACAACGCGAACAACGCATGAGCCTATTCCAGACACGCATTCTCTATTTTAGGACTTCGTTAATGCCGTATGAATAAAAAAAATATTTTTTTTATCCGCTTGTCAGGATAAGATTTAGGTTTAGCAATTCTGCCCATGCCACACTCTTCAACGGGACTCTAAACGAGTTCCTGTTCCCGTATGGGACGCATTCGACGAAAGCCTTTCGCTCATACTCGTCTCTTTGGATCTCGGAAAGGAGCACGTTAACGATCACTGAGCCATCTTTCAAGTGAAGGTTAACGTTCTTTCCGAGGAAAGATTTAGCGGTGTTTACGCTGAACCTTTCCATCTCTCACCACTCCAAATCCTTCTCTGCTATTCTGCCCCAGCATCTTCTGCATATGGGCAGCCTCTCTCCCCTGAACTGAATGTAAACCTCAATATCACTATTCTTGCACGCGTTGTGCCAAGGATTCTTGCAACGCTCCATAACCGCAAACCTCCAGTATCAAGTCACTCCGCCGATTTTGCTTTTAAGGCACTCTATGAAGCAACATTTCAGTACAGCGGAGAGAGACGAGTTAAAGTGAAATCTTTTATACATTCCCGAGCAATATCAGAGCTCAGGGCAGGTTCATGGATACCTTTACGCCTTCTCAGATTAACATCGTGCTTCAAGTTGTCATTCTTGCGATTCTCTGTGCAGGCCTTGCACTGAAGAAGAAGAACAAGTTTTTCTTTCACGGAACTATTATGTTGATAGCGGTCTTGCTGAACGTTTTTTCATTCCTGCTGGTCATGCTGCCTTCTCTTCTAAGCTTGGAGGTTATCGTAACACAACCCGCGAGCAGATTTTCTCTCGTCATTTTGGCACATGCAAGCCTCGGTGCAGTTGTAATCGCACTCGCGATATGGCTGACTGCCACATGGCATCTAAGCTCCGACACCCGAAAATGCTTTAGAAGAAAACTGATAATGCGGGTAACTTCTATTTTATGGATGATTACACTATTGCTTGGAATAGTGCTCTATTGGTATCTATACGGATTCTAAGACCTATTGAATCACTTTTCTCTCATCTGAAGGTTGCTAGTTCGGAACAGACAGCATGTCTAGGTGAGACTTTAGTTTCTTAGAATTAGGCAGTTCCATAAAGCACATATACCTAGTACAAGACAAACAGTCTCTAGGTGAAAGCCAATTGAATAAGCTTCTGTTGACAATCATTTTGGTGGCATTCGTGTTTGTATGGTTGGTCACGTGAAGCCTGCATTTGCCCCTGCTCCTGAGGTGAGAAATGTTGTTCCTTATGATAATAGTGGCAGTACTTTTTTGAACATCACCGTTTGGCACAATGTTGAGATCCCTGATCATTACGTGAATATTATAGAAGTCATAAACGGCGCGAACACAACAGATCTGACGATAGGCGTACAAAACCTTGCACCAGATGGAACTTTCTTTATCATCTACGACCTTGGTCCGACTCTAGGAAATCCACAGATTACAGTGAAAGCTCATTGCACTGTTAACAATTGGAGCATTACGAACTGGACTGGCCAGGTCCCAGAGTATCAGATGTCCTTGTTTTTACTGGCGTTAATACTGACAACATCTATCGCTATTCTTGCATTTCGCAGGATTAAGCAATAGCACACCAAGCACCCATCCTTTTTGTTAAAATCAGATTTGAATTATCTCTGGCATAATCTTTTCTTTCGTGATTTTCAGTAAGGCGACGCTTGGTTTGATTATGAAGGGTGGGATGGGGTTTGTTGGGCTTCCTGGGTTTATGAACAGGGTATTTTCTTCCCATTTCACATGTGGGCTGTGCGTGTGTCCGTAAACAAGTACGTCGAAGCTGTTCTGTCGAGCAATTTCACACATCTTCTTGATCCCGAAAAGTGTCCCTGGGTCGTGCATGACTCCGATCTTCCAGTCAAAAAACTTGAAAGAGTTGATCTTGGGCAGCTTCTCACGGATTTCAGGTTCGTCCATATTTCCATAAACCGCCAAGACAGGTGCAATCTGCTCCAACTCGTCAATGACGGATAACTCAACCAAGTCACCTGCGTGCACTATATACTCAGCGTCGTCGAAGATTTTAAAGATCTCTCTAGGCACTTTCCTTGCTCTCACTGGTATATGGGTGTCAGAGATCAGACCTACGATCTTGGCTGAACCATACGCCGGCATCTTTGGAAGTACCTGAGACATCTCGCCCGCCATTCAACGCGCCTTCCTTGTCCTAGACTATTCACTTGCTGAAATAAGAATGTTAAATTTGGGATAGGTATTCGAGGAATAAAGTCTTAAACAGACCAAACACTATACACCTAGCAAAAAGGTGAACCGTTTCCATGTGTGCCAAACTAATCCGAGAAATCCAAGAAGAAGTAACAGACTTTCTCAGCAGTTTGATTCGCTTCAACACCACGAACCCGCCCGGCAACGAGACGGTGGCCGCAAAATACGTCGCCAAAGACTTGGAAAAGGATGGTTTCAAATGCGAATTGTTTGAATCTGCACCCGGAAGAGGCAGCGTGATCACACGCCTCAAGGGAACAGGTAACAAGCCAAGTTTGCTGTTGCTGTCACATCTGGATGTGGTGGCTGCGAACCCGAAAGAATGGAGCGTGGACCCGTTTGGAGGCGTTGTTAAGGATGGTTGTGTTTGGGGTCGCGGCGCGTTGGACATGAAGGGAATGACTGCCATAGAAGTCATGGCGATGAAGCTTCTGAAGAGGAACGGTGTGAAGCTCCAAGGCGACGTGATATTGGCTGCAACAGCTGACGAAGAGAAAGGCGGGGAAGCAGGCGCAGGCTGGCTCGTTAAGAATCATAAAGACAAGATCGTTGCCGATTACGTGCTCAACGAAGGCGGAGGCATGGCAATCTCAGTAGGAGACAAGAACGTTTACACGGTTCAAACAGCAGAGAAAGGAATCCACTGGTTTAAGATCAGAGCGAAAGGAAGACCTGGGCACGGTTCAGTTCCAGGTGGAGCAGACAACGCGATAATGCGCATGAACGAAGTCATCGGCAAACTCGGAAATCACCGCTCAAAAATCATGCTCACGCCGACGGTGGAGCAATATCTGACGGAAATGGCGAAGGCAGACAAGCTTTTACAGAGTTTGTCGCAATTGCTTCAGAACCCCGAGAAGTCTGATCAACTGTTAGACATGCTTGCGAAGCAAGACAATTATCTGGCTGAAGAAATTCGGGCGAGGCTCAGGATGACAGTCACGCCCACGATGGTTCATGGTGGAGTCAAAGAAAACATTATTCCATCGGAATGTGAAGCTGTCTTTGACTGTCGAGTGTTGCCGGGACAAAACACTTCTCAAGCCATGGACAGAATCAAAGACCTGTTGAAAGACATTGGGTTAGATAATCTGCAGTTTGAAACAATTCATGCTGCTGAGCCAAGCGAGTCTTCCATGAACACGCCGCTGTACGAACTGATCGTTGAGGTCATGAAGGAGTTTGAGCCCAACTGTGGCGTTTCGCCCGTGATGCTCACGGGAGGAACCGACTCTCGCTTCTTCCGCGCCGTAGGCAGTGAATGCTACGGCTTTCATCCAGTGCTGCCGGAAACATCATACTCACAAATGCAAGAGACAATCCACGGCATAGACGAGCGCATATCCATAAACAACCTAGTTCTCGGAACAAGCATCCTCTACGACATCGTTGAACGATTCATGACCTGACTTTGAAGTGAAGTATTAAATACCTGTTCAAGCGGTTCTCTACTATTGTGAGAAAGGAGACTTCAATGTGCCCGCAATAGAAGTTGGAAGAATTTGCGTCAAACTGTCCGGTCGAGAGGCTGGAAGAAAATGTGTTATAGTTGACTTGACAGACAAGAGCTTTGTAATGGTAACAGGGCCAAAATCAGTAACAGGCATCAAAAGAAGAAGAGTAAACATCAACCACGTCGAACCCTTGCAGGACAAGATCGAAGTCAAACGCGGCGCATCCGACGAAGAAGTTGCCGAAGCGCTCAAGACTTCAGGCAAGCTGGAAACGATGGCACAAATGGTTAAGCCCGCGTTAGCTTAAGTCCAGTCGCTTAAACTCTTATATTTCATTGTCTTTTCTATTCCGTAGAGTGTTGATTTATAATGCCTAGAAGTGTTGCTCCTTGGGAAATGGAACGCAAGCTGCTTGTGAAGGCTGAGGACAAGACAAACCCAAAGTACGGGCACAAACCCGAAGAAAGACCGTCCGATGAATATGTGCGGTATGGTGTTATCAACTTGGATAAGCCTGCTGGTCCGACGAGTCATGAAGTGGCTGCATGGGTTAAGCGTATCCTCAAGCTTCCGTCAGTCGGCCACGGTGGAACTCTAGACCCCAAAGTAACCGGAGTCTTACCAGTAACCTTAGAAGAAGCAACCAAAGTTGTTCAGGCTCTGCTTCACGGCGGCAAAGAATACGTCTGCGTTATGAAACTCCATGGAGACATGCATGAAGAGCAGGTCAAGAAAGTCTTGAAAGAGTTTGAAGACATCATTTATCAACGTCCACCACTGAGAGCTTCAGTCAAACGACAGTTGCGAACTAGACGGATTTACTACTTGGATTTCTTGGAAATGGATAGGCGGAACGTGCTTTTCAAAGTCGGCTGTGAGGGTGGAACATACATTCGCAAACTGTGCTTCGATGTTGGTGAGGTTCTGGGTTGTGGTGCACACATGCAAGAGCTACGCAGGACGAGAGCTGGTCCTTTCATTGAGGGTGCTGGGGACTATGTGACTTTGCATGATGTGGCTTACGGGTTCATTCAGTGGGAAGAGAAGAAAGATGAAAAAATTCTGAGAAGCTTTGTTCAGCCGATGGAGCGTGCTCTGGCCTTGATTCCGAAAATCTACGTCAGGGATTCGGCGGTTGACGCGGTATGCCATGGGGCCAACCTTATGGCACCAGGCGTGTTGTCCATTGAAACGGGCATAAGTAAAGGTTCACTGGTCGCCGTTTTGACTCTGAAAGGCGAAGCTGTGGCTTTATGCAAAGCTTCAGCCTCGACAGACGAGATCATGCTGATGGAACACGGGGTTGTCGCTGAGGTAGAGCGTGTGCTCATGCCTAGAGGCACGTATCCGAAGTGCTGGAAAAGCGGCGAAAAAAGCAATGACTAAGAAAAACCTGGGCGCAGATCACTATTTTTCAGAGCGCCCAAAATCGAAGCTTAGACTTGGTCTGATTTGCACGCGTTTACGAGGGCAACCCTTTGAATTCTTGACAGCTTCAGGCGTGTTTTCCATGAAACGCGTTGATCTGGGCACACGACTGTTAGTCGAAAGTATGGTTCTACCCAAAGAAGGAAATGTGCTGGACATCGGCTGCGGCTACGGAATCATTGGAATTGCCGCCGCAACTTTTAACCCGCGTTTACAAGTGATGATTGTTGATGTGAACGCACGCGCGGTATGGCTTGCCAAGCAAAACATCGAAAAGAACAGCGTCTCCAATGTTGAAGTCAAGCGAGGCCGCCTTTACAAGCCTATAGGCGGCTTGATGTTTGATTGTGTGCTTTCAAACCCACCAGTGAGCGCTGGAATGGAAACTGTGAAGGCGTTGATCTCTGAAGCGCCTGACCATATGACTCGAAAAGCCCTTTTCCAGATGGTTGTGAGATCCAAGATTGCGGGGAAAAGATTTTGCGGCTTTTTTGAAGAAGCTTTCGGGAACGTTGAGGTTTTAGCGCGAGGAAGCGGCTACCGCGTTCTGATGTCCCAGAAGTCTTAAAAGGACTCTGTTGTGGTCTGTTTGGAAAACCTATAATAAACCAATATGCCTGAATTAGGCTTGTCTCGCTTGGAGCCGGGGTCTCCTAGCCAGGATTAGGGCCTTGTTTTGGGTGCCTATACTCTTAAATACAGGATCTGCCCAGTCTTCAGTGGGGTAGCAATTGAGGGCCTGGGAAAGCTTTCTGAAAGTCTCTGATTGGTCTAGCGGTTTCGAGAGCGTTAGCATATATTTGGGCCATTTTAAGCGGAAGATACGCAGCGAGGGAACGAAGGAGCTAAGCTGCGATGTTTTGATGCGCTTCTGCAAGTTTACAGGGAGGAATCCTGATGAGTTGGTGAGGCTGAGCCCGGGTGAAGCCTCAAAGCTTGTGCAGGGTTATGTGGATTCTCTCGCCGACAAAGGCCAGAGCATCAGAACAGTGAACGTCGCGCTGACCTTTCTCAGAACGTTCTTTCGCGTGAATGGCTTCAAAGGAGGAAGAGAGATTGAGGTGGAGCGTTTTTTTCAGCCTTCGAGATACCGCAAGAGATCAGAGTACATTCCGACAGCCGACGAGATCTTCAGAATGGCCTATGCAGCAGGCTCCGCTAAGAACAAGGCAATGGTTTTCTGCCTGTACACAAGCGGATTAAGAAACTCGACGCTAAGGGGTCTGCGCTACAGGGACGTGGCTGCCGAGCTAGAGAGATATGAGGTGGTTAAAGTGCCTGTATATCCTGAAATGAAGCAGGTTGACCCAAGAGCCTGCAAAGGTAACATCCCATACTACAGCTTCTTCTCCAAAGAAACGGTAGTTGCGCTCAAAGAGTACTTGAATGAACGACGCAGTTTGTTCGGCGAGATAGAAGCTGATGAACCGCTTTTTGCTTCCACTTCGTCTAATGTGCCGTCAGAGGTCAGGCGTCGTACGCACGCAAAAAGGAACACACTAGATCTGGTTGTGAAGAGGGCTGCGAAGAGAGGTGGTATCGAAAGGTGGAGGGAAGTGCATCCGCATTGTCTCAGGAAAGCATTTGACAGCGCCTTGAGAAATGGCGGATTAGACGTGAAAGACCAAGAATTTCTAATGGGCCACATTCTAATGGGAGCACAAGACACCTACTATGACAAAACAAAAGTTGAAGTTCTAAGGCAGAAATACACAAAGGTCAACTTCTTCCCTGATCGAGGAGATCTCACTGAAGATTCAAGAAAAAGACAGATTCTCGATACTGCAAAAATCCTCGGATATCCAGAGGATAGGATAAGAAGAATAGAAGAGGCTCTTGCTAAGTACGAGCATGTTGATGATGCTCTTGAACAGATAAAGAAGCTGAACGTTGAATCCTACAAAGAGCAAGATGTCCAGGAGAATCGAAGGAAAGAACTGCACAGTAGCAAGAGACAAGTCAGAATAATTAAAGGCGCTCAGACATTGGTTAGATTCATGAATGATGGCTGGGACCTTGTTAAAGAACTTGCTGATGACAAGTTCGTGATGCAGAAAAACTCTGAAGAATCGATGTCAGGGCCTATCTCAGGGTGGACAGAATGACCAGAAACTGGCGCGCGGCTTTTTAATGCATTAAACCAGTCGCTGGCTCGCGCTAAGAGAAGTTCGCTGGTGAGATAAGGGAAAGATCGATCTTTCTTGTCTCTCAATTAACACATGAACAACTGATAAGGATCGACCATGCCAGGCCACTAGTATCTTTCTGCCACATAATCGTTCAAATTCTGTGAACGGTTTTTTATGTCTTCTTCCACAGGTCTCAGGGCGCAGTCACCCTTTTTCAACATCAAAATGGCTTGTCGACGGACTTTAATGACTTAAATGATCGTTAACGGGGCTTCTCCCATGTTAGAGTTCACCCACTTTTTGGCAGAAATGTCTTAGCTAGAACATTGAAATCGCTTGGATTTTTCTGTCCATTTTCCATTTTTTCCTAGCACAAAAAGCGTACAGGCAAAGTTTTTCTCAACCAGTGTTTCAAAACAAGGCAAGCAGTCTACTTGATTTCGTCACAGTAGGCGCGTAAGTGCTTCCACTATCCTTTCCTTCCTTTCATATTGCAGGTCCTCGAATAGTGAGATGAGCTCGTTTATCAGTTGTCTATACATTTTCGTATTCTGGTTCAGCAGCCACTCTGAGAATCCATGCCGGACAAGTTCTATGCCTTCTTGAGTGTTTTCCGCGTAGATAATTATCGTGTTGCCTTTGACTTCTTCAGCGAGACGCTTTCCATCTTGATATCTAACGATGCCAGGAAGCCATTCTATTCTCACCTCGGGGCCTATTTGCGTCCGTTGTTGAAGACGGTAGAGCTCATCCTGCAATAGGTCTGAGTTTCTTGAGACCTCTTTTGTCACTGTCATTTCTTGGCAAGCCTGAAAAGCCCGTGTGCATTGGCTTTTCATGTGGGTTTTTGGTTTGTTTTTTGACATACTCCTGTCTGCACTTCCTGAAGTCTTTTGCCGTAGTATGTGAGTCTACGGAGACTGACAAGCATCTTCCCGAGCAAGTTTAGAGTCAGTTCTGATGTGGGTAATTTCTTTGTTTCAATATTCTGCAGAACAGAGCTAACTCCGTCTTTCATCTCCGCGATTCTTGCCGCCGTCTCTTTGAACCTGTTCTCGAGTGCAGTATCTTTTTTCAGCTCATCTGAAGTACACTTGGCTGGTTCGTCCCACCCAAGCTCTTGCAAGATCTTCTCTGACATGTCACTAGTATCTTGCAGACTGTTGACAATTGTGTTCACGCCTTCGAGTGTTATGGCGTCTGCGCTCTTTTCAATTTGTATAGCTGCGTCAAGTAATCGAGTGCTGTCCGTGAGTTTCGTGAGCGCGTAGAGCTTGTTAATACCCATCGTTCCAAGTTTTCTAAATTCTGACTCCTGGTCAAATTGGCCGAGTCTCAGAAAGAGTCTGTTTATTTCCAAGTATTGCGAGAGTTCGCTTTTGCTGACTTTTGTTTCAGCCGCAACCCTGGCCAGAGCCCCTTTTTCGCCTATTTCCTTCTTTACCGCTTCCAAATATGCAGCGTAGAACGCAGCGTTCCCACATGTGTTTCTCGAGGTTCTCCTTTGGGTTGCTTCACTGATTCTGAAAACCTGACCATCGTTAGCTTCACGTATGTCCACGTAGACCTCATCCTCAGGATTGAGAGCATGCAGCCTTCCGCTACCATCTATCAGTTCATACTCGCCAGGTTTGGAAGCCAAGCACCTGACGACTAAAGGTTGCTGGACGCCCACGGTTTTGACGGATTCAACTATTTCATAATCATGTTCTCTTGAGGGAATGATGGTGGAGGGATGAATGCATTTGGCTTTGACTCTTGCAAAACTACGATTTTGCATGCTGTTTCCTCACTTTTGTTTTTGCTTGTGTCAACAATGTCCTGTCTGGCCCACTCAGGACCTTTATGGAATCATCAGCACAAATAGACAAGGAATGACATGATAGGAACAATGGGACGATAGGGTAATATCTGACGCTTGCCATTATCGCAGACTCGACAATCTTGTCACCACAAAGTCTGAGTATTTTCATGTTTCGCGCCCGATTTTCAATTTTGACACGAGAGTCTAACGCTATTTATGCGTTATCTTTTGCACGAAAGTTCATTCTGAAGCGTTTGATACATACTTTAGTATATTGTGAATCTATCGTTGTCAAACAAAAATACGGATTTCATCGGTTGTTGTTGAACAAAAGCTTTTCCTGAATCACATACATGATATTCCATGTCAAATTGTTCAATTTCATGATAATATGTTCAACAAGTTAAACAGATCTGTGCCTTTCACACGCGCGCTAAGCCAAAAACTTAAAAGGAAATGCAAAAGAAACCACTGAGCGAAGGAAGACCCAATGGATCTCATGTCGTTGCTGATTCAGATTATAGTGTCGACAATAATTATCGCACCGATTCTCTGGCTAGTTGGAAGAGCACTCGCTGGAAAAGACAAAGCGAAGTTCACAGATGCAATATGGATAGTAGTTCTTGGAACAGTAATAGGTGCTGTAGTCGGCGCTTATGTTGGCGGCCTGATAGCAGCAGTCATCATGTTCGTAGTCTGGCTTGCACTGATCAAACACTTCTTCGACTGCGGATGGATAAAGGCTCTAGTAATAGCTATAATTGCAGTGATAATCTTCGTAATCGTACTCGTTATACTGGCAACTATACTGGCAATATTTAGCCTCGGAATACCGACACTCTTGCCATAACCTTTGGCACTATAACCTCACACATTCCCTCTTTTCTAACCTGCTGAACAATAGAAAACTTACATTCGAAAGCGCGCGGAGTGAGAGTGTAAGAGTGAATGTGGGAGGGTACATGGTTGCGAGCGTAAACGTTTGGGTTTGGGGGTAAACTTTACCCCAACCAACCACGACGACGCGCGCGCTTGCCATCGCTGAGTGCAGACAGAATACGTTCATCAAACAAGTCCATGATTCAACTATGCAATACTGATTTGAAACCATTTTTAACCATTTTGGGAACACGCATGCGCGCTATTCGTCAGACAAGATGATTATCAATGGAGACGAATTTTTTCTCCTCTTGATGTACCCTGCTACCTTTTGGGCAGAGAGTCTCTTCTCAAAGTGTCGTCTGTCTCTTCTCGAAAGACATAAGAGCGTGAACCATGAGAATGAGTTGCGATAAGCATGAAAAGAACAACAGTCGTTCCGATTCTCCTCTTTCTTCTATTTGCTTCAATCTCCGTCGTGATTGGCAATTCCAAAGCCTATGCAGGTGAGTCAAATGCTACTTCAACGGGTCAGGTGCAGTTGCTGTGGACTAACTCAATGTGGGTTTACGATGTTGCCGTGTCCAAAGACGGCAATTGCATAGCTACAGTAAACGACACTGGACTGCACTATTTCTCATCCAACAGTTCAAATCCGCAATGGTGGTATACCCCTGCCGAACAGACTTTCGCCTCAATCCGATTGTCGTATGACGGAGAATACGTTGTTGCGGGCGACAGAACCGGACACATAGTCTACTTCAACTCTTCAACATCCAGAACTGGCGAGCAGACGTCACCAACATGGTCGAGCCTGAGCATGGGAGGCGCAGTTGAAAGGAACACTCTGGACACATCTGATGACGGCAATTACGTCATACTAGGTGGCACGGGAGTAAACTTCTACTATTTCTCGAACTGCACGGTAAGATCCGGAGCTTCTGAGCATTCGACATGGTCTGGCTATCTCGGAATATGGGACTTCTACGCGGTACGAATCTCCCCAGACGGCACCTGCGTAGCTGCCGGAGGATCACGATATAATGGAGGTTTCCTCGCTTTCTACAAGAACGCTAACACCGAACCGTATCCAACAGCTCCAGCATGGTACGCCAACAACTCGATAGGCGGGTAAATCAATGACCTTGACATATCAGACGATGCCCACGCAGTTGTTGCAGTGGATACACTAAACAGTACTCTTCACTACTGGGCGAATGCCACAAATCTCACTGGAGACCCGAATGCCACATGGACATACAACGGAAGCTTCAATGCAGTTGACATGAACGCGAACGGAAGCGTAGTAGTGGCAGGAGGAGTGCTTACACCGGGCTTATTCCTCTGGACAAATGCCACTCAGCTAGAAGGTGTCGTGTCCCCAGATTGGGCAAGACTTAACTCTACCCAAGTTTTGGACGTAGCCATAGACTCTGGAGGCAGTTTCATTCTTGCATCGACGATAGATTCTGTCAATACTACGGATTTTAAGGCGTGCTTCTTCTATGCTGACGGTAGCGAGGCTGACGAATTCAATCTGCTCCAGCGAAGCCCGTTCGTTTCGATGTCAAGCAGCGGAAACGTTTCGGCTGTTGCAGGTCCAGGGTTCGACAGCCTTTATGTGTTCATTCTGGAATTTCCGTCAGTTACCGCAGTTACGGTATACATGCTTGTTGCGGCGGCATTGATCATAGGTTACCACGCGCGCTCACGCGAATGCCCAAGACAGTGAAAATCAGGTTCATTTTAATACATTAAACCTCAGAAAAGCGCTCTTTTCGTGAATTCGGAACGCTGATCAAGCTCAAACCAGCGACTGAGCCGCCATAGACAGCTTTCTGTCACCGCGCGCTAGAGACTTGAACCCGTTTGGGTATGGGGACGAGCAACTCTGAAACAGTTGGCTTAAGACAAAGAGAATGCTGGTTAAAGAATATTTGAAGCAGTGGACTCGAACCCATTTGGGCTTAGGTCCGATATAAGCCTGGACTCTTTTGGGTGTTGGTCCACCTGGAATGTTCTCCTTGTGTTTAGTCCGCGTGCAAAGAAATCGAGTCCAAGTCGTCAAGACTACTAAATTTGAGGCCTTGGTTTCCAGCTTAGCGCTAGAGCCCCACCAACTATTCCTAAGACTGCTCCTATCAGGAAGCCCCCCATTCCGAGGAAGCTGATTATGGAGAAAACTAATACTATGATTCCCCATGTACTGCTCTGCGATGGGTGAATGTTGATCATCACTGCTCCAATGATCAGCAGAACTCCCGACACCAGGCTTACAAGCATGAGGCCGCTCATTAAGCCATACGGGAAGCCTAGGCCATTCATCATGTGCCTGTAACCACCCATCATTCCAGAATTCTCGTCGTAGTATGTGAGCATCATTAGCGCCATGCTTCCACCCAAAAGCATCAATGCTCCGCCTATGATCGACAAAATCACTGCAACGGTTGGTCGCTCCCCGTAACTCATCATCTCACCCTACTGGCTTTACATTTCCTCGCCCTCTAATAAACTGCAAGCTGTTTCGTGGGGTTATGTCCCCCAGATTCCTGGGCCACATTACTACTAAGTACCTGCTCTCTTCTGCGTAGCCATTTCTCAGCGTTCTTTTTGATGCCGTGTAGACCGTGTTCAATCAGCGTGAAGTCTCCTATCAAGCCGAGGCCAAATCCTGCAGTTGGTGCAATGAGTGCCCAAGGTCCGCCCAGAACAGACCCAACCGTAAATCCAGCAACTAGTCCTAAGCAACAAAACATTGCTATTCATCCGCTGCTATATGTGAGCGCTTTTTTCAAGTGAAATCTCCACCCTCTTCAGTTCCTCAAACTGCTTGCTGATTTCCAATTCCAAAGCGTGTTTCTTCTGCATTTTTTTGTCAAGCTCACTCTTCAGCAGAACGTGTTTTTCTTCAAGCAATAGCTGTGTGTTCATACTTCTCCACCTTTTCCCTGTCAGCATAGATCTCTTCTTCTTGGGTTCTCGCAAAGGTCTGGAACAGTTGAAGAGGAGAAAGGAGAGAGAGAGAATGTAAGAAATGACCTTCAACGTGCCCTAGACCCTTCCGAGCCCTTTTGAAGAACAGTCTTTGCCGACTTGTTCTCAACCTCCAACTTCAAGCATCTCCTCCAGCTCTTATAAGGGCCGTCGGACAAAACCATGAAACAGACTAGAACGAAAACCGAAATACTTCATGAGGGCTTGGGTGCCTCTTTACGAAAGTGTGTTTCCATCCAGATGTCCAACGCATTGTCCACAAGTCTGTCCAGAAAGCTGGGTTTGTACGCTATCAACACTTTTGCCACTCTGTCTTCGTCTCGAATCGTGTAGAGGTTTTCATAGCCGATCTTATCCTTGACGAGGATGTTGTTGCTCACAAGACACTTGAGGTACGATGACAACGTTGAGTGTGACAGTTTGAGCTGGTCTGCAAGCAGTTGATATTTTGCTTTCCCGTTTGCTAAGATGATGAGCACGATTTCCCTCATTCTCTTCTGTCTCAGTGCTGCCAGCACTTTCTTATCTTCAGGGTCAAGAGGCTTCGTGTAGTATCTTTTGTGATGGCCTTCTGTTTCTGCGAACAGGATCTTTTTCCTAGCCATATAGCTAAGGTGATATTCTAAAGTGGTTAGGGGCATGTTCAATATTCTTTGAAGTTCCCTCAAATGAATGCCTGGACTCGCCTCTATAAGTGCATAGATTCTTCTTCTTTTTTCGTTCTCCAGGATTTCATCTTTGAACATAACGTGCTAGTCCTTCAGTATACCGATTGCTATCAAGACTAGTGCTATCAAGTGGATGAGAAGGTGCACGTTCTCGCTCATAGCGATCTGATAGGTATCGCTGAACAGTTCTGGAATCGTGATCAAGGCATGGATGAAGAAAACTGCAAACCCCGCTGTAACAAACAGCATCTTACGTGTCCTTGTACGCCAGTAACCGAGGAGCATGATTCCGAACAAGAAGCTCGTTGCTAGGGTTAATCCAACACGCAGAACAATGTCCAAAAGTCCAATGTGCAATTCCACACATCTCCTATACGCATTATTACTCTGGTGAGGCAGATTTTCTCGACGCTTCTCTCTTGTAAGACTCAGCGCAGTGCACGCAGCAGAAGGTCATTTCTTTTCCTTTGATTGTTTCTCTGTGTCCGCCTTCATACACTTTGCAGCCGCAGCTCGCGCATATTTCCAAGCTTGGTTCGATGGCAACGGAGACGAGGGCTGAAAAACGCTTGAAGAGTGTCTTGCAGAGTTCTTTCCCCTTGTCGGTTAATTCAAATACCTTCTTCTTCTTCTCTCCGACTGGCTTCAGCGAGTGTTTCACTAGACCTCTTTTCTCGAGTCGACTGAGGAAGGGATAGACTAGGCTCGGGCTGACATCCTTACCTATCCTTTTTTTGAATTTGCTGATTATGCTGTAGCCGTGGTGTGGTCCTTCGTACAGTATTGTGAGTATGTAGAACCTTGAGAAGTCGGAGACGAATTCGTCTAAATCTTGTGCAGACATGTTTTCACCAGATTTATCTCTGAAATATATATCTTTAAAAGATATATTTAAATACTTCGGCACCAAATACCGTATCATAGTGGAGAAAAAGACTTTATGCCAAGAGATCCCGTATGTGGAATGGACGTAGACAAGGACAAAGCCATCAAGAAAAAGATCGGAGACCGCACTTACTACTTCTGCAGTCAATCATGCGTCAATGTGTATGAACAGCCCGAACAAGAACTCAAGGCTATGAAACGCAGGGTAGCCGTGACTTTAGCTGGAGTGGTTTCGGTCGCAGTACTACGGGTCCTAGTCACGTTGGGTCTTACAGCAGCTATAATGAGCCTTACGTTAGTAGGTAGCATGGCCGTTTACAGCCTAGCCTTACTCATAGTTTCAACCCCTGTCGTGTGGATTGCAGGCTGGAGTATTATCCATGGAGCCTACCTTTCTCTTAGAAATCGCGCAATCAATATGGACGTACTCGTCTCAGCCGGCGTAATCGCGGGCTGGGCCTACGGCGTGGTCAACGTATTCGTCCCGCCCGCACAACGCGTAGATGGCTACTTGGAAATATCCATAGGCATACTCGCCTTCGTGCTACTGGGCAAATATATTGAAGAAAGCATAAGGCGAAGATCAGCTGCCTCGATTCGAAAACTGCTCGAGCTTCAACCAACAATAGCTAGGGTGCTAAAGAATGGAATAGAAGCTGAAGTTCCGATCGATGAGGTCCAAGTGGATGATGTCATAATTATTAAGCCTGGTGAAAAAATTCCCACAGACGGCGTTGTAATCGCAGGATACTCTTCTGTGGATGAGAAAATAATCACTGGTGAAAGCATACCTGTTGAGAAAAACGTTGGAAGCGAGGTCATAGGTGCCACTGTGAACAAGACTGGGCTTCTAAGAGTCAAGGCGACCAAGATTGGAGAAGAGACGGCACTCGCACAGATTGTGCATCTAGTTGAAGAAGCGCAAGCTTCAAGTGCACCTGTGCAAAAGTTTGCCGATAGAGTCGTCGGGAAATTCGTCCCGATAGTTTTCTCCGTTGCCGCTGTTTCTTTCGCCTACTGGTATGTTGTAAGCGGGTTCTCGACAGCCTTCTTCGTGCTACTCGCTGTCTTGCTTATTGCGTGTCCATGCGCTTTGGGTATTGCCACTCCTACAGCCATCTTGGCTGGAGTGGGTAAAGGTGCCGAATATGGAATTCTGCTCCGTAGTGGTGAATATGTCGAGAGAGCTAGGAAATTGAAGACAGTTGTTTTTGACAAAACAGGAACATTGACAAAAGGTGAACCCTCAGTCACCGACATCGTGGTTTACAACGGCTACACGGAAAAGGACGTGTTGAAACTTGCTGCGATCGCCGAGAAAGGCTCAGAACACCCATTGGCAGAAGCGATATTGAAAGCGGCCCTGCAAGGCGAGTCTAGCGTTCCGGATGCTGAGTCTTTTGAGGCAGTGCCTGGGCATGGAGTCAGATGCACTTACGAGAACAAGAGAATACTGCTCGGAAATCGAAGACTCATGCAAGATGAGAAAGTTCCGATCGAACAGTTGGAGCAGGATCTGCAGAGGCTGGAAGGACAAGGCAAGACAGTGATGATTCTGGCTGCGAATTGTGAGCCCGCGGGTGTCGTTGCTGCTATGGATACGCCGAAAGAGAATGCCGTTGAGGCGATAAGCAAATTGAAGAGCATGGGACTGGAAGTAGCTATGCTGACTGGTGACAACGAAAGAACTGCCAAAGCGATTGCAGAGCAGCTAGGCATTGACCAAGTGATAGCCAACGTGCTTCCTTGGGAAAAGGTCAACGCAATCAAGAAACTGCAAGGCGAAGGGAAGACGGTGGCGATGGTTGGCGACGGCATAAACGATGCGCCGGCTTTGGCTCAAGCCGACATTGGAATAGCAATCGGAAGCGGGACCGACATCGCGAAGGAAACAGGCGGCATAGTACTAATCAAGGATGACTTGAGAGATGTGGCGCTAGCTGTGGAGTTGAGTAAGAAGACTATGACAAAAATCAACTCCAACCTATTCTGGGCATTCATATACAATACGGTAATGATTCCAGTGGCTGCAATTGGATGGATGAACCCGATATTCGCTGCCGGAGCGATGGCCATCAGCTCGCTGACCGTGGTCTCCAACTCTGCGTTGCTGAAATTGTCGGCTTTCAAGTTTGAGAAGCTGAATGAGCAGACCAAGAAATGATGGAGGTGAAGATAAACATGGTTAAGGATCCAGTTTGCGGAATGAACGTGGATGAGAAAACAGCAGCATTGAAATCTGAATACATGGGCAAAACCTACTACTTCTGCAACCAGTCGTGTAAGGTAGTATTCGACAAGAACCCGCAGAGATTCACTGATGACCATTCAGAACACGAAGGACATGGTTGTTGCTGCTGCTGACAGCCCCTGGAGTTTGTTCTGCTGAAGGCTAGCTGATGTCACGTGTCTTTGGTGGCAAAACAACTTTTATTTACTTGCGAGGTCAGATTGTTTACACGCCCGATTTCTAGCGCGCTGGCTTGTCCCTAAAATGGTGAAAAATGGTTTTAACTCTGTTTCCAGCCCTCGGGTCATTTATAGAAGCTTGGATTCCAAATGGAAATCAGGAACAAGCACGAAGACCAAAAGGGGAATAAAAACCATTTAAAAACCAATTTCGGAACAACCATGCGCGCGCTTTGGTGCCATTTACACACAGTGTGAGAATCTCCTATAGTCATTGGAGTACGTCATTGTGTCTGTGCATGTGTGTGGGTGTTTGGGAGAAGTTCATATACAAGATGAAACTTAGCGTAAGTGGGGCTTGTATAATATGGCAGCTTCTCAATATGAGGTACTGAAGTGTGATGATTGTGGAAGAAGGCTAGGCTACATTTACATTGAAGTCAAAATCCTTCCTCCAAGAGGATACATACATTTGACGGCAGGTGGTCCTTTGGAAAAGATCGAGAAAACTGTTTTTTGTGAAGTATGCTTTCAAAGAAGAATTAAAACCAACAAGGCTGAACAGAAATAGCCTATAGAGGGATTTGATGCTTTTGATGCCCTGCGTCTGGGTTCTTTGAACCTGGAAAGATTTCTTTCTAAGGGCTTCTTGAAATGTTTGTGAATTCAAAGAAAAGGGAAGAAAGTGGTAGAGTGAACTAGAAAATCTAGATTTTTCTCTTGTTAAAGACTGATCTGAAGTTCTTTCACAGCATTCATAGTGTTCACAGTCTTCTCGTTCATTGATGTGCTCAGATTAGTGGAGGTATCGAATCAACGTCGTCTAGGCTCCGGGAAGTTGATTCGTCGAAGTATCTGCAAAGGAGCCAATGGAGGGTTTCGTGGTTAATCAGGTAGACTGCCGTCTCGGGGATGGTTTCGAGGTCTTCGGGCATGTAGATTCCCTCGAGTATTATGACCTTGTGTTTCGGACAATAATGCGGTCCAATGCACATTCCACCAGGATTCTCTAGGTACTTCTGTAACCTGCAGTCGCAATACGGACCCATGGACTCGACTATGACTTCCGGATACGATGAACGAACTGACAGGTTCAACATTCAGCCCCTCCAAGTCCAACTACAATGACAAAACACAAGCCCAAGCTTATTTCGCACTTTTCCATAAAAAAGAGGAATTGCGCGGGAGAAATCATGTCGAGCGCAGAATCAAATGGAGCCCAATCGGCAAAGAAAAGAGAGGGAAGTCACGGGTATGTTTTTCCGTAGTTCTTACAGACTATGTAGTGGTCTTTCACGTCGGTTTTGTCGTCGCCGTTTATGTCGCAGTTAGGCTCGTATGTGCGGCCTGGCGGGTTTGGCCCTTCTATAGAAGTTCCGTAGGCCTTGCCAACAGCATATACATCCTTCACATCCACTTTTCCATCACCGTTAACATCGCCGGGAATCGATACGCAGATCCATCCGCCAGAGAGCGTGTTGTCAGCGGTGTCTGTTTCGCCTTCAATTGGATCGATGAGAGCCCATAGGGTGTAGTTGCCTATGACAAGGTCTGTGGTGTCCAGTGTGAAGGTTATGGTCATAGAGTCACCTCTATTGAGGATGACGTTTTGCTGTGCGTCGATGATTGTCGTGTTGCCGCAGATTGTCATGTTGAAGGCTTCCACCTTGGTGCCTTGGTTTTGAATGGTCACGTTCAAAAATATGCTATAACCTGGTGGAGGTGTCGGAAAAATGCTCCTCAAGACCACAATGTCTTTTATTCTGATGAATCCAGAGACGTTTTTCAGTGCAATGTCGGGCGGTGTCCAAGGGCTCACGAGCGGATAGTTGTCCTGATTGTTTTCGCTGATGGCATAGGGTGTGTCCCCTATTCCGTCTCCGTTGTTATCTGCACCTTTGTAGTCGCTCCAGTAGTTTCCGCCAGAAGGATAATCGTTGTCCCAACCGTTCACAGAATCAGAGTAAGCTTGACATGTGTTGTCTATCAGATTATTATGGAGAATTCTGTTATTTGAAGAGCCTTGGAGCCTAATGCCATCCCATTTGCTTGCCGTTATGTTATTCTGAGAAATACTGTTGTAATCTGAAGAAAGGGTGAGCCTCATGCCATAGCGGTTGTTTGCTAAATTGTTTGTGGATATGATATTGTTAGGCGAGTGTTCTAGCAGGACACCTTCTTCTCCATTGCCTGCCACCGTGTTGCCAAATAACACGTTACTAGATGAATAGCCTAGATAAATGCCGTACCAACTGCTGTTTGTTATCCTGTTACTGGATACAATGTTGTCGGATGAGTCAGTTAGGTGTATGCCATAGATGGAATTGTTGTTTACGCTATTGCCAATCAAGGTGTTGTTAAATGCGTTGTACAGACTGATGCCCCCAAAACTGTTTCCCACGTTATTACCAGAAAAGGTGTTGTTAGACGACCCAAAAAGATAGATGCAACTATCATAGTTGTTCGTCACGTTGTTGCCAGTTAGCTTATTATTAGACGAGGAGTAGAGGCGGACACCGAAGTAAGTTGGACCGCCATTTCGTATGGTGAAGCCGTTGATTTCGACGTTATTGGCGATTACATCGACCACCGTCCCAATTCCCTCCCCGTCAATGATGCTTTCCATGTTCTGTCCAGTTAACGTCAGATTATTCTTGTTGATGGTCAGATGCTCACGATACGTTCCCGCTTCTGCGTATATGGTGTCTCCTGAGTTTGCCGCGTTTATGGCTTCTTGAATTGTTGCGTAGCCTAATCCTGTGTTTATGTTGTGAACTGGTAGAGAACTCCAAGGATGCATAAGCGGAAAACGGTCTTGGTTATCCGCGTCAATAACATATGGTGTGTCACCAATTCCGTCGCCATCAGCATCAAAGCCACCATAATCACTCCAGTAGTTCCCGCCAGAAGGCCAGCCATCATCCCACGCGTCAATCATTGAAGAAGAATGGACCCAAGAATAGACTTGGAGTGTGTTGTTTATGAAGTTGTTGTGGTAGAGCTTATTATTATTCGGTGCATGCATAGAATACATAAAACTGAACAAGACTCCCTCTTGCTTGTTGTTTGCCACGTTGTTTTCGAATATCTGATTGCAGTTTGCCTCATCTGTCAGCTCAACTCCAGCGAAATTGTTGTTTGTCAAGTTGTTGCCGGAAATCATGTTGTAAGAAGAATAATAGAGTCCGACACCACAGTAGTTGTTGTTTGTGATCTCGTTTTCATCAAGAGTGTTGTTAGAAGACCAGAAGAGGTAGAGACCAGAATATGTGCTGTCCGTTATGTTGTTTTCAGAGAAAATGTTGAAAGATGACGAGGAAAAATCGACACCGTAGCTGTTGTTTGTAATCCAGTTCCCTGCTACAGTGTTGAGAAACGATGAGTCGAACTTGACGCCATAGAACCTGTTTGACGATATGTTGTTTCCAGAGATGCTGTTGTTAGAAGACGAGACTAGACGAACGCCATCCCAGTTGTTTGTTATGTTATTGCCTGTTATTCTTGAATTGTTAGTATACGCAAGTAGAAGTCCCTTTCCGTTGACCATTGTTAGACCTTCAACCGATACGCACGTAGAGTTTACCAGCGCCAAAAAGCCAACGTTGGGATGAGTTGTATGGTTTATCATTAGGTCTTTCTGGTTCACAAGATAGTAGACAGGCTTCCAATTGATTTCGTTTGAAGCATCGATTGAATGCATGAAATGACTCAGGTCAGGGCCACTAATGACCAAGTTGCCTCCGATCATTATGTTTCCCGAGAGAGCATTGTTTGACGAAGAGATGAGGGCAATGCTCTGCTCTTCGTTCGTCATGTTGTTTCCGAAAACGTTGTTATCGTTGGAAGAATCAGTGATGATGAGTCCAGAGTACCTGTTGTCTCCTTCCATGTTGTTTTCAAATATGCTGTTATTCGAAGAAGATTCAAGCTTGATGCCGCATTCGAACCCCTTGATTTCCATGTTCTTGATTGTTACGTTAGTTCTTCCCACGAGGTGTATTCCCTTAGACCCAAGATAGAACGTTCCTTGAATAGCGTGGCCTGCCCCGTTCAATGTCATGTCATTTCTCTCGATCACAATCCCGTAAGGATCACTGATGTTGCCAGTCAGAGTGTAGAAATCCTCGTCTCGTTGTATTGGAGCAGTTGGTGGATCAATACTTCCGTCTGCCCTAATGTATATCGTTCCTTGGGCTCTTGCTGGCTGAATCATGAATGATAATGCCAGAGCACCTATTAACAAAAGTGCCAACGTCAATCCACAAGCTCTCTTAGGCAACTTCTCTTCCCGTTATTAGTTTGGCAGAGTTTGCAAATAACAATTGTGGAGGTATCTTCTATTCTCATCCGATAAGCGAATCTTCGGCACAGAGACAGAATTAAGACTGAGTTACGGTTCTTTTGCGAGCTCGGAACAGCGGGTAGAGCGCGCGCGCTGTTGACAATGTTACCTACACGTTTACTGACAACATTAATGACTCTATTGTTGTAGAAAGAGACAGTGTCGTGGTTGATGGGGCAAGCTATTTCATTCAAGGAACCTGGAGCGGAACAGGAATGGATTTGTTTGGGAGAAACAACGTGACGATCAAAAATGTTGAAATCAAAGGCTCTTGGTGCGAAAGCTTTATTTTTTGACATATATGAGAAGGTTAGGAGAAGCAAGTTGCTAAGGAAAATTATTCCCGGAACAGTGCTAATGCTCTATCCGGGCTACCAACTGTTTATGTGTTTTGGCCATAATTTGGATACAAAAAGGGGCTGCATTTGATTAAGGCTCTTCAAAGTGAATCTGCCATTCTTGTTGTTAAAACCACACCGGCGATAGAAGATTAATCCGCAAGTTTTATTTCTTGATATATATGAGAAGGTTGAGGAGAATAACGAATTGTCAAAAGAAAGAGCCTTTGGAGCGGTGTTGACACTACTTCTAATGAGCTTTGTAATATTGGCATTTAACATCCAGCCAGCCAAGACTGGGGGAAACATTTACAATCGGGTTGACGGGGACATAGATTCATCAAATATACTAGTTCAACGAGATGGAGACTTCTACAGGGTTACGTCTTGCTTGACTGGAAAATCAACTTCATCAAGCAAAAATGTTAGTGAATACATCACTGTTAACACCACATGGACGTTGGGAAGCAGTCCCTATATCGTTGAAGGGGATGTGATAGTTGAACCTGATGTTTTCTTGACTATTGAGCCGGGAGTGGTTGTTAAGTTCACTAATGGAACAAACCTCATCATCGATGGAGGTCTAATCGCCCAAGGAAACCCGGCAAACAAAATAACATTTACGAGTAACGCCTCAGTGCCCGCGATTGGAGACTGGAGTGGCGTGAAGTTCAGAAACTCGGCTCTAGACAATGCTAGCTTGATCGACTGGGTTGTTGTTGTGTACGCGGATAAAGGCATAAACCTTGAGTCAACAACACAATTTGTGTTACATTCGACTTTTATGTTCAATAACTATGGCATATTCTCTGCCGGTTCGGCGGTTGGGTTTAATTCTACTTTCGAATCGAATAATGTGGGTGGCTATAGCGAGTCAGACGCTACAGAATTGTATGAAGACTCGGTATTTGTGAATAATACTGTTGGCTTTATTATTCGTAAATCATACTTGTCGAAAATTGTGTTTAAGAATTGCACATTTCTGGAGAATGAGTCTAACGGAATACAGGTCGATTGGTCTGGCAGAGTTGAATTCCTCAATAGTTTGGCATCGCATAATGGAAATGATGGAATAAACGGAGCTACGATAGGAATTGATGAATTGTATATCCATGAAAGCCAACTCTCAGACAATGGTGGTTATGGCATCAACTCGCCATTTGGGTCATCAACTGTTGGGAAGAATTGGACCGTTGCCAATAGTGAAATAATGAACAATTCTCATGGAGGTATTCATGAGTTTGGCGCCTACCCAAAGCCCATCATAATACTAGACTCCAAGATTTCAAACAATTCTGGAGATGGAATCTATGGAGAGACCTTCCAATATGCGCTAATTTCGTATTCACAAATTTCTAACAATACGGGCTCTGGCGTTCAGGGAGGAACAATGACCATAACTGATTCGATAATATCCAACAACGGAAAAAACGGGATTGAAGGTTCATTGGTTGATATTGAAAAGAGTATGGTAACACGGAATAACGAAACTGGTATTCTTGTTTCTGGAGGAAGTGTGCATCTGACTCACATCTATAACAATCTAGCATTTAATCTTAAGAACACTGGATCAAACACGATTAATGCTACTCACAACTGGTGGGGCTCGACAAACGAAACCCTGATTGATGGATACATCTATGATTATTATGATGACTATAATCTGGGAAAAATCTTCTATAAACCATTCTTACCTTCGCCATATTTCATCCCCATAGAAGGAGAGATCTTTTGCGTTGATATATCCAGTAATTCCACTATTAAGAATTTCAACTTCAACCAGTTAGGTAAGTATGTGTCTTTCGATGTTGCCGGACCAAATCAGACCATTGGATTTTCCAATATCACAATTCCTAAGGAGCTGTTTTGGGGAGACTTTTCAGTTTACAAGGATAACTCTATTCTAGTGGAGGGCGTTGACTACTCAAAGACATTCAATGGCACTCACTACATCTTTAACATTACTTACGTACACAGCACCCATACAATAAAGATCATAGCAACCGAAGTGATACCAGAATTCCCATCATTACTCATTCTGCCGACGTTCATGCTCACAACACTGGCAACAGTCGTATTGTGGAAAAGAAAACGGCTCAAGTTTTCGTGAAAAAAGAAAAAAGAGGGATTGTGCGGGAGACATCTCCATACAGTGGAAGAACATCACTTGTTCATGCCCCGAGTCCAAATCTTGAGGTTCTTCTTTCTAACCTCGGACTGTCTCTTATTAGAAGAAGAGTAGACTACCAAGAATCATAAT
>Ga0315279_10001480_pt1 | contig 38961 bp, 31 predicted proteins | sample YL17G06_20_MG_FD_203694 | JGI IMG/M metagenome (GOLD analysis project Ga0315279, IMG submission 203694) | Sediment microbial communities from Yellowstone Lake, YNP, Wyoming, USA - YL17G06_20 | ecosystem: Environmental > Aquatic > Freshwater > Lake > Sediment | place: USA: Wyoming | collected...
TGGACAAATACCACGCCCGTGGGGGGAGAATTTCGCGGAAAAGAAAAAAATAGCAAGTACTTACCCTTAATCATGGCGTTTCATGGAATTCCTTATGTAGCCACCGCAACCATCGCCTATTTGGAAGACTATGCGCAAAAGCTTGAGAAGGCTTTAGCGGTGAAAGACGGCCTCTCCTATATTCATCTCTTCACACCCTGTCCTTCGGGATGGAGGTCTTCCATCGAGAGCGGGATTGAGATTAGCCGCCTCGCAGTTGAGACAAATTATTTCCCTTTGTGGGAATGCGAGAGAGGCCAATTTCGATTCACTCGTGATGTTTCAAATCCAAAACCCATTGGTAAATATACTCGACTCATAGGTAAATTCTCACACCTTCAAGAAACAGAGATCCAAGAGTTGCAGGAAATGGTGAATCAAAGAGTCAACATGATCAAGTCCTTAGTCAATATCATAGAAGTGAGGGGATGATGAGAAAACAGGAACGGGATAATATACTCAGATGTCTAAATTGTTTTGAGAGAATGGAAATACCATCGAAAGCCAAACAATTTACGTGCCCAAAATGTAAGATGGAATACTATATTGGATGGCGGGATGGGCAAGCCAAGATACTTGGATCGGTAGATGTCGATGTCGATAAGGAAGGAGGATGAGATGCCGCTGAGGAGTAAAATAGCGATTATTGATCTGTCGAACAATAAAATTACCAAGGAACCTATTCCCGAGAGAATGCGTCGGCTGTATCTGGGAGGAAGGGGGATTGGGGCCCATCTTATTTACAATCATGTGGAGCCCAAAACAGACCCTCTCGGCCCTGGGAATGCCTTGGTCATCAGTGCGGGATTCCTCACAGGGACAGTTGCACCTGCAGCTTCGAGGACCCATATAGGATGCAAGTCACCACTGACCAATGGCTTTGGAAGTTCAAATGTAGGTGGGTTTTTGGGCCCTGAACTTAAATTTGCAGGTTTTGAGCACCTCGTGATCAAAGGAGCTTCTCCCAAACCTGTCTATTTATGGGTTCACGATGGGGAGATAGAGATCAAAGACGCATCCTGTCTTTGGGGAAAGGATACCTTTGAAACCCCTCAAATCATCCGTGAGGAATTGGATGACGAAGAGATAAAGGTTGCATGTATTGGCCTCGCGGGAGAAAATTTGGTCAAACTTGCCAATTTCAGAACCGGACCCAAGAACTCGGCAGGGAGAACGGGCACAGGATGCATTGCAGGCTCCAAGAGATTGAAGGCAATCGCTGTCAGAGGACACCAAGACCTTAAGTTGGCTTGTCCCAAGGAGGCGCTTCAATATGCGAAGGAAGCAGTAGACCAAATTATGTCGACAAAAGTGGCCAAGGCCATGGGGGTCGACGGCACAAGCTTCATCTGGAACGTAACCAATACAAGTGGTCTCCTGGAATTTTATAATGGCCAAGTCAATAAACTTGAGAATTGGCGTGGATTAACCATCGAGGCCTTTGAAAAATACAGAGCAGGAATGGCAGGGTGTTTCAATTGCACAGTTCATTGTCGGCATCAATTCCGCATCCAGGATGGTCCCTGGGCAGGGACTTTTGGGGAAGGCCCAGAATATAACACACAGACCTCCTTGGGAAGCTTTGGTGCTGATAACTGGGAAACTCTCTTGGTCGGTTGGCATCTGGCTAATAAGTACGGAATTGACACGACAGGGTGGTCCAATGATGTTCGAGGGGTAATGGAACTTTACCAAAGGGGAATCATAGATAAAGAAGTGACGGGAGGTCTCGATCTATCCTGGAGTAATGCCAACCAACTCATTCCTATTCTGCTCGAACAGACTGCTAAAAAGGAAGGTTTGGGTGCCATCCTGGCCGAAGGTTCTTTGGGAATCATCAGAGAATTGAGTAAATATAGTAAGGATGTTGAATATTACATTCTTCATGTGAAGGGCTTAGGGAAACTTGGAAATGTGGATAGAGCACAACCATCCTTTGCCCTCGGGATAGCCACATCGACCCGTGGGGCTGATCATCTGCGAAGTCGACCAGCCCTCGACCATTTCCACCTGCCCGAAGATGTCTTAAGAAAATTGTATGGTGGCAACGTGTCCAGTGATTTCAGGTCCTATGAAGGAAAGGCGAGGATGGTGAGATGGCATGAATTGACATATGCTGTGGTCGATTGTTTAGGAACCTGCAAATTCCAGACAGTTTTCTTTAGTCCTCATCTCCCTGCCTACAAGGAATGGCGCAAATACCTCCGTTACATCACAGGCTTAGAATTTAGCGAAGAAGAACTTTTCGATATTGGGGAGAGGGTTTATACATTAGAAAGAATGTTTAATTATCGAGAGGCAGGTTACACTCGTAAAGACGACCGGATTCCTGAACGCTGTATCAGAGAGCCCTTGAAGTATGGACTGCCGGCGATCAAAGGGGCCCATATTGACAGGAAGAAGTTTAATAAGATGTTGGATGAATATTATGAACTCCACGGTTGGGATAGTGAAGGATTGCCCCTTCCTGAAACATTAAAGAGATTGGAATTGGATAAAGAACCCTCCCATTTAATCCAAAAGATAGATTGATGGAGAAAATAGATGGAAAAAATGATATTGATTGATTATGCAAAATGTACAGGATGCAGACTATGCGAAACGGTCTGCTCTGTGGTTAATACCGGAGTCTGTAACCCAGAAAGGGCAAGAATTAAAATCATTCGTTGGGAGTGGCAGGGGTTGCAGATACCAACCGTTTGCCTTCAATGTGACGAACCCGCTTGCCTTTCCGTCTGTCCAGTAAAAGCCCTATCTCGAGATTCAAGGTATGGATGCGTCAAACTGAATCAATCCCGCTGCATCGGCTGTAAACTCTGCCTCCAGGCCTGCCCATTTGGAGCGATATCCTACGACTTTGTAAAAAAGGAATTGATTAAGTGTGAGTTCTGTGACGGTGACCCGGCTTGCGTAAAATTTTGCGAAACGCAAGCGCTCCGATTTGTGGACTTGACTGATGCAAGTGTCAAGAAAAAGAGGAGCCTGGGAGCTCAGGTTCTGATGGCGATCGGGAAGACCGAGGAGATATTGTAAAATTGGGAGCTCGCATCCGCATCCATCCACTTCTACGAGATCTGGTCAATGGCCAGGAGATCGTTGTGGTCGAGGGAGAGAATGTAGGGAAATGTCTTGCTAATTTAGTGAAGCAATATCCCGAGATCCATGAGAATATTTTTGATCCCCGTGGTAAACTGCTCAAGCACATTGAGATTTTTATCAATGGAAAGACGGCTTCACCAGAAGAACTGGCGGCTCCTGTGAGCGATGGAGATGAACTTTCAATGCTCATGTTACTATCGGGAGGTTAGAGATCTCAATCCCAGAAAGCGGAATGACCGAAATTCGAAAAGGAGGTTTCAAAAATGGGGAAAAAAGATGTAACCAGTGTGAGAGGTGCCTTAGAGTACTTGGATAGCAAGGGTGAGGTTTTACACATCAAGCAGGAGGTAGACCCGATATACGAGATTGCCGGTATTCAGAAGGCGCTTGATGGCGGACCAGCAGTTCTTTTTGAGAACATCAAGGGTTACCCCAATTTTTGCAACGTAGGGAGTATCTTAAGCCGACGGGAGAGGATTGCTGACCTATATGATGAAGACGACCCAATACAGTTAAAGTTCAGGTTCAGGAATGCCTTAAAGAAACCACTACCACCCAAGATAGTCAATGATGCCCCTTGCCAGGAGGTGGTAACTACCAAGAACATTGATGTTTTGGCCATGCTGCCCATCATTAAGCACGGTGAGCAGGATGCGGGACGTATACTAGGTGGCGGTATCCAGCTTCTTATGGAGCCCTATTTTGGCGGTGGCACCAATGTCTCGTTCAACAGAATACATTTCCGGGGCAAGGACTGGGCATCCATATCCACCGCCCAGATAACCCACATTGGTATGGCTGCGTTCAAAACCCACAGGGATGAGAAAATACCAATCACAGTCAATATCAATCCACCGCTGGCAGTACAGATGGTAGCTGGGGCCTGGAACGTGCGCACTATAGTGTCCCCTGGCGATGATGAGCTGGGTATAGCGGGTGCCTTCCAGGGTACGCCAGTAGAAATCGTGAAGGCAAAAACGGTAGATACCTATGCTATAGCTAATTCGGAGATTGTACTTGAGGCCTACCTGGAACCCCATAGTGAAAACGTGTGGGAGAGTGATGAGGCGGAGCAGCTAAAGCAACAAACGGTAGTACCTTTCTTTCCAGAATGGGAAGGCTATCTTGGCAGGTCATGGATCGTTCGCAAGTTGCAGGTAACAGCAGTAACTCACCGCAAGGTCAAGCCCATCTTCCACACAGCAATGGCCCGCGGGTTTGAGTATGCCGGGTATGATCTACTGAGGGAAGCTGGCTTTATCGAGATGGCGGAGAGGATTGCCCCCGGCATCGTGGTTGATGTATTTGTACCCATCAGCATGCAGTGGGGCGGTGGCATAATCTTCCAAGTTCGCAAGTCACGCGCACAGGATGAGGGATTTCAGCGCAATATACTTGTGGCTGCCCTTGCCAATGCCCCAGGAATGCGGATGGCTATTGCTGTTGACGAGGACGTAGATATTTATAACAGTGATGATGTCATGTGGGCAATCGAAACCAGAGTGGACCCTGATAAAGATATACTGAGGCTACCTCGGGGCATGAGAGGCATAGCTGCACAGCCAATGGAGGTAAGGCAACGCGGCGTTGGGGGCTGGGAAGGGGGCGTGGCATTTGATGCCACCAAACCATTCAACGAAGCCTGGAGGTTCGAACGTGGCCGCTACCCATCAGATCAGATCGATCTCAAGAAGTGGCTGACCGAGGAGCAGATTGCTGTCGTTCGGGCACAGCAATCTGAATATGCCAGGACCTGTGCCAAGAGGGGATGGTAGTAAATGGAAGCCATAAGAGTATTAGATGGCATAAGAGTTCTTGACCTATCTCGTTTTCAATCCGGTCCAGTCTGTGGCATGTTACTCGGCGATATGGGTGCTGAGGTGATCAGGATTGAAGAGCCAGAGGGAGCACCGGATCGATCCTGGGGACTGTTGGGGCCCGATGGTGAGACTCTTTCTTATAAGATCGTGGGACGAAATAGAAAAGGAATCACTCTGCGCCTCGATAAGTCTGAAGGACAAAGAATACTTGATGAATTGGTCAAGAAGTCTGACGTTGTTCTGCATAACTTTACCCCTGGTACATCAGTGGCTGGAAAGGTTAGCTATGAACGACTGAAAGAGGTGAATTCAGCTATCATTGTAGCGGCCATATCCGGTTTTGGACAGAATGGTCCCGATTCAAAGCTGGTCTGTTTTGACCATATTGCTCAGGCCAGGTCAGGAGGGATGATATTAACAGGATTTCCTGGTGATCCTCCGCTTAAGACAACCATTACCTATAACGATCTCGGAGCAGGAACCTATGCTGCTCTGGGCATTGTGATGGCCCTTTATCATAGAGAAAGGACGGGTAAGGGACAGTTTGTCGACGTCTCCCTATTTGATGTTGCCTTTTTTGCGACTCAGTGTATGGGAGCTTTACTGCTTTACAAAGTCTATGGAGAGATACGCAGGCAGGTAGGAAATCGCGGCTTTCACTCCTACTTAGGTTGTTTTGAAGCCAAGGACGGGTGGGTCTTCCTCAGCGGGACGACCAATCCTATTTGGAAGAGATTGGCAAAAGCCATTGGCCGCGAAGACCTGGCAAACGATCCGAGATTTGATAAGAATGATATGGTCCGCTTCGATAACGCTGACCTCATCGATCAAGTTATCAAAGAATGGGTAGCTCAAAGAACAGTGGCTGAGGTGATCACCATCTTGCAGAAGGCACGCGTCCCTTGTAGTGTGGTCAATACAGTCGATAAATTGGAGGATGATCCCCAGGTCGCAGCCCGGGATATGATATTAAACGTTGATTATCCGGGATTGGGCAACCTTCCCTTACCCGGCTTACCCATAAAATTATCCCTCACACCCGGTACCATACGATCCCGGGCTCCCAAGGTCGGGGAACATAATAAAGAGATCTACTGCGGGCTGCTGGGATTCAGCCAAAAAGAGTTAAAAAAGCTGAGGGAAGAGGACACCATTTAGACATTTCAATCGATCTTAACCAACTGGACAGTACTTTTAGAAAACTCTCTAATCAAGAAACCATAAGCCTTTAACAGATACTAAAGAATTAAGAAATTTAATTTACCTCAATTCTGAAGGGGAGAAGTCCAGGAGTTTATTAAACTTATATTAAGAACTTGTCACTAAATAATTATTGTTTGTAAAATCCCCCTTTGCAAAGGGGGATTTAGGGGGATTTGACCAAGGTTGACACTATAAATCCCCCCTCGCCCCCCTTTATGAAAGGGGGGAAGTTATTTGCGGATAAGCTCTAAATCAATTTAGGCGGATAGGTGGCTCTTGGTTTTTCGGAATAGAGAACCAATTTGGTTATGAATCGGCCATTGAATTGAATGAAGAAGTCTCGAATCGAACGGGGAGACTGACAATTTCGGATATACAGAGGTAATTTAGTATTTATATTTTGGCTGCGGAGCATTTCCAAAATATTCTTATCCGTCTACGCAGAAGACCACGCCTGCGTGCAGAAACGCACTACGGCGTGCAGGCACGGGCTTCGCCCGTGGGGTTCCATTGCAAAGGGGTCGAAAATAAATGTCAGGTATCATTTCTTATGGTGTTTATATCCCTTTATGGAGATTAAAACGAAGTGCCATTGCTTCGGGTCTTAAAGGTGAAAAAGCGATTGCCAGCTTTGACGAAGATTCCATAACCATAGCCACGGCAGCGGCTGTCGATTGTTTACAAAATATTGAACGGAAGTCGATCGACGGTTTGATTTTTGCTTCCACAACTTCTCCCTATTTAGAAAAGCAGGCTGCGTCGATCGTGGCTAAAGCCCTGGACCTCCGGAGAGATGTTTTCACCGCAGATACTCTGGCATGCCTCAGAGGGGGCACGATTGGAATGAGGATTGCTTCCGATATGGTGAAAGCCGGATCAGCCAAGAGAGTTTTGGTCACTGCTGCGGATTGCCGGCTTGGAGCTCCCGACTCGAGCTTCGAGCAAGATTCCGGAGATGGTGGTGGGGCCCTCGTGTTTGGGGATTCATCGGAAGCCATAGCAACTGTCGTGGGCAGTTATTCTATATCGAATGAACTCATGGATGTCTGGAGGTTACCCGGAGAAGCCTTTGTAAATACCGAAGAGGATCGATTTATCGAGGAACAAGGATATTTAAAGATTGTTGAAGAGGCAATGTCAGGAATTATGCACAAATACAGTTTGACTTCGAAGGATTTTGCCAAAGTCGTTTTTTACGCCCCTAACATCAGGTGCTATCGAACACTTGTATCTAGGTTGGGATTCAATTCAAATCAGTTACAAGATCCTTTGTTTGACAGTATTGGCAATGCCGGCACTGCATATCCTCTAATGATGTTAATTGCTGCTCTGGAGGAGGCAAAACCTGGTGATAAGATTCTCTTGGCAAGCTATGGCGATGGAAGTGATGTCTTTATTTTAGAAACGACAGAGCATATTAAAAATAAAAGTTATCGTGGGATAAAGTCATGTTTAGAGTCCAAGAAGGTGATCGAGGACTATCCTAAGTATCTAAAGTGGCGGAAAATCTTGCCAGTGGATAAGGGGCGTAGTGTTCTTATCCCTAAGCCTTCCTTGAAGGAGATGATGAGACGGCAAGAAGAGGTTCTTTGTATGTATGGAACAAAGTGCAAAGCTTGTGGAACAATTCAATACCCTCCTCAAAAGGTGTGCACTAAGTGCCATACCATGGATCAATTCGATAAAGTGCGGTTATCAGATAAGAAGGGGGAGATTTACAGCTTTACAGTTGATTACGGAGCGGGTGGCATTGAGCCCCCAATCGTGACCTTTACAGATTTAGAAGGCGGAGGAAGGGTTTTTTGTTTACTAACCGATGCTTCTTCTGATGAAGTTAGAATAGGATTACCTGTCGAGTTTAACCTTAGGAAAAGCTATCAAGAAATAATTCCTGAATATATTTGGAAGGTAAGGCCAATTCGAATAAACGAGTGAAGAAAAGGAAGAAACATGGGGAGTATAAAAGACAAAGTGGCCATCATTGGGATGGGTTGTACCAGTTTTGGGGAGCATTGGGATAAGAGTGAAGAGGATTTATTGGTTGAAGCCGCTTACGAAGCGTATGAAGATGCGGGGGTGGAGCCGAAAGATATACAAGCGGCTTGGCTCGGAAATGTTCGAACGGCTATGCGAGGATCAGCCTTGGCCATTCCTCTGAAACTGGAATACATTCCGATTTCAAGAGTTGAAAACCAATGTTGTTCTGGCACCGATGCATTTAGAAATGCCTGTTACGCCGTGGCAGCAGGAGTATATGACCTGGTCTTAGTTGTCGGTTTTGAGAAGTTAAAAGATGCGGGTCCGGAGCGTCTCCGGGCACGCTATCTATATCCTGACCTTTTTCCTCAGGTTCCATTAGGCCTTCCAGCTCAGGAATTTGCATTAAAGGCGACAAGGTATTTCCATGATTATAAGCTAAGTTACGAAGAAGGTAAACGGATGTTAAGTAGGATTGCTGTCAAGAACCACCATAATGGGACAATGAGTCCAAAAGCTCATTTCCGAAGAGAGATAACCGTAGAGCAGGCCATGAAGGCTCCCATGATTGCCTATCCATTGGGTTTACTCGATGCCTGTGGGGTTAGTGATGGTGCAGCAGCTGCCGTGATTACCCATAGCGATATGGCAAAAAAGTTTAGAGACGATTATGTCCTTGTAAAGGGGATAGGAATATGCTCTGGAGCTAAACAAGCTCAACTAAGAGCAGATGAGGATCTAAATCACTTTGAAGAAAATGTGCGAGCCGCAAGAATGGCCTATGAAGAGGCTGGAATAAAGGATCCCCTTAAGGAGTTCGACCTTGCTGAACTGCATGACTGTTTTACCATCACAGAGGCAATAACCTATGAAGACTTAGGATTCTGTCCCAGAGGGAAGGCAAAGGAGTATGTTGAGGAGGGGGTTTTTGATCTTGATGGTGAATTAGCTGTAAATACAGATGGTGGCTTGAAGTGTTTTGGCCATCCACTTGGTGCCTCAGGAATAAGGATGATCTATGAGATCTACAAACAAATGCAGTATAAAGCTGGACCTCGTCAGCGCAAGAATCCCACCATAGGTCTAACTCATAATTTAGGGGGGACAACGGGTGCTTATACTGTTTCAGTCGCTATCTTTGGTCAAAGGGATTAAGAGGTGATTGCCAAGTGTCAATATACATAGAAATTCCGTAAAGCCCTAAGGAGCGTTGAGTGGCTGAAGAGATTCTCAAAAATCTTTACAAGATTGAGATTCCACTTCCTGGGAGTCCCCTAAAGGCTCTTAACTCTTATGTCATAAGAACTCCGAAAAGAAATTTGATTATTGATACGGGATGGGATCGAGAAGAATGTAGGAATGCCATGGAAGCAGGCTTGAGGGAATTGGGCGTGGAATTGGGGAAGTGCGATTTCTTCATTACCCATCGCCATACTGATCACCTTGGACTCGTCTCAAACCTCACCAAAGAAACCTCGAAGATCTACTTCAATCAGCCAGATGCGGATTCCATCGAGGAGAGTGCAGTTCGTTGGAACGATTCATTTAAATATGCCCGTATGAGCGGTTTACCCGAACGTGAACTTCAAACACTCCTCGATGGTCATCCAGGCTATAAATACAGAACAAAAGAACGGCTCACCTTTACTATTTTGAAGGAAGGCGACCCATTGAATATTGGTGAATACTCATTCAAATGTGTAGAGACTCCTGGCCATACCGAAGGTCACATGTGCCTTTACGAACCTAGTAAAAAAATCTTTATTTGTGGAGACCATATTCTTAACGACATTACTCCTAACATCCAATTATGGTCTAACAAGTGGAATCCCCTGAAGGAATATCTGATAAGCTTAGACAAGGTCTATGAGTTTGATATCGAGCTTCTATTACCTGGTCATAGAAAGATTTTCGGGAATTGTAAGGAGAGAATTGTGGAGCTGAAAGAGCACCACCGGAAGAGGATCGATGAAATTCTCTCCATCCTCAGAAAAGGCAGCAAGAATGCTTTTCAAGTAGCATCAGAAATGAGTTGGGATATTGCTGATGTCTATGATTCCTTTGACTTATTCCCTGTCGCGCAAAAATGGTTTGCCACAGGTGAGGCGATTGCTCACCTGAAATACGTCGAAGAAAAGAGCATTATACGAAGAAAAATGCTGAAACATAAGATAGTCTATTCATTAAACTTAGGGTCTCAAATTTAATTAACAAATGAGAGAAATGAAATATGTTTTCAACAAAAAAGGAGAGATATACTTAATCGCGATGCAAAAAGACCATAATCCATCTTCAAATTGTTTGCTGGCCAGAATTGTGAAAATGGTCTGCCCGGAGAGTTCTAGGAATAATGTGTTAGAAAATATGGAAAACTTCGAAAATTGTTTAGTTTAAAGGAGGCGGTTTCCTTGCGGAATAATTCCAAATATGATTTTGCTACTCATGGTAGTTGATGAAGAGGAGGTGGAGTAATGGGACTCGATTACAAAAAAGAGGGCCACATTGCTGTTTTCACCATTAATCGGCCTGAGGCAAGGAATGCATTCGATACTCAAATGTTACAAGAGATGCACGAATCGATGATAGACTTTCGCAATGATGGAGATTTGTGGGTAGGTATTATGACTGGAGCAGGGGAAAAGGCTTTTTGTGGGGGTACGGATGCTAAAGAGAGGTTACCCATCTTAAAAGAGTATCGCGGTAGTCCGGAGGCAACACCAGCAAACCCAATGCGTGGGCTTGAATTGTGGAAGCCACTGATCGCTGCTGTTAACGGTGTTGCATTGGGTATGGGTCTAGAAATAGTTTTATCTTGCGATATAAGAATAGCATCAGAGAATGCTCGCTTCGGCTTGCCGGAGGTAACTTTGGGCTTAATTCCTGGGCAAGGAGGTACCCAGAGGTTACCTCGGATGATTCCATGGTGTAAGGCGGCAGAGATGATATTTACCGGCAAAGTTATAGATTCTCATGAAGCGATTCATATAGGTTTGATAAACGAGGTTGTTTCGCCCAGTCAGCTCATGCCAAGAGCTAAAGAATGGGCTGAAACTATATGCAAGGCTGCCCCCCTTGCAGTAAAAGCAGCCAAAGAGGCCATGATCAGAGGTTATAACATGGATTTAAATGACGGATTGCGGCTCGAGAACGCTTTGGTGAGTTACCTTGTTGGCTCGGAGGATTTTGCTGAGGGAATTAAAGCTTTCGCTGAAAAGAGAAAGCCTGTTTATAAAGGGAAATAAACCCCGTCAGAAAGTTTTCTACTTTCTAGCGGGAAGGCTCACACAGGGCATTAAACCCCGTGTTCGCTGAAAAAGAAGCAACCAGCATCCCCGCTGTGAGCAGCGGGGCTTTCTAACGGGGTAAATAGAGGAAGAGGAGCAGACACCATGGACATTAGAGAAAAGATTAAAAGGGTAGGAGTGGTCGGATGTGGAACGATGGGGTCTGGAATTACCCAGGTGTGTGCTCAATCCGGCTACAAAACAATAGTATCAGAAACGAATGAGGAGCTTTTGAAAAAAGGAATTGCTTCAATAGAATCCTTTTTAAAAAAAGGGATAGAGAGAGGTAAAATAACTCAACAGGAAAAAGAATCTACGTTAGCTAACATTAAAGGAGTTAATGATTTGACATATTTCTCTGACTGTGATTTAGTCATCGAAGCTGTGAGTGAAGATCTGAATTTGAAGAAGAGGATATTTACTGATCTGGATAGAATTTGCCCGGAGCATACCGTTCTCGGGACGAATACCTCAAATTTGTGCATTATGGAGATTGCTTCAGCTACTAAGAGACAGGAAAAGGTTTTAGGATTGCACTTTATGAACCCCGTGCCACTCATAAGATTAGTAGAACTGGTTAAATCTATTGTTACCAGTAATGAGACTTTGGAAGTGGTCAAGGAGTTTACGAAGTCATTAGGTAAGGAGTTCATCGTTGCTTCAGATACCCCCGGATTCATTGTAAACCGCTTAAACTCCCCTTTTATGCTTAATGCTATCCGCATGTTAGAAGCTGGCATCGGTTCCATAGAAGACATCGATAGGGCGGCGACGTTAGGGTTAAATCATCCTATGGGACCTTTCACACTGATGGATTTCGGCGGACTTGATATGATGTATAGTTCTGTTAGACAGAGGTATGAGGAGCTTCCAATCCCTGAATTTATGCCACCCCCATTACTGAAAAGGATGGTTTATGCCGGCAGGTTTGGACGTAAGACCGGAAAAGGATGGTATGAGTATAATGAGAAAGGTGAAAAGATAGGGGTAATGAAATTGGAAAAGGTGAGTAAAAGCTTGTGAAAGGAGCAAAAGTAGAAGGACCTCCAAGTAATAGGGTGGGGAGTTCTATAATGAGTGAATCGTTTTTAATTGGTTAAATAAACAAGAAAGGAGGTAAAAAAAGATGAAAACTCGGCAGACAAAAAAAGGAATCTATTTTTGTGCCAAAAGGGGATTAGTTTGCCTCAGTTTTGTCATATTTCTTTTGGCAATAGTATCGTTATTTTATCCTAAGACAGCACCGGCCCAATCGTTCAAGGCACCCGAGATAATCAAGTTAATGGCCTATGATATTGGTTCGACGGGGTATATGATGTATGGTTTTTTGGTAGAGGCTATGTCTGAGAGGTTTGGTACTAAATTAAGGGCCATTCCAGTGGGGAATGATATAGCCCGTATGATACCTGTTCGCGGTAAGCAGGCGCATTTCGCTGGTCAAGGTGGCGATATATACTTTGCGTCGGAAGGGTTGGATCGATATACTGATATCACTTGGGGACCACAGCCACTCAGGGTGGTATGGCTCGGCCGGCAGCCTGGAAATGTACCGGTCGTGAGAGGAGATTCGGGCATAAAGACCTTAGCTGACCTTAAAGGGAAGAGGGTGCCATGGATTCCAGGCTCAGTTTTCAACATATTTCATGAAGGTATGCTTGCCTTTGCGAATCTGACTTGGGATGATGTGAAGAAAGTCCAAGTAACCGGGTTTGGTGCTATGCTACGAGCCCTTGTCGATGGGAAGATCGATGTAACGATGGCTGCGATCACCTCCCCGCCACTATACGAGCTTCAGGCAAGCCCACATGGGGTGGGATTCTTACCGCTTCCTGCTTCCGATAAGGAAGGCTGGGCTCGATTCCAGAAGTTTGCTCCTTACTATTTCCCCTATAAAGCGACATTTGGTCCAGGGGTATCAGAGGAGCGCCCTGTTGAGTGCAGCAGCTGTGCTTATCCAGGAACCGTGTCCTATGACTTTTTAGATGGGGACACAGCTTATTTTATGACCAAAGCTATCCATGAATGTTATCCTTCGATGGCTAAGAAATCCGACCTGATGAGGAGATTCTGGGGTCTGGAGGATTGTTTGAAGCTTTTTGAGAGTAGCAGGGGTTATATATTTCATCCTGGCTCTGTTCGATATTTCAAAGAGATTAAAGTTTGGAAACCAGGTTGGGATGAGCTACAACGGAAAAGGCTTGAACGTCAGAAGGGATTGGCGACATTGTGGGATAAAGCAGTGTTAGAAGCACAAGAAAAGAAGATAACCTCTGAGAAATTTCCTGAATTTTGGGTGAAGAAGCACGATGAATTGTTTGGAACGTTGCCGGACTAAAACCATTTTTGTTTTTAATGGAGATTCCAAAATAGACACATATAAATTATCGGAGAATTGGGAGATGATTCGAAAGTTAATAGCATAGTAGCATATTATGAACCCAAAGGGAGGTTGAAATGAGTTCAATCCAGCGGGACTTGTCCGTATTTAACAAATTTAATTTTGAAAGGAAGCCTGTAGGCGTTAAGTATTTACTCAGTAAACCAGATGGAATCCAAATGCTGGATAAGAATTTAGATTTCTGTGAGATGTTCAAAGAAGCGCAAGAAGCAAGCCCTTTTTACGCCGTAAGAGAGAATTTCGGAGTGTGCACAGTAGGACCGCTACTATTAGGCATGACAGATCCTGATCCAATTAAAGAGAGCGGACAAATGGCCTCCAAGCTGGGAATCCTGAAGGAGGCACGTGCCGGTAGAAGAATCTATCAATACATTCCAAGACTCGCGAAGAATTCCGTTAACTATGTCACCTTTTCTTCTTTTGATAAACTGTCATTCGAGCCTGACGTATTAATTGTTACTGCTAACCCTAGTCAAGCAGAAATTTTGCTGAGAGCAATGAGCTATACGACCGGGAAAATATGGTCCAGTAAAGGAACGGCGGTTTTGGAGTGTGCTTGGCTATACATTTATCCATATTTAAGCGGTGAATTGAATTTTACAGTAACCGGTTTTGGTTCTGGCATGAAAGCAAGACAAATATTACCTGATGGGTTAATACTTGTATCCATCCCCTACGACTTGCTCCCCGGGATTATAGAAAATTTGCGGGATATGGAATGGGTTCTTCTATCGTACACTGAAGGCAGAGATGAACATATCAAAAGACAAAAAAGAGCAGGGAACGCATTGAAACAGGAATCTTTAACCAAGTAAGACAAAGGCATGAGGCAATGGGTTGAATTAAGCAGAACTTCCTCTGAATATCACTTCTTCCGGCCAGGTAGATTCAGGAGAGTCGAGAACAGTTTTTCTGGGTGACGCGATTTAACGTGCAAGAGAAGGTTAAGAAGTGTCTAGGCTAGCCCATGGATTTGCACTAACCTGTTTCCTTGGAGGAGAACGATACGAACGGAAGGGAAGGGGGCTAAAATATCGGAGGCATGATTGACATTTTATACTGAGGGGCATTGGAGAGGCATATGTTCGGGTTTCTGTAGGCCGGAAACAGAAATTGGAGAAAGTCAGTGAAAGCTTAGGAAAGGAGCAAAAGTAGAGGGGCCCACCGGGTAATTGGGTGGGAAGTTGTTGAACAAGTAATTGTTTCTGGATTGGTCAAAAAAAACAAGAAAGGAGGGAACAAAAATGGAAGCTGGGCGAACAAAAAAGGAAATCTGTTTTAGGGCCAAGAAGGGATTAATTTGTCTTAGTCTTGTGATATTTCTGTTGGGAATTTTATTCTTATTTTATCCAAAAACAGTACCCGCCCAATCGTTCAAGGCACCCGAGATGATCAAGTTAACGACCTATGATATTGGTGCAACAGGATATATAATGTATGGTTTTTTGGTAGAGGCTATGTCTGAGAAGTATGGAACAAAATTAAGGGCAATTCCAGTGGGGAATGATATCGCTCGTATGATACCCGTTCGGGGTAAGCAGGTCCATTTTGCCGGTCAAGGTGGCGATATATACTATGCATCGGAAGGGTTAGATCGATATTCGGATATTACTTGGGGCCCACAGCCACTAAGGATGGTATGGCTTGCCCGGCAGCCTGGGCATGTAGGGATCGTGAGAAAAGATTCGGGTATAAAGACCTGTGCTGACCTTAAAGGCAAGAGGGTACCATGGATTCCAGGCTCGGTTTTCAATTTATTCCATGAAACCCTGCTTGTCTTTGCGAATCTGACTTGGAACGACGTGACAAAAGTCCAAATATCCGGGTTTGGTGCCATGCTGCGAGCCCTTGTCGATGGAAAGATCGATGTAGCCATGGCTGCGATCACTGTCCCGCCGGCATACGAGCTCCAGGCAAGCCCTCACGGGGTGGGATACCTACCGCTTCCGCCTTCCGATAGAGAAGGCTGGGCTCGAATGCTGAAGGTTGTTCCTTATTATGTACCCTATAAAGCGACATTTGGCCCAGGGGTATCAGAAGAACATCCTGTTGAGTGCGCCAGCTATGCTTATCCAGGAACCGTGTCCTATGACTTTTTAGATGGGGACACAGCTTATTTTATGACTAAAGCCATCTATGAATGCTATCCTTCGATGGCTAAGAAATCTGACTTAATGAGAAGATTCTGGAGCCCGGAGGAATGTCTAAAGCTTTTTGAAAGCAGCAGAGGTTATATACTGCATCCTGGCTCTGTTCGATACTTTAAAGAGATTAAGGTTTGGAAACCAGGTTGGGACGAGCTACAACGGAAAAGGCTTGAGCGCCAGAAGGGATTGGCGACATTGTGGGATAAAGCAATGTTAGAAGCCCAGGAAAAGAAGATAACCTCTGAGAAATTTCCTGAATTTTGGGTAAAGATGCATGATGAATCGTTTGGAGGATTGCCAGATTAAAGCCATTTAAAGATTCTTAAGATATCTATTTTGAATGATAGGGGGTTGGGAGATGAATCAAAACAAAAACCAGTCCACCCCAAAAGGCCAATTGCGGATATCTCTGGAAGTTCTTAGACAGGGGATAATTATTTTCTTATCTGCAATTGGCCTTTTTCTTATTATTGATCGTGTATTTTATTTAGGCATTTTGGGCCCCTTAGAGTTGGAGAATTCCTACAATTATTTTCTAATGTCTATTTTTCTTTCCTTAGTTTTCATAATCTCTCCATTAAAAAAGGGAACAAAGCAGGACAGGGGCGTTTTATTCTGGGTCGATCCTTTTTGGTTCCTTATCATGATTGGTATTTGTACTTATTTTGGTCTAAATGGCTACAGTATATTAATGAAGGGGTGGGGAGCGAGTGCACCTAAACATATGATCATTTTGAGCATCATCCTTTGGGCTGCAATCATAGAGACAACAAGACGTACAGGAGGATTAATTTTAGCTATCATTGTAACAATAATCTCGTTATACCCGTTAATTGCTGAAAGCATGCCGGGACTATTGAAGGGAGCTGGGTTTTCTTTTGAAAGTACGGTTGCTTACCACATCATGAGCCCCGATAGTGCTTTAGGAATTCCTATAAGGGTTGTAGGGGAACTTCTCGCCGGCTATCTCATTTTCGGCATAGTGCTTGTAATTAGTGGGGGAGGTGATTTTTTCATAAAGCTTGCGATGAGTCTTTTAGGGGATTTCAGGGGAGGGATAGCAAAGGTAGCCATTTTAGCCAGTGCTTTTTTTGGTACCTTAAGTGGCAGCGCCGTAGCTAATGTAGTTACAACGGGTTCGATCACTATTCCAATGATGAAGAGGGCAGGGTATGAACCCCACTTTGCTGGTGCCGTAGAGGCATGTGCTTCCAATGGTGGACAGCTTATGCCTCCTGTAATGGGAGCTGTGGCTTTTGTCATGGCCGCCATGTTGAATATTTCATATTTTGAGGTGGCATTGGGTGCGGCAGTACCAGCGCTCCTCTATTACTTTGGGATTTTTATACAAGTAGATGGCCGTGCGGTATATAAGGGATTGAGAGGTGTACCTCGGGCTGAAATCCCTTCTCTTAAAAAGACTTTAAAGGAGGGCTGGTTTTACCTTATCTCCATAGTTCTCCTTACCATTCTTTTATACTATAGAATGGAAGCCCAAGCCCCCTTCTATGCATCTGTGTGGTTGCTGTTCGTAGGTAACATACGCAGGCAAACAAGGCTTAACCTCAAGAAATTGAGAGAATCTTTTAATGATCTCGCTGAGATGATGTGCCAACTCGTCCCGCTCCTCGCCGCGATTGGGATGATCATAGGATCATTAGCAATGACCGGTATTGCTCACGCATTACCGAGCGAATTACTTCACCTTTCCGGGAAAAATTTACATTTATTGTTATTCCTCACCGCCGTCGCATGTTTTATCTTGGGCATGGGGATGACTGCCATCGCTGTCTACATTTTTACAGCGGTTATAATGGCCCCTCCTTTGGTTGAGTTAGGGCTCAATGAATTTGCAGTGCATATGTTCTTGTTATATAACGGTATCCTTGCATTCATTACACCTCCTGTGTGCATCGCCGTTTATCCAGCTGCTGCAATTGCGGGCGCTAACTTCATGAAGGTTGGATGGGCAGCTGTACGCTTGGGGGCGGTTTTATTCATCATCCCGTTCTTTTTCGTCGTGGAACCAGCTCTACTATTAAGAGGACCCCTTGCACATGTCATATATACGGTTAGCACCGCCTTCATTGGCGTATTACTTTTAGCCTCATCTCTTGAAGGTTACCTAATAGGAATCGGTAAATTGAAAACTCCTGAGGGGGCCAGCCTATTTAGAACATGGCTATCTTACTTAATAAGGGCTGGTCTTTTCATCGGAGGTTTTCTGATAACCATGCCAGGATGGTGGACAGATTTGATTGGTTTAGTTATTACAATATTTATCTTAAGTATACAAATAGTCTTAAACCGAAGTGTTAAAAGAGCCGGGTTATTTGCAAAATAGGAGTCACTCATCCCTCCATCACAGTTTAAAACATGAACTTATAGAACTTACTTCACCCATTGACTGGAATCGATTGGACGATGACCTGCGTAAATATTAGTACTCAAGTAGATAGAAAACAAAAGAATTCTGACAAGGGCGGCAAAAATTGAAGGAGACGTATAATGTTGCTAAGGGATATTCTAATTTCAAATGCTCATAGGTATCCCGATAAATTGGCCCTGGTTGATGGGAACAATAAATTGAGTTGGGGGGAGTTAAACGATAAGGTGAACCGGGTATCTAACGGGTTAATTGGTCTAGGCTTGCGTAAAGGGGACAGAATGGCTGTGATTGCTGAAAACTGCCATCAATATGTGGAATTGCTTTTTGCCTCAACCAAAATTGGGGTTATGGCGGTTTGTTTGAATTATAGGTTTTCTCCTCAACAATTATCTCGCATGATGAGCATAAGTCAACCTAAGGCAATTATTGTCCAGACCAGATTTAGGGATAACATTGAAGCTATTCGGCAAGAATTGTCTTATGTCGAAAAATTTATTGGATTGGGAAATGGGCATCGGTACGAAATCGATTTTGAATCCCTGGTTGACCAGTCAACTAACGATGAACCGACCGTTGAGTTAAATGAAGATGACGGTTATGCCATTTGTTTTAGCAGTGGTACCACGGGTGAACCAAAGGCGGCACTTATAAGCCACAAAAATAGAGTGACTAATTGTATTCAAACCAGCCTGGCCCACAACGCCACACGCGATAATATCATTTTACTCCCTTTCGCTATGTACACCGGCGTTTTGCAGCAATATCTATTTTCCTATGCCTTTGTAGGAGCCACTCTGGTCATAATCAACTTTACGCCCGAAGACTACCTCGAAGCTATTGAACGTGAAAAGGCAGATACCATCATGATCAATTACACTTTATTTACATTGATCAAAGAATATCTGGAAAAGAGTGAACGGTCTTATGACCTCAATAGTGTCAAGATGGTCCGAAGCGCTGGTCAGGGATTATCCTACGAACAGTGGCAGGAGGTCTTGCGATTTTTCCATTTTCCTCTATTGAATAAAGGATTTGCAATGACTGAGGCTGGGTTGGTAATCTCTGGTATCCCTGAAGAGTACAAGGCATGGTTAGGCCCAAACGCCACTGAAGAGGAGAAGAAAAAGTTCAATTCATTAGGCAGAGTTTTGATGGGCACTCGAATACGTATTGTAGATGAAAATGATCGGGACTTACCCAACGGTGAGGTCGGGGAGCTTGTTATAAGAGGGGAAAATGTTGTGAAAAGTTTTTGGAATCAACCCCAAGTGACTGAGCAAGTCTTAAGGGGTGGATGGCTCCATACAGGGGACTTAGCCATGATCGATGAAGATGGATACATGTACCTCATAGGAAGGAAGGACGACCGGATACGTACCGGAGGATATAATGTATATCCTGTCGAGATAGAAGACGTCATGAAATGCCATCCTGCCGTTTCGGAACCCACTGTATTAGGGATCACGGATGAACGCTGGGGTGAAACGATCATAGCGGCTGTTATTATCAAAGAAGGACATCAGGTCACCGAAGACGAATTAAAAGAGTATTGCCGTAGACACCTTGCGAGGTATCAGGTTCCTAAAAGAATTCTTTTCGTCAAAGAATTTCCTCGACACCCCGTCTGGAAAAGAGTTTTGAAAAGGGAGCTGATTCAACAATTAGAGGGAAAGTGGTGATGAGGACATAAACCTCATCTCCACAGAGAAAAATGGAGACAAAATATGGATTTCGAATTCACTAAGGAGCAGATGGATATTCAGAGAGCTGCTCGGGAGTTTGCCGAAGCTGAATTCGAAAAAAGCTATGTGCTGGAGCTTGACCGGAATCATCAATTTCCTTGGGAGATCTGGAAGAAGGCTATTCAATTAGGGTTTGTTGGGTTGGATATCCCTGAGGAGTATGGTGGTCAAGGTTATGGTCTTTTGGAAAGAGTGTTGGTAACAGAACAATTCTGCCGCTGTGGTGCCAGTGTGGGTACCAGCGTGTTGGGAACCTATTTTGGTTCAAAAATCATCCTTAAGAGAGGGAGTGAAGATCAAAAAAGAAAATATCTTCCTCCTCTATTTAAAGGCCAAGCAATTTCAGCAGGTGCCTTCACGGAACCAGACCGGGGAAGCGACTTAGTGAGCGGACCTCTTTCAACAAATGCAACAAAAGACGATGGGAATTTCATAATCAATGGAACCAAGACTTTTATCTCTTTCGCCAGCATTGCTAAGTTCGCCATCGTCCTCTGTCAGACGGACCCACAGAGTATTCCACCTTACCATGGACACAGCACAATTATTGTGGAAATGGATAAGCCGGGGATCGAGATTACCGAAATGGAGAAAATGGGTTGGAGAACAAATCCTTGCTGTGAAGTGGCCTTCATTAACGTTAGAGTGCCGCAAGAAAATTTGGTAGGTGAAGAAGGCAGAGGATTCTATCAAGCGATAGAATTCCTTGACGAGGTCAGGATAAATGTTGGAGCTTCAGCCGTCGGAATGGCCCAGGGAGCCTTTGAAAGAGCCCTGCAGTATGCTAAAACAAGGGAAGCGTTTGGCCGCAAGGTAGGAGCGTTCCAAGCTATTTCGCACAAACTTGCCGAAATGGCAACCAAGATAGAAGCTATTAGATTTTTGGTTTATAGGGCTGCCTGGGAGTTTGATAAGGGAAGACTCGATCCTAAACTTTCCTCGATGGCGAAATGGTATTCTTCAAGGGTAGCCATTGAAGTGGCTGATGAGGCTATAGAAATCATGGGAGGCCATGGTTGTATGGTGGAAAATGAAGTAGAACGTTTCTATCGAGATACGAAGGTACTGGAAATTTATGAAGGGACACGCGAGATCCATAAGAATACGATTGCAAGATACTTATTGGGTAAGCTGGGGGAAAAATGAAAAGGCGGCTTAAAACATATAAATGTTAGTCGGTCCAATATTTGATAAGAAGAGAGGAGAGGAGAGATTAGGAATGAGTGGCCCACTGGGGGATATAAGAGTCATCCGCCGATAAGCGAAATGCGCCGAAGCATGGTAGATCCATCGCTGAAAGAGTTTTTATCAGGAGTCACGCATTCCTCCACGGCCAAGGTCGTGGTCTCCTGCGTAGACGGATGAGAGGACTCAATTCTAAATTGTCAAGATCCAAGGCCAAATCCCTTGGTACATTTACTTATTCAACGAGTGATCCTGTCAGATCGGCTTGAGTATTCTTGGCTAAAAAGAAAAGACATGAAGAAGTACGACATTATTCCTATTATTTTCTGGATTGGGTTAAGTATTTTTATGATGGTTCTTTCTATTAGATTAGGTCTTGGAAAGTTCCATAATCCTGGCCCGGGGCTTATGCCATTTCTCCTGGGGCTTCTGCTTATCTTAATCTCCTTTTACCTTTTTTTGAACTGTATTGTTAAGAAGGAGGATGGAGATAAAAGAATGAAGGATAAGCAGAATCAAATAAATTTCACAAAAATAGGCCTTGTGTCTGCATCACTATTTGTCTATGCACTCGTCTTAAACAGATTGGGATATTTAATTGCTACCTTCTTACTCTTGACCGTCTTATTTCGAAGTGTGGGTTTAAAAAGGTGGAGTTCTCTGCTAATTATTTCTGCTTTAACGGTTTTAGTAACCTATTTCGTTTTTACTTCTTTGGGCCTCAGATTTCCCGAAGGGATTTTGAAGTTGAGGTAAGATGGATATTTTCGCTGGTATCCTATACGGATTTAAAATCAGCCTCCAACACTTAAATCTCTTTTATTGTTTTATAGGAGTGTTTGTCGGCACGTTGGTTGGAGTTCTCCCTGGGATTGGACCAACGGGAGCCATGGCCATACTTCTCCCTTTGACTTTCGGTCTCTCTCCTACTACTGCCATCATCATGCTTGCAGGAATCTACTATGGGGCTATGTATGGTGGGTCTACGACCTCTATCCTAGTTAATATTCCAGGAGAACCGTCCTCAGTAGTCACCTGTCTGGATGGATACCAGATGGCAAAAAAAGGTCGAGCAGGGCCTGCTTTAGGGATATCAGCCTTTGGATCCTTTATTGGAGGTACCTTCAGTCTCGTTGTCTTGATTTTTTTAGTTTTTCCCCTTGCCCAAGCCGCCCTAAAATTTGGCCCCCCAGAGTATTTTTCCCTTATATGCATGAGCATGACGCTCTTGAGTTATTTGGCCAAAGGATCAGTTATTAAGGCTATCGTCATGGTTATTTTCGGTCTTATGTTGAGTACTGTAGGCATCGATTTAGTCTCAGGAATGCCACGCTTTGTTTTTGGGTCTCCTTCTCTTTTTGATGGAATTGGGTTCGTTCCATTAGCGATGGGACTTTTTGGAATATCCGAAGTTCTAATGAATATCGAAGGGCCATTAGAGATGATGATTCTTAAGACTAAAATAAAGAACATCCTCCCGAATCTTGAAGATTGGAAGAAATCGATCGGGCCCATTATCCGAGGCTCGGTAATCGGGTTTTTTTTAGGCGTGTTACCTGGTGGTGGAGGGGTAATATCTTCTTTCGTCTCCTATGCTGCAGAGAAAAGAATCTCTAAACACCCAAAGGATTTTGGACAGGGAGCTATCGAGGGAGTAGCAGGACCAGAAACAGCTAACAATGCAGGGGCTGGAGGGGCCTTTGTTCCGCTCCTCGCCCTTGGAATTCCTCCGAATGTAGTGATGGCTTTCCTGATGGGAGCTTTGATCATCCATGGTGTAGCTCCAGGTCCAACATTGATCAGTCAACACCCTGAAATCTTTTGGGGGGTCATCGCCAGTATGTATCTCGGGAATATAATGCTTCTGTTGCTTAATCTTCCTTTGATTGGCCTTTGGGTAAAACTTCTAAAAATCCCCTATCGGATTTTAATGCCCTTGATCCTCCTTTTTTGCGTTATTGGTGCTTATAGTATAAACAATAGTGTTGCAGATGTAATTATTATGATTATCTTTGGGATCGTCGGGTATATCCTGAGGAAATTTGACTACGAAGAAGCACCTCTGGTCATGGCCTTTATCCTTGGTCCCTTGTTGGAAACAGCCTTTCGTCAATCCCTCATTATGTCTGATGGAAAGTTCTCCATTTTTTTGAAGAGACCTATTTCGGGTGTGGCCTTAGTGATCTCAGCCATGCTTCTCATCTCTTCCGGGTTCTCTTATTATCGGAAAGCCAAAATGAAGGTCAAAGAATGATAATACTGGCTTAGGGGAAGGGTAAATCACAAGGGTTCTTAAATCCGAAAGAAGGAGGTGATTACAGATAAAGGTCATAAAGAAACTAAAGTTTTTTGAAAAAAGTTAGGAGAATAGATGGTGATGAGATATAAACTTAATTTCATGGGATCATTAAGATATTCCCAAAAGGAGGGAGGCTATGAAAAAGAATATATTCAGACATTTATTTCTGGTAAGCATTCTGTTCACACTTGTATGCACCTTTCCTAACCATTCTTGGGCTGCAGAGAAAAAATATCCAACAGGCCCCATTGACCTTTTTGTTGGTTTTGCCGCAGGCGGACAAGCAGACTTCATCAATCGAACTTTAGCCAGAGGATTGGAAAAGTACCTTGGGGTGACTGTCGTTCCCGGAAACAAAGCCGGAGGTGGGGGGATAGTTTTAGCTTCTCTTGTTGCAAGTTATCAGCCAGATGGATATACACTGGGCACATTGAGTGATAGTGTAATCGTAGCGACTTTGACTGGACAAGGGACCTATGCGATGGAGGATTTGCATATCGTGGGTGTGGTTGCTTCTTACGAAAATTGCTGGGTTACCAGCATAGATTCACCATGGAAGACGATTCAGGAGTTTGTTGATTATGCAAGGAAAAACCCGGGAGTAAAGTACGCTCATCCAGGGGTTGGGTCCGTTACTCACATATATACCGAGAACATCAGTAGAAATGCTAAACTTAATCTGACCAATGTTCCCTTTAAGGGTGATCCGGAAATAAATGCCGCTGTTCTGGGAAAACATGTTCCTATTGCGGCTTATGCCTATTCGTCGGGTAAAATCCAAACAGATGCTGGAAAGACGAGAATGCTTTTGTGCTACAACGGGCTAGACCCAACCATTCCTTCTATCTCAAAGGTCTTTGGTAAAAGTGTGCCCACTTTTGATCTTGTTTTTTTCCTGGCGGTGCCAAGGAAGACTCCTGATGAGATAGTTAAGGTTCTTGAGCAAGCTATAGAAAAAGTTTCAAAAGACCCTGAGTATGTCGATACTCTTAGAAAGAATAATGTTTGGCCTCTTTTTGTAGATAGCAAGACATGTGCTCAAAAAACCATACCAGAGAAAATTTCCATACTTAAGGCAGTCATGCAACCTTTGGGATTGATGAAATAGATTTGGAAGAGATTTCGGGAAGATGATCACCTGGGTAGTGGGATTATATTTTTTTAAAATAAACCCACGCGGAACGGTAACTTTTTGTCTGTATCTTCGGGATCTCCCCAGACTCTAGCCAAACGATGCTTATTGATACCTTCAAAGGCCCGGAGGATGAGGATATAGGTCCTTCAGATTTGAATCAGGTGTTGTGGGCGGTGGAGACACGGACGGATCCGGTGCGTTCGATACAGGTGATAGAGCGTTGTCGTACGAGTACGAGAGATCCAGCTTTTACATTCGGAAGGTAGAGTTGTGATTGTTAAACAAAAAGTCAAACAAACGGAGGTATTTATCAATGGGTGAGGAGGAGGTTAAAAGGGCGTTTTGTGAGATGTGCCATTCACGGTGCCGGGTTGTTGTCCATAGCAAGGACGGACGGCTGGCCAAGATTGAAGAAGACCCTTCTTATCCTTTGGTAGATGCTGTATTCCCACCGACTCGAGCATGCCTAAGATTGAAAGCAGTTAAAGAAGAGTTTTACCATCCTGATCGCCTTAAATTCCCACTGAAGAGGATTGGTGAAAAGGGGGAAGGGAAATGGGAACAGATATCTTGGCCTAAGGCGCTTGATGAGATAGCTGAAAGACTGAAGAATATAAAAGGGAAGTATGGGGCAGAGGCGGTAGCCGCAACGGGCGGGACGGGTCACACCCATGAGCAGTTTTTGACTCGATTTCTCAATCTTTTCGGAAGCCCAAACTTCGTCGGGGCTTCCACTATCTGTAGTGCTCCATTTGTTACCACCTCCCTGGCAACCTTTGGGTGGTCATTACGCCACAGGATACAATTATCTCTTGAAAAGAAGGCCTCGACCCGATGTGTTCTTATCGTAGGGCAAAACCCTCAAGAATCTTACCCTCGCATATGGAAAAGCCTACGCGACGCTAAGGAGAAAGGGGTTAAGATCATAGTGATCGACCCCAGGGAAACGCAGACAACGGAGCTGGCTGAACTGTGGTTGCAAATCAGACCGGGAACTGACACTGCCTTACTTATGGCTATGATAAATGTTGTTATCCAGGAGGATCTTTACGATAAAAAGTTTGTCGAAAAATGGTGTTATGGCTTCGATAAGCTTGCTGAGCGTGTCCGAGAATATCCACCAGAAAGAATAGCAAAGATAACCTGGTTGACGGCAGAAAAGATCAAAGAGGCAGCGAAAATGTTCGCCTTGAATGGACCAGGGGTGAGCATAAGTGGTATGGGCTTGGAACATCAGCAGAATGGACTAGAAGGGATTCAGGCCGAACTTATATTGGCTGCAATATTAGGCTATATCGATGTTGACGGAGGAATGTATCTCCCCGGACCCAGTAAATGTATCACTGAACGTGAGATGGAACTTAGCGATATATTGCCTCCAGAACAGAAAAATAAGCAGTTAGGTGCGGATCGATTCAAACTAATCGCCTGGCCTGGTAATGATTTATTCGAAGATAAAAGGGTATGGGGCAAAAAATGTGGCAGGCAGCGTACCATTGTTCTCGCTCACGCACCAACGATGTATCGAGCTATACTCACCGATAAACCCTACCCGGTAAAGGCCTTGATCACTCAGGCGAGTAATCCTATGCTGACACAAGCCAATGTTAAGATAGTGTATAAGGCATTGAAGAATTTAGAGCTCTATGTCGTCTGTGACTACTGGTTGACACCTTCGGCTGAAATCGCTGACTATGTATTACCCATCGCATCATGGCTGGAAAGACCCTATCTTTCCACAGGACTGGCTTATGATAATTGGACGGTTTGCGGAGAACAGGCGCTACCAGCAATCATGCCTGGTGAATATGAGCATTGGACAGACTACGAGTTTTGTCGTGGACTTGGAGTAAGACTCGGTCAGGAGGAATATTGGCCTTGGAAGAACCTTGAGGAAGTTTATGACTACCAGCTGAAACCCATTGGCATCACGTTTAAAGATTTCATGGCGAAGGGAGGTTATGATTTTCCACCTAACGAGTACAGAAAGCATGAGAAGATAGGATTTGGGACACCTACAGGCAAAGTTGAACTATATTCAACCATACTCGAAAAGCTTGGATATGACCCACTACCCAGCTACGAAGAGAGCTTTGAAAATCCTGTCAGCACCCCTGACCTCGCCAAGGAGTATCCATTTATGCTGATAACAGGCGGCAGATTCATGCCCATGTACCATTCTGAGAAACGCCAGGTCGATTCTTTACGGTCGAAGCATCCGCACCCCTTAGTACAGATCCATCCTGAGACAGCAGCAAGGCTAGAGATTGGTGATGGTGATTGGGTATGGATTGAGACAACAAGAGGTAGAATAAGAATGAAATGCAAGTATTTTGATGGGTTAGATCCAATAGTAGTTCATGCAGAGCATGGGTGGTGGTTTCCAGAACTGCCTGGAGAGGAGCCTTGGTTGTTTGGGGTGTGGGAATCAAACATAAACGTGCTCATTGACGATGACCCTGATGTTTGCACCAAGCGCGGCGGAGGTTGGCCCCTGAAAACGGCTCTGTGTAAGATTTATAAGGTTAAGCAGTATTAAGAGGATTCCGAAAACAGGATTTATCATTGATGATAAGTGAAACCCCAATGATTCAACGAATAGTAAAAAGGAGTAGGAGGTTTTTGTAGGGATGATATCGATTCCCAGCAAAGAAGCGGGGTGGAGGGGCGATGCCACGAAATGTGATCCATGGGGTGATTGCCTTCTTATATGTCCAGTCAGAACTGTCCAGGAAAAGCCGGGGATGGTTTGGACCACGCTGGCCCACCATATTGATCTGGAATTGCTCAGAGAAGCCAATCGGCTCACCCGGAAAAATGGGGCGGTTGAGGTAGCCAAATAGGGTTGGGCACGATTTAAAAAAGAATGTCTATGAAAGGTCTTACTCATATTCTGAGGAATATGGGTAAGCAAAAGGATAAATGTTGGCATGTAAAGGCTTCAGGCTCTATTTTTTTGTTATCTTAGAAGTTTATGCGATAGGCGAATTGAACGATACGGCCATTTATACATATTTACTCAAATCTTGAAAGGCCTATATCAAAAATAAAGGAATGGTATAAAATGGACCCTCCAAAAGAGATATTGACAGAATCCGTTTCTAATCATGAACTGGAAAGGAGATGGAGAAAAGTAAGGAAAGGGATGAAAGAAGAGGGCATCGATTTTCTAGTGATGCAAAATGACAACGAGTGGTTAGGGGGATATGTTAGGTGGTTTTCTGATATTCCAGCACGAAACGGATATCCCATGACAGTCATTTTCCCCGTCGATGATGAGATGACCACTATTACTTGTGGTGGTAAACCACCCGGAGATTTGGGTCCACCAGCGTGGACAATGAGGGGCGTGATAAGAAGACTTACAGCACCCTATTTTCGGAGTCTCTATTACAGTAATCCATATGATGCTGAATTAGCGGTAGAAACGCTAAAAGTCAAGAAAAAAGCGAAAATCGGGATCGTTGGAAATGGAACAATGTCCGCAGCTTTTTATGAATATCTAAGAAAAGAAGTTTTCGAAGCATCCTTTGTAGATTCAACAGACCTCGTAGACCAAATAAAAGCAATCAAGAGTGATGAAGAGATAGCATTTATTAAGAAGACAACGGCGCTCCAAGATCAAGCAATCGAATTTGCAGAGAGAGCAATTCGACCTGGAAGGAGAGATTTTGAAATTGTCGCTGACATCATTCATAAAGTTACTGATTTAGGAAGTGAGGAGCAGTTAGTGATCGGTGGGTCCGGGCCGTTGGGGAGGCCCGTCCCCATGCAGAAGAGGCATTTCCAGAATCGGATGGTAAGAGAAGGGGATCAGTTTACTCTTATGGTAGAAGTTAACGGACCCGGAGGGATGTATGCGGAGATCGGAAGAATTTTCTTTCTTGGAAAAGTGCCCTCTGAATTGTCTGACGCTTACGAACTATGTAAGGAAACTCAAAAAGTAACCCTAAAACTTATTAAGCCAGGGGCGGATCCTGGAGAAATCTGGCGAGCTAACAATGAGTTTTTAGTGAAAAATGATCAGCTTCCTGAGACGCGACTTTTTGCCCATGGTCAGGGATATGATTTGGTTGAACGGCCGGCAATTCGTGACGATGAACCAATGAAACTTCAGGCACGGATGAACATCACAGTTCACCCTATCATTGGGTCAGAGAAGATTTGGGTTTGGGTCTGCGATAACTATCTGATTACGGCATCTGGCGTCGAATCCTTACATAGATCTCCTCAGGAGATTTTTGAGGTTGGGTAAACCTGAAAGTTGCATAACTTTCGCAGGGAGGTGAGCTTCTAAGGCTTTGCAAAGCGGTCATTCATGAGATTTATGGGTAACAAGACGTTTTCACCTAGGGTGAGTTCTGGAAAGGGCTTGAAACCTCTGGAGCCATACGTTAAAAGGTTACGCTTCAAAGCCTTTTCCGCCCACCTCCCTGCTCTTTATTCGGCGTTTTTAATGCAATGTTAAGGTAAATTTGTGGATTGTTGTTAAGATACTTGGCGTACGTTTCAAACTCATTTGGAATAAAGCGGAAAGGTTGTCTTCGAAGTTCCTTAAACAAATGAAACGGGGCTGGTGTACCGGATGAAGCCAACTCGATTTACTGAAGAAATGGTTGATGAGTATGTGAGAAAAGGATATTGGGATTCCACTCTGATATCTGATTATTGGGACCAGAATGCAGTTCTTTATCCTAATGAGGAAGCCATTGTTGACGAAAATGTTAGACTTACATGGTCGCAGGCAAAGCAGCAGATTGATAGAATTGCTCTCGGGTTATTAGAACTTGGCATTAAAAAGAACGAAAAGATTGCTGTACAGTTATACAATTGCGTTGAGCATTTCACCTTCAGGCTTGCCTGCGAAAAAGCTGGGATTATTGCAGTAACATTACTCCCCACTTTCCGCCACTTAGAGGTTTCCGCAATCCTTAAGCATACTACGCCCGTTGGAATAGTCATCCCGGTGGAATTTCGGAATTTGAATTATTTTAGAATAATTCAGGAAATTCGCAACAATCTACCCTCACTTAAATTTATCTTTGTCATAGGAGATGATGTTCCTGAAGGAGCAATTTCAGTTAAAGAGATGTCAGAACGACCCATTGAAAAGAAATATCCCTCGGATTACCTTCAGAAAACAAAGTTTAGCCCTTTCGAAACCCTGCAAATCGCTACAACGACCGGGACTACAGGGTTAGCCAAATGCGTTGAATTTGTATCTTGTGTTCGTCAGTTTACGGGAAGAATCATCGCCAAAAGGTTAAAGATGACTCGAAAAGATGTGGTGGGGGCTTTTGCCCCGGTGATAGCTGGAGGTTGCTTCAACGAGACTTATCGGGCTGCACCCATGGTTGGAGCTAAGATAGTCCTTGCAAGGTATTTTACTCCTGAAGAGATTCTTAAATTGACCGAGCGAGAAAAGGTTACCATCATTGCCACCGTCCCCACAGTGTTGATAAGGACCTTGGAATATCCTGAGTTTGAGAGCTTTAAATTGAGTTCACTTCGGATAGTGAAATATGGTGGCGCTGCACTTCCCTATGATCAAGGATTGAGAGTTTGGGAGAAATTCAGATGCCCTGTTTTACCTGCCTATGGTGGATTGGACGTAGGAACGATCAGCTCATCTACTCCCGATTATCCAAAGGAGGTTCTTCTTAACACTGTGGGCAAACCTCTTGATGGAACTGAAATCAAGCTCGTTGACGAAAACAACAAAGAAGTTCCTGATGGAGAGATTGGAGAAGTCATCGTGAGAGGGCCTCAGTGCCAACCGGGGTACTATGATGATCCTGGGGCCACTCAAGAAGCATGGCATGATGGTTGGTTCCGCACAGGGGATCTTGCCAGCTTTGATCCCGAGGGGAGAATTACCATCAAGGGCAGGTGTAAAGATATCATTATCCGTGGGGGGCAGAATATCCATCCTTTCGAAATCGAAAACATTCTCACCAGGCACCCCAAGGTACTTAAGGCTGCTGTCGTTGGGATGCCCGATACTGAAATGGGGGAGAGGGTTTGTGCTTATGTCGTTCTTAAATTGCGAGAGGAATTCAGTTTTTCTGAAATGGTTCAATTTATGAGAGATCAAGGGATCGCCTCTTTCAAAATCCCAGAGAGACTTGAAATCACAAACGACCTTCCACTCGTCGGAGGTATAAAGGTTGATAAGAAACGACTTAGACAGGACATTGAAACCGAGCTCAGGCGATAATCCTTTTGCTTCCAATAAGTTATACTTCAGTGATGATCAATATCTTTAACGATACAAATTAAGGGAAATCGATATGAACGTTGGCTCATTGCTCACCTTAACCACTGCAAGATTTCCGGATAAAATTGGGCTGGTGGAGGAAGATAAAAGGATTTCTTATTATGAGTTTAATAAGAGAGTGAACCAACTAGCAAACAGACTGATGAGCCTTAATGTGGGAAAAGGAGATAAAGTAGCTTTATACCTTCATAATTCTATGGAGTGGGCAGAAATCTATTATGCCTTAAGTAAAATGGGTGCCGTTATTGTACCTATTAATTTCAGAATAAAAGGGCAGGAACTCGCCTATGTCATTAATAATTCAGATACAAGAATTCTATTTTTCGATTTGGATTTGGAGGAAAATGTTGAAGCAGTGAAAATGGATTTGGAAAAAGCCAAAACATTCATTCTTGTCGGAGATATCCCTTCAGGCCGGTATCCTCTTTACAAAGAGTTGTTTATTAATAGTCTCGACACCGAGCCAGGTATTTTTGTCTCTGAAGAAGACATTCACTCTATCTGCTACACCTCCGGGACAACAGGACTCCCTAAGGGAGCTGTGTTAACAAATATGAATGTTTTCACAGTCCATTATTTAATAAATTCGGTAGAGTTTGGTTTGACACGTGATGATGTTATATTGGCAACGACGCCACTTAGTCAGAGAATCGGATGGGGGAAATTAGTTACCAGCATCGGCCTCGGGTGTAAACTCATTATTATGCGTTCCTTTGATGCAATAAAGGCTTTGAATATCATAGAAGAGGAAAAGGTGACCAACTTGAGTATTGTACCAACCATTGGGAGGCTCATACTTCAAGTTCCGAATCTCGACTCTTACACTAATAGTTCTCTAAAGAGTTTTCTAGTTTCTGGTGAAGCTTTCCCCATTGAACTGAAGAAAGCCTTAACCGAGAAATTCCCCCAAGTTAAATTGTTTAGTTGTTATGCCTCCACAGAGGCTGGGCAGGTGACGAGCATGACCCATGAAGATATGCTTAAGAAGCCTCATTCTGTGGGATGTCCTATCTCTTGCATAGAGGTCAAAATTGTAGATGAGAAAGGGAAAGAAGTCAAGGAAGGGGATGTAGGGGAGATTATAGTAAAAAGCGGCAGGCGGGGTATGTTTGGTGTGATAAAGGAGTATTATAAAGACGAACAGTATACAAAAGAATGCTTTCTCGGTGACTGGCTTAAAACAGGGGACATGGGAAAAACTGATCGTGACGGATATCTCTATCTGGTTGATAGAAAAAAGGATATGATCGTGAGTGGAGGATACAATATTTATAGTAAAGAAGTAGAGATGATTTTGGAAGGCAATGAAAAAGTGTCTGAAGCAGCAGTGATCGGTGTCCCGGACGAACAATGGGGAGAGGCAGTAAAAGCTTTTGTGGTTTTGAAGAAGGGCTCGGTTGCGACTCAAGAGGAAATCATAGAATTTTGTAAAGCCAGATTAGCCAGTTATAAAAAGCCCAAATATATTGAATTTATCGATTCCCTTCCAAGAAATGCTTTGGGGAAGGTTCAAAAATATAGGCTTAAAAATTCAGCTTCATCATTGAAGAATTGTTCTTCTTAGATTAAGCTATTCAAAATTGACACCGTTAGTAAAGCATTCGGTATTTGTCTAAGTTTATGGAGTCAGTTCAATGGATGTTCCTAAGAGTATTCTGTTCGAACCTGCAAAAATAAAGAATATGGATTTGCAAAACCGATTCGTCAGGTCAGCTACCTATGACGGTTGTGCAGACAAAGGTTTTGTCACAGAGAAACAGATGAGCCTTTACACAACTCTGGCCGAAGGCGGGGTAGGGCTGATGATCACGGGGATTACTTATGTCCATGAAAATGGTCAGATTTCAAAATTTCAGAATTCCATTTCAAACGATGAGTTTATATCTGGGTTGAAACGATTAACGTCCGCTGTACATGATCGGGGAGCTAAAATTGTTGTTCAATTGTTTCATGCAGGAAGAGAGGGGAGGTTTCCAAAATCAAGCGATAGAACACCCATGGGCCCATCATTTCTTGAAATGGATCCTTATTTTAGAGGTAAATACCGTACAATGACCCAAGATGAAATTTGGGAAGTGGTTCGTACCTTTGGCGATGGAGCAAAAAGAGCTAGAGCAGCTGGGTTCGATGCGGTGCAAGTTCACGGAGCTCATGCCTATCTATTAAGTCAATTCCTTTCGCCTTATACAAACCGTCGGCGGGATGAGTGGGGTGGTTGCCTGGAAAATCGTCTCCGCATTCACCGGGAGATATATATGGACATCAGGCAAAAGGTTGGTGAAGATTATCCGGTCCTTATAAAAATTGGGGTCCAGGACGGTTTCCCTGGCGGACTGGAATTTAGTGAGGGAAAGCTGGCCGCTAAATATCTGGCCGAATTGGGTTTTGATGCCTTAGAAATTAGCCAGGGGTTGAGAGGTCCAAGTGACGAAGATACAGAATTTCGAACAAAGATCAATACCCTTGAGCGTGAGGCTTACTTTCGCGATTGGAGTCGCCAAATAAAAAATCAGGTGGACGTTCCTGTCATGATGGTTGGTGGACTTAGAACTTTTGAGCTTATGGAAGAGATAATTCAAAACAAAGAAGCTGACTTTATCTCATTAAGCCGTCCACTTATTAGGGAACCCGGCATTATCAATGAGTGGAAGAGAGGTGATCGTCACAGAGCGGAATGTATATCATGCAATGAATGCTTTGAATCATTATTGAAAGGCAAGACTCTAGCGTGTGTTCGGTTAAAAAACAAGAATTCTTAGAGGCAAATAAAGACCAGAAACCGATTATCTGTTGTAAAATTGCTCTGAAAGAAACTCCAGTTGACGGGTGTGCTAAACTTTTGGCGGTTAACTCAAGTTCACTTTCAAACAATTGACTGCTCAATCAACATAAGCTGCCTCTGTAAAATCCACATAAAGATGTTGAATACCTGTGGAATTAGATTTTCCTTCTCTTGAGAGACACCTTCTCCAGCATTTTGCATAAAGAATAGGCACGCGTAAGCCCACGAATCAATTGCTACAATAATGCCTCAAGGATAAAAAAGTATCGGAACAAGTCCTCATCATCCTCTGAGTTTGGTTAGTTTATTGGAAGATCTAAATTCATGAGACTAGCCCGTCTTTGCAGTTTCATTAAATTTTAGGCTGATTTGAACTGCCCAAGAAGAGAATTGCTCAGTGATATCAATGGGTGTTTTTTGAAAAGTCGATGTAGTGTCGACTACCCTCTTACCATCCGGTGTGCAACTGCAGATAATGGGGACATCCGGAGGCAAGATGTATCTTCGACGGCATAAGCGAAAGAAAGGCGATGCGGAATATGAGACGTGGTCTTTGGCCTTCATACGGGAGGATCCCTACGCCGTGCCCATTTTTCAAAGAAAATCGGGATAGTCATAAGAAAATAGCAGGTTCAGGTGTAAAGGTGACGGAAAGGATGCCGGCTTCCTAACCATAACCTAAAGACCGCTTGATTCCATTCCCGCAATAGGTCGTGTGACTCTCAAATCTGAAATCTGCAATCTGAAATCTGAAATTAGTCCACGAAGGTAGCACCCGTGTGGGCGGATTGAACAAGTCTCGCATATCTTTTCAGGTAGCCCTTCAATTGCTTCTTCGGTGGCTTCCAGCCCGATAGCCTTTTTTCCAATTCCTTATCGGAGATGAGGAGATTCAGTTTTTTATCTGGAATATCGATTTCAATCTGATCGCCGTCCTGAACCGCAGCAATAGGACCTCCTTCTGCAGCCTCCGGAGAGATATGGCCGATCGCAGCCCCCCGGCTCCCTCCTGAAAAACGGCCGTCTGTGAGCAATGCAACATCTCGATCTCTTCCAATGCCGACGATGGCAGAGGTTGGGGCCAACATCTCCCTCATCCCGGGTCCACCTTTCGGCCCTTCATAACGGATGACGACCACTTCCCCCTTTTTAATCTTTCCATCGAGAATGACCTTTATTGCATCTTCCTCAGAGTTGAAGACCCTGGCTGGTCCCTGGTGTTTGAGCATCGCATCGTCAACGGCTGAACGTTTCACCACTGCACCTTCAGGAGCCAAATTTCCGAAAAGGACAGCTAAACCTCCGGTAGGGTGATAAGGTCTTTCAATGGAGCGGATCACTTCCGGGTTACGGATTTTCTTTCCATTGATATTTTCACCGATTGATTGACCGGTCACCGTCAATGCATCTTGATGAATCAAACCCCCTCGACACAGTTCGAGCATGAGCGCAGGGATTCCACCGGCCTCGTGAAGATCCTGGAGGTGATGAGGTCCACCCGGTGACATGTTACAGAGATGGGGAGTTTTTTCACTGATCTCGTTAAAGGTTCGAAGAGAAAGTTTGATCTCTGCTTCTCTTGAGATCGCCGGGAGGTGAAGCGAGGTGTTGGTCGAACCTCCGAAGGCCATGTCCACGGTAATTGCATTTTCAAAGGCCTTTTGGGTCAGGATTTTCGATGGCCTCAAGTCCTGTTTGATGAGTTCCATTATTTTTATCCCCGATTCCTTTGCCAATCGGATACGGTCAGCAAAGACAGCAGGAATTGTACCGTTATAAGGAAGGGCCATGCCGAGTACCTCCGAGAGGCAGTTCATCGAGTTTGCGGTAAACATTCCAGAGCAGGAGCCTACCCCTGGGCAGGCGCATCCTTCTGCTTCTTTAAGGTCATCCAAGGTCATTTCTCCGATCTTTACCTTACCGATATATTCAAAGACCTTGATCAGATCGATCTCCTTCCCCTGAAACTCACCCGCTAACATGGGACCGCCGCTGATGAGAATAGTGGGGATATTGAGGCGGGCCGCGGCCATCAACATTCCAGGGACGATCTTGTCACAGTTTGGGATAAGGACCAAACCATCAAAGGGGTAAGCCATGGCCATTGACTCGATTGAGTCGGCAATCAACTCCCTTGAACTGAGAGAATACTTCATCCCTTCATGTCCCATGATGATCCCGTCACAGACCCCGATTGTGTAAAACTCAAGAGGAGTTCCCCCGGCCATACGAATTCCGGCTTTGACGCCTTCTGAGAGTTGATGCAAATGGAGATGGCCTGGAATGACTTCATTGGCGGAGTTGGCAATCCCGATCATGGGCTGTTCAATCTCTTTGTCTGTTAGCCCCAAGGCCTTAAAGAGAGATCGGTGGGGTGCTCTTTCGAGCCCTTTCTTCATGATATCGGATCGCATCATTTCCTCCTTTCATTTCAAAAAACGTGACCGTGACCGTTTTTCGTGACGGTGATGTGTGACCCTTTATTATTTTTCACTTCTAACACAAGATTTTTTTTGAAACAAGGTAAGGGTTGACAAAATCCTCGAAAACTTATAATTATTATTGAAACGCGACACGCGTCACGGATCACGGAAAACGAGAAAAAGGCCTGGGTGGCGGAATTGGTAGACGCAAGGGACTTAAAATCCCTCGGTGGTCCCCCACCGTGCCGGTTCAAATCCGGCCCTAGGCACCAATGATTTCAATATATTAGAGGGCTCTTCGGAGCCCTTCTTTTTTGCCTCATTGGTGCCCGTCTGAACATGGTCTGAACTTTTGAGAGATTTCTGTTCAGCCAAGAAGAGATCTAATCTCTTCATCGCTTCCATTGCGTCTTCCTGATCGACGGTATTGTAGCGGTTAAACATGGAGAGAGTTTTATGGCCCGTGAGTTTCATGATCACCGTTTGATCAACACGGGCTTTTCTTAGGTTGGTATTAAACGTATGTCGCAAATCGTGAGAACAGAAGTCTTCGATCTTTGCCCTCTTCAAGGAATTCTTAAACCCTATTTTAACGTCTCTCAGTGGTTTTCCTCTGTAGGTAAAGACGAAGTCGTGCTTTAGACTTTTTACTTTTCCAGCCTTCCTGAAAATTTCCCAAAGCACATCATTGAAATAGATTCTTCTCGCCACCGACGTCTTCGTATATTCCGGCTCAAGATCAATAAATCCCTCCTGCATGTTCACATTTTTCCATGTGAGGTTAAGAATCTCCATGCGCCGCATTCCCGTGTAATAGGCAACAGAAACTACAGGAACCAGATGTATAGGAAGTTCTTTGAGCAATCTTTCGAATTCCTCAATCGAAAAGATTCTGCCCCTTACTAAATTCTATTCCTGCCTATCTTTTGGGTGGGACTATCGCTTCTTTAAAGGCTTTGGCAGGTCTAACCTTCACAACAGTCTTTGCCGGGATTTTAATTGTTGCGCCAGTGGAGGGATTTCTGCCTATCCGGGCTTTTCTTTTGACGAGGACAGATCTTCCGATTCCCGGAAGGACAAAAACTCCTTTTTTCTTGGTTTCGGCAATTGCCAGGGCTGCGTATTCGTCGATGATGGAAGCAGCGGCCTTCCTGGAGATCTCGAACTTCCCGGCGAAGTGAGTAACGATCTGTCCCTTTGTCAAAAGCTTTTTCTGAGCTGCCATGTTATTTTATCCTCCTTTCCAGAGATAAATTGAATTTGCTTCTATTTCCGATGCCCTTCCTTAAATTTAAGGACTGATGGGGTTCTTGTTCTCTTTCCCGTATTTATAATCCGGAAGGTTCCTCATGAAAGGCAACACTGTTTTTGCGGCATCGTAAAAGTATTTGTCTGCCGTCCAGAACTCACAACCACGGATTTCGGCTAATGCCGCATATGTCGCATCGTAGACCCGCTGCTGGTTGCATTTACGGGCAATCTTTCTGGCGTGATCCTTCAGGAGTGGATCATAGATAATTTCTACTCCTACATGTTCAAGGGCTCGTAAGGCTCTATCTGCATCTGCCACTGAGACTCGTCTAAAATAAACTTGTTCTTGAATGACACTTTCCGTTTCGTTTTCAAACAGCGGTGGAGATATAAGCCTAACTCCGGTTGAAAGGGATTCTCGCAAAAGCTTCCTCGCCTGTGCACGGTGGGACTCCCCTTTCATGACCCATTTTACTGCTACGCTTGCGTCTATAACTCTCTCTGTCACAGTCGTGAGTGCCTTTCGTCACGAATCCGTCGAATGGTTTCTGCTGAATCGGTTTTTTGTGTGAATACCATCGCCGCAATATCACACTCACGGAGGACCCACGCCACCCTTTGAGCCACTTTCTTTTTGCTTTCCGTGGCGGGATGAGGGACAATCTTCGTCAATCGGTTACTCAACCGGCTGAGTAGTTCCAGTTGTTCTTGAAAGGGCAGTTTCACCGCCTGTTGTTCTATTTTTTCTAAAGTTACTTTGTTTGCCATCTTCGTCCACCTCGATTTTTGTTTTACCACGATCCTGCCTGCTTGTACAATATTCTTACTGCTTTCACGTGCATTAATCTATGCTATTTCAAGGTTGAAAGAAACAAGGTCTTGTCAATATTATCCGGGTTTTCATTTATTTATTCAAGACTTTTTCATATCTCAGGGGCCACTTTACCTCGACATGCTCATCCGAGAAGGGGCTAATGAGGTTTCCAACCACCTTGAGGAAGTTATTGGGTCTTCTTTTCGAAACGGTTTTCTGTGATAGCTGTGCGATGATAGGGGTGTTACTTCCGGCGCGGTTGTTGATAATGATAATCACTCTCTTTTTGCACTTGATTCCTCCCAGGATTAAATAAATCGTATCCTCAATCTTGCTCGGTGGTGATTTCCTATCTGCTGACATTATGTCAGAAATGACATATATTAAGATTGAATGAAAAGAAAAGAGAAGCCGTTAATCTGGCTACATGGCGAGATAAAGACTCCGCCGTTGTCAAGCGCAGCGAGAATCGAAGCAGGCTATTTACTGCGCAAACTACAAATGGGGGAGCTGCTCTCGCTGCCTCATTCACGACCGATGCCATCGATGGGTTCGAGATGCCACGAACTCCGTATCGATGATCAAAACAAGACGTGGTGTGTTGTGTATCGAATCGATAATGATGCCATCCAACTCCAAACGCAGGATTCGACTTTATGATACCTGATGTAGGAGGAAGCGTATGAAGAGCGCAAAG
>Ga0315279_10001481_pt1 | contig 38954 bp, 31 predicted proteins | sample YL17G06_20_MG_FD_203694 | JGI IMG/M metagenome (GOLD analysis project Ga0315279, IMG submission 203694) | Sediment microbial communities from Yellowstone Lake, YNP, Wyoming, USA - YL17G06_20 | ecosystem: Environmental > Aquatic > Freshwater > Lake > Sediment | place: USA: Wyoming | collected...
GGCAGATGCAAGGCGCCGCGACGCAGGCGATGTCGATGCACATCGTCGAGGAGCGGCAACGCAGCAGATGCCCGCCCGCCGCCGCGCCCCTTCGGGCTGCGGCCCGCAGGCCAGCAGCAAAGTGGGCCTGTTATTTCGTGACAGACCCTAACCTCAGTTTTTCCGTGAAGTGCCACCACGAATCTGGAGGATGCATGATTCTAGGACTGAGAACAGCGATATACCCCGTGTTGGACCTGACTGAAGGCAAGGCATGGTACGGCCGAGTTCTTGAGTGCAGTCCGTACTTCGACGAGCCATTTTATGTCGGCTACACGGTCGGCGGGTTCGAGTTGGGATTAATTCCCGATGGAATTCCTGGCTCGCAAGGTATCCAGGCTTATTGGGGCGTGTCGGACGCTGAGCAGGAGCTTGCCCGCCTGGTAAGCCTTGGAGCGTCGGTCCACGAACCAGTCCATGATGTCGGGGAGGGCATTAAAGTGGCAGGGGTTAAAGACCCGTTCGGCAATGTGTTTTGGATCATCGAGAATCCGTACTTCAACCTCAAGAATGTCCGCTAGTCACTGGGGACTTTGGCGCGCGCAAGCTTGCGCCTTGTCAGTATGGGCGGCCGGCTGGTCGCCCCTACTCGCGGAAGGAAAGCGGCAGCAAGCTAGCAAGCTGACGCGCCCCAAAGCACCTCCGGCGCGCTATTTCTGTTTGCGCGAGACGCGTGCACGCAGCACGGCCATTTGGTTTTTCGATTCAGCAGTAGCCTCTCGCAACAATTTGAGATCGGATCTTGTCTTGCGCATGGCCTCGATGACAACCATTTCAGCTGCAACGTACTCATCTCCAACATCCGCAACCTCTTCCGCGATGTCGCGCGGGACCGTCGTGACGCCGTTACAATCGCCATGGACTAAGTCATCGGGATAAACCGCAATGCCGCCGACGTGAACCGGGATGTGGATCTGCGGAATGTGCGAATAGCCGTGCGCGCAAATCGTCCCGCTGGTGAACACAGGAAAACCGAGCTTGCGGACCTGATCGAGATCGCGTCCGGCACCACTTGTCACGAGTCCGACCGCGCCGAACGACTTGTAGGTTGTGCACATGATTTCGCCAAAAGTCGCTGCGACAGTCGGCTGATCAAGGTCTTGGAATACGACGATTGCAGGACCTGACAATTCAGTGAAGCGTTCGACCTGCTTGTCCAAACCGGAATACACGTCGCCCTGACGCGGTGGAGCGGAAGAACGGAATGTCGCCGTCGCGGCGAAGCCCACAATCGGTGGCATTTCCGGAAAGCATGCAACAATACGCGAATCCATAAATCCCGTATTGCGCGGGCGCACGTCAAACAACTCGATGACGTTACATATCGTGGGCGTATCAAACTTGCGAAGTTTCTCCAGCATCGTCGGAGATATCATGTCGAGATCATCCTTTCAGACCGATTTACCCGAAAAACAGTCTAGACTTTTTTCGTGCAATTCGTCGCTGATTTCCGGTTTCACGTTTACATTTTCCTCTTGATTCCCCTATGATGCGCTTTCCTCTTTGGCCTGGTGATTACAGGTATGTCTGAAGATAAAGCAAATCGCCGGGAATTCCTTAAACGCTCTTCCCAGGCAGGGCTCGCCGCACTGACAGCCACGGGTGTCGGTCTCTGGCTTTGGTCGAGAAACCGGCATCCGCAGCAGGAGCTGTCGGCGGCTCAGGTGCGAAGCTACCTTGTCAAGGTGCCGCAACCGGCGCCCGCCATGGTGGTGGTAAGCGGGGGATCACCCGGGCAGCTCGTGGTTGAGGCAATAAGAGCCCTGGGCGGCATGCGCGCCTTTGTGTCCAGAGGCGACATCGTGGTACTCAAGCCGAACATCGGATGGGACAGGGTCCCGCAACAGGCTGCCAACACAAACCCTGAAGTGGTCCAGAAAGTGGCCGAGCTTTGTTTCGATGCCGGCGCCCAAAAAGTGGTCGTCACCGACGTGTCCTGTAACGATCCACGTCGCTGCTTCAAACGCAGCGGGATCGCCAGCAGTGCCGAGGCCATAGGCGCAACAGTTCTCTTGCCCGAGGAACGGAAGTTTCGGGATTACCGGCTCAACGGCGAACTCCTCTCCGTATGGCCCATTTACACCCCCATCGTCGAGGCGGACAAGGTCATCAACCTGCCCATCGTTAAGCACCACAACTTGTCACGCGCCACGATGGGGATGAAAAACTGGTATGGCATGCTGGGTGGAAGGAGAAGCCAGCTGCATCAGAACATCGACGTGAGCATCGCCGATCTCGCGACTTTCATCAGACCAACCCTGACCATCCTGGATGCTTACCGGGTGCTCATGTCCAATGGTCCCCAGGGGGGTAATCTCAACGACGTCAAGTTGCTGAAAACCATCGTAGCCGGCACTGATCCGGTTGCCATCGACGCCTTCGGCGCAACATTCCTGGGGCTGCGAGCGGAACAGCTTCCTTATTTGACAATCGCCCACAAACGCGGCCTTGGGAACAAAAACTGCGATCAACTGAATGTGAAAAACATCAACTTGGCGTAATTGCACGAAAAGGGTGTAGGTGCACGGCGTGCCGTTCACCTACACGATATACGGATCCGTCACCACGATTTATGAACGCCATCAGCTGGCTCAAAACTCTCGCCGGCAGACAAGCCGTCTCGGCGGAGGCAGGCTCCAAGCACGGCCGGCGGATTCGCCGGTTTCGCAGGATCTCGCAGGTGCTTTTCCTCTCGCTCTTTTTTTTCCTGCTTTTCCAGACCGAGTTCAGGGGTACCTTCGACAAGACCTACTCCGAAATCATCCGTCTGAAGTACCCGGTCAGCATCTTCCTCGAGATGGATCCACTGGTCGCCTTCTCGACGGCGGTCTCCACCCACGCGCTCTATAACAATGTGATCTGGGCCCTGGTGGTCATTGCGGGGACAATCCTCATCGGACGATTTTTTTGCGGTTGGGTATGCCCGCTGGGAACGATCAGCCACTTCTTCTCGAGTTTCAAACCGGAACGGAAGGGAAAGGAACGCGTTGAGACCAACCATTACAAGAAGTGGATGGCAACCAAATATTATCTGCTGTTCGCGCTGATCGCCCTGTCGCTCTTTACCTCGCTGCAAACCGGCCTGATCGATCCTATTCCGTTCCTTGTGCGCTCGCTCTCGACCGGCATTCTGCCCGGCATCAACATTGCCTTGAGAAAGGGGCTCGATTATTTGTATTCCTCCAATGTCGGCGTTCTGCAGACCCTGGCTGACGCCGGCTACAAGGTGCTCAGTTCAAGCATCCTGAGCTACAAACCGCAGTACTACCACTACAGCTTTATCATCGGGATGATCTTCCTGACTGTCCTGGTCTTGAACCGCTTTATCACTCGTTTCTGGTGCAGGGGAATCTGCCCGCTTGGGGCCTTCATGGGCTTACTGTCCCGCTTCTCGCTCTTCGGCATGGAGAAAGACCACGCCAAATGCGACGACTGCAACAAGTGCATCATGTACTGCCAGGGCGCCTGTGATCCTCAAGGCAAGGTCCCGTGGCGGCAGGCCGAATGTCACCTGTGCTTCAATTGTGACAGCGTGTGTCCCAACGATGTTATACGGTTCAAGTTCTTCCCCAAGCTGGAAACCCAATCCGTTAATGTTCTGCCGGACTTGAAAAGACGCCGGGTAATAGAGAGCTTCGCCGCAGGTTTCGTTGCGCTGCCGCTCTTCCGCTCCAGTCTGGGCCTGGCTAAGAATCGCAACGACCGCCTGATCCGTCCGCCCGGGTCGGTCGAGGAGGAGGATTTCCTTGGGAGATGCATCCGTTGTGGCGAATGCATGAAGGTTTGCCCCACCAATGCCATTCAGCCGACACTTTTCGAGGCTGGAATGGAGGGGCTGTGGACACCCATGCTGGTCATGCGGGTGGGCTACTGCGAATATAACTGTGTCTTGTGCAGCCAGGTATGCCCCACCGGTGCAATCTGGAAAATCACGGAGGCCGAGAAGCTCGGAAAACCCGCGGGCGCGGACGGCAGCACCGGCACCTCCAGGAAGGCGAAGCCGATAAAGATCGGGACGGCATTCTACGACCGAGGCAGATGCCTGCCCTGGGCCATGGATATCCCGTGCATCGTTTGTGAAGAGTTTTGCCCGACCTCGCCCAAGGCAATCTGGGTCCTCCCGGAGGCAGTGACACGCTCAGACGGAACCACCATCACCGTTCAACGCCCCCGCGTTGACGTCGACCGGTGCGTAGGCTGCGGCATATGCGAAAACGTATGCCCCGTGCAGGACCGGCCGGCTGTTTACGTGACCAACATAGGCGAAACGCGTTCGCGCACAAATCAGATCAGACTCGAAAGCGGCGCCTACAAATAGAGCCGCGCATCGCCTTTGAAGTGCGGAAACCCAAGAACATAATCTGAATATGCGGCTGATTCCTAACCCGTAACCCACAAACCCTAATCCCTTCAAACATTGCAGGGGATCTCGCGCAAATTGGTTAGGCAAAACTGGAAAATCGGAATGTTACCTTGGGGCTTAGACCGCTGCAGCCTTCTCTGTTGACTCCTGCTTCTCCAGCCAACGGTTGAAGAACCACATCGACAACGCCGACACAAGTCCAATCGCCATTAGGATAACCCAGCCCATGGCATTCTGGCCGGGTATGAGCTCCAGCAGGCCATCCGGGCGCCGGGTCGCTCCTCGGGCCATGACCTCGTTGAAGATCAGCGCTCCCACCGGGCCTCCGGCAAGCGACCCGAAAGCCAGGGGCAGGTTGGCATAGCCGAGGAAAAGCCCCTCCTGCCCTTTGGGCGCCATGGCACCCACGTACTCATACATCCGGGCCGAGGTAAACAGCTCGGCAAATGCGCCCAGGGCAATCGAAGTCACAACAATGAAGGAACCGACCGGAAGAAACCCTGCAAACGACGCTCGCAGGTTGCCGCCGACAAAGATGGGGATCATGTTGAGTGCCATGGCCACACCAATGATCACCGTGCCCACAATCATCGATCGGATCGGCTTCATTTTGCCGAACAGCTTTGTGACAAGAAGCTGGAAGCAGACGATCACTAGAGGATTGGCCATGGTGTAGATGTCCATCGCCGGTTTGGACTCGACGACTGTCTTCAAGTACAGCGGCAGCACAACATAGACCTGGTTGTAAAGAAAGAAAAAGCCGCACGAGACTAATAGGAAGAGGAAGAATCGCAAATTGAGGAGCACGGTGAACATCCCGATAATAATTTCGCTCACCGATCTGCGTGGCTTGCCGGGCACGCCGCTGCCCGGCGCCGTCTCCGGACCGCGGTAAAACCCTGCCACGACGAAAAACGCAAGCACTGCCATGACCGCCGCCACGGCAAAAATGGCGGAGAGAGCAGCTCCCGGACGAGTGCGGACGTAAAAAGCCACGCCGCGCCCGAAGAGAGAGCCCGTGTTGACGACGACGTAAAAGATGGCAAAGGCCAGTGTGGCTCGGGCGCCGGCGGTTTTCTGAGCAGTGCCGAGGATGCACGGCTTGACGATCGAGCCGCCACAGCTGATCAAGAGGATGCCGAGGACTGCCGGCAGGACGACATTCATTCCCGCGGTCACCTCACGCTCGATGGTTGGGGCGATAGTAGCACCCCCCAGCCATACCGGGTACCCCAGCAGGAGGTAGCCAATCGATAACAGGACAAAGGCTCCAAGGAGCGCCCGTCGAAAGCCAATCTGGTCGGCAACTGTCCCGGATAGAATCGGCAGGAAATAGATGAGGTACCAGAGCAGCGTGTTGAGCATGGCCGGCCAGTAAGTGCCGAGCCCGAGCTGGCCAAGGTAGATCACGACGAAGCTGGCCATAGAGTAGAAGGCGGCACGCTCGAAGAGCTCGGTCAAATTGGCAAACCAGAAAACCCGGGGGAACTTCGCCTGAGCTTGACCGTTCATGGTTCCTCGCACGACTATGGATTAAGAGGCAGCCACGAATTACCCGAATTGCACTAAATATAAATTAAACTTCGTGCGATTCGTGGCTGCTTCTTTGAGCAATGTGCGGCAATGGTGGAGCCCCCGCCTTGGCCCGGGTCTGACTCATGCCGACTCGCCGCCTGGTTCAGTCGAGTCGAGAATCTCGCGTAGCTTGGCCGATAGTGCTGAGGGAGCGAACGGCTTCTGCAGAAAGCCAGCGTCCGTCGCCGTCGCCGCCCGATGGACCACGACGTCGTCGGTATAGCCGGAGGTAAAGAGGATTTTGAGGTCCGATCGCTCAGCGCTCAACACTTCAGCCACTTCGCGGCCTGTCATCCCCGGCATGACAACATCCGTCACAAGCACATGGATTCGACCGGCGACACTGCGGCTAAGAGCGATCGCCTCGTTCCCGTTGGCAGCCTCGATGACGGTGTAACCGGATCTCCGCAACGCTGCGCAGGCGAGGCGCCGGACCTCCTCTTCATCTTCGACTACGAGGATAGTTTCGTTTCCGCCGCGATCAGCCACCGGGCGTGAAGCACCCGCGGGCGGCACGGGAACATTATCTAGACGGGGCAGAATTATCCGGAAAGTGCTGCCTTTTCCGGGCTCGCTGTCGACCCAGATGTAGCCGCCGCTCTGCTTGACGATTCCGAAGACCATCGACAGCCCGAGCCCGGTACCTTTTCCGTGCTCCTTGGTCGTGAAGAAGGGCTCGAAAATGTGAGCCCGCGTTTCTTCATCCATACCCATGCCAGTGTCGGCCACGGTAAGCAGGACGTATCGGCCCGGTTTCATACCTCGATGGAGACGCGCGAATTCCTCGCCGAGGTCGACGTTGCACGTCTCGATAGTCAGCGTGCCGCCTCCCGGCATTGCGTCCCGGGCATTGATCACCAGGTTCATCAGGGCTTGGTGAATCTGGCCGGGATCGGCTCGGATGGCTCCGAGGTTCGCTTCGAGGCGGGTGTCTAAATGGACATCCTCTCCGATGATTCTCCGGAGCATAAGTTCGGTATCACGCATGACCGCGTTGAGGTCGAGTACGACCGGCTGCAAGAGCTGCTTGCGGCTGAAGGCCAGCAGCTGTTGTGTAAGGGCCGCGGCGCGCCGTCCGGCCTTTCGGATCTCTTGAAGGTAATCCCACAGCGGGCTGTTTCCCTCGGCCTTCTCCAAAGCCAAGTCACCGTAACCGTTGATGACCGTCAGGAGATTGTTGAAGTCATGCGCCACACCTCCGGAGAGGCGCCCGATCGCTTCCATTTTCTGAGCCTGACGATACTGTTCCTCGAGACGTTCCTTCTCGCGGGCGGTCCGCTCGCGCTCCTCTATCCCCCGCCTGAGCTGCTCGTTCGCGGCGGTAAGTTCAGCCGTCCGCGTCGCAACCAGCTGGCCCAGTCGCACGTGCCTCTGGAGATGGAGAGTGACAAGGAGGCCGGCGAGTAGGAGCGCCCCCACAAGAAGAGCGAGGAAACCCGCTTCGCGATACCAAGGGAGCAAGACCTTGAACTGAAAAACCGCCGCTGTCGGATCGATGTTCCAGTTGCGGTCCATGGCTCGGACTTCGAACAAGTGATTCCCCGAACGAACGTTCCTGAACACGGCTACGGTTTCTGGCTGGAAAGGTGACCAACTGCCCTGATCCAGCCGGTAAGAGTACAGCAGCCGGCTGCGTTCCGTGAAATTCCAGCGGTCGATTGCCGCAAAAACGAATCGAACCTCTCCCTGGGGAGGCATCTGGTGAATATTTTTGTCCTCCGGCACAAAAGTCTCGGGGGGATCTAGATCCGCTTCCGGATGGTGCACACTGATGCCGCGGGTCCCGCAGGCCCATATCCGGCCACGGGAGTCCTCGTAGACGTAGAACAAACCGCCATCCGGCAATCCCTCGGGAACACCTAGACTGACCCAGGAACCTTGGAAAAAGCGGTGTAACCCGCCGCCCGACGCAACCCATACCGAACCATCCCGGGTGCGCTGCATCCAGCGAACCGTTTCGAGTCCCTCGTGAATCTTCTTCCACCCTTTGCCGTCGTACTGCGAAATTCCATCCCGGTCTCCTAACCAGAGCGTGCCGTCGGGATTCGCCAAAATGGCATAGGAGCCGCCGCCGGTATAGCCATCCTTGGCGTCAAACGTCCCATAGGTTCCTTGCCGAAACCTTCCCAGGCCGTCGGCACCGGCGCCGCCCATCCAGATGGAACCGTCTCCCGGCTCGCATATCGCACGTAGGTGGTTGATCTTCCATTTCTCCTTGAGATCCAGAAACTCGTGGAAGCCACCGGCGTCGTAATAGCCTAAACGGTAATTGGCCGAGTCCCGCTGATAGAACGCTACCCAGATGCCGCCACCTTTCCGCGGCCCGAGTGCACGGATGCGTTCTCCTTCCGGATGCTCCACAATCTGAAAAGTTCGGAGAAGAGGATCAAACGTGAGCAAGGCAATCCTGCTGGTGGCGAGCGTCAGGCGGCCGTCCTCGAGGAAGCAGGTTCCGGACTGCTGGTAAAGGTCGGCATGCATGCCGGCCGGGTATGGGTATTCTCTTAGACGGTCGCCGTCCAGCACGATCAGGCGATCGTGGGCAACAAAGTAAAGGCTGCCCCGGCTATCCTCGGCCATCGATGCGATGGCGCCATCGATGCCGCCGAGGACAGGCGGAGTCCGCCATGCGCTCGGCGCATGGCGAACAGCCGAGATATTCGTCGCGATCCAGAAAGTCCCGCCAGAACCTAGCACGGCCTGACGGAAAGTCCCCGAAAGTGGCTTGATCCGTTCCTCGGTATGTGTCCGGCAGCCGTCAAATCGGATGACAGAAAAGTGTTGGGGAGCTCCCTGCACCAACCAGTAGCCCCCGTCCTCCCCTTCCCAACCGACAATGTCCTGTGGGGCTTCCGCGACCTTCTCCCACCGGCCCTCGCGCAAGCGAACCACGATTTCGCGAGGCTTGGGTTCCCCGTACACGGCAGCGAAAACGACGCCGGGAGGCGCCTCCCGGATGCCGTGCACGTCGCTTACGGCTCCGAGTGGTCCAAGCGGGTGCTCTTTCCACCGCACGCCGCCTGACGGATCGTAATGCCCAAGGCCCCGCTTGCCACCGATCCAGATGCCTCCGGCCATCGATTGTTGGATCTCAAGAAAGGCCCCCAGCCCGGTTTGCGCTGCCTGCAAAAGCACGCGCGATAAACGGCTGCGTGCGTTGAACTCCATGAGACGGTCCGGCAGAAGGTAGACGACGACTCCCTCGCCGCGAGGCAGAAAGGGATCGGGCGACTCGAGACCCGCGGTGCGGATCTCCGGAACGTCGAAAACCTCCCAGCGCCCGCTCTTTTCCGAATAGCGTTGCAGGCCAATCAGCTTCTGCCGCTCGTCGAGGTCAGCCGGATTTGGAACGGAGCCCTCCGGAGCAAATGCCCAGATTTCGCCGGTCGAACCTTCTTTTGCCTTGACCTCGACGCCTGGGACAGGCAGTTGACGGACGGTGTACCCGTCCATCACGCTCATCCTGTCCGTGAACCCATGAATGATGAAGACACGCCCTGAGGGTCCCACGCTTAGCTTCGAGCAGTAGGACTCGTGTAGGCCGTCCACCGAAGTAAAACCGCGCCAGCCGACGTCCGACTCGGCCTTAAGAGAGAGCGGGAGTGACAAGAGAAGAACCGCCGGTTTGAGCAATCTCCATAACTTCATCGAGCATCGGCTCCAGGGTCTGTCTCGAATGGCGCTTAAATAACCGCTTTTCGCGACCGTTTCCATCTATTTGCGGATCCTTTCCTGGCCACAAATGACGAATGACGAATTACGAATGACGGATTTCCGATGATCGCTCATTCGTAATTCGTCATTCGTAACTCGTCATTTGCTGCGAAGATGGCCTTATTTAAGCGCCATTCGGGTCTGTCTCCGTATCGGATTGGAGTTGCCCTTCATTACATATACGCATGAGCGCCTGCGTGTGGGCAAATCTATCACAGACCTAGGGATATAGTACTCATCTCTTTTGTGTCCGCTATATCTGCTGACACATTCCAATGAGACGTGGTTATTGCTCTGTCCTGAGGGCTTCGACTGGGTCGAGTCGCGACGCCTTGATAGCGGGCCAGGTGCCCGAGAGGAGTCCAATGATTGCGAAGGTGATGAACGAGGTAAAGAAAACGTGAGTATCCACAAGCAGGTGGATGTCGCCTTGCCCGCTCTTGTCTTCGAACAATTCGCTCAGGAAGGGGATTGCGCCGATCCAGTTCGCGAGCAGGATAGCAAGAATGTAGCCGAGAATTCCACCGATGATCGACAGTGCCAGTGCCTCTCCGAGGAACTGCACGCGGATGTGCCGCTTCCGGGCGCCGAGCGCTTTCAGCACGCCGATCTCGTGCGTCCTCTCCTGCACGCAGAAGAGCATTATATTCATGATGCCTACGCCTGCAACGGCCAGGGTAAACAGTCCGATGACATTGAGCAGCCCCTTGGTTGCCGCAGTCAATCCGTTGATGATCCCGAAAACCATGCTGAATTTTTGGAAAAGGAGGGCTTTTTCGTCGGCTGAATTGAACTTGTGGATCTCGCCGAGGACCTGCCGCACCTGCCGTACCGCGGCATCCTCCATAGCGCCGCTGACGGGCTGAAACACCAGCACGCTGTTGTAACGGACGTCCTTCATCGTGCCCATCACGTTGACCGGAATGAGCGCGCAGTAGTCATCCTGGGTGAAGTAGTTCGAGATTGCGATCTTTTTCTTGAGCACCCCGACCACAGTAAAGCGCACGCCGTCGATGAAAACGTCCTGGTCAAGCGCCGGTGCCTGGCTGAAGAGTTTCTTCTTGAGATCGTAACCAAGCACGACGACCCGGCGCATATAGGCCAGATCCTCGGCATTAAGGAAGCGGCCCTCGCCCATGAACATCCCGCGGACGACACCATACTCATCGTTAACTGCACGGATGCCGGCGCTCGTCATCCGGTCGCCCCAGCGCAACTGCATATCGTCATAGACCTCAGGGCTGACGCGTTTCACGAGGGCGCAGCGCTGCCGGATCATCTCGACATCCTCCGGCTTGGTCCGGATAACTCGTCCCGAGCGCGCGCCGCCGGCCTGCATAGAGGTCTGGCCGTTCCAGACGACCACCACGTTGTCGCCGAAGTACTTCAGCCCCAACAGCATTGCCTTCTGGAAGCCGTCGCCGTAGGCCATGAGCAGGATGAACGAAGCGATCCCCCACATGATGCCAAGAACTGTCATCATCGAGCGCTTGCCATAAGCAATCAGGTTTTCCAGGACGCGTTTGACGATTTCGACGATCATCTCGACGAGCCCCCCTTATTCGTACCTCAGAGCCTCAATCGGATCCACCACCGAGGCAATGAATGCCGGATATATGCTCGACAGCACCCCCACCAGGGTCAGGAAAGCGAACGCAATCAAGCCGACCTGCGGCGTTACGATCATTCCGGCGAAGAAGTCGATCTTCGGCAGCTTATTGATCAGAGCGCAGAATCCCCATCCAATGAAGATCCCCGACAGCCCGGCGAAAAATGTCAGGGTCATGGACTCGGCAAAGAACTGCACCAGGACGCGGCGCGTCGTGGCGCCAACGGCCTTGCAAACCCCGATCTCGTGTGTCCGCTCGCCGACCGAAAGCAGCATGATGTTCATGACGCCAACTCCGCCGAGGATCAAGGTCACGATTGCCACGGCTCCGAGGAAGACTCGCAGCGATGCGAAGAGCCGGTATATGAACTTAGCCTGCGTGATCGTGTTCCAGATCGGCAGGGCATCTTTATCCAGGTAGTCGAAGCCTTTCTCCTTCGCCAATATCTGCCGAACCTGCATTTCGGCTGCGTTTCCGATCTCCTCGCTGTGCGGCTGCAGGATCATGTTCGAAAGCTGATACTTCCCGTCGACGGCCTTGGGCAGCGGGTAGTCGCGGGCGATCGTGTAGAAGGGTATGAAGATTTTTTTCCTGTCAGGACCGCTGTAGTTCGAGTTCTGCTCCTTGCGGATCAACTCTCCGATGACCAGGTAGGGCAGGTCGCCGATCATGATTTTCCGGCCTATTGCGTTCTCCTTGTTGAAGAGCTGATCTTTGACTTCATCCCCGAGGATGCAGACGCGCAACGCGTTTGCATTGTCCCCCTCGTTGATCTGCCGCCCTCCTGGCGTCACCTCAATTGTTCGCATTTGCATGTAGTCGGGGAAGACGCCGTGCGTGGCGAAACTGCCGTTGTTGATGTTTGAGCGCGCCTGCAGGTAGCGCTGGATTTCGGGGCTCGAGCGCTGCAGGTAAGTGGCCTGCTCCTTCACCTTGAAGTAGTCGCCCAGCGTGAGGCGGATGCTCTTGCCGGCGCGGACTCCTTCGATCCCCTTGCTGGTCGTCCCGCCCCACACGATCATGATGTTTTGCCCAAGGAGGCGCGCTTTCTCCTTCTGCGCGACCCACATCCCTTCGCCCATCGCCGTCATGAGAATCAGGCAGATGAGCCCCCACGCGATCCCAAACATCGTCAAGAACGATCGGGTCTTGTTGGCCTTCAAATTCAGCCATGTCTGTGTGAGCAGGTCCATATCATCAGTCCGTTGATTTGCCGCGCCCCATCAATTTACGATTGACGATTGAAGATTGACGATTGGAAAAACAAGCCCGCAATGATGGCTGAGTTCAATCATCAATCGTAAATCGTCAATCTGGTGCAGCCATAGGCTGCAAGATTGTTACTGCAATATCACCTTGTCTCCGAGCTTTAACCCGGAGAGCAGTTCAGTTCGCGCGCCGTTGCTCAGTCCGGTCTTGATCGCGACCTGTCGCCGGCCTGTCTTTGTCAAAGCATCCGGCACCTCGACGGAGGTTTCCCGCTTTTCGTTGTAAATCAGCGAACTCTCGGGGATGACGAGTACGTTGTGGTGCTCCTCGAGTATGATCTCGGCGTTCGCGCTCATGTTGACCTTGAGGAGGTCGAGGTCGTTCATGATCGATACGCGAACCTCGAAGCGCGTCACGTTGTCTTTTTCAACGCCCATCGGCGCGATGCGAAAAACCTTCCCCTGAAACGCCCGGTTCTTGTAAGCATCGACGGTCACGCGCACCAGCTGACCGACTTTCACCAGCCCGATATCCGTCTCATCGACCTTGCCCTTAACGTAGAGTTCCTGCACATCGCCGAGAGTCATGATCAGAGTAGCGTTCGAGCCCAGCTGGAGGATCGATGAAACAGCGTCGCCCACTTCAACCTCTCGGCTCAGAACCACTCCATTGATGGGCGAGCGGATTGAGGCGTATTTGAAGTTCTCTTCGGCCTGCTCACCCTGAGCTTGAGCCTGAACCACCTGCGAGCGAAAAGTGTTGATCGTCCGGCCATTTTGCTCGATCTCGGCTTCCTTTACCGTCACCGCAGCCTGGAGGGCCTTGTGATTAACCTCGGCGGCCTTCATCTTCTGTTCGACGCTGTCAAAGTCCGACTTGGAGATTAGACCCTGGCCTTGGAGCTCCAGGTACCGCTTGTATTCGGCGATCATGAACTCATAGTCCTTGCTCTCGGCCTCGAGTTGCGCCTTTCGGAGGTTGGCTCGAAGTGTTTTATCCTGGGATTGCATTTCCTGAAGCTTGCTCTCCGCAGCATTCAGGAAAGCTTTCGCTTCCTTCAACTGCGCTTCGAGGGTTTCTTTGTCGAGTTCGACAAGGAGTTGACCCTCGCGGACACGGTCGCCGGCGTTCACATAGAGGTATTTGATGATTCCGCTGGCTTTCGACTTGATCTCCACTTTCGAAAGCGGCTCGATCTTGCCGGTGGCCACGACCGATTTGGCGATGGAGCCCTTTTCGACTTTTGCCAGCTTCTCGGGCGGGATGGTCTTGTCAACGGAAAAGAGCGACCCGAAAACCCAGTAGCCGCCCAGTACTACCAGGACGCCCACAATCGATAGGAAGGAAATGGTAAAAACCCGCTTCTTTGCCATGAAATCACCTCCACCTCACCTATACGAAAACTCGCTCAAATAAGTTTGGTGGATTTAGTAGGAAAGCCTCAGGAACATTCGTGTAAGTCGAGCCCCTAAATTAAGCGCGGAAGAGCGCCGGCGGGCCGCCGGCGCTCTTCCGCGCTTAACTGAGAAGGTGTGAAAAAATCGGGGACATTCCGAATTTCCAGCTTTCCTCCGCTGAATAGATAAGATCAACCGCTGGTTGATCAGTCCGATTCAGCTGAGCAAGTTAGGAAATTCGGAATGTCCCCGATTTTCATGTGGCTGTCTTTGGTGGAGTCCTGCCGTTGCTTCCAGTATGATAGACAGCCTGACCGTCCGGTCGCAATCTCGAAGGGAGCGCTCATGAAAAGACTTATCTTTTTGGCATTGTTCGTCTCCTTGGGCCTTTTTGCCCAGGAACCTCAGCAGCCGCCCGAAGCCGGCGGCAAGCCCCAGGACCCGCTCTCGACGGGTACCTTTACGGCTTTCCGGCTGCGCTCGATCGGCCCTGCCCTGATGTCGGGCCGAATCAGTTGCATTGCAGTCCATTCTGAAGACAAACAGACCTGGTACATCGGAGTCGCATCAGGCGGAGTGTGGAAAACCACGAACGCCGGCATTACGTGGACACCCATCTTCCAGAACGAGGGCTCTTACGCGATCGGTGCGCTTGTGGTTGATCCCAGGAACCCCAGCACGGTCTGGGTGGGCACCGGCGAGGCCAATAATCAGCGCAGCGTGGGATATGGCGATGGAGTTTACCGCAGCGACGACGCCGGCAGGACGTGGCGGAATGTCGGCCTGAAGAATTCCGAACAGATTGGACGGATCGCTATTGATCCGCGCGATTCGAACGTGATTTACGTGGCGGCCTACGGCCCGCTGTGGAGTTCCGGGGGCGACCGCGGCCTGTATAAGTCTACCGACGGCGGCGCCGCATGGAACAAGATCCTGAATATCAGCGACAACACGGGCATCAGCGATGTGGCCATCGATCCGTCCAATCCGGACGTTCTTCTCGCCGTGGCACATCAGCGCCGGCGCCATGTCTGGACCATGATTCACGGCGGTCCGGAGAGTGGACTGCACAAGTCGGCCGATGGCGGAAAGACCTGGCGCAAGGTGCGCGGAGGGCTGCCGTCAGGAGATGTGGGCCGCATCGTAATCGCGTTTTCGCCCGTGCAGAAGGGACTCGTCTACGCCAAGGTGGAAGCAGCGGAAAATCCGGTGGCCCTGTACGCCTCGCTGGACTCAGGTGACAGTTGGGAGCGCCGCGGCGACGTAGATGCACAGCCCATGTACTATAAAAACATCTACCCCGATCCGAAAAACCCGGAACGGGTGTACGTCATGAGCGTCCAGGCGCAGGTTTCGGAGGACAGCGGGCGCACGTTTCGTCCGGTCGGCGAGCGCTCCAAGCACGTCGACAATCATTGTCTCTGGATCGATCCGGCCAATACGGAGCACCTGATCGAGGGGTGCGACGGCGGCTTGTATGAGAGCTGGGATCGCGGGAGGATCTGGAGATTCTTCGCCAATCTCCCAGTCACCCAGTTCTACAACGTGGACGTGGATAACGCGTCGCCGATCTACAACGTGTACGGAGGTACCCAGGACAACAGCACCCAGGGGGGTCCCTCCCGGACCCGCGGCGTGCAAGGCGCGACCAACAACGACTGGTTCGTCGTGACGGGCGGCGACGGCTTCGTCGCGCGGATTGATCCGGCCGATCCGGACATAGTGTACGGCGAGTCCCAGTACGGCGGCATTGTGCGCCTGGACCGCCGCACCGGCGAGCGCGTTTCCATCCGGCCGGTCGAGGGCAAGGGTGAGCCGCCTCTGCGTTTCAACTGGGAGTCGCCCTTCAGCATCAGCCCGCACAGCGCCACGCGGCTGTACTTTGGCGCCAATAAGCTCTTCCGGAGCGATGATCGGGGCAATTCCTGGCGCGCGGTGAGCCCCGATCTCACGCGCCAGATAAACCGCAACCTTTTGCCGGTCATGGGCAGGATCTGGTCCCCGGAGGCAGTCGCCAAGGATCAGTCGACCTCGACGTACGGGAACATCACGGCGCTCAGCGAATCCCGCAAGAAAGACGGGCTGATCTATGTGGGGACCGACGACGGTCTGGTCCAGGTGACTGAGGACGCGGGCAAGACCTGGCGAAAGATTGAGAAGTTCCCGGGCCTCCCCGAGTACAACCCTTACGGCGTTTATGTCCAGCGGCTTTATGCCTCAAAGCATGACCTGAACACCGTTTATGCGCTGTTCGACAACCACAAGAACGGCGACTTCAAACCGTACATCCTCAAGAGCACGGACAAAGGCTCTGCGTGGACTTCCATAACCGGCGACCTACCCGCCAACGGCCCGGCGCTATCTCTCGCCGAGGATCACGTCAATCCGGACTTGCTGTTCTGCGGCACCGAGTTCGGCCTGTACTTCACCATCGACGGGGGTAAGAAGTGGATCCGGTTGCGGGGCAATCTGCCGACGATTCCGGTCCGCGATCTCGCGATCCAGGAGCGAGAAAACGACCTGGTGCTTGCCACATTCGGCCGGGGCTTCTATGTCCTCGACGATTGCTCGCCGTTGCGTTACATCAAGGCCGATGTCTTCACCAGGGACGTGTACATATTTCCCACGAAGAAGGCTGTCACCCAGGCCCTCGACACTGGGAGGGGCCGAGGTTCGCAGGGCGAGCAGCTCTGGATGGCGGATAATCCACCGGCAGGAACGGTGATCACCTGCTGGCTGAAGGACACACTGAGGACCAAAAAGCAAGAGCGGCAGGAAGCGGCGCGGGCTGCGGAGCGGAAGAAGGAGACGCCGAAATATCCCTCACAAGCCGAGCTCACTGCCGAGACCGACGATGAAGCTCCGCAGGTGTTTCTCACCATCACCGACTCAGCGGGCAAGGTGGTTCGCCGGCTGACCGTGCCCGGCACGCGGGGGATACACCGGGTGATGTGGAACCTGCGCGGCATCCCGACGGTAGCACCAGCGGCACCCGCAGGCGGGCCAGCCGGCGGCCGCGGCGGCGGCCGCGGCGGCGCCGCAGCAACTACGCCCATAAGCGAGGAGATGGCGGCCCTTACCGCGATTATGAGTGGCGGCAGCTTCGTCCCGCCCGGCACCTACAAAGCCTCGTTGACCAAGCGGGCGAATGGTGCCGTAACGCAGCTTGGAACCGAGCAGACGCTCACGGTGGAAGTGGAGCCTAATTCCTCCATTAAGCCGGCCGACCGCTCAGCCGCCCTTGATTACCAGCAGAAAGTGACCAGGCTCCAGCGGGCGTTTGATGGGGCCACGGAACTGGCCAACGACTGCAAGACTCGCACCACCGCCATCCGTCGTGCGCTCGTTGATTCGCCGACGGACCTCAAGCTGATGAATGAGGCGGTCAAGCTCGATGGGCGCATCACGGCCATCCTTCGCAAGTTCCGCGGCAATGAGACGCTACGCGGTCTGGAATCCGGCGCTCCATCCACCATCTCGAGCCGGGTGAACTCCGCCGCCTCGGGAGCGCGCGGCGTGACCGGCGCTCCGACCGGCACGCAGCAGCTCAACTATCGGATCGCCTTTGAGGAATTATCCGAGGAGATGACAAAACTGAAAGCCCTGGAAGCCGACCTGAAGAAGTTCGAACAGCATCTGGACGCATTGGGTGTCCCACACACACCCGGACGCCAGCCTGAAATCAAATAGCAGCGTAAACCTAGCGCGGCTTAGCGGCCGCAACCGAAACGGTGGCAAGCAATCAGTCTGGAGAGACTCTTGACTGTGGTTTTAAGCAGGCAGCAGGCAGATAGCAGCAGGCAGTATCTAGCCCAGATGTTTTTTCTTTCAGGGCTTTTACTGCCTGCTTCTCTCCAATTATATTTTCTAAAGGCGAGCAGAATCGTTTCTGAAAGCGGAAATGCAATTTCATTTGCGGATCAAGTTCCGACCTCGTATAGTGTCACGAGAATCCCCCTAGAGATTGTATTCTCCTCTTGATCAAGGGGAGGGGTATCGGATGGCGCACCGGCTGCTTCGCACTTGAACCATGTTTGTTAGTCCCGAGAAGAGCCAATTCTCCGGAAGTGGGGAGCCGTGATTCCGGAAAGCACCTCCCACTACCGAGTCGTGGAAAGACTTGGCGGCGGTGCCATGGGAGAGGTCTACAAGGCGCAGGACACAAAGCTGGGACGCGACGTCGCCTTGAAGTTCCTCCCGGAATCGCTCTCGGGGGACCGCCTGGCGCTGGAAAGATTCCGGCGCGAAGCGAAGACGGCGTCCGCTCTCGGGTTTCATCGGGGAGTGTCCGACCATAGGATCCGCGTATCGGCTGAGAGACCAATACTAAGATAATCGCGATTATACACCCGTATATGGAACTCCTATGGAATCCCTGATGAACGGGGGACATGATGCTGCATCGCCTATAGCAGGCCAGGAATGAGCCGTTTGGTCCTTGCACAGTAGGCTGTGTAAGAAGCACCAAGCGCATTTTGAAGAGCCGTCTCCTCCTTGGCGACACGATTCACAACGGCAAGGGTGATAGGCACGACAAGAACGAGGATACTGAGCCAATTGCCAAAGAAGACTCCCAGACCGACAAATGCCAGCAGGAGCCCCGTATAGGACGGGTGGCGAATGTGCCTGTAAAGTCCGGTCTCAACGAGGGCATGGTCGCGATGAATGGCAACATTGACGGTGAATAGGCGTCCGAGTGTGAGAATGGAGATCCAGCGGATAGCCAGGCCAGCCATGATCAGGCCAAGGGCCAGCGCCTGGTGCAGCGTCGCCGAAATCGGAAGGCGCAAGACAGGTACCCACTGAAATCCGACAGCCAAGACTACGGATGCAACGATCACCAACCAAAGCAATCGCATAGAGCCGCGATCTTCCGCGTGTGCGGCCGTTGGCTTCGCTCGTTTGAGGATTGCGAGCATAATCTCTGAAATGGGAAAAAGTACAACGACAGACCAGAGTATTATTGCGAGAAGCATCCTAGCCTCCGGAAGGTCCCGGGAATTCTTGCGCTGTCAGCACTCATACACTAAGGGACTTCGCAAAAGCCTGCGCACATCTGATTTGCTATCGCTGGCGTTTCAATTCCCAGGTGCCTATGGCATAGAAGGGTCCATCCTTGCGGATGATTTCTGCTATACCGGACAGGGACTTCCCTCTGAATGCCGCTTGAAATTTTACGATTCCGCCATTGGACCCTTTGGAGTCAGCGAAGAATGTCACTGTATCGCTCACCTCGAATGAAGTGATTGTGGGAACAATGTCCTTCTGCTTGCCGCCAAAGCTAATCCTGACTTCCGCTTTCCACACTTCGCCCAACCGGTTCAAGCGCAGTTCCATTGTGCCCGGTTGCTGATATAGCTTGATCCTCCCTTTCCACAAGCCCTCCAGATCTGCAATGGCAGGCTTGTGTCCGGTGGGCAGCGTAGGGAGTCTCGGCGGTGGTGGTTTTGGCGTTTCGATATAACCGCCTGCGGCAGTCAACCTTCTTTGAGTCTGCCAGGCAATGCGCTGAAGCCGGCCGGCATCTGTTTCGGAGAGATCGACCAACACTGCGGTCTTCTTTGGGTCGATCACACCCCTATCATCAATCGGGTTGCCCGTGATTCGCGCGCTCAGTCCGAGAGGACTTTTTTCATAAAGTACAGAGTAGAAGACACAGGCCGCCAGGTAAGAGCCACTGCTGGAAGGATGCGACCCATCCTCAAGATAGAGACTCAATTCGGATTCTCCCGTGCGCGCCTCCTGCCAAGCGATCCCTACCGGAGCCACGATAGCTTGGAGCTCTCCTGCAATCTTCATGTAGGCATAGGTTAAGGTTGCCTGCTCTCTCGGCGGCGTGTCCTTGCGCGCCCACGTGAGGAAAAAGATGGTCTTGGCCCCAGAGCGCGTGATTTCCTTGTCGAATAGCCGCGCGTATTGATGGAAAAATTCCGGGTCGGGAGTGATCCATCGCGTGCCGTTGACCATGCAAACCGCACCCAATGCACTTTGTTCCTGCAAGACCACATAATCCCAAGGCCCCTCCCGAATGGCCTTCAGCGCCTCACCTCTTTCCCAATGACTGTGCAAGGTCGCCCCACCGAACCCAACCAGTCTCGTCCGCAATTTCCTCGGCACATCGGATGATGATGCCAACTGCTCCAGGAGATGCGGCAGGTTGTTGTAGTAAGTGAGGCTATTACCGATGAAGAGGACTCTGAGCGGTTGGTCTTTTTGTGGAGCGAGTGCTTGAACTGTTTTTGGCGGCCGCCGATGGAATGCCAAACTGGACGTCAGGCTGCCGCGGCCAAAAACCATGCTGCTCGCGCCGGCGACCAGCATGAGCGTGACCATTGCAGCAAGTATGAAGCCGCGCTTCTGAAACGATTCTTTCATGTCGCCATCTCGCGATTCACTGAATATAGGAGTCGGCTCACGGCAACAATTCCGCCTAATTATCAATTATACGATCGGAGCTGCGCGTCAGGCGAGGTCGCTGAATCTGCCCGGCGGGCCGGTAAGGGAGTCATCCCAGTCGGCGGGCTTGGCGGCGCCAACGAATTCGATGCGCTTTGCGGTCATTACCAGCCCCTTGGCGTCGCGGTCGCGCACGGGCACGCGCTTCACGCCGAACTCCTGCTGCCGGATCTTGGAGCGCCCATTGGCAGCGTAGCGCACGTACAGCAAAGGCGGATTGTCGTCGGCGAGAAGCCGGATGTTGGCGCCTCTGGGCGCGAGGCGATACTCGTGGTTGGTGATCAGCCCGCCGACGGCAAACTTCTTGATGCGCGTGAAGAGTTCCCACTCGAACACCACGGTCATCATCCTATCGCGGTCCAGGACGGCGCAATAAATCACCGAGGTGTCCACGAACAGCTTTTCGGGCGGCGGCACGGCCTTGCAGCGGCCGTCCTTCCACACCAGCAGAAGCTTGTCCAGCGGGGAACAGGAGAGCAGCGGGGCGCCGGCAATCTTGTGGCCGATGTAGCCCTTTTCCCGGTCGTAGGCAATGGCCAGCTCATTGGCCGTAAGCTCGCGCTCGGAAATCTCGCCGAACTTCGCAAGCCGTGTGCGCCGCGGATATTGCTCGCCGTGCTTCCTCAGCAAGCTGCGCAGGTAGCGTATCACATACGGCACGAGAGCAGCGAGTTCCTGCTCCGTTTCCGCCAGCTCGACGCGCAGGCGCTCGATCTCCTTTCGGTTCTTGTCGAGGTCGAAGAGCGAGATCCGCCGGATGGGGATGCTCAGCATCCCTTCCGCGTCCTCGCGCGTCACATCCCGCTGGAGCTGGTTGCGGAACGGCTGAAGGCCTTCCAGCACGGCCTGCAGCACCGCCGCAGCCGAGTCGCAGGTTTCGATCTCCTTGTAGATCCGGTTTTCGACGAACAGGCGGACGAGCGTCTGGTGGTGCATCTCTTCCGTTAGCCGCCGGCGCTTGCGCGCCAGTTCGCGGCGGAGGATCTCCACCAGCCGCGCCGTGCTGTAACGCAGGATCTGCGATACATCCATTTCGACGGGCTTGTTGTCGCGGATAACGACAATGCGGCTGGCGATCTGCGTCTGGCACTGTGTAAAAGCGTAGAGCGCCTCTACCGCCCGATCGGGATCTTGCTCGGGCGGCAGCTGGATTTCGATCTCCGCCTGCCCGGCAGTGAAGTCGTTTATGCTTTTGATCTTTATCTTGCCCCTGCGCGAGGCGTCCTCGATCGAAGCCATCAGTGAGTCGGTCGTGGCGCCGAAAGGCGGCTCGCGGATGACGAGCGTGTGCCCACCCTTTTTCTCGATCAGCGCGCGCACGAGCACGTGGCCGCGCCCATCGTCATAGGCATCGGCGTCCATCAGGCCACCTTGAGGAAAATCGGGCAGCACGCGGAACGGCTTTTTGCCCAGGATAGCGATCTGCGCTTCGAGCAACTCGATGAAGTTGTGCGGCAGGATGCGCGTGGATATGCCGACGGCGATACCCTCGGCGCCGAGCATAAGCAGAAGGGGGATCTTCGCCGGAAGCGTCACCGGCTCCTTCTTGCGTCCGTCATAGGTTGGCACGAACTCGGTCAGATCTTCATTGAACAATTCCGTGCGGGAGAGGTCGGTCAGGCGGCACTCGATGTAGCGCGCGGCGGCGGGGGGATCACCGGTGAGCAGGTTGCCGAAGTTTCCCTGACGCTCGATGAGGTACTGCCGGTTCGCCAGCGCGACCAGCGCCTCAGTGATCGAGGCATCGCCGTGCGGATGAAACTGCATGCAGTAGCCGACAATGTTGGCGACCTTGACGAACTTGCCGTCATCGTTCTCGTGCAGTGAAAAGAGGATGCGGCGCTGCACGGGCTTCAAACCGTCATCGAGGTCGGGAATCGCCCGATCGCGGATGACATAGGCGGCGTACTGGAGGAAGTTATCATCCATCAGCCGCTTGAGCGGGCCGTCGCCCGTGGCGCGAAGTCCACCAACTGCGCAGCCGCCGGGTAGCTCGGGCGCAGCCGCGGAGGGTTCCTCAGTGCCGAAGAGGGGCAGTTCCTTCTGCTGGTCAGTCATGGCTCGGCCTCGACCACGAGATGGTTCATGATGTACTGCCGCCGCTCGGGTGTGTTCCGGCCCATATAAAAGCCGAGGAGCGCCGGCACGCTGTGACGATTGGCCACACGCACGGGTGTCAGGCGCATCTCCGGTCCGATGAAGCGTTTGAACTCGACGGGAGAGATCTCACCGAGGCCCTTGAAGCGCGTCACCTCCACCCCGCGCAACTCCCTCACGGCCGCATCGCGCTCGGCCTCGGAGAAGCAGTATGCGGTCTTCTTCGAGTTGCGCACGCGGAAAAGTGGAGTCTCCAGGATGTGCACGTGCCCCTCGTGGACGACGGGTTCGAAAAAGCGCAGAAAGAACGTCAGCAGCAGGTTGCGAATGTGCAGGCCGTCGACATCGGCGTCGGTCGCGAGGATGATCTTGTGGTAGCGCAGGTGCTCGGCGGATTCCTCAATGTCCAGGCTGCGCATCAGATTGTAGAGCTCCTCGTTTTTGTACATCACATCGCGCTGCAGGTCGCAGACGTTCAGCGGCTTCCCACGCATGGTAAAGATCGCCTGCGTGTTCACGTCGCGGCAGCTGACGATTGATCCGGCGGCGGACTGCCCCTCAGTGATGAAAAGCATCGATTCAGCGCCCCGGCCGGTGCGCCCGTCGAAGTGGATCTTGCAGTCCTTGAGCTGCGGCACGCGGATCGAGGTTGCGCGGGCACGCTCGCGGGCCATTTTCTTAATGGACTGCAACTCCTTGCGCAGCTTGACGGTTTCCTCGATTTTGAGCAGGGCTGTTTCCGCCGCCTTGGGGTTTCGATGGAGGAGGTCGGCGACGATCTCGCGCACCTGCGCGACCAGCTCGCCGCGCAGCTCGGTGTTGCCAAGCTTGTTCTTGGTCTGCGACTCGAAAACCGGCTCCTTCAGCCGGATGGCGATGGCTCCCGCCATGCCCTCACGAATGTCGTCGCCGTCGAATTTCTCCTTTGAGAACTCGTTGAATCCCTTGACCAGCCCCTCGCGAAATGCGCTCAGATGCGTGCCGCCGTCGCTGGTGTACTGGCCGTTGACGAACGAAAGGAAGGTTTCCTCAAAACGCTGGGTGTGGGTGAGGACCAGCTCGAGTATCCTGGATCGATAGTGCAGAGGAGGGTAGAGCGCTTCGTCGCCGACCTCGTCACGCAAGAGATCGAGCAGGCCGTTGCGTGAGAGGAAAACGTGGCCGTTGTGTTCGATGCGCAGGCCGGTGTTCAGGAACGAATAGAGCCGCAGGCGGCGAACAACGTGGTCCGCAGCGAACATCACCTTGCCGAAGATTTCCGGATCCGGCTCGAAGCTGACGAAAGTGCCGTCCGGTTCCTCCGGCGCCTTGCCCTTCAGCTCCTCCAGTAGTTTCCCGCACTCGAAGACTGCCCCGGCAAAATCACCGTCCCGGAAGCTGCGGATCGCGAACCGGTGCGACAGCGCGTTGACCGCCTTCGCGCCGATACCGTTCAGGCCCACGCTGAACTGGAAAACCTCGTCGCTGTATTTTGCGCCAGTGTTGATGCGCGAGACGCACTCGACTACTTTGCCCAGCGGGATGCCGCGGCCGTAATCGCGCACGGCGACCCGCGGCCCGTCGAGGGTCACGGCAATGCGGTCGCCGAAACCCATGATGAATTCATCCACGGAGTTGTCCACCACTTCTTTGAGAAGGACGTAGATGCCGTCGTCGTAATCCGATCCGTCGCCGACGCGACCGATATACATTCCCGTCCGCTTCCGGATGTGCTCCAGAGACGAGAGGGATTTGATCTTGTCCTCGTCGTAGTTGTGTTTTTTGCTCGCAGTCATGTGTGAGGGGCGGAATTCTAACAGCTTCCCCAACCCGGAAAAATCAAAAAGCAAAAATCAGGTGCGGGGACAACGCACTCCCTCGAAATCCTCGAAGGGTGATTCTTATCATGCCGGCTGAACCAGCTGCAGGCGGCACATCCCACCACGTGCCCCTTGATTTCGGCAACCCACCTTTGTTTTTTCAGCCTCACCGCAAGCAACTCATCCGACGGCCGGAGTTCCTCCCGGGAGCGCGCACTCTCCGGGAAGGCGATCGCCATGAGGTCGGCAATCACCGCATAGTGTTCAAGGGTGAACAGCCCGATGGTCTTTTTTGGGCACATCCTTAGATAAGTCCCTGTCAGCGGGTCTTCGCCTAGATTCAAAGGTTCATCACGAGCTTCAGGCCTTCTTCCACATGGCGGAGAACACGGGCCGGTAGGAGACCAATTCGCTCGGTGAGAAAACTCTTGTCTACCGTTAGCACCTGAGAAACATTGATGACAGAGTCGCGCGGCAAGCCACTGTCGCGCTTCCGGCATAGAACATTGCCGGGTGCCTCCGCGAGTCGCAAATTCGACGTAATCACGGCGACGATGACCGTCCGGATTCGGCTCTCGTTGAACTCATTGGATTGGATGACGAGGATGGGCCCTCGGTATCCTGGGCTGGACCCGGTGGGCGGCCTCAGCGACGCCCACCAGACTTCTCCGCGACGCATGACCAGTCCTCCTCGAGCAGCGATTCATCCTGCATTTGGACCAGGATCGAGTCGAGTTCGGAGTCCTGGCATCCATAGACGGCATCCAACCTCTCTTTGACACCTCTCAGGTGTTGCGACTTGAGGTATGTCGCAACTGCCTGGGCGTAAAATTGGCTCCTCGAAATCCCAAGACGCTTGGACACGCGCTCGGCAGCCTCGAACAACGGATCCGGAATGGATATGGCCGTTTTCATGAGTGCAGTATAACTCGGGTTATACCATTAAGCAACACAGGCGATCAGTGGTTCCAGGGGCTTCCCCTGGTGGAGCGCACCCACCAGTGCATCGTCCAGCTCTGGAAGCCTCTTGTCGGGCAGCATCATCGGGCGAACATTGCCGCTGACATCGCCTCTGCGCATACGATCGATGGCAAGGATTGAAGCTGTGGCATCTGAAGTACTGGTTAGCGTGAATGCATGCGGGGAAAAACTACAAGCGAGGGTTGTTGTGGTTCGACCCTGACAGCTGATGTGGAAGACGCCGGCCGCTGAAGCGCGGCCGGTGTCCTCACTTCGGCTTCGATGTCAACATCCGGGGCAGGATTAGTTTCTGGTAAGGCTTACCTTGCCGGATACCGTCATTACGCGAAGGCTGTTTGCACCAGTGCCTACTCGGCCACGCGCCGAGCGTCCAGGTCCGTATCGCGCCTCCTGTACTTGGATCGGGAAATCGGTCTCGAGAGACCCGCTCACGCTAGACATCTCAATGTCCGCGTCCGCGTTGCTTGGAGCTTTGACATTGACGCTGCCGCTCACAGAGGAGAACTTCATCTCGCCCGATCCCTCGGTGCGCGTGATCTGGGCATCCACGCTTCCGCTCACGGAGGAAGCATTCACCGTGCCCGTGACATCCTTCACCGTCACATCGCCGCTCACGCTTGTGGCACGAAGATTACCTCGCACACTGGTAACTTCGATGTTCCCACTAACGGACGCCAGACGGTCGAAGTTGTAATCCAGCCCGGCCGGCACGCGAACATCAAAATTCACGCCGGCATCACAGTTGCATGACTCCGGATAACGCACGTGCAACTCGATCCGGTCGCCGGCACTCAAATCCTCCACTTTCACCAGATCCCGATCCCGTCCGACCGGGTATGCATCCACTACGATAACGCCGCCATTATATCCGGTGACTTTTACATCGCCCGAGACGTTCTTGATAAGAATGTGCCCACCCGCTCCGATGGCGTATGTCTTGTGCAACTCCTGGGCCGAGGCGAGGATTCCCGGAATCAGGACCGCGATTACCGACGCCAGTGCTATTGCTACAATGTTCCTTCTCATCCTGTTGCTCCTTTCTCTGATCCACTGTTTCACTATTTGGCTACGTAAGTGGCCGCAGGAGCAAAAGGGTTTCAGCAAATTTCCGGACGGGCCGCCCAATTCCGAAGTTCAGTCCGAATGCCTGCCGCCTGCCGCGGACTGCGAATTCGCAGCTGGTCAGGAGTGGTGTTGCATTGATGCCAGCAATCGGAGCTTTTCGGTGTAGCGGAGCTTCCAGGCTTCGTCGGGCGCATTCTTCCTGGCTGTCGTGAGACAATTCGCGACCTTGTCCATCTCGCCAAGTTGTGCGTAGGCCTTGGCCATCGCCAAATAAAAGTTGTGCTCCGCAGACTTCAGCTTGAGCGCAGCTCTATAGTGCTCGATGGATTCCCTGTACGCGCCAGACTGATAGGCCTTCAATCCAAGATTAAAATGGTAATAGGGATTCCTCTGGTTGAACTTCCTGACCTTCGCCAGATAGCTCTGCGCATCGTGGTGCCGGCCCATGCGCTCATAAAGTGCGGCGAGATTACTCATGGCGACCATTTCCCCAGAATGCAGTTCCAGAGCCTTGTGGTAAGACTTCATCGCCTCTTCGAACTCTCCAAGGAGTGTCTGAACGACCCCGATGTTGGCATAAACGAAAGCCGTCGTGGGATCGCTTTCCAGCGCCTTTTGGAAACATGCAAGCGCCGACTGCGGACGGCCATCGGCCAGATGGTCGACTCCCCGGTTGTTGAAAAAATGCGCGACGGCTCGTCCATCGGGGACGACGCGTCCTTGGATATCAATGCGGTCGACGCGGGGAAACAAATCGACGACATATCCCTGGCCGCCGATGAAGACCGCCACATTCGCGTGCCCGTTCATGCTGATGATATTGCCAACCTGAGACCACGTCGGAACTATGTCCACCTCCCGGAATCGGGCATCGAAGCCCAGGTGCCGGGCCATGGCAAGAAAGAGAAAGGTAAAGGAGACGCAGTTGCCGCCGCGCTTGTTAAACGTCTCGACTGCGGTCCGGGTCTCCGGTACGTAAGTGAAGTTCAGCGCGTTCTGCTGAAAGACCACGCGGACTAAGGTGCGCAGTTGTTCCACGCTGTCGACGCTGCGGTCAATGTTCTGCTCCAGGAACTGCTTCATCTCCTCATTGAGCTTCAAGGGATCGTCGTCGGGAGGAATTGGCAGATCCGCCGCCAGGCTCAAGCAGAATGTCAGTAACAGGGCTGCAACCATTGGATGCTCCTGCACGTATCATTGCCGGGGTGCCCATGTTGCACCACGCCTACGAATTAGATACCGACACCGTTAAAAAGTCTCATTATTTCTAGGAGACAAAAATATTGAGGGATGCCATCCTATTTCCTACCAAAACCTCACCGGAATGGAATAGCCTAGAAACATCCAATTGGCTTGGTGTCCTTGGTGCTCTTGGCGGTGAGGATTTAAAAATGACACCACAAAGACACAAGAACACCAAGAGCACAGAGTCTTCTCGGAGAAACGGCATGGATTTGCACGGTAGTAGCACAGAGACTCACTTGCAGTCCGTGAAGAATAACAAGAATTAAAGGATTGGCAGCACGAGGAGTACAGTGCAAAAAACCCCTCCGACTCGGGGCATTCACTTCATTTCTGCTTTGCGCTGGTGGATTGGGGGAATCCTCTTTCTTTCAACGGTGATTAATTACATTGATCGGCAGACTCTTTCCGTTTTGGGGCCGTATCTTAAACAGGAGTTTCGCTGGAAAAACGAAGACTTTGCCCTGATCGTCATCTCTTTTCGCGTGGCTTATGCAATCGGCCAGACCTTGATGGGACGGCTGCTGGATCGGATCGGGACCCGCCGCGGGCTCAGCCTGACCGTGGCCTGGTACTCGCTGGCGGCAATGCTGACTTCGCTTGCCAGCGGACTCTACAGCTTTTGTGGCTTTCGCTTTCTCCTGGGCTTGGGCGAATCAGCCAACTGGCCAGGAGCCACCAAGGCTGTCGCCGAATGGTTTCCTAAGAAGGAACGGGGTTGGGCTGTGGCATTGTTCGACAGCGGCTCATCGATCGGCGGAGTGGTGGCGCCGTTGCTGGTGATTTGGCTCTATCTGCGGTTCGGTTGGCGGCCCGCCTTTGTGTTGATAGGAACGCTGGGCATCTTTTGGATCGTGCTTTGGCGCCGGCTCTATCAATCGCCGGAAAAACATCCGCGCCTCTCCCAGCCCGAAAAGGAATTGATTCTAGCAGAACGGGAGGAAGAACTGCCGCGGGGCGTATCGACCCAGCCAATGGGCTGGTCGGCCCTGCTTAAGTGGCCCGAAACCTGGGGAGTAATCGTGGCCCGATCTTTCAGCGATCCAGTCTGGTATTTCATCGCCGATTGGTTTTTCATCTACCTCAAGCAGGATAAGCAGATCGATCCGCGACATAGCATCCTGGCTGCCTGGATTCCATTCCTGGGGGCGGATCTTGGCAATTTTGCAGGAGGAGGCATCTCCAGCTGGCTGATCCGGCGCGGTTGGCCGGTGGATCGAGCAAGGAAAATCGTCATTTTGGTTGGTGGTTTTGGCGTAACACTGCTTATCCCAACCATCTTCACTTCCAACCTGTTTGCAGTATCCGCCCTTTTTGCCCTGGCGACTTTCTCCTATGCCGCATATTCAACCATGGCACTGGTGCTCCCCTCAGACCTTTTCCCCCGGAATGTGGTTGCGACTGTGAGCGGAATGAGTGGAACAGGCGCGGGCCTGTGCACCATTCTTGCCACTTACCTGATTGGCCAGGTAGCCGACCGTTATTCCTTCGCACCGGTTTTGATCGCGGCCAGTTTAATTCCCTTGACAGGAGCATTTATTAGCCTGGCTCTGTTACGGCCGAAAAAACGGGATGTTACTCACCACAAAGGCACGGAGGACACTACCCCCAAATAGGCTTCGCTTTCACAAGGAAAGTGCTCCCAAAGGAGAAGCAGTAGCGCTAATCTCTGAGCATTCGCGTCCGGAGTAAAGGACGCGCCGGCGGGGGACTCCCTTGGCCACGGTGAGGAGCGCTCACACGGCCAGCATCGGAAAGCCTCACCCCCTAAAGGAGGAGTATGTCTGCTCGCAGAGGCAACATCTTAAAAAGATACGAGGGAACCAATCTGTTGTTCTTTTTGGTTTTTGTCATTGCCTTGGGACTGTTTGTCTCCTTGGTTTTTAAATCGTATAGGAATTCGGGCGAGAGGCCTTCCGCTGAATCCGCCAATGATAACGGCATAGTGTCAGAGGTTGTCTCCGATGCAGCCGAATCCTGCATTTTTTATCTGGGAACCAAGCTGTCCGAATCAAGCCATGCCTATCGCAGCCAGATGGACATACCGGTCACGGACGATGGTTTGGTGAAAGAGTTGTTTGCGATATCGGGAGTTGTCCGAGTGCTGGTCGATCAGAAACTCGTTATGCTTCAGAAATCGCCCTCGGCGCGTTGGGAGACCATCCAGCCCAGTGCAAGAGAGGTCATAAACAAGCATCTGCATATGCACCAATAAAATCCACCTCGGTCGGATAGAACCCATGCTACTCAGTCCGAGTTTTTTCGCTTCCTGACAAGGATTCCTGACATGAGAGCCTTCTTCACACTTATGATTCTGGTCCTCCCGCTTGCTGCCGGGAGAAAGGTGGGAAGCCCGCTGGACAACCTGCCGCCAAATATTGAAATCCTAACTCATTTCGGCGAGCGTGCGGACATTTCGCCGGATAACCGGCGCGTCGCTTTCATGGCGAAGAGCTTCGGTGATGCCATGGTTGTCGACCTGCAGACACGTACCGTCCGCTGTCTCACCTGCGACGTGCCCGGCGCGGCATTCCTGCGCGTGATGCACTTGGTCACTGGGGATTACATCCTGATCGGCCCAGAGCACTTCGAGGACATCCGCATCAGCCGCACGCGTGACAACGAACTCTGGTTCCTGAGCAAGGAGCGTGGCTCAAAGCCCATCAGGCTGGGGCAGAAAATGAGCGAGGGCGCGGCGATTTCCAAAAAGAGCTTGAAAATTGCCTTTTCCCAAGTGCAGGCCCAGGCACCGGACCTGGCGCCGGAGGCATCCCGGCTGATTGTGGCTGACGTGGACCTTTCAGACGGCACGCCAAGACTTGTCAACAAGAAGACCGTGTATGAAAGTAAAGACCGGAGTTGCGTCCTGGAAGCACAGGACTTTTATGACAACGATACCAAAATGACCTTCACTTGCTACGAGCCGAAGGGCCTGGCTTCGGTGATGAGTATTGATCTGAAGAGCGGCCAGGTGACCAACTTCTCCATGGCACCGGGAACTTATAACGAGGTGGAGGGCATTTTCCCGGACGGGAAGTACACCTGCGTCGAATCGGACCTGCAGTGCGAGACGCTCGGCGGCAAGCGCGGCTCCGGGAACATCGACATCTGGAAGCTAAGGCTCGACGGGACCGGCAAGGACTTCGTTCGCCTGACGTACTTCAACGACTATGAGGGCGGCAAGGCTTCCAATCCCGTGGTTTCGACCGACGGGCGATTCATGGCTTTTCAGTCGGCCAGGACGACCGACCCCGCCGGCGTTGGCTACGGCATCCTGCTTTACTGGTTCAGGAAATAAAACTCGGTGACAGGCTAGAATGGCACGAAGTTAAGCTCGGATTTCTCTGCCGCCCTTTCAGGGCTATATGTTCATTGTCCACCAACCCCGGGTTCGCTTCGCTCACCCGGGGCTACTCTCTGGCGTCCCTCCGGGACTCAAATGCCGCCCTCTCATTATGTGCGCTGCGCCGCCCTGGAAGGGCGGCAAGAGAATAGCCGGGGGCAAGCGAAGAGGTTGTCTCAAAACAACCCCAAACAAGCACTCTGTGGGGGCGGGCTTTAGCCCGCGCCCCCATAGCCTCAAGATAGAAATGAGCTCATCAAATGCCGCATCTATTTGAAAAAGAGGCTTTTGCATTTGATGGCTATCCTGACCTCTGAAGTCATGCGGACGGGCTGAAGCCCGTCCTCACAGAACTCAAAGCTAGTTTTGAGACGGCCCCGAAGCGCAGCCCCCGGATAGTGCAAGCGGGGATAGAGCCCTGAAGGGGCGACAGGACGTATCTATGCTTAACTTCGTGCCATTCGTGACAGGCTACGCTTTCACCGGATTGTATTGAAGGGTTTCCGGATAGGAACCAGCCGAGGCATCAAGCTGGCTTAGGGCCGGCGGGGCCGAACTATCGTTATACCCGTGCAACTTTCTGGACTCTTTTTCAGTCACAGCGTGCACGTAGCTCGGAGAATCCATCCCCTGAGATAACCGCTGTTTTACGTAATCGTTCTTCTCGAGGCGGCAGTCCCCCCAGTTGGCCCACTGTGGATACTGGTTCCAATCCCAATTACGGGGGTCGTCGCGGAAAACGTTCAAGCGACGGTTTCCTCTCTGGGCAGTGTGGTGGGGTAGACCGGGAGCGACGACCCGGCGAACTCTGGCCATTTGCTTGCCTCCTTGGGCGAAAAATCCGGTGAACGCGTGGGACATCCCCTGTTTTCTTCGAGCGTATGCCCCATTCAGGTGAGACTGTATTTCAGAGGGGCAGATAGGGTACCATCTCTGCCGTGCTTTTTCTTAGTCAGTCTCATTACTTTGGATACGATCGCTCTCACTCAGGAGCTATAACATGACTATGAAATTAGAAAATGATCCGACCAACAACAGCCGTGCCGGGATGAACCGGCGGGAATTCGTTAAGACGGCGGGAGCAGCCGCAGCTGGCCTCCTTTTGGCAACTCCCAAAATTGTGTTCGGCAGCCAGGCGAACTCGGCCGTCCGGTTTGGAATCCTGGGGATTGGTGGGCGCGGGAGGGCAGTGGCAAGCGGCTTTGTGAACAGCGCAGGCGCGCGCGTCACGGCTCTTGCGGATTTTTTTGCGGACCCAATCGAAGCCGGCCGCAAGTATTTCAACGATCTCCAAGGGAAAAAGGGCATTCCTGCCATTGATTCTTCACAGCTGTTTCGCGGTCCCGATGCTTACAAGCGGATCGTGGAGTCGAAGGAAGTAGACTTCATTCTGATCACGACTCCGCCCTACTATCACCCACACCATCTCGAGACTGTGGTGGCCGCCGGAAAGCACGTCTACTGTGAAAAGCCTGTAGCCATTGACGTTCCGGGCGCCAAACGCGTAATCGAGATCGGTAAAAAGGCGCAGGGAAAATTGAGCCTCGATGTAGGATTCCAGATACGCATGGCGCCGCCCATGGTCGAACTGGCGAAGCGCATTCATAGCGGTGCAATCGGCAAGGTGGCATGCGGCGAGGCCTTTTATTACTGCGGCTCTCTCAGCCGGCCCGAATGGCCCCAGGATTCACCGGAGCAGAAGCGTCTCCGCAACTGGGTGTGGTACCGTGATCTGTCCGGCGACATAGTCGTGGAGCAGAACATTCACGTGATCGACATGTGCAACTGGTTCCTGCAGGGCCACCCGGTCAAGGCCATCGGCACCTGTGCCCGCAAGATGCGTACCGATTCGGGCGACTGCAAAGACAGTTTCAACGCCGTGATTACATACCCGGGAGATGTGCAGATCAGCTTCGGCTCGACACAGTTTGACACTCCGGAGTTCGATGCCGGGGTGCGCCTCTTCGGATCGGAAGGTTCCTCTGAATCCCATTACGATTGGCGCGTGAGCATCGCCGGCAAGAACAAATGGAACGCGGGTCTTGGGCCGAGCAAGGAAGGCGAGCAGTTCTCGGCCGCCGGTACATTCCGTGGAGCGCTTGATAATGCCGACCCGGAAAAACAGAAGGCGTTCGTCGCGAGTATCACAAGCGGGCAGTTCCACAACCAGGCTGAACAGGGCGCGGAGTCGGCCCTGAGCGCGATGTTGGTCCGCAATGCAGCATACTCAGGGAAAGCTCTCACCTGGGATGAGTTGCTTAAATCCAAGGTGGTGCTCGATCCCAAGATCAATCTCGTGAAGCTGGCCTGAGTGATTGTGCCGGCGGTTTTAAACCCGTGCACGCACGAAGACAGAGCTGTGACTGAAAAAGCGGCAGGACGAACATCCTCTCAAAGGAGGGGGAATGGGGTCGCATCTGTAGAATAGAGTTTCCAGATTAGAACTCCGTTCCCCTACCACGCTGAACTACTATGCTGAACGCGTCCCTCAACTGCGGCAGGCATCGACTTGCGGATGAGTCTCTAATCTAGAAACTTCATTCTACAGATGCGACCCCACTCCCGCGGTTGACTGCTTCACGCTGGGCCGGCCGCGCGGGCACGCTTTTCCATTTCCTCGGGCGACACGTCCTCCTTGTGCGTTGCGATGTACCACTCGTATCCAAAGGGATCGGCCACTCCGCCAGTCCGATCGCCATAGAACTGATCCGTCACCGGCCGCACCTCTTTCGCGCCTGCTGCGACCGCCTGGCTGAACACAGCATCAACGTCCTCGACATAGAGATAGATACTCACGGGTGAGCCGCCGAACGACTCAGGGCTACGCACCCCCACTTCCGGGAATTCATCGGCAAGCATGATCGGTGAGTCCCCGATTTTGATCTCGGCGTGGCGGATCTTCCCACTGGGATCCGCCATGCGCATCAACTCCGTCGCTCCAAACGCCTTCACGTAAAACTCGATAGCGCGGGCTGCGTCCTTGATGATTAGGTGCGGGGTTGCGCTATGGTAGCCCTCGGGGATAGGTTTCACTTTACCTGTCATCCATTCTCTCCTTTACTGTCGGTATGTGCGATGTTGTTGTGATGCTCGAGCAATTGAGAGTCCTTCGCTTCTGGTACCCTGCGCACCGGCAGCGCCGCGAAGTGGAAGCCGGCTAGCCTTGGGGCTGTTGCTTCATGGAGGCTTAAGCCGGCCTTGCTCTCCTGCCGCAGGCGCCGTAAAACATTTCCTTCCTCTATCAGTTTATCCAGGTGCTGATGTAATTGGATTTTCCCCGAGGATTTCGGTACGCAGCCGAATAGTAGCATGCGGCGGGCTCTTACTCCAGCCACCTCCACAGTGCCGCTGGCGAGCGAATCGGAACAGAATCCTTGGTGAATCTTGGCGTTCTTGGTGTCTTGGTGGTGAGCTTTTTAAAAGCCCCACCACCAAGGGCACCAAGAACACAAAGCAAATTGGTTGAGGTTCACAGAATCACAAAAGAGCAAACATTTCGCGTGGCGGCCACCAGGTCTCGCGGGGTCACTTGCTCTCGCGTGTCACTTGCTTTTCGCGCTCGAGTACGGTCACGCCCTGGGTTATCCAGGCCGGCGCCGGATCGTCCTTCAGGAAGTGCCCGAACCACTCCAGCACCCGCCGGTGGTAGTCGAGCTGGTTCGGCTTCTCGCGGGCTCCATGGTCTTCCCCCGGATACACGAGCATCACGAAGAACTTCCCGGCGCGGCGCGCGTAGTTGTAAAACTCCACACCTTGATGCTAGTCGACCGTGCCGTCCTTGTCGCCAAAATAAACCAGCATGGGAGTATTGAGCTGCTGAATAAACATGACGGGGGAGTTGCGCACATACGCGTCCATGTCTACCCAGTACGGCACATCCATGCGTGCCTGACCCGTCTCGAAGTGCTGCGTCTCGGGCATCCCCGGCGTCCAGTGAATCGCCCCGAAGAAGCTCAAGAAGTTGGTGAGCGGCGCGCCTGCAACCGCCGCTGCGAAGATCTTCGTCTGTGTGGGAATGAAGCTCGCCTCATAGCCGCCCCACGAATGGCCGACCAGCCCAACCCGCTTGGGATCCACCATCCCGCTCTCGAGCACCTTCTGCACTGCGGAGACCACGCAATCCACGGTCGAGACTCCGGGGTCTCTGGGCCGAAAGACAATATCGGGTTGGAGCACAAAGTAGCCCTCTGCATTGAAGACGGAGGTGTTGTAAGCGGACCGTTCCGATGGCACAACATAGTTGTGCACGCCGGCCGACAGTCGCTCATACACATACACAATCATCGGATATTGCCGCCCGGGCTCGTAGCCGGCAGGATAGTAGAGCGCGCCCTGCAACCGCTCGCCCTTCTTGTTGTGATATTCCACCAGGGCGGAGTGTCCCCAGGCATAGTCGCACTGGAAGGGATTGGTCTCCGTTACCTGCCGCGCGTCCGACAGGCGCGCTCCGCCGGTGAACTAGTCCGGGGAGTCGTCGAAGTCCTGCACTATATAACCGAAGACGTCGGCTTCCCTGGCCTTGATCAGCCGGATGACGCTCTTGTCTAGCCAGAGCAGGCGTTCAACAGTTCCCTGGTCGCTACGCTTGGGATCGCTTGGAAGCATGAGTCGGGCGTAACCGTTCTTTTTTGTGAATTCGCCAGACAGGCTGAGGTAGATCGGCTTTCCGGGATCAATGAATTCCTCTTCCGGATCCAGGCGAACGTATCGATGACGGACCTCCTCTTCCGCACCGCGTGTAAGCCGGATTCCGCCCGACCCGTCCGGCCTTAGGCGCCAGACGTCGTATCGATCATACAGGAGCACGGATTGGCTCTATATTCGTGCAGATCGCCCCGAATGTGCGCGTCCCTCAAGCGCACTATTTTCCCCGAGTTCCAGATTTCCCTCAGAGGGCTTCTCTTTATGTTGCCGATTGCTTCATCGGGATATGTATAACAGCAGGGAAAGGTCGTCCCGTCGTAATGAATGTACATTGGCCCGCGCCACAGATGGTAGCAGGGGTGCCGCATTGGAGGACGATCCAAGGTCGAACCAGGGATGGCGCAGCCTTCATTGTGAACTTCATCCTTTTTGATCCGCACCTCATCAATGCCCTCCAGGTCCCACATCCGTATCAATGCCTCGCCCTCCGTGCGGTTTTCCTTGAGCGCGACCATCTGCACCGCGCAAAAAATTCTCGATCCCATCGCCTTTTTGACCCGCAGGAATGTGTGGATATTGCTGCGGACTTTATCGAAATCCGCTCCTTTTCGATAGGCCTCAAAGGTCTCACGGCGAGCGCCGTCAAATGCAAAAACAATGTAATTCAATCCGGCTTCAATCAGCCTGCGGCTGGATTTCTCGGATAGAAGTGTCGCGTTCGTGGAGATTCCGGTCGGAATACCCGAATTCCTGCAGTAGGCAATCATATCGACAATCTCAGGATTCAGAAGCGGCTCTCCCACTCCGTACGGGACTGCAAACTCGAGAGAACTCCTCGCTTCGTCAATGATCTTTCGGAAGAGAGAGAATTCCATGTTTCTCGGCGGGAAATAGACGCGCTCGCGCAGGCACATGGGACAGAAGAGATTGCATTTTGCAGTGCTTTCAATGGTCAACGTCAGCGGTCCGCCCGGCACGAGAGATTGCTTCTTCAGATAGGCCTTTAGCAGAGCAATTCTGTTGCGCGTCTTTGGAGATAGCCCCGTCAAGCTTGAACCCTCAATTATCATCAGCACATCGGAGGATGGAGATCGTGCCGATCCGCATCGAATCCTCTCAATTCCATTGGTGATGCAGGATGCAGGATACAAGACACAGGAAAACAAAGGCGTGGCAAGCGGCCGGATTCGCAACTCCTCTCAAGATGTCGCGCCGGCAGAAAAACTGTGCAGAAACCGAAAAACTCGGAATATAGTATCGTGGCCTTCCGATGAAGCCTAAAATCGGATATCGGCCGATGTCATACTGGGAGCACAACGGTGGGACGCAATATCCTTTTAATCTTTCCAAATGCCGGACAGGACGTATTGGGCATCAACGTTGGCCTGCCGCTTTCGATCCTTTGTGTGGGAACCGCATTGAAGGAGGCCGGCTACAATGTTCGCATTCTTGACGAACGCGTCACAAGAAACATCGATTCCTCACTCAAAGAGGCACTTGCAGCGGATCCATTGTTCGTGGGCCTTTCATCCATGACCGGATATCAAATCCATCATGGACTGCTGATTGCCCGAAGCGTGCGCGATCTGAATCCCCGCATTCCCATCGTTTGGGGCGGCGTTCACCCAACGATTCAACCGGATTCAACCATCCAACACAACCTGGCGGATGTGGTAGTAATCAACGAAGGCGAGGAAACCGCTGTAGAGCTTGCACGTACGCTCGAAGCCGGGGGCGATCTGCGCCAGGTACGCGGAATTGCCTTTAAAGTTGCCGGGCGGGTTGTGCGCACACCGGAGCGGCCCAAAATGGATTTGGACACGCTTCCCCGGCCTGACTATTCGCTGGTTGATTTGAGCAATTATTTTACGATCGGCCACATCTCACGCACCAGGCAACTGCAGATCGTCACAAGCCGCGGCTGCCCGTTTCACTGCGGCTACTGCTATCTCCTGTTGCCGGAATTGCGGGGATATCGAACAATATCCGCACAACGGGTTTATGATGAAATCAAATATCTAAGCGAAAACCATGGCGTCAAATCGATCTTCTTCTACGACGATTACTTTTTCGGCAATCGTCAACGCATTCTGGAATTTGTCGAATTGCTCGAACAGAAGCCTCTTGGGATTCAGTTCGAGGTGAGCTGCCGGATCGATTTCCTTGTCCGGGAAAGCGATGAGTTCCTGGTGCGACTGCGGAATGCGGGATTTACCGAGCTGCTCATCGGCGTCGAATCCGGATCGGATCGCATCCTAAAAATGATTCATAAGGGTTTCACGCGAGAGCAGATCATTGAGGCCAATCGAAAACTGGCAAAGGCTGGAATAGGCTCGAAATTGAGTTGGATGGCGGGTTTTCCAACCGAAACGAAGGAAGACTTTTATCAAACTGTCGACCTGATGCTGAAGCTCACACATGAAAATCCTTTTTGCAGCCTCACTCCGCTCGGCATCTATACTCCGTATCCGGGAACTGAGCTGTACGAAAGCTGCAAGAACACTTTCGGAGCGGTGTTTCCGGATACACTCGACGGCTGGGCGGATTACCAGTGGCAGAAGAACAACAATCAATTCCTCAGCCGACATGATTTCCGTTTGCTGACCAGGCTGAACGTGGCCTCTCGGTTCTTCGATCCGAAGCTCTTCCAACGCTTCGGCCAAAAGCGCTACAAGCTGCTGATTATGGCTCTTTATCATACCTATGGTTCGTTGATACGCCTGCGCGTGCGCAAGCGTTTCTTCCGGCTGATGCCGGAAATTGCAGTGCTGAACTGGCTCCAGAACTTCTACATCAATTCCACGCACAGGAAGTATCAGACCCTGCACAACCCTCAGGCTCATAAGCTCAAAACCACCAGTTTCTAGAAATTTCCCGCCGAAGTGGAGGGGTCTGCGCGACGCCAAAGCAAAAGAGGTGGGCTAAAAATGAGAGCGGCTCGTTATCCTAACCCGGACAAGCCCGAATCAAGGAAGGATCGTGCCCTCCGAGTATTTCTGCCGTCTCCTGAGTGCCATCAGCCGTCAGCTATCAGCTTTCAGCTTCGAAGCAGTCATCAGCTTTTTTCAGCCGACAGCTTCTAGATCAGGTACGTCTGCGCCCCAATTTAGGTATCAGACAGCTCCTGACGGCTGAAGGCTGATAGCTCTTGTCCGCTGCGGCGCAGGCCTAGCCTCCAAGGAACCAGAAGTTGGATCCTCTACGAATGCGCGCCTAAGCCGCCACTGGCGCGGCTTTCAGAGGATCGCTCGAAAACTTTTGCCCGAAAAAGCACAAATCTCACGAGCAAGGGACTAGCCTGGATTTTCGCCGGAAGAAAGGACCTAACAACTCACCCCCGGAGATCACAAAACCTAGTAGGCTGCCCATAGCTTGCAGGGCCCACAAGCCCCAGCCGATATGTGCCCCACTTCAATTTTG
>Ga0315279_10001482_pt1 | contig 38950 bp, 39 predicted proteins | sample YL17G06_20_MG_FD_203694 | JGI IMG/M metagenome (GOLD analysis project Ga0315279, IMG submission 203694) | Sediment microbial communities from Yellowstone Lake, YNP, Wyoming, USA - YL17G06_20 | ecosystem: Environmental > Aquatic > Freshwater > Lake > Sediment | place: USA: Wyoming | collected...
TCACCGTGCGGCCGCCGCCGTTGACGGCTTCGAGGACGCAGCAAAAACGTGTTGCCAGCTCCTTCCATTCCTGCGCGCGCGCCAGCGACAGGGACGCGAATACGGGCCGGTATCCCAGCCCCAGCAGCAGAAACACCACGAAGTCGCGATACGGGATGCCGGTCCCCGGCAGCGCCAGCTCCCCGGGGGACGGGGCGTCCGGCCCGGGCTCGATGACGGCCGTGGCGTTCTCCATGCGTATCGACCGGGCCGGCGCGAGGGCCGCGGTCCATTCATTGACATAGGGGGTATCCGGCGCGGGCGTTACGCGTACGGCGGCCCTCGTCGTAAGCGACATGAACGCGGAGAGTATGAAAAGATCGGGGCTGGGCGGCGCATCGATGGCGCCGCTGATCTGGTTCGCGGGTTTTATTTCGAACACGAAACGATCTACCTTTCCCGCGCCGAAAATCCGGCCGTGGTAAGCACGGCAACGGCCTTCCGCGCGTTTTCGCGCGATGAAAAGGCCAGCCGTATGGTGCCGCCTTCGCCTTCGCGCACTTTGAGTACTTCGATATCGTTGATATTGATTTTTTCCGCGGCAAGGGCCGCGGACATCGAGGCGATGATGCCGGGCTGGTCCTTTGCCACCACGGTGATCTCCGAGAGGTCCGAAATAAATCCTTTTGACCGCGCGGGAATCCGTTCGCGCGCCTGCGCCGCTTCATCGAACATGGCCTGCAGCGAATCGTCGGCCAGCCGCCGCCTGATCTCCTCGAGCGCGGCGATATAGCCGTCGATGCCCCGGGCGATGACGTCCTTGTTCGTCGAGAGAATATCGTGCCACATGGCATAGGGCGCGGAGGCGATGCGCGTCATGTCGCGGAACCCGCCGGCCGCAAGCCGGATCGTGCCGGGCGTCTTCTTTTCCGCCTGCTCGGCGAACATCATCAGCGCCACGGCCAGCATATGAGGGACGTGGCTCACCGTCGATGCGATGGCGTCGTGGGTCCGCGCGTCCAGGAAGATCGATTTACATCCAAGATATTGCTCAAGGCAGACGGACACGGCGCGATCGGCCTCTTCGGGTATTCCCGACGCCGGCACCAGCACGTAGACTGCATTCTGGAAAAGATAGGGATCGGCATGCGCGGCGCCGCTCTTTTCCGATCCGGCCATGGGGTGCCCGCCCACGAAACGGACATGCGCGGGCAGATACCGCTTTGCCGTGTCCATGATTTCGCGTTTGGTGCTGCCCACGTCGGTGATGACCAGGTCCCCGGGCAGCGTGACGGCGCCGAGCTTTTTTATCGTGTCAATGATCGCATTAATAGGCGAGCAGAGCACTAATAGATCGGTGCGGCCGATCAACTCCGGAAGCGCATCGTAGCCGAATGCCTCGTCAATGCAACCGAGTGATTTGGCAATCTCACGGTTTTTCTGGGACGAAAGGCCGATGATCGCGCCTTTGAATCCCGAGGTCTTGAACGCCAGCCCCAGGGAGCCGCCGAGAAGACCGACGCTGCAGATGGTTATGGTGCGGGGATTGAAATTCATGGGTTTGCGCTCGTATGGAAAATAAATCCGAAAAGGGGAGGCCATGGGGATTTTGGTGCGGCAGCCGGGATTGGGGCAGGCTGGATGATTTATCCCCGCACTTCCGCCAGATAGATCCGCATGAAATCCGCCGGCGTAATTACGCGAGTCACACCGATTTTCCTGGGGAAATGCCGGGTATTGCCGGTAATTAAGAATTGCGCCTGGCTTGCTGCCGCGACTTCAATAAACGGCAGATCGTCCGCATCCAGGCCGGCATGAGGCCATGGCGCGCCGACAACCCCCAGACCGCCGCTTTTGATTACGTCAATCAATGCATCCACCTCTTCCGGTTGCTGCCCGAATGGAGGGCGCAGACAGACCTCGCGGTATTCATGAAGGATGCGGGCGTCATAGCAGACCTCCAGTCTTTCATCGAGGACAAGCGATAGAATCTGCCCCGGAACCCCGATCGGATTGAGCAGCGACGAGGTGATGACATTCGTATCAATGACTACGCGCATTGCGTTTGCCCCGTTCGCGCCGATGCGCGGCGATTTCTTCATTGATCTGATCAAGAGACAGACGGTCGTTGCCCTTCATGAGGGACCGCATCTGCATGGCATGGACGGCCGCGATCGCCTTTGCCGTTCGCAGAGAGGAAAGCGTGGTATCAAGCGTCTCTTCCGAAAGGGGAGTAAGCAGGGCGATCGGCTTGCCGTTTGAGGTGACGACCATCCTGTTCTCCGCGCGAAGGTTTTTCCAGAGCTGCGCCGATTTGGCCCGAAAGTCGCGGACGGTTACGAATTTCATGGGTACCTCGCCGGTATAAACTGTGTAGTATATAATATACACGATTGCGGCACGGCTGTCTACAAACATTTTAAAGATTTCGTGAAGGCCGGAATGCTCCGGGGACAGCCGGCGGGGGTGGAATGCTCATCGTATCGGCGGACCATCGCTTTTCCGATACAGAATACAGCCGCACTGGGATATATGCGCCGAATCCGCACCACAAAGGAGAATTGCTGAATCAAGGAAAAAATAGATATAATGGAATGTGTCGTTGGCCAGTCGATCTTCTGACGGATAATACAAGTGCGAATTTAAAGTAAGCGTATCGTTCCGGACATACCAGGAATCAACCGGTATCGGGCAATACCAGTAATTATACAGGCTTATTTCCGGCATGCTGTCCGAGCAGAAGCTGTCGCTGCACGTGATGCAGTTGGAGTCTGTAAAGGTGAAGCAACTTGTCCTCCCTGAATCTTCAAAATAGGTGCACCAGGTACCATAAAACTTTGCGCGGGGATCGACCTGGCGGTGCGCGGTAGGTTCATTTCCGCAGCGAAGCACGGTGATTGATATTATGCATAAAGACAATAATTCCAATAATCTCATAGGGGACCTCTTCATGGGCAGCTCTGGCCGGCCTTCCAATCGGGCTGAAGCGCGGTAAGCCACTGGTCGACCGCGGGAGAGACTGTGCAGATGTGGTTGTATTTGACATCCAAATCTATGATTTTATTGCAATTTGTTATCTGGTCAGGAAGCGTAGTAAGCGCATTATTATCGATCCAAAAATGTTCTATGTTTTGCATATTACCTATTTCTGGAGGAATTGAAATTAGCGCGCAAACACTCAAACCCAAATATTTTAAGCTCATCATATTGCATAACTGAGCAGGAAAGCTTTGCAGCGGATTTGCGCCTAATAACAGGTATAATAACCTCATGCTTGAAAAGCTATCTGGCAAAATAGAAATATTATTCCCAGTAAGGATAAATGTGTCTAGACTATCGCATGCTATAATTGAATCCGGAATAGATACTAATTGATTCGCGCGAATATCAAGAATTCTTAATTTGTTAAGATCACCAAATGAATTTGGAATTGATGTTAGCTTGTTTTTGCCGATATTTAGCGCTACGAGGTTAAATAAACTTCCGAACTTCGGCGAAATTGAATTGATCTGATTATCAAAAAGGTTTATCTGCTCCAACGCCGTTAATCTCCCAATCTCTCCTGGGATGACCTTCAGCCCCATCTGGCTCCAATCCAGCCGCCGTATCCTGCCGTTTCTCGCATAGGTGACCAACCTTACTTTGGTGTTCTGCATGCCGTTCGAATCCAGAATCGCCCTGACGGCCATCGAGTCCTGCTGGTATTCCGGCATCGCTCCGCAATACTGCATTTCCCGCCAGGAAAGCCCCATGCTGTCGTACCATACCGGTCCCGCGCCGGGGCAGATACAGTTGCCGGTCAATATGATCGTTTTAAGCTTCGGAAAACGCTTAAGACCGGAAGGAACGCCCGTCAGATTGTTCATGCCCAGATTGATCTCTTCCAGTTGATTGACTTTATAAAATTCATCTGGTATAACGACGGTGTTCAGGTCCCGCGCTGCAAGCGTGACCCATACAATTCGGGAAAGTCCCAGATCAAAGCCGATAGAGGCATCCGACGCCGAAACTTCGGCGGGGTCCACGTTGTATATGCCGTTGGCCTCAAGCAACGCACGGACTGCCTCAAGGTCGTCGGCGTAGGTCTGGGCATGGTATTGGCAGGAGAGGAAATTCAATGATAGAAAGAGAATAAAGACAGTCGTAATGATTTTCATTGCGGGTCCTTGAGAGCCGAATGCTTTCGTATCCGATAATAAAATACTTCGATGTACTCAAAAAGCAAGCTTTCGGAAAATATCCGGAGATCAATTGAGTTCACTGATAGAAATGAATTCCCGTTAGCCCGGTCTTTCATATTGCGTTTTCAAAGCCTGCCGGAGCGTATTTTTATCAATCACTCCCCTGGAAGGTCCCTATGAAATCCATAAAATTCCCGAACCCGGTTCCCATTGCCGCGATCGTAGACCGTCCGCTGCCGGTTTCGCGGCTTCGGGCGCTGGAGCGCGGCGGGGTGGACCTCTTTGAGGTCCGCGCCGACCTGTTCCCGACTGCTTTCGCGAAGACGCTCGCCTATGTGAAGCTGCTGCGCAAAGCGGTCCGTTGCCCGCTGATCGGCACCATCCGGGAGACGCGCGCCAATCGCGCGGACCGGCTGCGGATGTTCGGACAGCTCATGCCGTATGTGGATATCGTGGATATTGAGATCGATGCCGCCATCAATCGCGAGGTGGTCCGCATGGCGCATGCGGCGAAAAAAACGGTGATGGTATCGGTGCATGATTTCGCGCGCATGCCTGCGGACGCCGGATTGCGCGCCATCGAACGGACGGCCCGGCAACGGGGCGCCGATATTGTCAAGATAGCGGGGACCGCCCGATCACCCGAAGACGCGCTGCGGCTGCTTGAATTCTGCCGAAGCCGCAAAAGGCCGATGGCGGCGATCGCCATGGGCCAAGCCGGCGGCATCACGCGGCTTATCGCGCCGTTTTTCGGATCGTTGTTTACGTACGGGTATATCGAATTCCCTGTGGCGCCGGGACAGATATCGGCGGCGGATCTGCTGAAGGACCGGAAACGGTATTTCGGATCAAGGTGATCGGTCTTCGTTTCGAATTTTGATGATTTGAATTTCGAATTTGTTTAGGATTTCGGATTTCGAATTTCCGGCGCAGCCGGCTTATATGCCGGTCAGATGGACCAGCATTTCTAGCTTCTTCGCGGCAGCGCCGGAGTCCAGGGATTCGGCGGCCATGCGCGCCCCATCCGCGGGTGCGGCCGCAACGCCGGCGGCCACGAGGGCAAAGGCCGCATTCAGCACCGTGATGTCCCGGCACGGTCCCGGTTTTCCCGCGAGTATATGGCGGATGATCTCCGCATTCTCCTGCGGCGCGCCTCCCCGCACCGATTCCGGCGGAGACCGCCTGATGCCGAAGTCCTCGGGCTCGACGGAGTACGTTGAGACCGTTCCGTTCCGCGCCTCGGCGATGCCCGTGGGACCGGTGATGGTGATTTCGTCAAGGCCGTCGGACCCGTGCACGACAAAGGCGCGGCGCGACCCCATGTTGTTAAGGACGCCGGCCATGGTCGGCGCCAGATGCGGCGCATACACGCCCAGCACCTGCGCCGGCGCCAGCGACGGATTGGTGAGCGGTCCCAGGATGTTGAAAATGGTGCGCACGCCGATCTCCTTGCGCGGGCCGATGGCGTATTTCATGGCGGGATGGAGCGACGGCGCGAACAGAAAGCATATGCCCGCTTCATCAAGGCACCGCTTCATGGTTTGCGGGGAGACCGCGATTGTGACGCCCAGGGCCTCGAGCACATCGGCGCTGCCGCTTTTGCTGGATACCGAGCGGTTGCCGTGCTTGGCCACGCGCGCGCCGGCGCCCGCGGCCGCAAAGGCCGCGGCGGTCGAGATATTGAAGGTATGGGCGTTGTCGCCGCCGGTGCCGCAGGTGTCGACCAGGTGGTCGGTCAGTTCCGGGAGCACGTGGGTGGCCTTTTCCCGCATGACTTCGGCGGCTCCGGAGATTTCATCCACGGTCTCGCCTTTCATGCGCAGCGCAACGATCAGCGCGGCGATCTGCGCATCGGTGGTTTTGCCGCTCATGATCTCGCTGAACACGTCGCGCGCTTCGGTCCGGGCGAGGCTGTTGCCGGCGGTCACCTGCCTGATGGCTTCCTGAATGGTCATGATTGATCTCCTGTATCCGCCGGCGGCGGCTCTGGAAATATAGTTTTCACGCCTATTGAAAAGGTATGGGAAAATCTGTAGAATTAATCACATAGAATCGATTGTTTCATGGAACTATTGAAGGCGCGATACCTGTCGTCGTCCGCCACATTCGAGGATTTGCCGGCATCGGACACATCCGAATTCTGCATTTTCGGCAGATCGAATGTGGGCAAATCGTCGTTTTTAAACCATGTGTTCGGCGATACGACGCTGGCGAGGGTATCAAAGGCGCCCGGCCGTACGCGGCTGGCGAATTCTTATTCGGTAAGCGACGGCGTCATCTGGATCGATCTGCCGGGATACGGGTATGCAAAAGCCGGCGGCGCCGAAAAGGAGCGATGGGCGCGGCTAATCGGCGATTATTGCGCGAGGCGGTCTAATCTGCGCGGTATCATCTGGCTGCTCGATGTGCGGCACCCGGGCACCGCGCAGGACAAAAAGGCGGCCGCGTGGCTTGCGGAGGCGGGAATCCCCGTATTGCCGGTTCTGACAAAATGCGATACGGTTTCGCGCAACGAAGCATCGAAAAATCTGCGGCGCTATATGCAGGAATTCGGTTTTCCGGCGTTGGTGCGGCCGGTCCTCTATTCGATCCGGGACGAAGCGGCGCGCATCCGGTTCATCGCGGCGTATGGGCCGTGGCGCGAAGCCGCCATCAAGGAGACGGCGTGTTCGGCCTTATCAAGTTCATAGATAATCTCGGCGATTGGGCGATATCGTTCGGCCGCCAGATCTGGGCCATATACGGCCTTTTTTATGATACGCTGGCGGCGTTCTTCACCACCAAACGCAAGAGCTATGATTCGCTCACACGGCAGATTGTCGGTCAGATCTTGTTTACCGGCGTTGAAGCGTTCTGGCTCATCGGGGCGATTGCCCTTCTGTTTGGTCTGACGATCGTGATCCAGGGCACAACCAGGATGCCGGAGCTGGGCGTGGGCGATTATTTCGGCGAATTGCTGGTTTTGCTTGTTGTAAAGGAACTAGGGCCGTTTTTCACTTCCATCGTGGTGATCGGCCGCTCGGGATCGGCGCTGGCGACCTATATTGCCAGCATGAAGGTGAACCGCGAGATCGCGGCGCTGGAGGTGATGGGCATCGAGCCGGTGCGCTTCGTGGTAATGCCGGCGTTCATCGGCATGGTTTTTTCCATGGTCGGCCTGAGCGTCTATTTCGCGATCATCGCCATCGTGGGAGGACTGTTGGTGGCCACGGCAACCGTGGGCATCCCCTTTGATATCTTCGCGGAAAAATTCATGGACGCGCTCGGGTTCTGGGACGTGGTCATTGCGCTTGTCAAGAACATCGGGTTCGGCCTGATCATCGCAACCCTGAGCTGTTATCACGGGTTGCAGGTTGTCAATATCCGCGAGATACCGCGCGCGGCGCGCAAATCGGTGGTCTGGTCCATGGTGACGGCCATGGTGCTGAACGTGCTGTTGTCGTTTCTGGAGCTGTATGTCCTCAATGTTTAAATTCGAAGCGCGCCATCTGCATTTCGCGTTCCGCGGCCGGGTCCTGGCGCAGGACGTCTCGTTTGTCATCAATCCCGGGGAGGCGCTCATCATCGCCGGCCGCAGCGGGTGCGGCAAGAGCATGTTGCTGGAGCTGTGCGCCGGTCTTAACCCGTCGTACGGCGGCGACATCCTGTGGAACGATCAGGACATCCGGGACATGGCGCGGCATGACATCATGGAAGCGCGCCAGAAAATCGGCTTCGTATTCCAGAAAAACGCGCTTATCCAGAATTATCCGATCGCGGAAAATATCGCCTTGCCGATTCGATACCATTTTGATACCCCCGATGAGGAGGTGCGCTGCCGCGTGCGCGAATTGCTGGGGCTGTTCGGCCTTCTCGATGCGGCCGGCCATTTCCCCGAGGCCCTGTCCGCGGGACAGGCGCGGTGCGCCGCTCTGGCGCGTGCGCTGGCGCTGGAACCGGACATGCTTTTCCTGGATGAGCCCACGGGTGATGTGGACCCAGTGACGGCGGGCCTGATCGTCCGGATCCTGAGGGACCTGCGCGCGCGGCGGACGGTCACCTGCCTTATCATCAGCCACCACACCGGGCTGGCGCGGGAGCTGGGTTGCTCGGTCAGAGTACTGGACAGAGGGAATATTGTCGATCTGTCGGTTTATAATAACGAAGTTGACGGGATGTTTCCCGAAGTAACCTCTTTTCCGCATGGTGCCGTATGAATACCAAAAAAAGCCAGGTCCGGTCCAATGAGCCATTCCACATGCGTCACCGTAACTTTTTCGTGGGCATATTTCTGTTCGTGCCTCTCATTCTTCTGCCGATACTGCTGGTAGGCACGCTCAGCAAAATGGAGTGGGTGGAAAAGTGGTGCAAGGATATCACCGTGGTGTATGATAATAAAACCGGCTTGAGCAAATCGAGCAGCGTCGTGTTCCAGGGGGTCTCCATCGGCCGCATTGAGGACGTTTCGCTTAATGATCGCGGCCATATCGTGGTCAAGTTCAAAATCAAACAGCGCTATACGGCGCTGATAAAAAAAGACAGCAAGGCAAGGCTGGCCCAGAAATCCATGTTCGTGGGTGATCCCATGATAGAACTCACCAAAGGAAGCGACTATGCGCCGCCTCTCATGAATGGCGACACGCTCATGCCGGAATATCCGGCCGATCTCAGCGGCACTATCGCGCAGCTCACCGATGTGGTGAGCAACCTGCAGGTCATCATCAAGGGCATTGCCGAAGGCAAAGGGAGCGTGGGCCAGTTGCTCACCAATGATACACTGTTCCGCCAGATCCTGCGCGATACGCGGCACCTGGACGCCACTCTGGCGCAGGCGGACAAAATGCTCAAGGACCTCGACAAAACGGTACTTTCGTTCGATGCGGTCGGAAAATCGGGCGCATCGCTGGTCGATTCGCTGGGCGGCACGCTGGCCAGGGTCAATGGACTGGTGGGCAACCTTGATTCACTTCTTGTCAATGTTCAGAAACTGCCCGAGGGCGTTGCCAGAACCATGGACGGCGTGCAGCGCGATCTGGGCGAAACCGAAACGCTGCTCAAGGCCGTGCAAAAACACTGGCTGATCCGCAAACAGGTCAAACAGGTCAGGGAAGAAGAGAAGAAGTAGCACGCTGTTTCGTGGCGCAGGAAGTACGATGAAGAAGGCCGGGTAGCGCGCTACCCGGCCTTCTTTGTTTCGGGAGAGCCCGGCGATTATAATTCCGCGAGCATCTGCTTGATTATTTGCCGGAGATTCGCCGCGCATTGCCAGTAGAAAAGGCCCAGAGGAAGGTCTTTGTCCTGCCCCACGGCTAATTCGTGCAACGTTTGCTGGCGCTGCGAGTGCATACCGGTCTTCAACTGCAGAATGTCAATTTTGGCTTCGCATTTTAGCGTGATGGATTCCGTGGCGTCGGACTGGTATGATGAGATCTGGCAGGCGATGTCGAACACAAGGTCTGCGACCGACGAGCCCGCCTGTTCCCGCAGCTGGCAGGAATCCTGGAGATAGCGGTTGATGAAGGCCGGTCCCGCAAAGTCGGCCGGAATGGAGACCTGGCTCACCGCGGTGGCAGTGTATTTGATAATATAAAACGCAGGAATGACCTTGAGCATCAGCACCTGTTCCTGGCTCTGGGTCGTGGACATCCCCAGGTCCTTTTCGCTGAAAATGATCGGCACATGAATGAGCTGGCCCAGGTGCGGCGTGACGGTGATGAATGTCCCCTGCGTGACATAGGGTATTACCATATTATTGAGCGAGGCCCGGCCCGACGAGTCGGTCTGCGTAATGAACAATTCGCGGCCGCCGGCAAGCGTCGCGCGCAGGGGAAGCCCGGGAAAGGGGACCGAATCGATCTTTGCCAGCAGGAACGGGGCGTCTTTGGCGGGAATGCCGGGTTTTCCGGTGATGACCATGTCGGACACCGTTATTGACATTAGAGAAAAAATATTCTGCAGGTTCCGGCGCGTGTCGTCGAGAAACGTTCCGGTGGAACCCGGCACGGGGGACGGCACCGGCGTGCCGATATGGCCCATGGCATAAAAAATGGCGGCGACCGCGGCGATGAATGAACCCTGTTTTTCGTCGCGTTTCCGGGCGTTTTCGGCAAGTTCCCAGAATCTGCCCGCCGCCGAGTCGGTGCGGCTGTTGTACGCGGCGATAACGGCGGCAAGCGTGTCTTCGGCGATGCGGAGAATGTAAATCCATTCCTTGCCTTCGAACCGGCTTTCGGCTTTCGCCTTGGGCACAACATTATTCAGTAAATTGGCAAGATGATAATTGGTGATGAGGCTGGTCGTGTCCAGCGACAGGTCATGGTTTTCATTGATCCAGCTCCACATATCCACGCGCAGGCTGTCCTGGGCGCGTCGTTGCGCCTGCGCGGCTATTTCTTTGGTGACCGGGGTCGTGAGCTTGAGGCGCACCACGCCTTCAAGTGGTCGCGCCCGCGGTCCGGTGATTGCTCCGAAGTTCAGGAGCAGCAGGACGATGCAATAGGCGGCTCGGACGGTATGGTTCATGGTATTTCGGAAATGGCTCTTTCCGCGCTGGGAATCCGCTGCACGGCGCCGGCGTTCACCCCAATGTCATGCCTCAGCAACGGCGCTCTATCGAACGCAAATATGTATAAGATATATTCGCTGTATTCCGCGCGCAAGGGAAAAAAAACCGCGCGTTTATCGTATCGCGGACATCACCGCCCGGATCAGGGAGTCGGCCTCCGGACGGGTGCGCGCTTCGGCGATGCAGCGGACGATCGGCTCGGTATTCGACGGCCGCAGGTGCACCCATGCTCCCGGCCGGATGATTTTGAGCCCGTCCTGAATGTCTGTTTTTTCATGCGCGAATGCCGCGGCCGCCCGCGCGATGATCGCGCGCGGATCAGCGCCGGCGGTATCGATTTTTTCCTTGACAATCACATATGCGGGAAGGCCGGCGGCAAGCGCGGAGACCGGCTTTTTCTGTACGGCCATGAGTTCCAGGACCATGGCCAGGCCGGCAAGACCGTCGCGGACCGTGGAGATTTCCGGATAAATAACGCCGCCGTTGCCTTCGCCTCCCATGCGGCAATTGTTCCGCAGCATGCCGTCGATCACATTCGCTTCGCCGATCATGGTCCGGAATACGCGAACGCCGAATGAGGCGGCCACATCGTCGATGACCATGGAGGTTGACAAGTTGACCGCGATGTCGGTTTTCAACCGGGGAAGCATGCATTGCAGGGCAAAGGCAAGCGTCAGCTCCTCGGAAACGGGTTCTCCGTGCTCTCCCATGGTGATCAAACGGTCCGCATCGGGATCAAACGCAAAACCGCCGTTGAAATCGCCGCGCTTAAGGACCGACGCAAGCCCGGCAAGGTGCTCCGTCCGCGGCTCCGGATTGTGCACGAAATCGCCGTTGGCGCCGGCGTTGATGGCCGTGCAGGATACTTGCAGCGTGTCAAGAAGCGCGGGGACCACCGCCGATGCCGCGCCATTGATGGCGTCCACGGCGATGCGCAATCGCGCGGCGCGGACGGCCTTCGCATCGATACCGGCGACAATCCGCCGGATATGCGCGGGTCCGGCATCATACGTCTGGTCCGGTTCTTCGGATGCCGCGTCGATGGCGCGACAGGCATCCTCGCGGCTGCCCGCGCGATACAGCGCATACACGGCCTCACACTCGGCGCCCGGACAGAGCCGCGCCTGGCGGTTGATCATCTTATAGCCGTTGTACTGCGCCGGGTTGTGGCTGGCTGTAAGAATGACGCCGCCGCCGGCGTTCTTTTCGGCCACTGCCACGCAGGCGGTGGGGGTGGGGGCTATGCCGATGTCGATGCATCGCGCGCCGGCGGCGTGAATGCCGCGGGCCACGGCGCGGGCCAGCGCGGCGCCCGAAGGACGCGTATCGCGCGCGATGATCATGGCCGTCGCATGAGCGTTGCGGGTTTGCAGATAGGCGATAAGCGAACAGAGCCGCGGGGTCAGCGTTTCGTTGACGACGCCGCGTATTCCCGATACGGTCATCATGGGTTCGGCTGGCACGGTTCCTCCTTGCGCTGGGCCGGCAAGAGATGGACAATATACTTAGGTTCTCGCGGCCGATCAAGCAATGTGTTGTCCGATGCCGGGCGGCATTGTATTTTTGTGGTTCTTGGGACCAGACGCATGTACATACAACTGCTGTATATCCTTCCGCTGGTGGCGCTGAGCATCCTCGTGCTCATTCTGGTTCTCAATTACCAGCGCCGGAAAGAGCGGCCCGAGGCCGATAGCCGCTTGTCAAAACAAGTCGACGAGTTCAACGAAGGACTTCGGCCGGAACCTCCCGCGCAGCTGCGCGTGCTGCCCGAATCGCACCTTTCGGAGATAGAAAAAACCATCGGACTCGTGTCCCAGGCCCTGTCGAGCCAGCAGCGGGTCATCGAGCGGTTCCAGGGCGCCGACACCAAGCTGGCCGATGAAATTGACAAGATGAAATTGCGGCTTCGGGAATTGCAGAAGGAATACGATATCGTGCTCAGCGAAAATTTTTCGCTGCGGGCGAAAGTCCGCAAATTGACCGAACGGACGCAACCTCAACCCGGCGCGCAGAAATTCAAAGACACCGATGAACTCGCGCCGGAAAAGACCTCGCGCGCCGATCCTCTCGCCGACACGAAAAAGCTGGCGAAGAAGAACCCGATTTTCGATGATACTACCGAACTCGACATCGCAGACCTCATCAATTGACCCCCGTCTCAGCGCATTCCCGGCATGCCCTGGGATGCTTCTATTTTAGCGATTGCGAATATTGCATTTGTCAATAAGCAGCCTGTTCCGAGGAATCGACAGACTCTGGATTTTTTCCATCCGGTCCTGCGCATAGAGCCTGATAATCCGCTTGAATACAATATATTGCGGTTTAGCGGTTAAACGCCACAATCTATTGTGTCACTCGAAAAACCACGCCTGTCCTCTGCTGCATCCTGACCTTGAGCATTCGTGCCGGGTGCAAGAAAAACGTTGACAATCCCGCCCGATTGAAAGTATTATAGTGGGAGAAGTTGGTAAGAAATGGGATATAGTGGGAGATCTGAGAATGGCCAGATTCCGCGGCTTTTTCGAGTACTCGATCGATGACAAGGGTCGATTGAATATTCCCGCAAAGTTCCGCAAAACGCTCAGCCCGGACGCAGATGAAACTTTCGTTGTCGTCCGCGGGCCCAACGGTTGCCTGCAGGCCTACCCGCAGGACGCCTGGACGCGCTTTGAAGAGGAGCTTGACCGGCGCCCCACCACCCCGGACACGGTGCGGTTCCGCCGCTACCTGTACGGAAGCCTGTCCGACGCGCAGCTTGACGCTCAGGGAAGAATCATGGTCCCGCAGAGCCAGCTTGATAATGCGGGAATTTCCCATAAAGTCGTTTTGGTGGGCCAGGGCAACTTCATCGAGATCTGGAGCCCGGAAAAGTACCGTGAATTCTTCGGCGCCAAGGACGATTTTGACGCCGTATTCTACCAATCCGTCCAGGACAGCCTGAAAGAATGACCGACACCGCCGTCGCGTACCATGAGCCGGTCCTGCTGTGCGAGACCATTGCCGCCCTGGCAGTGCGGCCGCACGGCGCCTACGTCGACGGGACCCTGGGCGGCGGCGGGCATTTCCGCGCCATCATCGAAAAACTCGACGCGCAAGGGACCGCGATAGGCCTCGATCGCGATCCCGAGGCCGTGGCCTGGAACGCCGGCCGCATCCCTTCAACGCCGGCCCGCGTCATCATCGAGCAGCAGGAATTTTCCCGCTTCGACGCCGCGCTCTCCCGGCACGGCATCGGCGCCATCGACGGCATGCTTTTGGACCTGGGCATATCGTCGCACCAGATCGACGCCGCCGCGCGCGGCTTTTCATACCTTCGGGAATGCGATCTTGACATGCGCATGAATCCGGCCGGAGAAATTACGGCGGCGGACCTCCTTAACAATGCAACCGGCGAGCAGCTTGCGGAAATTCTGGGAACATTCGGCGAAATCATGAATCCCCGGCGCATGGCCAGCGCGCTTGTCCGGTTCCGCGCCGGAAAACGGTTCGTTACGTCCGGCGACCTGCGCGAATGTCTGTCCGGGGAATACGGGCCCAACGTGAAATTCAAGGTGCTCTCGAAGGTATTTCAGGCGCTGCGCATCGCGGTCAACAATGAGCTGGATGAGTTGACCACATGCCTGGAAAAAACCGCTGGTTGCCTGCGCGAGAAGGGCCGACTTGCGGTCATCGCCTACCATTCTCTTGAAGACCGGATTGTAAAGAATTTCATGCGGGAAAAGGAGCGGCAGTGCGCATGCCCGCCGCAACAGCCGATATGCACCTGCGACCGTCGGCCGATTTTTAAGCGGATAAACAATAAAGCCATCAAAGCGGGAGATTCGGAAATCGCGCGCAATCCGCGCGCTCGGAGCGCGCGCTTGCGCGTGGCCGAGCGCACCGGCTATTCCGCCTGAGGTATTGAATATGCAGCAGCTTCAGAAAAAACGATCCGCGGCTCTGTTCGCCGTTATACGGCTCCGCACGGTGCTCCTGCTGCTGTCCGTGGTCGCGGCGGCTATTGCCGTTCCGCTCTATGCTGTGTGGCGCCAGGTGTATATCACGACAACATCGATCGCCTGCAGGGAATTGAATGACTCGCTGTCTGTCCTCAACCGCGAAATCCAGCGCCAGCGGCTGATTTCGGAACGGCTTTCCGATAACGGCAGGATCGAAACCATCGCCCGGTCATCCCTGGGGCTTGAGTATCCATCGTCGGAGCGGATCATGATCGTTTCGCCGGCGGCGCCCGTGCGCCGGCCGTCGATATTCGACAACGAATTTTTTGCCATTCTCAAACGGTCAATAACGCGGGACAAAAGCTGACATGAACTTCCCGTGCGGACGCATTGTTGCCGTCATGATCGTGCTGGGTCTGCTCTTTGCCGCCGTCATTGCGCGGCTTTTTGTGATCCAGGTCGTCGACGGCGCCCACTATGCGGCGCTCTGCAAAGGCCAGAGCCGCCAGCGCGTGGTGGCAGCGGCGCCGCGCGGAAAAATATACGATTGCAAAGGCTGTATCCTCGCGGCAAGCACCGGGGATCGCGCGCAACTTTCGCCCGACTTTCTCATGATGGATGCGGCCGATTCCGCCCTCGCCGCCGGCCATGGGCGTTCCCGCATTGCGGCCGCAACACGGCGCATCTATCCGTTCGGGGACCTGGCCGGCGCCGTGCTGGGCTATGTCGGGCGCGACGGCTATGGTCTGGCCGGCGCGGAATTCGCGTTCGACAAGAACCTGCGCGGCGAGGACGGCTGGACCATCGTGCACCGCGACGGCCGCCAGGTCCTCTGGAGCACCGCTGGTCTGCCCAGCAAGCGGCCGGTGGCCGGCGGCGACGTCTATCTGACCGTTGATATTGACATACAGAAAATAGCCCAGACCGTGCTGGGCCAGACAGTCAAGGCGATGCGCGCCAAAAACGGCATGTGCATGATCATGGACCCGTCGTCGGGCGCGGTGCTGGCCATGGCCTCCGAGCCGGCGTTTAATCCCAATTTGTGGGAACTGTATCCCGCCGACCGCCGGCAGAACCGGTGCCTTGAAATCAATTACGAGCCGGGATCGACGTTCAAAATCATCGCGGCGGCGTCGGCCCTGCAGGACAATGTGCTGCGCGAGCAGGACCTCGTCGACGGCGGCAACGGTGTGTACCGCATCTACAACGAGTCCATCCGCGACCGGGAACCCTTCGGCAAAATCACCTTTTCCGAGGCCCTGGCCTATTCCAGCAATGTCTGCTTTGCCAAGGTGGCCAACGCCGTGGGCAGCGAGCGTCTTTACAAATACGCAAACAACTTCGGTTTTGGCTCGTGCACGGGCATCCAGCTGCCCGGCGAAGAGAGCGGCATCGTGCACCCCATCGCCGAATGGTCGGGACGCACGCGCGTGACCATGGCCATCGGCCAGGAGGTGTCGGTGACCTTCCTGCAGATGATGCTCGCGTTCGCCTGCATCGCCAACGACGGCGTGCTGGTAAAGCCGTCGATATGCGAAAAGATCGTTGCGTCCGACGGGACCGTGGCATGGCGGAACCGCCCGGAGCCGGTGCGGCGTATTCTGGCGGCCGACGTGGCCCTGCGGCTGCGGTATATGATGAAAGCGGTGGTTGACAAGGGTACGGGTGTGCGCGCGCAGATCGACGGCGTGCCCGCCGCGGGCAAGACCGGCACCGCGCAGAAGTTTGACGAAACGACAAAATCCTATTCGGCCACGCGCTACAGCTCGTCGTTTATCGGCATGGTCCCGGTGGAGAGCCCGGCGCTGGTGTGCGGCGTTCTCATCGACGAACCGTCGGCCGGGGAAAGTGGCGGCGTCGCGGCGGCGCCGGCGTTTAAAAAAATCATTACGCAGATCCTGACGCACCCGAACCTGACCTACGCGGACAGGATCCTGCGGCGCGACCACATGACGGCATCGGCCGATTCCACGGCCGGCGCCCGGCCCGGCGCGATGCCGGCCGGTCCCGCGCACCGGGCGGTTGCCGCTGCGCCGGGCAGATCGGCCTTGGCGGGCGGATTTCCCGATTATACCGGCCGCGATGCGCGTGACGCCGCTCTGGACATGCTGGCGCGTGGCGTTGTCCCGTATGTATTCGGCAAGGGCGCCGTTGCGCGCCAGTTCCCGCATGCGGGCGCCATGAAAGCGGACGCATGCACACTGTATTGCGCAATCGGCGGATAAAGGCAAACGCGCATTGATCAAAGGAGAGCCGCATGAGCGAAGACTTCGGGCAGTTTCTCAAGGCTGAAATTGATGCGATCCTTTCGTCCATGGACGAACAGTCGCGGTCCGATCCCGAGCAGTGTACGATCATGGCGATCGACTGGATTGAGAAAAACGCGGGCCGTTTCCGCGACGAGTGGAACCGGGCGGCGGCGGTAAATTGATATAAGGAGAATATGGCCGGATGCGTTGGCGGGAATTGATATCAACGGCGGCAATCACGAGCGGCGGGAGCGGCGATCCCGAAATCCGCGACGTGGTGTACGATTCGCGGAAGGTTTCCGCCGGCGCAACATACGTGGCGGTCCCGGGCTTGAAAGCCAACGGCGACACCTTCATCGGCGACGCGATCCAACGGGGCGCCGCGGCCGTGGTGTCGGCCAATGCGCAGCCGTCGTGCCCCGTTCCCTGGGCGCAGGTTGACGATCCGCGCGCGGCCGCGGGCGAGCTTTCGCGCCGGCTCTGGGCGCCGCCTTTGGACGCCATGACTATCATCGGCGTGACCGGCACCAACGGCAAAACCACCATGGCCTATCTCTTCCACCAGCTGCTCGCGGAGCTTTACGGCCGCGATAACGCATGGATGCTCTCCACGGTGGTGTACCGGCTGGGAGCGCAGGAGCGTCCGGCGGACCATACCACGCCCGAATCATCGGATGTGTTCCGCCTGATCGGCCAATCGGCCGTCAAGCCGCGCGGGCTGGTGATGGAAGTGTCGTCGCATTCGCTCGCGCTCCATCGCATCGCGGGCCTTGCCTACGACGTGGCCGTGTTCAGCAATTGTACGCAGGACCACCTGGATTTTCATTCCACCATGGACGCCTATTACCAGGCGAAAAAGCTGCTCTTCACCCGCTATCTCAAACAGGGCGGGACCGCGGTCATCAACCTCGACGACGAGTACGGCCGCCGCCTGGTAAAAGAGACTTCCGGCGCACAATGCATCACCTACGGTCAGGCCGATGACGCATCGGTACGCATCGTGGACTGGAACTGTAATGTGAACGGGACCGCGGCGCATCTCCTGATCGATGGGAAAACCCATCAAATCGAATCAAAACTCGTGGGCGCCTTCAATGTTTACAATATGACCGCCGTGTGCGCCGGCGCGCTTGCCCTGCGCATGGACATGGAGCGCGTGTGCGGATTGCTGGGCCGGTTCGCGCCGGCGCCAGGCCGCATGGAAAAGGTCGCGCTTGGAGCGCCCTTTTCGGTGATCGTGGATTACGCGCATACGCCCGATGCGTTGGACAATGTCCTGCCCGCGGCGCGCGCGTTTACCAACGGCAGATTGATCTGCGTCTTCGGCTGCGGCGGCGACCGCGACCGCACCAAACGGCCGCGCATGGCGCAGGCGGTGGTGCGGCACAGCCATGAGGCGATCATCACATCCGACAACCCGCGCACCGAAAAGCCCGAAGCGATCATCGCGGAGATCATGCGGGGCGTGCCACTTGACTTTCCGCACTGGGTGATCGCGGACCGGCGCGAGGCCATCGCCAAGGCGCTGTCGATCGCCCGGCCGGACGACTGCGTGGTGATCGCGGGCAAGGGACACGAGGATTACCAGGAAATCAACGGCGTCAAACACCACTTTTCCGATCATGAGGTGGTTGCCGAGGAATATAGCCGGCTTGCGGCGGGAAAGGTCCGGCGATGAACGCGGCGTCACACAACACGGCAATCGTGGATCGCGCATACCCGCTCACGCTGGGCCGCATGGCCGCGTGGATGCGCGCCACAACCCGGCTTTCCGCCTCCGAGCGGGCCGTTGTGGTGCGCCGGATATGGAACGATTCGCGCAGCGTGCAGCCGGGCGATGTGTTCGTGGCTATTGCCACGGACAAAGATGATGGCCATCGCTACGCTGCAAACGCATTTTCGGCCGGCGCTATTGCCGTGATCGTGGCGCGCTCGAAACTCGCGCGGCTTTCCGAATCCGAACGCAGTCGCGCGCTGGCAGTGACCGACCCGCTATCGGCCCTCCAGCGTCTTGGCAGCCGATACCGCCTCGAACTCGACCTGCCGATCATCGGCATTACCGGATCGTCCGGCAAAACCACCACGCGCGCGTTTATCGCCGCGGCACTCAGGGCGAGATTCTCCGTCGGAGAAACCTATACAAACTGGAACAACCATCTTGGTGTGCCCCTCACGCTTTTGCGCTTTGGCGGCAATGAGGATTTCGGCGTCATCGAAATGGGCGCCAACCATGTGGGCGAAATCCGGGCACTGTCGAAAATCGCCCGGCCCGATATCGCGATCATCACCAACATCGGCTACAGCCATGTGGGACTTTTTGGCGGGCTGGCCAATACGACAAAAGCGAAATTTGAAATTGCCGGGGGTTTGGGCAGCTCCGGTTTCATGCTGCTCAACGGCGACGATCCCCGGCTTCGGGCCGGCGCCCGCCGCCTGGGACGGGAAACCGTCTGGTATGGCACGTCCCCGCGTTGCGCCGTGCGCGCTGAGAACATTGCCGTGACACCCGATCTGCGCACTACGTTTTCGGTTGACGGAGAGCAATTCGAACTTTCCATGCCCGGCCGCCACTTTGTTTACAGCGCGCTGCCGGCGCTCTATCTGGGCCGCGAATTCGGCGTGCCGGTTGATGCGATCGCCGAAGTTCTGCGCACCATCCGGCCGGTGAGTCTGCGGGGCGGCATCGAACGGAAAAACGGCGCGGCATTCATCGTTGATTGCTATAATGCGAACCCGTCGTCCATGGCCGCCGGCCTTGCGCTTCTGGCCGACGTTGCGCCGGCCGATAAACGGGTCGCGATCGTGGGCGATATGCTGGAGCTGGGCCGGTATGCAAAGCAGCTCCACCGCGCGCTGGGCAAACGCATCGCGGATGCGGGCATTTCGCGTCTGCTGGCCGTGGGCGAATTCGCCCGCGACGTGGCCGACGCGGCCCTGCGCGCGGGCATGAACGGCAGCTCCATTCTCACGGCGCCGGACGCCAATGCAGCCGTGGAACCGGCCCGCCGCCTGGTCTATGAGGGCGATACGGTGCTGCTCAAAGCCTCGCGCGGCATTCATCTGGAAACGGTCTTCGACCGGTTTGCGGAAGGGAACACATGATGAATCGGCCGGCCATGAATTCGCCGACAATGCCGGGGGGCGCACGCGTATCCATTATCGGCGCGGCCCGCAGCGGCCTTGCGGCGGCGCGGTTTCTGCTGGACCGCGGTCATCCGGTTTTCATCAGCGACTCCTGCGCATCGCCAAAGCTGGAAGCGGCGCTTTTAGGCGCCGGGCTTTCCGCGGCGCCGCATGAATCCGACGCCAATACCGACCGTGTGCTCGATGCCGATACCATCATCCTGTCGCCCGGCGTGCCGTCGAATATCGCCGTGCTCATCAAAGCGCGCGAACGCGGCATTCCGGTCTGGTCGGAGATCGAATTGACGTATCGCTACAGCCGCGCGCCCATACTGGCGATCACCGGATCGTCGGGCAAGAGCACCACCGCCAGCCTTTTGGGCGCGGCGATCGCGGCCGGCGGCCGCGCCTGCGTGGTTGCCGGCAATATCGGCGTGGCAGCGATCGCCGAGGTCCCGCGCCTCGGGCCGGACGGCGTGGCAGTGCTCGAAGTTTCGAGCTTTCAGCTCGAGTCCATCGACGCCTTCCGGCCGCGCGGCGCCGCGGTGCTTAACATCATGGCAAACCATCTGGACCGCTATCGCGATATCGATGAGTACTTTGCCGCAAAGAAGCAAATCGCGCGCTCCATGACGCGTGATGATTTCATAGTGCTCAATGCGGGCGACGACCGGTTGGTCGCCTGGGCACGCGGGCTTGGCGCGCACCTGCGCGTCATCTGGTTCGGCGCGCGGCGCGAAAAGGGGGAATGCATCTGGGTCGACAACACCGTGCTCCGTTGCGACATCGGCGGCCGGGACGCCGCGATACTTGACGTTCGTGAAATGATGATCTGCGGGCCGCATAATCATCAGAACGCCGCCGCGGCCGCCGCCATGGCCATGGCTTTTGGGACCGATCCTTCGGCGGCGGCACGGGGCATCGCTTCATTTCCGGGCCTCAAACACCGGCTGGAATTCGCCGGCGAGGCTCGCGGCGTCCGCTATTACAACGATTCCAAATCCACCACGGCCGAATCGGTGCTGTGCGCAGTGACGGCCTTTGGCGACAATGTGCATCTGATTGCCGGCGGCCGCGACAAGGGTTGCGATTTTTCGGTAGTGACAAGCGCGGTCAAACGGCATGTCAGGAAGGCATATCTGATCGGAGAAGCGGCCGGTCGCATGGCGGCACTATGGCGGGACGCCACGGAGATTGAAATGTATCGCTCGCTGGAAGACGCGCTGGGCGCGGCCTCGGCGAACGCGAAAAAAGGCGACGTGGTGGTGCTTTCGCCGGGATGCTCGAGCTTTGACATGTTTACCGATTACGAACACCGCGGAAACGTCTTCAAGGAGCTGGTCCATGCGCTCGCTGCTTGATCAACGCCTGTCGGTGGCGGCCATGCGGCCGGGCCGCATGGACTGGAGCGTCTTCGTCGCCACGTTCGTGCTGCTGGGCTTTGGCATCGTGCTGGTCTACAGCTCCTCCTGCGCCCTGGCGCAGGCGAAATTCGGCGGCGCGGACTTTTTTCTTGCCCGCCAGGTCGTCCGCGCTCTGATAGCCGTGATGTGTTTCATGGTGTTCATCAATGTCGATTACCATGTATGGGGCCGCCTGGCCAGGCCGCTGTTCATCGCGGCGATCGTGCTGTTAGTGATGGCCATGGTCCTGCCGGGCGTGCATGCGGTCAAGGGCGCGCGCCGCTGGATCCACCTTGGCCCGCTCTCCTTCCAGGCGTCGGAGTTCGCGCGCCTGGCCCTGGTCGCGGCGCTGGCTCAGAAAATAGAGGACCTGGGTGAGGGCATCCGCGAATGGAAGAAGCTGGCCGGTCTGCTCGGATGTATCGGCCTTGCCGCCGGACTGGTTTTAATTGAGCCGAATTTTTCAACAGCACTGGTCATCGCGCTTATCGGCATTGCCATGCTTTTCGCGGGCGGCGCCAACCTGTGGCACCTTGCGGGCCTTGCCGGAGCCTTTGTTCCGGTTGCGTGCATTGCCATGGTGAGCGCGCCGTACCGTCTCAAGCGCGTGCTGGGATATCTTAACATGTCGGAACACCGCGACGGCATCGGCTATCAGACGTATCAGGCGGTTTTAGGGCTGGGCAACGGAGGCCTTTTCGGCCGCGGCATTGGACAGGGCGAACAGAAATATTTCTATCTGCCGGAGCCGCACACCGATTTCGCGTTTTCCATTCTGGGCGAAGAGATCGGCTTCATCGGGCTGATGATCGTGTTGGCGGTTTTTGTTTTCATCCTGTGGCGCGGCATGCGCATCGCCCGGCGCGCTCCCGACGCTCTGGGACGGCTCATGGCATTCGGTTTCACGTTCATGATCGCGCTCTATGTGATTATTCATGCTTCGGTCAATGCGGGACTGATTCCCACGACCGGCGTGCCGCTGCCGTTTTTGTCATATGGCGGCATGAGCCTGGCGTTTACCATGTCGGCCGTGGGGATCATCCTGAATATTTCGAGCCAGGCCGGGACGCGCACGCAGCCGCTGTCGTGGGAAAAGGCGCGGCCGGCGCATGTCCGCGGCGCGATACAAAAGGAACGTCCGGTATGGCGATGACGATCGTTCTGGCCGCCGGCGGCACCGGCGGGCATATTTTTCCTGCGCTGTCAACCGCCCTGGCGCTGCGCGAGCGGCTGCCGGAATGCGGGATCCTCTGGATCGGCACCTCGCGCAGCCGCGAACGGGAGCTGTGCGAACGCCATGGGATTGACCTGCGGGTGCTTTCGGTGAACGGCGTGGCCGGCCGCGGCGTTGCGGCCATGGGCGCGGCGATAGCCCGGATTGTCAAGGCATCGGCGGAAATGACGTTGTTTTTTCTGCGCCGCCGGCCGTCGGCGGTGGTCGCGTTCGGCGGGTATGTGTGCGCGCCGGTGCTGAGCGCGGCCCTGCTTGTGCGCATTCCGTATTACCTGAACGAGCAGAACACGGTCCCCGGCCGCGTCAACCGGCTCTTTGCCTTCGGCGCGCGCTGCTGCTTTTTAGGGCTTCCGCTCTCCGCGCGCTGGCGCCTTGCCGGCAAGTCGCGCATTACGGGCATGCCCGTGCGGCCGGCCGCCGCGTCATACGACGGGTCCGGCTATCCCGCGGGCTTCGTGTGCGGGGCGACCACGGTGCTCATCTGCGGCGGCAGCCAGGGGGCCCAGTCCATGAACCGGTGCCTGATCGAGCCGGCCCGGCGGTGGGCGGCTTCCGGAATGCAAATCATATGGCAGACCGGCATCGCCGGCTTTCAGGAAATACAGACGGAAATGAAGCGTTTTCCGCAAGTGTTCGTTGCCGATTTGATCGACGACCTGTACCCGTATTATGCCGCGGCGACCGTGATGATCGGCCGGGCGGGCGCGTCCACGCTCGCGGAAGCGGCGCTCTTCGGCCTGCCGTGCATCGTGGTGCCGCTTCCCTGGTCGGCGGACAACCACCAGTGGATGAATGCAGCCCTTGTCAAGGACCAGGGGTGGGGCGTGCGCATCAAGCAGGACGCGCATACGGGTGACGCGGTGGACCGCGCGCTCGAACGCATTCTGGAAAACAGGGGACAGCGGGAAACCATGCGGCGCAAAGCGCTGGAATGCGCGCCCGCGCAGGCTGCGCTGAAAATCGCCGAGCACCTTGCAAAGGACCTGAAATCATGATCGCCATCGCACCCTGCAAAAGGGTCCATTTCGTGGGCATCGGCGGCGCGGGCATGAGCGGCCTGGCCCGGGTGCTTGCCGGCGCGGGCTTCCGCGTTTCCGGGAGCGATCGCCAGGCGTCGGATGTTACCCGCCGGCTTTCGCGCGAGGGCATCCGCATGCAGTCCGGCCACGGGCCTGCGCTTGTCAAGAATGCGGACCTGCTGGTCTATTCCAGCGCTGTCAAGGCCTCCCATCCCGAACGCGAATGGGCCCGGCGCCATGGCATCAACGCCGTGAGGCGCGCCGAGCTGTTGGGTGATTTGACGCGCGGCCATTTTTCGGTCTGCGTGGCCGGTACGCACGGGAAAACGACCACCACGTCCCTGTGCGCGCAGGTCCTTATCGACGCGGGCAAAGACCCCACGGCGCTCATCGGCGGCGTGCCGCGCGGCCCGGGGACCAACGCGCGCGCGGGCGCCGGCGCGCTTCTGGTTGCCGAAGCCGATGAATTCGACCGGTCGTTCCTTGCGCTCTATCCTTCCGCCGCAATCATCACCAATATCGAGGCGGAACACCTCGACTGCTATCGCGATCTTGCGGATATCAAACGAGCGTTTGTCGCCTTTACCGATCGCCTGCCTTTCTACGGCGCGGCGATTGTATGCGCGGACGATCCCGGCGCGCGGTCGATTCTGCCGGAAATCAAGAGCACCGTGATCACCTATGGTTTTGACGCTTCCGCGCATTATCGCGCAACCATCCTGTCAATGGGTCCCGCATCAAGCCGGTTTTCCGTGGCTTGCAAAGGCAGGACCATGGGGACCTTGACGCTGGGAGTGCCGGGCAGGCACAACATTTCCAATGCCATGGGTGTGATCGCCCTGGCAACGGAACTGGGGATCGGCATTGTATCGATCCGCGCCACCTGCCGCGCATTTCCCGGCGTAGAGCGGCGATTTGAAATTCTCGCCGCGCGCAACGGCATCACCATCATCGACGATTATGCGCACCATCCGGGTGAGATTCGGGCGACGCTCTCGACCGCGCATGCGTGCGGGTTTACGCGCATTATCGCGGTGTTCCAGCCGCACCTGTATACGCGCACGCGCGACTTTCTGGCGGATTTCGCAGCTGCGCTTTCAACGGCCGATTGCGTGATTGTTACGTCGATTTACGCTTCGCGCGAAGACCCGCTGCCGGGCGTTTCAGCCGAACGCATCGCGGACCTGATCAACCGCCGGCATCCCGGCCGTGCGATGTACGTGGAGAACCGGCGCGAGATTCCAGCGCACTTCGCCGGCATGCTGCGAAAAGGGGATGCGGCGCTCTTCATGGGCGCGGGCGATATAACCGAAACTGCGCGGGAATGCGCAAAGGCTTTGCATCATGCATAGGCGAACAGGCGCCAACCACCGGTCTCGCCGGGGCGGCCGCTCTCCGGCCCGCTTTCCGCGCGGCGTGATCGCGGTCCTTATGGCCGCCGCGCTGGTGACCGCCGTTGTGCCGGTGGGGATGAACTGGATGCGCAAATCGCCGTACTTCCGGCTTTCGGTCATCGACATCACCACGGACGGCAGCGTGACCAGAGAACAGATCGCGGCGGCGGCGGGCGTTTTTCCCGGCATGCCGATCATGGAGGCCGGGCCCGCGGACATCAGACAGCGCATCGAATGCATTGCATCTGTCAAGTCTGCGTCGGTCCGCCGCGTGTTGCCCGCAAAACTCATTATTTCCGTTAAACAACGCGTTCCTGTCGGCTATCTGTGCCGGGGGGCGATGTACCAGGTGGATGAAGACGGCGTGGTGCTGCCGGTGGACCGCGAGCGCCTGCGGCGCGACCTGCCGCTTGTATTCGGGCTCAATGACAGCGTCGCTGACACGGCCGGCGACCGCCGCGTTTTGAGCGTGTTCGACCGCCTGCGCCTGCTTTCTTTCCGCAAGGCCGTTCTGGCAGTCCCGGCGCAGGCCGCCGGCATATCGCAGATCGACTTTTCGCATGCCGGCAGCGTGAGTTTCATCCGCGTCGCCGATGGCGCGGAGATAACGCTTGATGAATCCGATCTCAATATCGGACTCGCGCATCTGGGCCGGTTGACCGAGGTCATGAAAGAGGAAAAAGACAGCGTGGACCGCCGGCACATCAACCTGTGCGGCGGCAACCTTGCATTCGTGTATTAAAACGGGAACAATCAACGGAAGGCGGTATATATGAATGAGAACACTTTTGTCGGCCTTGACATCGGGACCACGAAAATCGCCTGCATCATCGCCGAAGCGGACAGCGGCGAGCAGATGAAGATCGTGGGCGTGGGGGTGAGCCCGTCCGAGGGCCTGCGCAAGGGCGTGGTGGTCAACATCGACAAGACCGTGCGCTCCATCCAGAAAGCCGTGGAAGAGGCCGAGCTCATGGCCGGCGTGGACGTGGATTCCGTCTATGTCGGCATTGCCGGCGACCATATCCGGTCGTTCAACAGCAAGGGCGTGGTCGCCATATCGCGCGAAGACCATGAGATCACCGAGCTTGACGTGGTGCGGGCCATCGAACAGGCGCAGGCGGTTTCGATCCCCATGGACCGCGAGATCCTGCATGTGATCCCGCAGGAATTCATCGTGGACGACCAGAAGGGCATCAAGGAGCCCATCGGCATGAGCGGCGTGCGTCTGGAAACGCAGGTCCACATCTGCACCGGCGCGGTCACCAGTGCGCAGAATATCTATAAAAGTGTTGATAAAGCGGGATTCAAGGTCGAGGACCTGGTCTTGCAGCCGCTGGCGTCCAGCTATGCCGTGCTGGAAAAGGACGAGAAAGAGCTGGGCGTGGCGCTCATCGACATGGGCGGCGGCACCACCGACATCGCGATCTATTCCGAGGAGAGCATCCGCCATACGGCCGTGGTGGCGCTGGGCGGCAACAACATCACGAGCGACATCGCCATCGGCATCCGCACGCCCATCGAAAAGGCCGAGGAGATCAAGCGCAAGCACGGGTGCGCGTTTTCGCCGCTCATCAAATCCGACGATTTCGTGAGCGTGCCCGGCGTGGGCGGCCGCGAGCAGCGCGAAGTTTCGCGCGCGATCCTTACCTCCATCATCGAGCCGCGCATCGAGGAGATCCTGTCGCTTGCTTTGCGCGAAATCAAGCGCACCGAATACGCCGATATGCTGGGCGCGGGCATCGTGCTCACCGGCGGCGCCGCGCTCATGGAGGGCATGCAGGAGCTGGCGGAGAAGGTGTTTGAAATGCCGGTGAAGATCGGCGTGCCCTCGGGCTTCGGCGGGCTTACCGAAGCCGCCAAGTCACCCGTGCACTCAACCGGCGTGGGCCTATGCATGTATGCCATAGAGCAGAGCACCAAGCAGTCGCGCAAAAGCAAGAAGGGACTCGCGGGAGAAGACAGTTTCCGCAAGATCTTCGATCGCATGAAGTCGTGGGTCACGGAGTTTTTTTGAGAGGGGGAGTATGATGACGAGTAAGAGTACGAGTACGAGCAAGAGTACGAATAAGAAAAGAAGCATTGAAGATAAACAACCAACCCCTTAAAGGAGGGAACGTATGGAGTTTACACTTGGTGAAAGTTTTGATGCAAAGGCCAGGATGAAGGTGGTGGGCGTGGGCGGCGCCGGCGGCAATGCGGTCAATCGCATGGTCGCGGCGGGGCTTGCGGGTGTCGAATTCATCGCCGTCAATACGGATGCGATGGCACTGGACAACAGCAGGGCCGCCAACCGTATCCAGATTGGCGACAAAATCACCAAGGGACTGGGCGCCGGCGCCAATCCCGAAATAGGGCGCATCGCCATGGAGGAGGACCGCGAAAAGATCAAGACGACGCTCGAAGGCGCGGACATGGTGTTCATCACCGCGGGCATGGGCGGCGGGACCGGCACGGGCGGCGCGCCGGTAGTGGCGGAAATCGCGCAGGAGATGGACATCCTGACCGTGGCGATCGTCACGCGGCCGTTTCTGTTTGAAGGAAAAATCCGCGACCGTAATGCAAAAACCGGCATCGAAAACCTGCGCAAGCATGTCGATACGATCATCGTGATCCCCAACCAGAAGCTGCTCACGATCGTGGACCGCACGACCACGCTCATCGACGCGTTCCGCACTGCCGATGATGTGCTGTATCAGGCAACCAAGGGCATTTCCGACCTGATTTCGGTGCATGGCCTGGTCAATCTTGACTTCGCGGATGTGCGCACGATCATGAAGGGCATGGGCGACGCGATCATGGGCACGGGCGGGGCCGAAGGCGAGAACCGGTCGGTCATCGCGGCCGACGCGGCCATCCACAGCCCGCTGCTTGACGATATCTCCATCGCGGGCGCGCGCGGCATTCTGATCAACATCACCGGCGGTGAAGACATGACCCTGTACGACGTCAACGACGCCACGCACACCATTTACGACGCGGTGGGTGAGGGCTCCGAGACCAACATCATCTTCGGCGCGGTGATCGATCCGAACATGAACGGCAAGATCAGCGTGACCGTGATCGCAACGGGTTTCTCCGAAGTTGCGGTTGCCAAGAAGAAAGAACCTGCCGCCGCCCCGGCATCCGCTCCCAAATCCCCGGTATCTTCCTGGATAAATGCGGGAGAACCCAGGGCCGAGCAGATGTCGATATCGCTTACCACGCCGCAACCCGTGGCGGAAGCGGTGCTCAAGGCAGTGTCGGTTGAAAAGGAGCGGGACCCGATCATGACGCTCGTGACCGAGGCCGAACCGGTCGCGGTGCTTACGCACTCGCACGAGGCGATTCATTCGACGCCGCCGGTGCTGGATTTCCCGCCGCCGCTGCTTAAAAAAGAGAACCAGAAGAAAGAGGCGCAGGTGTTCGTTCACAAAGGCGAAGTCATCACGCATTACCAGGATGACATCGATGTGCCGACGTTCCTGCGAAAGCAGATGCAGTAGTTCGATGGAAGGTCCGTATGAACAAGCGGGCGAAAGTTCCCTCCTTTACCCTTCCGGCGTTTCTCCGGCGATCATCGCCGGAGCGACCCGGAAGGGGTTTCGCCCGGGGGAACGCGCCGGAGCATGTGAAAGCACGGATTATCGATCTCATATAGGGTCATCAACCTTTAGCGGGAGAGTGGCATGAGCGAACTGCAGCAGAAGATGATCGATGAGGCGGTACGGGAGCACAAGCGTATTTATCCCTGCACCAATAAGAAGGATTTATCGGAATGCTTCACGCGCCAGGGGGACAAACTTCTGTTCTGGTTCAATACCGAAGATCGCACGACGCATGTGATTTATTATGTGACGATGTAGTGCGGGGTTGATAGCGGGGAAATTGTCAATCTCGCATGCATTCGTGATGCGCCGGCAACGAAGCGAAAATTACCGCGGCAATCCGCCTGCCATTTTCAAGCATGCTGACCGAACACGACAGCTTTTTGCGGCAATGCCCCTTGCTGGGCCATGAGATGGCATTTTCATATTGCCGGCCGCCCAAACCGAAGATGCTTTCGATCATTGAGATTATCGAGCAGGCGCGGAGAAGGAATCCGGTGCATGAGTGATGACAGACCTATTGGCGCGTATTGATCCGGATTACGGGCGGCGTCGCAAGATGCTTCTTCACCGTGCAGGACTCCGCCGCTTTAATGACCGCCCCCTTATATTTCTCTGGAAAATCAGCGGGAAGCGCGATATCAATATCGATCCGATCGACCATATGGGTCGTGTCGTTCCGGTGGATGGTTTGCATCAGCTTGATGCCGGCCGTGGGAATGGCCCGCGCCTGGCAGAATGACAAAACGTAAAATCCCGCGCACGCACCGATTGATGCCAGAAACAATTCAAACGGCGATGGCGCGGAATTATGGCCTCCATCAGCTATCGGCTGGTCTGTACTTACCGTAAAACCGCGGACCTGCGCATCCACCTTTTTCCCGCCGCCGAAGGTGATTTCATAGTTCATGTCCATAGTGCTTTACCTCATCACGGACATTCCGCAAGCTTCGCCCCGCCCAGAATGCGCACGTGAATATTCATCCGATCTATTTCTGCGCAATGACCGTTTTATAGAATTCCCTAATAGTGTTTATGGCAGAGTACATGTCGCCCGATAGTCCGCATTCCAAGGCCATCTTCTTGTAGCGCTCAACCCATGTTTCAGGAGGGTCCTGCAATTCGTCTGGAACTTCATGCGTCTTCCTGCGGTTGAAGGTTTTCACAATGGCATCGCGAAGACGCACTGGATCCAGATTGCATTTCCCAATGAGCAAAACCATATCAACGAGGTCCTTCGCACGAGAATTTTCTGTTTGGCGCGGAAGCGAATACGAATGGATTTTTTCGGCAAATTGTTGTTCCGTGCTTATTGCCGGTATTCTGGGCGCGGAAATACCCGCAAATTCAAGCCATTCTTTTCCTGACAACAGTTCATGTGATTCAATCCACATATCTCCTGCTGCAATATCAATATTGAAGTGCGCAAAACGGCGGCCGGCCATACGGCATTCAACAGGGAACCGGTATCCGCCATATACCGCAGTTTCGAGATCAAGTATCGATTCACCGATAGCATATTCGAAGAAATCTCCAAGGTCATCCGCTGCGGCCCTTTGTATCATTCTCAGCATACTTCCCTGGTCATTCGCGATTGTGCCATTGCGCACGTCAATGGATATGTCGATATCCTTTGTCGTGCGCGCGCTATGCAAACGAAGCTCCATCGCATATCCGCCTTTGAGTACGAATTGGCCCGATTCACGGCTGGCGAATATCCTGGCAAGAAATCTGTCAAAGGCAACTTGTCGTCGAAGACGCAGAATATCCTGATTGTTTGTGCGGCTCGCGCGGTTCAGCCGTTCCTCAAGTGCAGTCCTCATTGCGGCAGGAGAATTGTATTTCTTCTTTTGATTCATGCAAGAGTTCCAATGCCTTCTCGGATTCTCCGGTCAATTTCAGGATTTTTATGGTACCGGTCAAAATCAGTGTCTCGAATCAAACCGCGCTGTTTTCCTTCCCTGTATGCCTGCCGCACAACTTCGACTGAAACGGATTCTTCGAGGATTATATCAACGATTGCGCGGGCGGGTTTTATTACGCGATACCCCTCCCTTTCTTCGATATCCCTGGGCATGATTTTTCCGCGATGAAGGACGAGAACATGCGGGATTTCGCTATGCCTTCTAAATGTAGGATGAACCGTCATGTGGAGCTTCTCCGGCATTGCATCCGATAGTTCAAAAAGCGAGAGAGCGGTTTCGTGAGAATACACACCAAGGCAAATGCCTTGCCGATTGCGAGACCACAGCGACCAGAGCACATATTGGCCGGTTTCTGTTTGCGGATAGCGGGCGATCCTGTAAACGCCTCGCCACTCCCGAATCCAGTCTTCATTCTTCAAATGGTATGGATGTGTTGCATCTTGAAAACCGGCTGCAATTGCCTGGGATGCTGTAAAATAGCCCTGCTGCTCAGAAGCAATCTGAAATAGCCGCTGTTCGGCTGTCTTTGGAGAGTTTGGCATGTATAAATCCTATAATATTTTTAGGAAATATACATTGCCGCAATAGGCAGAATAAAATTAACTGTATAGAGAAATTTTCTACGCCAGCTTCTCCTGGCTGACTTCTTATCTCAGCGTCCTCGGCGACCTCAGCGGTTAATTTCTTCCGCTTGCGCAGTCATTTCCGGCTTTTCCCATCACGGGCATTGCGCAAGCTTTGCGCCGCCCAGAATGTGCACGTGGATATGCTGCACGACCTGGCCCGCATCCGCTCCGGAATTGACAACCAGCCGATACCCCTTCTCCGAAAGCTTCTCCTGCTTCACAACCTGCGACACCGCCCCCATCAGCTTCGCCATGATGCCCATATTCAGCGGCTCAATATCCTGGATACAAGCATAATGTTGCCTGGGAACCGCCAGCAGATGCACCGGCGCCTTGGGCGACAGGTCCTTGAAAACCACGGCATGCTCGTCGGAATAGGCGAACTGAGCGGGTATCTTCCCCTGTGCGATTTTACAAAAAATACAGTCGGACATCGGGCTTCGCTCCTTGGGAAATAAGTGTCATGACAATCAGCTAATGCAATGTCAGTTATTGCTCCTGGCATACATAATATATCCAAAGTCAAGCATCATCGAGCATTTATATGTATTGAATATCGTAACTACTCAGCTCCCTATGAGAATCTTATTCCTTCGCTCGCTTCGACAGGCTCTGCGAGCGTTGCCGTTGACTGAGCCTGTCGAAGTCAACGGGCGGAAGCCCGCTTATGTGCTGAGTAGTTGCTGAATATCTTATCAAATTCGGCCTTTGTTTTTTCCAGATCAATTTCATTATTGAAAATCAGCTCAATTAAAAATCGCTTCATCTTCAAGGCAACACCTAAATCAAAATTACTTCCGGGTATCCATTAAAATGAGATTTATCCTGAGCAAGTTGTCCCGATTGATCTGATGCTGTTTGATATATCTTTGAAATTGAATCCTTTTGCGGATAAAAAAGTATGGGTTGAATTAGCAGATTTTAAAACCTTGAAATTTGAATACATATTCCCTCTATATCCCCATAAGCCGGCAACATCCTCCCGATGGCATAGCGCCTTCCTGCTCGCGTTCCATATCGTGCCGCGCACCATTTCGGCGACAGGTCCGCGGTTTGGAATCAATGATAAATATGGATCGGATTTATCATACAAGCAAGTCAAATCATCAATTCACCCGCGTTTGCAAGGTGACTTGATTCTTTAAAGCCCGGACACCTATATTCTTGCGCATATATCCGGCGACTATTGCATGAACGGATTCCCGGCCCGATCCATCACTCACGAAAGGAACGCGCATGCCTTCAAAAAAAACGGGTCCCGCAATCGATCCCTTCGAAGTTCTCAAGCTCTATAAATACCTGCGCGTAGTTGACGTATGCGACGGCATGGACGGCATCGGCTATTTTAACGTGGGACTGGTTGATCGTGACATCCGTCCCTTGTGGGCGGGCCTCAAATTCTGGGGCGTGGCCTTTACGGTCCGCTGCGTACCCGCCAACCGTCCCATGTGGAAGCTCAATACCACCGATGATGTCGTGGATGCGCATGGCGTCTGGTTCAGGGAAATGGGCAATATCAGCTATGAGGACAAGCTCAAGCCAGGCAATGTGATCGTCGTGGATTCCGGGAGCAGCGGGGAAGTGGGTTTTTTCGGCTCCAACAACGGAATGGGCGCCATGCTGGCGGGCGCCGTCGGCATCGTGACCAACGGCTATTGTCGCGATACCGCCGAAGTAATACTTCAGAAAACGCCCATCTGCTGCCGCGCGCGCGGCCGCACCATTATTCCGGGCCGCATCGAAATTGCCGAAGTGCAGGCGAAGATCGGGTGCGGAGGCGCCCAGGTGCGGCCCGGCGACATCGTTGGCTGCGATGACGACGGCATCATTGTTGTTCCGATCGAAGTGGCGGAAAAGGTGGCCATAGATGCGCGGGCCGTTCTGCTTGCCGACATGCGAGGCCGGAGCGGATTATACGAGCGCCTGCATATCAAGCCGGATGAAACCGTGGATTATGAAACGGCGGAGCGGTATTACCGGAAATTCTGAATAATGATTTGCATTCATAATGAATGCCTTTATGATGTCATCGTGATCCCGCTTATCTGCGGGAGCGGCGATCTCAACTGAAGAGATTGCTTCGGCGTTTCGCGCCTCGCAATGACAAGCCGCCAACGTGAATGCGGATCCAAATGAATTCAATGTATTCCCGCACCATCGCCGCCCTTGCCATCGCCACCGTGCTGTTCAGCCTGGTTGGCGTATTTGTCAAGCTGATTCATCTTCCGTCCTCCGGCATCGCCCTGGGCCGCGCGGTTACGGCGCTGATCGCGCTGCTCGGCTTCCTCGCGATCCGGCGAAAGCCGTTGTTCTCGCTCCGTAAACCGACGGACCTGCTGCCGCTATGCCTCCTGGGCGTTCTGATGAGCGGCAACTGGTTCTTTTATTTCGCCGCGATCAAAGCGTCGACGGTCGCGGTCGCGGTCATTTCACTGTTCACCTATCCGCTTATCACCGCGCTGATCGAGCCGGTCCTGCTGCGGCAGCGCTTTCGGATCATCGATTGCATCGGGGCCGCGGCGGTCATCGCGGGCGTCATGCTGGTCGTGCCGCGGTTCCGGATCACCGACAGCACGGCGCTGGGCGCGTTGTTCGGAATGATTTCGGCTATTTCGCTCGCGCTATGCAATGTGCTCAATAAAAAACTGGTGGTCCGATATTCATCAATCGAAATGATGGCGTATCAGTTCCTGGTGGCCACGATACTGTTCCTGCCGGCGGGGCCGGCGCTGATGAAGCCGATACCGATCGTGGAGGTCATGTACCTGGCGCTGCTGGGCGCGGCGCTTACGACCTTTTCGCTTTTCCTCTTTATCAATTCATTCAAATACCTGGCGGCAAGCACGACAGGTATTTTTACCTCATTGCAGCCGTTCATCACCGTGGGGTTCGCGTATGTCCTGCTCCATGAGGTCCCCACGATCAGGACGATAATCGGCGGGCTGATTATATGCAGCACGGTGGTTCTGGTGGGAGTGCAGGCAAAAAAGCAGAATATCGAATATCAAGCGCCGAATGTCCAATGATGAAGGTTGGCGTCAGCAGGCGCCAAAAGCGCGGAAGAAAGATGAATACGGAAAAATCAGTATCCCATGAGGTGAATCGAATACAGTACTGAAAGACCGAAATCAAGACTTATATAGGCGCAACTGCATTATTTTAGCATAGTTATATAAAAGGAAAGAAACGTATCTGAATGGCCTGAAGAATACAATAGTTCCCGACAACACTACGAAAAAGTAGCGAAATTGCTATAAAAGCATTATATTTAGCATATTAATGAATTAAAGCCCTCTTAAGGCGGGGAAAGCGGGTTTCTTTGTATTTCGATAGAGCGCAGTCGTGCTTTTTCCATTCTGCCATGCATAAGGAACAATAAAGCTGATATTTTTCTTTAAATCCTTAAAGGGAGGATCCATGTTTTCTACTTCGATGAATCGCGCAAAAATGCTGGCGGTTGCCGCATGCTTGCTCGGATTTGCAGTCAGCGCTTTTGGCCAGGATTCGCTTCGGCTTACGGCAGCCGAACTTGATTCGCTGTATCCCGGCACCTGCTTTGCGGGATCCGGCTGCTTCCCTTCGTTAATTGGAGGAACAATACTAGGTTTTACCGGCGACGAAGCACATGTGGCCTGGTATGGTGTAACTTTTCCTTCCAAGCCCCTATCGATAGTTGTCTGCTACGGCAGTCCGAATTCATCGAGCATCGATTTCTCTCTCGACAGCAATAAAACCGGGTTCTATTTCTGGACGTGCGCTCTGCCGGCAACGGGGGATTATGGTACGTTTGTCTGTTCCCCGCCCTGCGTGATTGATTATTCGCTGTTCGGGGAGGACCCGACGCCCGCATTCTTGGGAGGTCCTCATAAGCTGTTCCTGCAATTCAGCTGCGGCGTTTCCGGGTGCGGCAATTATTCAAGCGTAACGTTTCATTTCGGACCTCCTGCCAAAGATATTGTTTTAATGGCTCCGGACTTTAAGCGCGCAACGCCGAGAATACAGGTCGTCAATTCATCGACCACGCATCGTTCGCTTCTGAATTCACTTGCCGCACGCGGCGTGATGTATGACGTACGCGGCCGCCAGGTGACATCAACGAACGGCAAGGGGATCATGATCGTTAAAGCTTTGCAGAGATAATCGGCGCTTCTTCTTCGGAGATTAATAGGCCGCCCTTGAAGCAAGGGCGGCCTTTTTTATTTTAGGGCGGCCGCTGAATCCCCGCAAAAAAAATTAATGTCCCAGCCTGCGCCTTCCGATACATCTAATACCACTACTATTGCCTCGACAGATCTGCGATATCGGAAAGGAGGAATATGCTGTCGCATACGCGGGCAATGCGGGTGTTCCGAATCTCCTGAATTTCACAATCCAACAAGGAGTATGGTATGGATGTCTCCAATGTAGCCAGCGGAACAATGCAGCTCCAGGGCATTTTCGGGCAGCACCATCGTCATCATGGAAGTCTTGCTGATATGATCGATCAGCTGAAGTCCACCATCGACGATGCAGCCAAAGCAGGCAAGCTGACCGACGATCAGGCTGCAGATATGAAGAAAACGCTTGATGACATTGCCGAATTGCTCAAGCAGAACGGATCCGGCGCGCAGGTGTCCGCGGACGATCGCCACCAGATCCGGAATGAGCTCCGAGAAATCGGAAAACAGCTCTTTGCTGCCTTGAGTTCCCAGGATGCGCCATCCGCGACATCCGGCGGGCAGGTTGATGACCTGTTCAAAGCGATGGACGCGAATGGTGACGGCAGTATTGACAAGAATGAATTATCGGGCTATCTCTCGCAATCGGCCGATGGCAATGGCGCGCTTGCCGGCGTTTCGAATGGCGCGGGCGTGTACACGCAGCAGGCCAGTATGAGCTTTTCCATCAGCTATTCCCAGCGGACATTCACCGCTGTTGCCTGAGTCCCCCAAAGAAAAACAGGGATGTTTTTCTTCTCCCCTTTGCGCCCCTTTGATTCTCCTTTGCGCCGATAGATCATAAAATCCCGTGGTTAAGCGTATTTTGATACGCGCGCCGATTCCAGATGCATTGGGCGGCCGCGGTTCCTCTTTTCGCGGGAAGCAGTATGCGTCACATGCGATGGCTTCGGATGCTGACGATCGCCCTCATGCTGCCGGCGTGCCCGCGGGTTTTTGGAGCGGCTTCGGACCGGGCCCGCGACACGGTTCGGCTCGTGGTCCTGCATATCAACGACGAACACGGGCATCTGCTGCCGCACCGGGAGGCCGGGGAATTGCAGGGAGGGGTTGCACGCGTTGCCATGCTTATCGAGCGCGTCCGCAAAGAAGCCGGCGGCCAGAACGTGCTCCTGCTTCATGCCGGCGACGTCCTGTCGCGCGGGGACAGCATTACCACGTTTTTCGGCGGCTGCGTCAATTTCGAGATCATGAACCGCATCGGGTTCGACGCGTTTACACCGGGCAACGGCGAATTCTATACCGGCGTGTCGCACCTGCTTGAGCTGCAGCGGCTGGTCCGATTCCCGTTTATTGAGGCCAATCTGGCATCGGCAATCGACAACCGCCTTATTTTCGAGCCGTCAATAATCAAGACCATTGACGGAATACGCATTGCCATCATCGGGCTCGGTTTCATCCATCGCGAACACCCTTCGTCGCACGGGCTTGCGCTCGATGATCCGATGTCCGTCGCATCGCGCCTGCTTCCCGACCTGCATGCGAAAGCCGATTGCGTCATCGCGCTGACCCATATCGGCTACCCCGATGATGAACGGCTGGCGGCAATCCCGAACGCTCCCGATATTATCGTCGGCGGCCATTCGCACGACGCGCTGGACACCGGCGTTGTGGTTCTGCATGACGCCGATTCGGGCCGGACCCTTATCGCGCAGGCGGGCGAATACGATGAATATCTCGGTAGGATCGATGCGGCGCTGGTAAACGACGGCGCGCGATATCGCATTGTGTCAATGCACGCCCGGCTGATATCCGTGGACAGCACGGCGCCGGAGGACGCGCCGGTCGCGCGTCTGCTCAGGAAGGAATCCTCCCGTCTGCGCGCGGCCGTTTGCACCGCCCACGGAGACATCCCCAGGACGCTGGGGAAATCCCATCCGCTGGACACGGCAGTAGCACGGGCGCTCAAGGCCGCGGCGCGCGCGGATGTGGCGCTCGTGCCGGCGCATGCGATCGGCGGCGACCTGCGCAAAGGGCCGGTGCTCTATGCAGATATCTGCCGCATATATCCCGCCGGAAACCGGGTCGTCGATACGGCCGTGGCGGGATCGCGGCTTTACAGTCTGCTGGGGGTTAAAAACGCAGTGCTGGACGGCGTGCTCATTGATACCGCGGCGCGCCGGATCGTTGCGGTCAACGGCCGGCGGTTCGATCCTGGCCGGAAGTACCGCGTGGCGATTGTGGAAACGCCGGCCGATACGGCGGCGGCCCTTCGCACGGACGCGGCGCGCATTTCCGCGGACGATGTGCGTCGCGCGATAGTCAAGGCGATCAGGGACCCGCATTCGGGTTGCGGATGCGCGCGGTGATCAAAGCTCTCATTACTTCTCGCAATAGAACCCCACCGGCCCGTTCAAGCCGCCCCCGCCCAGTTCATTAAGCCCCAGGCGTGTTGCGCAAATGGCAATGCGGTTGATTGTTCCCGGCCGGGCGTACGCGGTGATATCATACGAAGCGGGTATGCAGTAGCCGGAAAATACGGTCGCGGTATCGCCCGCCGCATTGGCATACGGGACATGGCGGCCGTTGATGAAGAGCGAGCAGCTGCCGTCGGTGGAGCCGATCCAGATATACATTTTCTTTCCCGCGGACACGACCGGCATCCTGGCAACGGCCCGGTACCAGACCCGGCCATAATACTCGCCCAGCCCCAGGTCCGACCAGGTATCCACGCACGGGTCGGTCTTCGCCCATGCCGAATCCTGCAAATCAACGGCGCTGAAATCCGGCGGAGTACCGCGCGCGGAATCGACCTGGTATTTCCATTCTTTTTGCGGCCGGCCGAGAATGCGGTATCCGGCCGCAATACGCGCGGCATCTTGATACGCGCCATATTGGAACCTGTTGAAATATCGCTTTGCAAATGATGAAAAACAGGCGTACGGTTTGTATTCCTCGGCCAGGACGTCCCAGGTGTTCTGCCACTGCCGGCCTTCATTTTCAAGGTTCGTCCAACGGCCTTCGAACAGGTCGCGACGCATCCGCATGAGCAGCTCGAATTCGCGGAAGGAATCGTCGGCCAGTTTGACTCGGCGGTATTCCATCGGCGTGGCGCACGCCGCCAACGCGCTGTCCATGCGCCCGCGGGCCGCGCGCATGACCTCGGGGGCGAATATTTTTCCATACGCGAATACATTCCCCGCGTGCTCGGGCGTCGCGCTCCAGGCGCTGTCGATTCCCCGCCAATAGGCAGCCATCATGCGCGCCGCCGCGCCGTACACGCCGGCAAACAGGCTGTCGACGATGCGTTGCGGATCGGCATGCGTATACCATGAACAACGAATTCCCATATACAGGCCGGGCAGCGTCGATTCGAAATTGGGCATGGTTTCGGGGATCCATAAGCGCAGTTTGTTCCGATACCATATCGGCAGATCGCCGCCCCATTTGGTGATCATGGGATTGGGCGCCGAGACTTCCGCGAGATAATAACCATATTGGGGGTATCCACTTGACTCAGCACTGCGCAACATGTAGTGTTTAGAGCATGGAGGATTATCCCCGGGATCTGATGGAATTTGAATCTCGATTTAG
>Ga0315279_10001483_pt1 | contig 38944 bp, 29 predicted proteins | sample YL17G06_20_MG_FD_203694 | JGI IMG/M metagenome (GOLD analysis project Ga0315279, IMG submission 203694) | Sediment microbial communities from Yellowstone Lake, YNP, Wyoming, USA - YL17G06_20 | ecosystem: Environmental > Aquatic > Freshwater > Lake > Sediment | place: USA: Wyoming | collected...
CTAGAGCGTCATCCGGAAATTCATTTTTCAGTACTTCCTGGATCTTGGCCTTGAATAGCCGGCATAGTTCCTTGAGATCCGCGGCCTTCAGTTCCGTGTCCAGCTTCACGCCTTTCTGGCGTTTGATTTCGTCCATGATCCTTTCCAACTGGCGCCGGATGCCGGAATCCGCGTCCGGCGGTTCGATACCCGCGGCCTTTTCCATGACCACGTCCGAATACATCATGATCAGGCGGCGGTAGGCGTCGTAAACGAACCGCTCGTTGCCGCCGGTCCGCTTGATAAGGCCGGGAATTGTCGCTTCCGTCAAACCAACGTTGAGGACGGTCTCCATCATTCCAGGCATGGAACTGCGCGCGCCGGAACGGACCGACACGAGCAGGGGATTGTCCGGGTCGCCGAACTTGGTGCCGAGCAGGGTTTCGGTCCGGGCCAGGCCTTTGAGCACCTGGGCCTTAAGTTCCTTGGGATAGGATCTTCGGTTCTGGTATTGATTGCAGACCTCGGTCGTGATGGTGAAGCCGGGCGGGACCGGGATGCCGATATTGGTCATCTCGGCCAGGTTCGCTCCCTTGCCGCCCAAGAGGCTCTTCATTTTCGCCGAACCGCCGGCTTTCTTGCCGCCAAAATTATACACCAACTTTTTAGCCATTTTACTCCTTTCGATTTATCGTGGATCCCACTTACTTTTTTCTTTTTAAAACGACTCTTTTTACCGCAGCCTCAAGCTTATGAGTGCCGATTTCCTTGAGGACGTAATTGATCTTGACCGCCGGCTTGTTCAGCTTCATGAATTTTCTCAGGTCGATCGGCGTGCCCATGATGATCGTGTCCGCAGGCGTATTGTTGATGCTTTTCTCAAGTTCACGGATCTGGGTCGGGCTGTAACCGAGGGCCGGGATCAGGTTGCCCATCTGGGGGAATTTTTCATATGACTTTTTGATCGAACCGACCGCGTATGGACGGGGATCGACCATTCGGCGGCAATGGTATTTACGCGCCGCGACCACACCCGCGCCGAAGGACATTTCGCCGTGGGTTAGGGTCGGACCGTCCTCGATGACCACGACCGTTTTGCCCTTGATGAGTTCCGGTTTGTCACAGTAGGTCGGCGATGCAGCCTCGATGATATCGGCGTTGGGGTTGAGAGCGCGGACGTTCTTTTTAAGCGTTTCCACGTTCTTCCGGGAAGCAGTATCGACCTTGTTAATGACGATCAGCTCAGCCAGACGGACATTTGATTCGCCGGGGAAATAAGTGCTTTCGTGGCCGACGCGGAAAGGATCGACAACCACGATGTGAAGGTTGGGTTCGTAAAACGGCAGGTCGTTGTTGCCGCCGTCCCAGAGCACGACGTCGGAAATTTTTTCCGCGGCCTTGAGGATCGCGCCGTAATCAACGCCGGCGAAAACCGTAGTGCCGCTGCGGATGTGAGGTTCATACTCTTCCCGTTCCTCGATCGTGCACTTGTGAAGGTCGAGGTCCTTGAGGCTGGAAAATTTTTGAACGGCCTGTTTGCGGAGGTCGCCGTAGGGCATGGGATGCCGGACCACGGAAAACCGCAGGCCGAGGTTTTTTAATATTTCGCAGACTTTTCGCGTAGTCTGGCTTTTACCGGCGCCGGTCCGGGCCGCGCAGATGGAGATCACCTTTTTACGGGATTTGATCAACGACGATTTCGGGCCGAGGATCCAGAAATCGGCATCCGCGGCCAGAACTATTGACGCCTTGTGCATGACGTTAAGGTGGGAGATGTCGGAATAGGAAAAGACCACGATATCCGCGTCGTATTTTTTTATCAGGTAGGACAGATCTTTTTCGGGATAGATCGGGATGCCCGATGGGTATCCGCGGCCGGCCAATTCCTTCGGGTATCGCCGGCCTTCAATATTGGGGATCTGAGTGGCGGTGAAGCAAACCACTTTATACTCCGAGCGGTTCCGGAAAAACACGTTAAAATTGTGGAAATCGCGACCCGCCGCACCCATGATAATGACTTTGCGCATGAAAACCTCCTTTAACGGAGCCGGTGGCATTTGATCACCGGATCCAATATAGGGTCATAAAGGCCGAAAAATCGGAAGATTTTTGGATTTTAAGATGCGAATTCGTACCTAAAATTCGCGAAAAAATCTTTATATTTTATGACCTAAGACCGCTTTTTTTGACCTATATTATATACAAAAATGGGGTAAAAGTCAATAAAGATTAGAGATTTCTGAAAAGACCAGAAATCTGTGATGACAGTGATAAAATATAGATTACGGAGATGATGATTATTTTAATAAATCCCGTTAGAGAACTACGTCCTCTAACGGGAATGCGCTGACGGCGGTATTAAACCCCCGTCAGCTTTATTCGGAAATAACCACCGATTAAAATCGGTGGTTTTCTCTAACGGGATAAACGCGGGTGATTTCGGATTTTCTCACCCAGCCGCCGAGTCCGCCTGGCAATTGGATCAGGTAGTACTCACCCCGTTCCGACTGGATCCTGACCTCGGTGCCGTCATGGATCACGAGGATCTCCTTATAATCGTCGGCCGGTCCGCTCCGGGCGCTTACCTCGGGCAGGGTGATAACCGAATGCTGCGGATTTTTCTCCGCGATCCAGGATCGTGACGAGATGAAAACGAATAAAAAGACGATAAAGCCGGGGATAAAGATCCATAACCAAAGCCGGCGGCGGTAGACGATGAACATGGAGATTAAGACTGCGCTTAAAAGGAAAAAGAACGCAGCCAGGAAAGAAGCCTCGGGGAGCGAAAAAAAACGGAAAATGCGGCCGACCATATCCTGGGTCAGGTTTTCAGTCGTAAGATTTTTATCGATCCGGAAATTCCGGTTGAATTTCAGGTTGAAAAATATATCCGGATCGCGGGGGGAGAGGAACAGCGCCCGGCGATAGCAGATGATCGCCATGCCCATCTTATTCGCCTTAAAATAAGCGTTGCCGAGGTTATAATAGATCCGGGCGTTAGGAACGATGTTAACCGCCTGCTCGTAAGACGCGATCGCATTTTGATAATCCTTTGCCGCGTACAATTTGTTGCCCAGGTTATAAAGGTCGGCCGAAGTCTGACCGAAGATCAGGTTCAAGAGTAAAAAGTGGATCATAATTTCGTGAGTGTCTCCCGGGTTCGTTTCAGCAGTTCTCCGGGATCCTTGAAAGTCGTCAAGGCGGGTGAAAACCGGGCGTGATCGCACTGGTTGATGATTTCGATGAGCTGGTCCACGATTCCGGCCGGGACCTTTCTTTTTAAGAGCTCGTTCCGGATTTGGTCCTGGGTCAAAGTTTGGGCTTCCAGGTTGAATATGTCGCCGGCGTATCCGATTATGGCCTGGGACAGGGAACAATAAAATTCCTGGTGTTGATTTTTCTTGAGCTGGGCTTCGGCCAGCTTCAGCCTTTTTTTAACGAGCCGGTCAGAACGCGCGAGCCGGGCAAAGGAGACGTCGGTTGATATCCGTTCCCGTCGGCTACGATAAAAGAAAGCGTAACCAATAAGGACCAGGGAGAGGGGATAAATGGTCAGCAGCCACCACGGCGCGTCGGATTTTTGCGGTGTCAGTCGCGAAGCGTCCGGTTTTATGTAGTTAATATCCGTACCCAGGACCTTAAGGCCGCTCGCATCGTTGACCTGAGCCGAGGACGAAGTTTTGACCGCGGTGAACGTCAGTTCCGAGGTAAGGATCGTTTCGTAGGTTTTGGTCTGAGGGTTAAAGAATGTGAGGGTAATGCCGGGGATGACGTACTTGCCATCGGTCTGGGGGATGATGGGAAAGAGGAATTCCTTAAAACCTTCGATCGCATCGCCGTTGATTTTAATATCGTCCTTCACCTCGGGATCGAGGATCCTCAGTCCGGAGATTTCGGGGGTCTTCGGTTTTTCGATGAGCCGGATATTGCCCCGGCCCGAGATCCGGACTTTGAGGGTGATCGGCTCGCTGGATACGGACGAGTCCCGGTCCAGAGTCGCGTTGATGGTGAATTTACCGACCCCGCCGGTGAATTCGGGTGGCTTCGGCTCGGGAAGAGGGAGAACGCGGACCGAGATCGGTTTCGATTCGATCCGGACCGAGCGGGTTGTGTTGAAGATATCGAAGAAATCCCGGGACCGCTGGATGACCGAAAAGGTTAGGGCCATGGAACCGATTTGTAGATCGCCGGCTGCGATGGGGAATAAAGCGGCGCTTTTGATTAACATGGCGTTGTAATTAATGCCGTTATAGGTTTTTGTCTTGAAGTCATAATACTTCGCCTCGAATATCGGCTCCACCCAGAATCCGCTGAAATTGGGAATTCCCAAGTTCCCGAATTCACTTGGCGGATATCGGGTATAAATTTCATAAGATACGTTTATTTGTTCGCCCGTGTAAACGGATTTCCGGTTGGCGCTGCAGAGTATGAAAAGATTATCTCCAGTTGCGATATCATTTCCCGTGGTCGCTGGAGGTGCGCCTTGATTGCCGGACGTCGAATTGCTGCCGGCCGTGCTGCCTTTTACGACCTCGATTTCAATGGACTGGGTTTCGTGGGTTCGATCTTTTAATTTTAACCGACAGGGACCGATCGTGCTTTTCCCTATCTTCTTGGGGGCAAGGGTATAAATGAAATCGATCGTGTTCTGCGTGGTCATCTTGCCGTTGATGAATGAAATATTCGTGGATTGGGACTGGGATTGACCCAGGACGTTGAAATCGGGTAGGCTGGGCAGTTCCGGCTGGGGGATGGATCCCATATTCTCGCCGCTGACTGTTACGTTAAGCGTGAAGGATTCGTCCAGGCCGACCGTGGTCTGGTCGACCGAGGCGGTGAAGTTCAGTTCCTGGGCGAAAGGGATGGAAATAATAATAATAAGCCATAGGATAAAGGTTGGGATGCTGGAGGAAAAAGTAAAACGTCTTTCTTGTCTTTTTAGTTTGTTTAGTCTTTCTAGTTTACAGCCAGAAAGACCCCCTACGGGGACAAATAATAATAAACAGCAATTACGCAGATTTAAAATGAAGCCAGAGAGACCAAAAAGACCAGATACACGGTTATGTGCAATTTTCATAACCATCTCGTTCTACCAGTCCTTTTCAACTTTCTCCTTCTCCACCTTTTCCTGCTGGTTCTTCATGTTCTCTTTTTCTTTGTTCTGGAGGGCTTGAAGGATCCGGTTCGCGTCTTCCTTGCCGATCTCGCCGGGCTTGGGTTGGGGCTGCGATTGGGCCTGGGGTTGAGATTGCGGTTGAGGTGATTGCTGGTTTTGCTGGTTCTGCTTCGTGGAATCGCTTTGCGGTTGGTTCTTCAGCTGTTCCTTTATCTTCTGACAGAACTCCAGGTTTTGCTTTGCGTCCCGGTCCTTGGGATTCAACAAAAGCGAAGTCGAGTAAGAATTAATCGCGGCGTCGAGCTGGCCCTGTTTGAACTGGCAGTTGCCGATGTTGTAAAAGCTCTGCGCTTGCGTTTTCCGGTTCTTGGTCAAAAGACAGAGCTGATATTCGGATGTCGCTTCTGCGTACTTGTTCATTTTATAAAGCGCCCGGGCGATGTTAAAGTGGATCTTGGTGTTGTCCGGTTCCTGGACCAGCGCTTCCTGGTATTTTTTTATTGCCTCCCCGTACGCTTCCTTGCGGGCCAGGGCGTTACCCTGGCGCATGATCGAACCGACATCGGCGCTTAATGTAAAGGGAATCAGAAGCATCAACAAAGTTAACGATCGAAGTGGTTTCATAATTCCTTGTTGTCATTACGAGCACCCGAAGGGTGCGTGGTAATCGCATTTTTTACGGATGGGATTGCTTCGCGACTATCGTCGCTCGCAATGACAAATTGGTTTCTCCCTTTACGCGATTTTATACGCAGCCAGGGCAGCCTTTTAAAGAACTCAAACGCGTCATCCTTGAGCCATTTTCCTTTCCGGTCGCTTAGCGCCACGCTTAATAATAGCAAAATAAAGGCGGGAATCAAGAAATACTGGTAGCGCTCCTCGAATTCCACGTACGCGCCGCCCGAGATCTCTTTTTTCTTCATCTTGTCCAGTTCGTCGACCAGCCGGTTGACGTAAAGGCCTTCGGTCCGGAAATAACGGCCGTCGGTCGCCTTGGCGACGAGCAGCAGCAGCCGGTCGGCCAGCCGCGAAAGGACGATCTTCTGGTCCTGGTCCTTTTTATAATTAACGCCGCCCGTGGTGTTGTCCGGTTCGGGGATGGGCGCGCCTTCGAGCGAACCCGCGCCGACCGTGAAGATCCGTATGCCCGCATTTCTCGCATTCTCCACCGCCGGCATCGGATCGCCTTCCAGGTTGTCGCCGTCCGTGATCAGGATCAGGGCTTTGTAGGATTCTTCCTTGGGATTGAAGAGCGATGCGGAGACCGCGATCGCCTTTTCCAGGTTCGTGCCCGGTCGCGGGATCGTCGCCGGGTCGATGATGTCGAGGAAGAGCTTAGCGGCCTCGACGTCGGTGGTCAATGGGCACATGACATAGCATTCGCCCGCGAACGCGGTGATCCCAATCTGGTGCGTGTTCAGGTTATCCAGCAGATAGGAAACGTCGGATTTCGCCCGCTCGAGCCGGGACGGTTTTATATCCTGGGCGAGCATGCTTTTCGAGGCGTCAAGCGCGATGACGATATCGATGCCCCGGCCTTTGTAGAGCTGAAGTTTTTCTCCCCACCGGGGACGGGCCAGGCTCGTGATCAAAAGTGTCAGGCCGATCATGAATAAAACCGCCTTGAGGATCCGGAGGTCGTAGCGGATGTTGTCCGTCAACCGGAGCAGGGTTTCTGAGTCGGCAAATTTTTTCAAAACGGTTTTATTCCGGATCGTCCATATCAACCAGACGGCGACGAGAACCGGGATTAAGATCAGGAACGGAAGGAACTGCGGAGCGCCCCACTTGATCATGGCAGTCTCCGGATGACGGTCAAGGCAAGCAGGGAATTAATTAGCATGACCAGGACCGCGGGCAAGAGAAAAACGCCGGCCCGTTCCGAATAAACCGTATGGCGCAAGACCTTGAAGGTCGTCGGCTCCATCTGGTTTATTTCGTCATAAATGATCTTGAGCGCCTCGGCGTCCGTGGTTAAAAAAGCCTTACCGCCGGTTATCTCCGAGATTTGGTTCAGAATATTCATATCTAATTTTGCGTCCTCCGGCAGGTCTATTTGGCCTTTGGTTCCGATGCCCACACAATAAATTTTTATTTGATATGCCTGAGCGAGTTTGGCCGCGGTCAGCGGATCAATGTCGCCCGCGTTATTCTGCCCATCGGTGAGGAGGATAATGATCTTATCCTTCGCGCGGGAGTCCTTAAGCCGGGTCACGGATGTCGCCAACCCAAGACCGATCGCCGTTTGGACCGGTGGTACGATACCGAAATCCAACCGGTCAATGAGGTCGCTGAGGATCTTGTGGTCGAGGGTGAGCGGGCACTGGGTAAGCGCGGTTTGGGCGAATATGACAAGCCCGATTCGATCTCCGGACCGTTTTTCGATGAATTCTTTAGCTTTGTCCTTCGCCACATAAATACGGTTGAAGGGTTGATAATCATTTATGCTCATCGTTTGCGAGATGTCCAAGCAGAGCATGATGTCGATCCCGCTCGATTCCACTTCCTCATAGATCCGGCCCTGCTGGGGCCGGGCCAGGGCTAGGGATATCAGGATCAAGCCGGCCGCGTTAAAAACGAACGGAACCCGGCGTAAAAATCGGTTTCGGTTACCGGTTTTCGCAAAGAACGCGAGGTCGGAATACTTTATCGTGCCGGTCAATTTTTTTAGTTCCCACCAGACCAGGGGTATGATGAGGAGCAGGAGCAGAAGATAAAGAGGCTGGCTGAATCTCATTTTGTCTCCACCGGTTATTCCTCAGGTTTGGTCTTAATGACCAGTTCCCGGACCTGCACTTCGGCCGCGCTCAGCTCTTCGGCCGGCGGCACGAATTTTGCGTACTTGACCATATCCGCGCGGTTGAAAAATCGGCCAAAGTCGTCGCGCTCGGGGACCTTGTGATATTTCATCGTATACATGATCTCGGTCGTGGTTTGTTCCACGGCGTTGAACTCAAAACGCCGTTCGATGTAGCGCTTTAATATTTCCGATAGGGCGTAATAATATCTTTTGATAAGACCTTTGGCGATCAATTCCATGCCGTTCAAACGGTCAATGGCCTGGAGCGCCTCGTCCCAGGGCGGTACGGCCGGTGCGGCCGCGGCCCGGATCTTTTTCAGACGGCGGTAGAGTTTTAAACCGAAGAACACCGCGACCGCGAGAGCGACGCAAATAACGAGCAGGATAAAAGGCAGGAAATTGGGGAATTCGATCATTTTTTTCACGTCGTTGATGTCCTTCATGTCCTTGGGTAGAACGCTCGCGATCTTGACCGGCACCGGTTCGCTCTTCAGCGTTTCCGGGGCGGCGGTTCCCGCCTGGTAAATAAATTTGAGGACCGGCAGTTTCAGTTCGCCGGCCGCGAAGGCGCGGAACTGGATCCGGTATGTGCATGAAGCGATGCCTTTTTGCTGGACGATTCGGCTCGTGATCCCGGTGATCGCGAACGGCGGCAGGGAGTCGGGGATCGGTTCGGAAATTTTCCCCGCCTGGGGATAGGTCAGGATCACTGAAACTCCGATTGGGTCGCCGACGGTCAGCCGGCGATTGGCGTATTCGGGAAGGATCCGGGTTTTGATTTCAACTTGGAAAAGAAGGAGGACAAGGAACGGCATCTAGCGAAACCTCCGCGCCCGATCCTTGAAGAACTTATGAAGCTTGGGCGTAAAATCATCGGTCGTCTGCAGGTCGATCCGGTCGACGCCCAGGGATTTAAGCATGCGCTCGGTTTTTTCCCGTTCTTGGCCGCGGTATTCGGCATATTTTTTAAGCAGGGAATGGTTCGCGGTATCGACGGTGACGATCGCGCCGGTCTCCAGGTCTTCGAGGTCGACGAGGCCCGCTTTGGGCAGCCGCGTTTCGACCGGGTCGGCGATCGTGATCGCGACCACGTCATGGCGCCGGCTGGCCACGCCAAAGGGAACGCGCATTTTCTCCGGATCGAAATTTTGGCCGGTGAAGTCGCTGATGAAAAATATGATCGCGCGGTGCTTGATGAGGTGCATCAGGAATTCGAGGGCGACCACCGGTTCGGTTCCCAGGTTTTGCGGTTTGAAGTAAAGGATGTCCCGGATCAGGCGCAGGACGTGGAAACGGCCTTTTTTGGGCGGGATGTATTTTTCCACGCGGTCGGTGAAGAAGAGCAGGCCGACCTTGTCGTTGTTGCGGACCGCGGAAAAGGCCAGGGTCGCCGCGACCTGGGCCGCGAGTTCGATCTTGAAGAGTTTCCGGGTGCCGAAATGGCCGGAACCCGACGCGTCGACGCAGAGGATAACGCTCAGTTCGCGTTCCTCGACGAATTTTTTCACGTACGGCCGGCCCATCCGGGCCGTGACTTTCCAATCGATGGACCGGACATCGTCGCCGGGCAGGTACTCGCGGACGTCGACGAACTCGATGCCCGTGCCCTTGAAGGAGGACTTGTACTCGCCGGCAAAGGTCGTGTTGACGATCCTTTTCGTTCGGATCTCGATCTCGCGGATCTTCTTGATGAATTCCTGGGGTATCATCCGTCCGTTATGTTACTACTCGGAGCGGAAGATACTTTACATGAAGAGGGTGTCATTCTGAGCGAAGTGAAGAATCTCATATGCTAATTTTCAGAGACCCTTCGCTACGCTCAGGGTGACAGGCGAAGTGCTTCACGAATGTAAAGTATTTCATGCTCCCCTTAGTAAATAAAAATTTCTGTCATCAAATTTATTTGATCACCGTAATCGTCCGTTTATGGGACTTCCACGCCGGCCAGGATTTTCTGGACCACGTCGTCGGTCGTTATCTCCTCGGCTTCGGCCTCGTAGGTGAGGATGATCCGGTGCCGCAGGATGTCCGGCGCGAGTTCCTTGATGTCCTCGGGAATGACGAACCCGCGGCGTTTCAGGAAGGCCAGGGCCCGCGCCGTCGTCGTCAGGTAGATCGAGGCCCGGGGCGAAGCGCCGAAACGGATCAGACCTTTCAGGTCGCTTAACCCGTATTTTTCCGGCTCGCGCGTCGCGAAGACGAGGTCCAGGATATAATCCTTGATCTTTTTGTCGATATATATCTTCTTGCATAGCTCGCGGCCATTGATGATCGACTTCGGGCTCACGACCGGGTTGATCGCCGGTTCGCCCTTGAGCGCGATGCGCTCGACGATCTCCCGCTCTTCCTCCTTGCTGGGATAGGTGATCTTGACCTTGAGCAGGAACCGGTCGACCTGGGCTTCGGGCAGGGGATAGGTGCCTTCCTGCTCGATTGGGTTCTGGGTCGCCAGGACCAGGAACGGGTCCTCAAGTTTGAAAGTCTCCTCGCCGATCGTGACCTGCCGCTCCTGCATGGCTTCGAGCAGCGCACTCTGAACCTTGGGCGGCGTGCGGTTGATCTCGTCGGCCAGGATCAGATTGGCGAAGATCGGCCCTTTGCTGACCGTGAATTCGCTGGTCCGCTGGTTATAGATCATGGTGCCCACGATGTCCGCGGGTAGGAGATCGGGCGTGAACTGGATGCGCTGGAATTTTACCTTGATCGCCTGGGCCAGGGTGCGCACGGCATAGGTCTTGGCCAAACCCGGCACGCCTTCGATGAGAATGTGACCGTTGGCGAGCAGGCCGACGAGCAGGCGGTTGACCAGGTAGTTCTGGCCCACGATCGCCTTGCCGATCTCGTTAGTCAAGGTCTGGACGATGATACTTTCCTTTTCGATCTCTTCGTTGATCTTTTTTATATCATCTTTGAGTTCTTCCATCCTTCAGCCTCCTTTTAAAAAGATGATTACGGTGATTAAAAAAATTGATTACGGTGATAAAAGTCACCGCTTAATTTAATAATCTCTATTTGAATATATTTTATCACCATTTTTCTGTATATTATAACTAATATCTAATAAATATCAAGATATCGGCACTTTTTTAGAATATATATATATTTTTAGACAATAAATTATTTTAACGGTTTAGTTTAAATCGAGGTGGTCCCTAGCTGTCATCGCGAGCGTAGCGTGGCGATCGGGAACCCGTCATCCTCCGACTTGATCGGAGGATCTCGAGCAGTAAACATGAGATTGCTTCGTCCGCCATATTGATTGGCGGACTCGCAATAACACTTCGAGGCGGGTTTGTATGTCTTGACAATAATTATTTAATTCCTATAATATATTAACAAGCACCTGGAGGCGGTATGAATTTTTTATTGTTATTGATTTGTATTTCAAACTTTCGGGAGCAAAAAAGTTTTTTCTTACCGTCCGCTTATGGCGATGCCCGGATCGTTGAATTTTCCAACGGCATAATTTTTGATACTAAAAATCTGGGCCGGTCCGGAGAGCCGGATCTGCCTTCCAACCTGACCTATGCGGAAAACGAAACCGATTATTTTATCGTGCAAATGACCGGTCCGGTCTACCCGGATCAAAAAGAGCGGCTGGAAGCAAGCGGTTTTGAAATCCATTACTGCCTGCCGCCCTACGGTTTTATCGGCCGGATAAAAGACCCGGCGCATCGGGACAAGATCCGCGCGCAGGCGTCCGTAAGCTGGACCGGGATATACCAGCCGGCATACAAAATATCCGCCTTATTCCAACAGGCTGAAGAAGAACCGACAGTCACTATATTATTGTTTCCCGACGCGGATATACGGGAAATTCGGGCGCGGGTGGCCGAGCTTACCGGGAACAATGACCTTATTGTTTCAGACAACGGAATCAATAAGATAATCCGGTGTAAGATCAACCGGGCATCGGTCAACAGCCTGGCCCGGATCAGTGGTGTTTATTGGATCGAACCTTTCATTCCTTTAGAACTCCACAACATCAACGTGCAATGGATCGTTCAGGACGGCCAATATAACGTCCGTAATATTTGGGCCAAGGGCATCGCCGGATCCCGGGCATTGGACGAGCTTGTGAACACGGTTGATTCCGGGATCAACACCCAGCATTACGCGCACCGATCGGGCAGCGATCCCATCACTACCTGGGGATATTACCCGGATCACAACGCGATCGTTGCTTACGATTCGGCCGGCATCGGCGCTGAATTTGGGGACGGTGGGGGTTATCACGGCACAGCGACCGCGGGAACCTTAACTGGCGATGATACGCTTTTAGAAACATCGCTTTATGACGGTGTGGCAAAAAGAACCCGGATATATTTCCTGGATGCAGGCGGATATTATTTCAGTATTTATCCGGATCTAAATGACGTATACATCCTGCCTTACAATAAATATTATCCGCCGGCTCGGGCGCATATCAGCAGCAATTCCTGGGGTGCGTCGGCCAGCGGGGCGTACAATTTGGAGTGCCTCGAGGTCGACCAATTCATGTGGGCGCACAAGGATTTTGCGCTGTTCTTCTCGATCGGAAACGGCGGCTCGACGCCCGGGACGGTTTCTTCACCGGGTTCGGCGAAAAATGTGATTACTTGCGGTGGTTGCCTTAACGACACCAATTTTACATTAATCTACAGTACTTCCGGCCGGGGACCAACCCAGGACGGCCGTTTGAAACCAACGGTTTTATCGCCCGCATCGACGGTAATATCTTCAACCAGCGGCACTAATACTTACATGGGCATGTCCGGTACGAGCTTTTCTTCGCCCGGGGCGGCCGGCGCGGCCGCATTGGTCCGGCAGTACCTGCGGGAGGGCTGGTATCCGACAGGACGAAAAACCGCGGCCGATTCCCTGCCCTTCATCAGCGCGTCTCTGCTCAAGGCGGTTTTGATCAACGGCGCCGACCCCAATGTCAGCGCTTACACGGTTCCGGACAACAACATCGGCTGGGGCCGGGTCAACCTGGACAGCGCGCTTTATTTTGCCGGCGATACGCGCAAACTGTTGCTTGCCGAAAATATCCCCGGCCTCCTGACCAGCGAAAGGGTCGATTATTATTTCCAAGTACCGGACCCGGCGAAAAACATTAAGATCAGCCTGGCGTGGACCGATTATCCGGGAAATCCCGCGGTTTTGCGCCAGCTCGTCAACGACTTGGACCTGTCCGTTTATACCGCGGGCGTTTACTACCGGGGCAACCAGTATGCCGGCGGGCAGTCCGTACCAAATCCCGTGGGAAGGGATACGGTAAACGTCGAGGAGTGTGTGAGAGTGAACAACCCGATCGGCGGCGAATGGCGCGTCTCAATTGAAGGCCGAAACGTCACGATGGGACCGCAGCCTTTCAGTTTGGTGATAACGTACAACGGATCCGCTCCACCCGGCGTGGTAACTCTAAACAAGCCCGTCTACCGGGCTAACGACTTTTTAACTGATACCATTCGGATCCGGGTCGAGGACACGAATTACGGATCTCCGTCCGGTATTGATTCCCTGCCGGTCTTGGTAAACGGCGTTTTATATGAACCCAGGCCCGAGACCGTGTGGTGCCGGGAACTGGCCGACAGCGCAAGAATTTTCACGGGCTCGATCGAAGTTTTGTTCGCCGCGTCGATTCATGGCGATCGCCGGATTTCCGTATGCCAGGCTGATTCGGTATATGCCCATTATAACGACGAAGATCCGATATTTAGTTCGACCGCCTGGGCCGGCATCGACGCGGATTATTTCCTGATCTGGGACGTGCGCGCGGACACGGTGGGCGGGTATATGGCGGAGATCGATTGGCGGACGAGCGAAAACGCGAACCAGGCGATATATTACGGAACAACGCCCGGTCTCGGTCAGGTCGCGCGTGTCGACACGCCTTTTACCTTGTCCCACCACGTCGCATTGAACGGTCTGGAAACACGCATGCTGTATTATTACGACGTGGAATCAAGCGATTTCCGCGGCAACCGGATCCGGGACGATAATAACGGGAACCATTATACCTTCACGACCGAGGACCGGACCTCGGTCGACATCCTGGTGGTTTTGGCGGACGGCACGAATAAATCAACGAACATGGGCCAGGCTTTACCCGATATGAGGAACCGATTCCGGAAAGCGGTGGAAAAAGGCGTCTGGACCTATGACTGGTGGGAGACTTCGGATCATCACGGTGATCTGCCATCATGGAGCATCATGAAGGATTACAAGGCGATCTTTATGTGCAACGAAGATGAGTACCCGCCATTCTTGACGAATCAAATGGATTCGATCCGCGGATATGAACAGGGCGGCGGACGGATCGCTTTTTCCAGCCATGACCTGATGTGGTATTCATGGGATCCTGCCGGCGGGAATCCGAACGTCGGCGGGGATAGCTTATGGTGCAAGGATTATTTGCACGCGCGATACAAGAGCGATATTTCCGCGACCGGAAATTTTCTGATCTACGGCGTCGTTGGAGATTCGGTTACGGGTCCTTATGCAAGCGGTGTCGCTTACAGCCCCCACCGCCCGGGCGCGGACGGAGATACAATCATGGGTATCAATAATCCGCCAAGCGGCTGGGATACGGGCGGCGTTGCTTCCGATATCTGGCGCTGGAACGCGGCCGGGGGAAATATCGTAGGCGTGAAATGGGAATCGGGTCAGAACCACGGTTCGATCGGCCAGGGCGTCTGGGGTGGTCACAAGACCCGGACTATCTTCAACGCCTTTTCCGTAACCCAACTCGATACGCTCTTGCTGTCGGGCATCCTGAACCGCGAGTTCGTTTGGCTCATTGGGCATGATCACCCGGACGTATGGATCACCTCCCCGGTTCACGACAGCACATATACGGCGAGCCCGATCACCATCAGCTGGTACGACAGCGCTTACGGGGGGACGGCAATCGACACGACCCGGATCGAGTATTCACCGGACGCAGGTCAAACCTGGTTCCCGGTTGCCGTCGGATCGGATTTAAATCCACCCTATACGTGGGATATAAGTTTCTTCCCCAACGGTTGTTTCTACCGGGTGAGGATCCGCGTCAAAGACCGTAACTTATATCCGCCCTTAAATGGGTCGGCCACCACCGGTAATTTCACGATCCTGATCCCGGGTAACGATCACGCCGGACCGCGGGTCCTACCACAGTCAATCCGGATATCTCAGAATCCTCTGTGCGTAACCGCCCAGGATACCCTGCTGGAAATAAACGCTGTGATCAGCGATTCCCTGAGCAGTATCAGCGCCATTAACGCCGCAACCTGGTCGATCGGCTTCAACCCGGCATCGCCCGGTTTCGGCGGTTTCATGCAACCTTGGGATGGATCGTTTAACTGCATATTGGAGAAAGTGATTGACACGATCACCTTTACATACATGCCCGGTACCCAGCAAATATGCACCTTATGGGTGCGCGGTCAGGATTCCTTGGGTAACTGGGGTAACGCTTTACGCAGGACCTTCACTTTGATCGATGGCATCCCGGTATTGACCGGCGCTGAAGAAAATAAACGAAAAATTCCTCTGTCCTTCGTTCTTAGCGATCCAGTTCCCAATCCGTTTACGCGTTCGGTGATATTAAAATATGCGTCACCCAGGCCGGCTAAGATCAGCTTAAAAATATATAATTGCCTGGGCCAGCTGGTCCGGATACTCGAGAAGAAAACCGTCCGGCCGGGATTTTTCCAAACGTTATGGGACGGGTGTGATGACATGGGCCGGAAGCTGGCTGACGGGGTTTTCTTCTGTCAATTCGTCGCGGATGATTATGTCGCGACGAAAAAGCTCGTGCTTGTTAAATGATTTTAAGGAGGTCACTATGAAACTAATAAAGTATTTATTAGCTATTGGTTTAATGTGTGGAGTTCTATTCGCCGGCGCTCTGCCGGCCAAAGCAAAACTAACCCCTTATATAAAGAGCACGGGCGATGAAATCATGCTTACGCACGGACATCCCTATCTCGGCGGATCCCGTTCGCCAGGCGACTCGATCGGCATGACCGGTCTGGAATACCAGGCAAACGGCGGATGTGAAAAACGGATTTACGTGGATGATTCATTCCAGGTCCATGTTAATTGGATGAAATTACCCCCGGGGGCCTCAAGCAATTCGTCACGCCGCATGCAATGGAACTTTCGATTTAATACCGGAACTTACTTCGGCGAGGTCGATGCTTCAGTATTCGGTGCTGGCTATGGTTCGCTTGATCTCACCCAGGACTCGGTTGTGGCAAACCAGCGGACCATAATTTCTTACCATTATAACGGCGGTGCCAATGCCTATTATCCATTTATCGATATCGACGTAGGTAATGGTTGGGGCGCATTCCCTAACGATCCTAAATATCCGCCGGGTTCGAACCGTAATATCTGGTCCATGGTAGCCGCGGCAAAGAACGGCAATATCATTCTCGTGACAGGTGACTACGATGTTAGTCGTCATCACTGCTTCGTTACAACGGATAACGGCACGACATGGACCAATCCATTCAATTCGGATTCGGCCGCGACCGCATCCATGTTCGTGATGGCATCGCGCATGTCAAATAAAGTGGCTTACGTTGAAACCCGGTATATCACGGATACCGTTGCCGCCGGAGAGATAGATAATAACGTCTGGTTTCGTATGTCAACCGATGGCGGGGTAACCTGGGGACCGCAATTCAACATAACCAAATACCAGCCTGCTGATACCTTCCGGGCCTATTGTTGCGTGAGTTGTATCTTTGATCAGAACGATAAATTACATGTTGTCTGGGCCGGACGTTATGTAAATCAAGGTAATTACTATATCTCCTCGAAGATCCTGCACTGGGACGAAGTACATAAAGTGGTATCCGTGGTCAGCAAAGGGACAGATATTTACAACGGCGGCTGGTGGGGATGGACCCATCCTAACGGTTGCGGGATTTTGAGACTGCCTGCGGATGAACCACTGATGACGGTTAACCGTACAACGGGTGTTCTGTATACCGTCTGGTGCGGTCAGGCCGATACTGCCGATATCTCGCTAGGAGGCTATCCAAATGGCGACATCTACTCGGCTTATTCATTAGACGGCGGTTTGACTTGGAGCATGTGGACGAATTTAACCGATACCCATACTCCGGGAGCCCCGGCCGGTGCCTGTGAAGATGAGGATTATATTGCGGTTTGCCCCTATACATTGCGCGATTCGGTGTTTATAACTTATATTGAAGATAAGGACGCGGGCGCGGTTTCCTGGAACGAAGGAGACACGACTGACAATCCGGTTCGCTTGTTGGTTTTCCACGAAGGTCTAATAAATGCCGGAGAAAGCGCACGAGCGAAACCTCCGTCAGTCTCCATGCGTATAATGCCTAATCCCGCACATGGACTTATGCAGATTTCTTATTATTTGCCTTCTTCCGAAATAGTAAATATCCGGTTATATGGTATCGACGGCCGGCTGGTGATGTTAATCGACCTGGGAAATAAATCGGCTGGTAGTCATGGAGCGCTGATTGATACCCATGAATTAGCAGGCGGTACTTATTTTGTGGTTTTGGAAACACCCGGGAAAAGAATATCGGAAAAGTTGGTGGTGGTGAGGTAGTGTTGATGAGAAAAATAATCGGGGCGAGACGTCCCTCAGCTATTTTAAATATTATGTAGGAGGTATTTATGAATTCTATTAAATACATATTAACAATAAGCCTAATGTGCGGAATTCTTTTTGCCGGAGCAATACCGGCCAAGGCGAAACTTACTCCCTGCATAAAATCCACGGGCGATGAAATAAAGATCATTCACTGTCATCCTTATCTGGGCGGATCCCGTTCGCCAGGCGATTCGATCGGCATGACCGCGTGGGGACACCAAGCTAATGGCGGATGTGAAAAGAGGATCTATGTTGACGATTCGTTCCAGGTCCACGTCGATTGGTTGAAGGTTCCTTATCCATATTCCGGTTCATCATTACGCCGTATGGAGTGGAATTTTCGTTATAAAGACGGCTCGTACCACGGGGAAGTCAAAGCATCGCCTTATACAGCCGGTTACGGCTCTCTCGATCTGACCCAGGATTCTCTGGTCGCGGATCAACGAACAGTTGTCTCCTATCATTTCAACACCGGTTCAAACGCATATTATCCTTTTTATGATATTGATTGCGGAAATGGTTTCGGCATTTTCCCCAATGATCCCAAGAATCCGCCGAATACGAATAACATGCTCTGGCCCATGGTGGCTGTAACCAAGAACGGCAATTACATTCTGGTTACGGACGACAATGCCGGTAACTTTCATCACTGCTACGTGACGACCGACAATGGCGCGACCTGGACTAATCCTTTCAATTCAGACTCGGCGGCCTGCATTTCCATGTTCGTCATGGCTTCACGTCAGTCAAACAAGGTCGCATTCGTCGAAACAAGATATATCACGGACAGCGCGGCGGCCGGTCAGTTAGATAACGATGTATGGTATCGTTTATCCACCAATGGGGGGGTGACCTGGGGTCCAAATACAAATATAACCAATTACCAGCCCGGGGATTCGATGCGAGCTTACTGCTGCGTAAGCTGTATTTTTGACCAAAACGACAACCTGCATATCGTCTGGGCGGTTCGATATGTCCATCAAGGCAACTACTACGATGCCTCGAAGATTCTACACTGGGATGAGGTTCACAACCAGATATCCCTTGTCAGTCAGTCGACAGGCATTTTCGCCGGAGGCTGGTGGGGGTGGACAAATCCCAACGGATATGGCGCATGGCGCTTGCCCGCGGATGCACCTTTGATGACGGTTGATCGTGAGGCGGGCGAACTCTATTGTTTATGGTGCGGTCAAAATGACACCGCGGATGTTTCCTTAGGCGGCTATCCCAATGGTGATATATATGCAGCACGATCTACAAACGATGGTTTGACATGGATGATGTGGACTAATTTAACCAATACTCATACTCCGGGCGCGGCGTCCGGCGCGTGCGAAGATGAGGATTATATATCAGTTTGTCCATATCTTGTCCGCGATTCCATTTTTTTGACATATATCGAGGATAAAGATGCGGGTGCGGTTAATTGCGGTGAGGGTGATACAACAGATAATCCGGTTAGATTGTTTGTATTTATAAAAGACATTCCCGGAGTTGAAGAAGATAAGGTAAATAATACCGAAATCACCGAATTGCAGATTCGACCCATGCCGGTAAAAAGCGATTTATATATTTTGTATTCCTTGCCCCGAATTTCCGAGATATCGATAAAATTGTTCTATATTTCGGGGCAATTGGTCAGGATAATTGATAAGGGTACAAGAACGGTAGGTATACATCAAGTACGATTCGATACCCATGATCTGCCCGGCGGGACTTATTTTGTGGTTTTGGAGACAGGTGGGAAGAGAATTTCGGAGAAGATGGTAGTAGTGAAATAGAGATCCTGAAATAATCCTGAAACAAGTTCAGGACAGGATTCAGGATGACAAATAATATATTGGTGAAATAAACAGGAGGTTAGTATGAACAAAATAAAGTGTTTTTTGACCATAGCTGTAATGTACGGAGTACTATTTGCCGGCGCCATGCCGGCCAAGGCGAAACTAACATCCTGTACAAAGAGTACGGGCGACGAGATTATGCTTAGGCACGGACATCCCTATCTCGGCGGTTCCCGCTCCCCGGGCGATTCGATCGGCATGACCGGTCTTGAATACCAGGCGAACGGCGGATGTGAAAAACGGATTTACGTGGATGATTCATTCCAGGTACATGTGATATGGATGAAGGTTCCATTTCCATTTTCCGGCATGAGTCAGCGCCGCATGGAATGGAACTTCGGCTTTAACGACGGCTCGTACTGGGGCGAAACCGACGCCTCGCCTTTTACAGCGGGTTATGGTTCGCTTGATCTTACGCAAGATACAGTTATCATATTGCAACGTTCAGCAATTTCCTATCATTTTAATACCGGCTCTAATGCTTATTATCCATTTTACGATATCGACGCCGGTAATGGTTATGGTTCGTGGCCTAATGATCCGAAAAACCCGCCGAATTCAAACAACTATCTATGGCCCATGGTGGCCGTGGCCAAGAACGGTAATATAATCCTCGCCACGGACGACAACACGCCCGCTGATATTCACCACTGCTTCGTGACAACCGACAACGGCACGACCTGGACCAATCCCTTTAATTCTGACTCGGCCGCGACCATTTCGCAGTTCGTCATGGCTTCACGTCTATCGAATAAAGTCGGTTACGTCGAAACCCGGTTCATCACCGACACGATCGCGTTAGGTCAACTCGATGGAGATGTCTGGTACCGCGTATCGACCGACGGCGGCGTGACCTGGGGGCCGCATGTGAATCTAACTCATTACCAACCCGCCGATACATTCCGGGCTTACTGCAGCGTAAGCTGTAATTTTGATCAGAATGACAATCTGCATATCGTATGGACCGCCCGGAAGGTTCTGAACGGCGAGTATTATGACGCTTCGAAGATCCTCCACTGGGATGAAGTCCACAACCAAATAACCGTGGTCAGCCATTCGACTGGGCTGTTCGATGGCGGCTGGTGGGGCTGGACCCATCCCAACGGTTTTGGCGGCTGGCGCTTGCCGGCGGATGAACCATTGATGGCATATAATCCCAATTGCGGATATCTAGATTGTTTCTGGTGCGGACAGCATGACACAACGGATTTTTCGCAGGGCGGTTATCCGAACGGTGACATATATGTTGCGTGGTCGGCGGATGGCGGTTTAACATGGAGTAATTGGGTGGATATTACCAATACTCATACTCCTGGCGCTCCCGCCGGTGAATGCGAAGATGAGGACTATCTCGCGGTTTGCCCTTATGCTAAACGCGATTCCTTTTTCATAACATACATCGAGGATAAGGATGCCGGCGCGATCACGCAGACTGAAGGAGATACCACAGATAATATCGTTAGGGTATTAAGATGGTTTTGTTGGCATGGAAATATTGAAGAAATTGGTAATAATGAAACCAGACAATTAACGATCAGCATAAATCCAGAACCTTCGCGATTCATCTCCTATATTTCCTATGATTTACCGAAAAGCGCCGATATATCGTTAAAAATGTTCGATATTTCGGGACAATTTATTAAAACAATAGATCAGGGACGAAAAGAGCCGGGGAATCACCAAGTAAAAATAAATTTAAGGGATTTGCCATCCGGGACATATTTTATCGTCCTAAAAGAAGGGATAATTACCCGGACTGCAAAACTTGTAAAAGCGCGTTAATATATCAGAATATCTTGACAAAGCTAAACGGATGGGTATACTATGATGTCTAAAGGGCGAGTAGCTCAGCTGGTGAGAGCGTCTGCCTTACAAGCAGAAGGTCACCCGTTCAAATCGGGTTTCGCCCAGATAAGTTGAAGATGAGGCGTTAGAAATAAAAAACCCGCAAGTTTTAAAATGGGTTTTTGATGTATTGTTGGGTTATGACCTTTTCGGGCATCCCAAAAAACGCGCCATAATCTTTAGATTAATATTAAGATAAGTTGAATTAAAATTTATAAAGGAGGACGTACATGAAAATAAAACCACTGCATGATCACATTCTTGTTGAGCGGATCGAGGAGGAGACGAAAAAGGGAAGCATCATCATCCCTGATTCCGCGAAAGAGAAACCTCAACAAGGAAAAGTAATCGCAGCGGGTGAAGGTCGCCGTGACGAAAAAGGCAACCGGATTCCCATGGAAGTGAAAAAAGGCGATGTGATCCTTTTCGGCAAGTACTCGGGCAACGAGATCAAGATCGACGACATAGAATACCTAATCATCCGCGAAGAAGACGTGTTGGGTATCATCGAAAAAGGAGAATAAAAAATGGCCTCTAAAATGATCAAGTTTGACGAAGACGCGAGGCGCGCGATCCTCAGGGGCGTTCAGATCCTGTCGAGCGCGGTTAAAGTGACCCTCGGGCCCAAGGGCCGGAACGTCGTTCTGGAAAAGAAATTCGGCGCGCCGACGATCACCAAGGACGGCGTGACCGTGGCGAAGGAAGTCGATCTCGAGGACAAGTTCGAGAACATGGGTGCCCAGATGGTCAAGGAAGTCGCGTCCAAAACCTCGGACGACGCCGGCGACGGCACCACGACCGCGACGATCCTGGCTGAAGCGATTTACCGCGAAGGTCTGAAGGCGGTCGCGGCGGGTGTCAATTCCATGGAGATCCAGAAAGGCATCGACAAGGCGGTCGATTGCGTCGTTGAGTCTCTTAAGAAGCTATCGACCCCGATTAAGGGTTCCAACGACATCAAACAAGTGGCGACCATCTCCGCGAACAACGACGAGACGATCGGCGCGAAGATCGCGGAAGCGATGGACAAGGTCGGCAAGGACGGTGTGATCACCGTGGAAGAAGCAAAAGGCATGGAAACGACGCTCGATGTCGTCGAGGGCATGCAGTTCGACCGCGGCTACCTTTCACCCTACTTCATCACCAATCCGGACAAGATGGAGTGCATCCTCGAAGACGCGTATATCCTGCTTTACGAAAAGAAGATCACCGCCATGAAAGACCTCCTGCCGATCCTGGAAAAGATCGCTCAGAAAGGCCGTCCGATCCTGATCATCGCCGAGGAAGTCGAAGGCGAAGCCCTGGCGACCCTGGTCGTCAACAAGATCCGCGGCACGCTCCAGTGTTCGTCGGTCAAGGCGCCCGGTTACGGCGACCGGCGCCGGGCCATGATGGAAGATATCGCGGTCCTCACCGGCGGCAAGCTGGTTTCCGAGGACATCGGCATCAAGCTCGAGAACGTGCAGATGTCCGACATGGGCCAGGCCAAGCGCATCGTGATCGATAAGGAGAACACCACCCTCATCGAAGGAAAAGGCAAGCCGGAAGATATTAAGGCCCGGATCCAGCAGATCCGCAGCGAGATCGAGCAGACCAAATCCGATTATGACAAGGAAAAGCTCCAGGAACGGCTGGCCAAGCTGGCCGGCGGCGTCGCGGTACTGAATGTCGGCGCCCCGACCGAAGTGGCGATGAAGGAAAAGAAAGCGCGGGTCGAAGACGCCCTGCACGCGACCCGGGCTGCAGCCCAGGAAGGCATTGTTCCGGGCGGCGGCGTGGCTTTCCTCCGTTGCTTACCGGATCTGGAAAAGATGAAGCTCGGCGGCGAACAGCAGATCGGTGTTGAGATCATTAAGAAATCGATCGAAGAGCCCCTGAAACAGCTGGCGGCTAACGCCGGCAAAGAAGGTTCGGTCATCATCGAACACGTCAAGAAGGAAAAGACCAACTTCGGATATAACGTCATGTCCGAGAAGATCGAAGACCTGGTCCTGGTCGGCATCATCGACCCGACCAAAGTTACGCGCACCGCCCTGCAAAACGCGGCGAGTATCGCGGGCCTTCTGGTCACGACCGAATGCGTGATCGTTGAGAAACCCGAAGATGAAAAGACGCCGCCCATGCCTCCCGGTGGCGGCGGCTACGGCGACTATTAATAAAAATAGTCCAAAGGTTGGCCCCGCACCTATATTAATCAGTATAGGTGCGGGGTTTCCTTTATTTTTAAACCATCTTTAAAACATGCCTACCTACGAATACGAATGCCAAAACTGTAAGATCCATTTTGATGAATTCCAGCGCATGAGCGATCCCCCGATCCGGAAATGTCCGAAATGCGGAGGCCGCGTGCGCCGGATCATCTCCGGTGGCGCGGGCCTGATCTTCAAGGGTACGGGTTTTTATATCACCGATTATAAAAAATCAGGATCGACCGACTTGAATAAAAAACCGGTTTTGAAAAAACCCGATGAAAAAACCGGATCCGCGTCGGATAAAAAGGATGAAAAAAAATCCGGCGAGTCGAATACAAAAACCGAAAAGGGATCAAAAAGCGAAGAAACGAAGAAGACGACCGATAAGAAGCAAGAATCCAAAAAAGAAAACAAGTAATCTAAGTATTATTTTATTCAATTGTTAATTTATCCGAGATTCTTCTTCATCCGCCAAACAAATGGCGGATTTCTCAGAATGACAGAATGAAATAGTTGTTGATAATTATATTGGTGGAATGTACTATTAGTATGTCATCCTGAGAACCACGAAGTGGGACGAAGGATCCCCCCGAAGGGGACTAAATCACTCTCCCGATGCGGGAGAGCCGGATAGTTTTCCAACGCCAAAATTTAAGGATGTCCAAAATACTGGCGGCTTCCCCGCCCGGATCAAACGAAAAATATATGAAGAGAGGTTTACCCTTGAGGTATTTCTTGTGCAGGGGACCCCAGAATCTGGAATCCAGCGAGTTGTCCCGGTTGTCGCCCATGGCAAAGACGTAGTCCCGGGGCACGACCACCGGTCCGAAATTATCGCGAATGTAATTGCCGTAAATATCCACGGCCTCCGCCTTTTCCCATTCACGCTGAAAGGACCTCGGTTCGATGTTCAGCGCGGGGTAGAGGATCGGGTCCACGTGATAGGCGTAACGGTCATCCGTTTTCTTGCCATTGACGAAAAGAATTTTATTGATGACCTGGACCGTGTCGCCGGCGACTGCGACGCACCGTTTGACGAAATCGCGATTCTCGAACGGATAACGGAATACGATGATTTCGCCGCGCTGGGGCATCCGGCCCGGGATCAGGGGAATGTGGGTATAGGGGATCTTAACGCCGTAGATAAAACGGTTGACGAGCAGGGCATCGCCGATGAGCAGGGTTTTTTCCATGGACGGGGTGGGGATGACATAAGCTTCGACAAAGACCGCGCGGAGGAGGAGGACGATGAGGATGATGATCGTCCACTGATAAACTTCCCGCTTCAGCTTTTCACCCATTGGTCATTATAGGCTTTTCTTTTAGAAAGTCAATGAAAAGAAGCGTAATGGGTAGGGCGTAATGCGCCCCCTGAAAAGGCGTATTATTGACAAATATATGGATTTGAGCATAATACGTTTCTATGTGGGGTTTTCACGATGAAGACGAATTAATCACCGAAGAGGAACCGAGTAAAAGTAAGCGGGACTACCGCCTGATCCGCAATCTCCTGCCTTATTTCCGGCCCTACTGGCCGCGGGTCATCGCCGCCGGATTTCTGCTTTTGGTTTCAACCTTACTCACGATCGCCGGGCCGCTCATCATCAAGCGGGTCATCGACCACGAACTGCTCCAGAAAGACCTGCACGGCCTGATCGTATTGTCCGCGATTTACTTTCTGCTCCAGGTGGTGATCATCCTGGTCCGTTATTTCCAGCAGGTTTCGATCCAGACCGTCGGCGAGCGGGCGATCGCCGACCTGAAGCACGACGTTTTCCGCCACATGATCACCCTGCCCGTTTCTTATTTCGACGAGCATCCGGTCGGCCGTTTGATCACCCGGGTGGAAAGCGACAACGAAAACCTGAAGTCCCTTTTTTCCTCGACCTCGGTGGTGATCGCCCAGGACATCGTCCTGCTCCTCGGCATGTCCCTGGTCATGCTTTCCATCAACGCCCGGCTCTATATGCTGATCTTTTTCATCCTGCCCGTATTCCTTCTTGCCTTCTGGTGGTTCGGCCGCAAGGTCAGGCCGGTCTATATCGCGGTCCGGCGTAAGATCGCCGAGATCAACAGCATCGTCGTCGAAGCGGTCCGCGGCCTGGCCGTGATCCAGATCTTCGGTCTGGAACCGAGGTTCGAGGAGCGGGTACGGAACATGGGCCGGGACAAGTTCAAATTGGAGATGGAAGCCCAGAGTTACTGGTACCGGATCTGGATGCTGGTGGACCTGGGCGAGGTGATCGGCATCGTTCTCGTGCTCGGCGTCGGCGGCGCCTGGGCGCTCAAGGGTATCGTCACGATCGGCGCGCTGTTCCTGTTCATCAGCTACATCACGCGGCTCTTCGGCCCCCTGCGCGGGCTTTCCGACCAGATCAACCTCATCGAGCGCGCCTTCGCTTCGGCCGAGCGCGTGTTCGGCCTGCTGAGCCAGGAACCGGAAAAAGACGCGCGGGAGACGGAAGACTTCCGGGGTTTTGACCGGGAACTCGTTTTTCAAGGCGTCAATTTTTCATACGAAGAGGACAAGTGGATATTGAACGATATTAATTTTAAGATCGCAAGAGGAGAGAGGATCGCCCTGGTCGGCGAGACCGGCGGCGGCAAGACCTCGATCGTATCCTTACTGCTTAAATTCTACGAACCGCAAAAAGGCGAGATCCAAGTCGACGGCGTTCCCATGACTCGGATCCGGCGGGATTCCCTGCGCCGGAAGATCGGATTCGTGCCTCAGGACGTTATCCTTTTTCCGGGTACGATCCTGGAAAACCTCCGCCTTTTCAACCTCGAGATACCGCCGGAACGGGTTTATGAAGCGGCCCGCCGGGCGCGGATCCACGACCGGATCCAGGCCCTGCCCAAGGCGTATGAGACCAACATAATCGAACAGGGGATAAACCTTTCCTTCGGCGAAAGACAGTTGATATCTTTTGCCCGGGCTCTGGTCTTTGACCCGGAACTCGTCATCCTCGACGAGGCGACCTCGTCGGTCGATCCGGAAAGCGAGCGGATGGTCCAGGAAGGGATGAAGGAACTGCTCAGGGATCGGACCGCGATAATAATCGCTCACCGGCTCACGACGACGCGGCTGGCCGACCGGGTCATGGTGATCCATAACGGCCGGCTCGTTGAAGAAGGCCGGCACCAAGACTTAATCAAGCGCAAGGGTTTTTATCAGAAGCTGTACCAGCTTCAGTACATAAGCGCGGTACCATGAAAACCGTAACCGGATTCTGGCGACAGCGGACCGGCCGGATCATATTTCTGATTGGTTTTACGGTAGTGTACACGTTCCTGGTCCTGCTTTTCCCTTATATCCTGAGGGGGATTATCGACGGTATCCGCGACCAGTTCGTCTACCGCCGGCTATTGGATGCGGTCGTGGTCCTCGCGGTGATCGGCCTCATCCGGACCGTAGCCAGCGTTTTCCTGCCCTATTCCCGGGGCCGGACCAACGAGATATTCAACTACCACGAGCGGAACAATATTTTCCACCGCATCCTGAAAATGGGCCATTCTTTCACCAACTGTTTTCCCATGGGCGATATCCTAGAAAGAACGGACGCCGACCTGGGCGAGCTGTCCTGGTTCGCCTGCTCGGGTATCTTCCGGCCCATCGAGGGATCGATAACCCTGATCTTCGCGCTATACTTTTTATGCCGGATCAATTGGCAGCTAACCGTGATTTCGGTCCTGCCCATGAGTGTAACGATCTTCGGGTTCATCCGGCTCAGCCCCCGCATCTACAAATATTTCCAGCGCTGGCGGGAACTGATATCCCAGGTCCATAATTCCCTGCAGTCGAACTTCGCGGGTATCCGCGTGGTCAAGGCCTACAACCTGGAAGCGGCGAGCAGCCGTGAGTTCAAGGGCCTGCTTAAGCGCAGGGTGGAAGCCGCGGTCAAATCGATCAAGACCGAATCCATGATGCAGATCATGTTCTCTTCCTTCGAGGAGATCGGGATCGTGCTGGTCCTGCTTTTCGGCGGCATTGAGATCATTCGGGGGCAGCTTACGATCGGAGAGTTCATCGCCTTCAACGCCTACATCCTTCTGCTCCTGGGTCCGATGATCGACATCGGCAATTTCTTCGTGGTCAAGAAACGGGCCGAGGTGCAGGTGAAAAGGATCGAGGAGGTCAAGGATTTCGCCCCGAACGTCGAAGACGAAGGACCGGCCGGGGTGCCCCAGGATTACGAAATAACCTGCGTCAACGTCAGCTTTCGGTACGACCCGGCCGCCCCGGACGTGCTTAAGAGCATTAACTTAAGCCTGCCGTCAGGCCGGAAGATCGGCCTGGTCGGTACAGTCGGGTCGGGCAAGACGACCTTGTTGAAACTGCTCATGCGGGTCTGTCCGCCCACGGCCGGCGTGATCCAGGCCGGGGGCAAGGATATCCGGCAGATAAAACTTGGCGCCTACCGGCAATATTTCGGGTATGTTCCTCAGGAGCCGTCCCTGTTCTCGGAAAGTATAAAGGATAACATCATCATGGGCCGGAACGCGTTGGATACGGACTTGACCGAGGCGGTCAAGGCCAGCCAACTTGAAGATTTCATCCGAAAATGCCCGGACGGCATGAAGCAGATGATCGGCGAGCGGGGCTTGAAAGTGTCCGGAGGCGAGAAACAACGGATCGCGATCGCCCGCGCGCTCCTCCGCAAACCCCGGATCCTGATGCTGGACGACGCGACATCCAACCTTGACGCCCAGACGGAAAAGGACTTGGTGAATAAGGTCGGCCGGGACACCTTAACCTCGATGGTGATCGTATCCCATCGGCTTTCCATCCTTTCGGTTTGCGATTATATTTATGTCCTGGACAAGGGCCGGATCGTCGAGGAAGGCGCCCACCCCGCGTTGCTCAAAAAGAAGGGCCTGTACTGGAAGTTGTACCAGTACCAAACGATTAGTGAAGCTTGACTTTCGTCCGATTCTTACTATAATATGCCATGTCAATTATCGGGCGGTTAGCTCAGCCTTGGTTAGAGCGTCTGCTTGACATGCAGGAGGTCACCCGTTCAAGTCGGGTACCGCCCATCCGAGAATTCCCCATTATCAATTCAAGTCAAACTAAACCGGGCGGAACGCCATGGATGAGATCCTCGACATCCTGCTAAGCGTCCACAAGCTCAGCGAGGAGATCAAGGAAAGCGAAAAAAGGTTCAACGAAATTCCCATAAAGATCGGGCGGCTGGAAAAAGAGATAGAAAAGGCGAGCGCCGAACTTACCCAGAAAAAAAACCGGATTCAGGAAATAAAAAAATCCTACAAGCTGCAAGAAGGGGATATTCAGGTCAACGAAGAAAAAAGCCAGAAGCTTAATACCCAAACTACGTCCGTGAAGACCAACGATGAATACCGGGCTTTGCAAAAAGAGATCGAATACCTGCACCAGACCAACCAGAAGACTGAGGAAGAAATGATCACCCTTCTGGAAGAAGAAGAACAGCTCAAAGGGTCCCTGGCGCAGATCGAAAAAGAAACCAAGGCGATCGTCGATAAAAAAACCGGTGAGATCGACGGGCTGAAGAAGGAGGTGGCAGAGCTTCAGGAAAAACTAAAAGTCACCAGGTACACCTTCGCGGATACGATAAAAAAATTGCCGGAGGATATCCAATTCGTCTACGAGCGGGTGAGCAAGGCCCGCGGCAACGCCGTGTGCCTGATCAAAAACAATATTTGCACCGGTTGCTACGCTCAGATCACCCATCAGATCGTCAACGAACTGCAAAAACGGCATAAATTGATCATCTGCGACAGCTGCGGCCGGATCTTGATTTACACCCAGTAGAATCAGGATATCAGAAGACCGGATTATCAGAATATCAGTGATCCAGGGATCAGGATAGCAGTAAAAAATGGGTATAAAGATTCACCATCCTAAATACACCGCTTTTGTCGATGGCTCGTCGCGGGGAAATCCCGGTTCGGCCGGGATCGGGGTCGCGATCTTCACCGAAGGCCGGAGCGAGCCGGTCGCGGAAATTTCCCGAAATATCGGGACCACCACCAATAACGTCGCGGAGTACGAGGCGCTCATAACCGCCCTGAGGTGGCTAGTCGATCAAAAGGCCGAGAACGCGGTAATAAAAATCGATTCGGAATTGGTCTACAAGCAACTTCACGGCGAGTACCGGATAAAAACCAAGCACATCCTGCCCCTGGTCGACCGAGCGCATAACCTGCTCAACTTGTTACCGGGCGCTGCGATCGTCCTTGTCCCCCGTGAAGAAAACAAATGTGCCGACCGTCTGGCCCAAAAAGCATCCAAAATAAAGAAATCCCCAAAAACGGCGAAAATAAAATTCATTCAGGAAAAAATAAGTTGAAATTTCCGGAAAGATACATCCTGAAAAATTGCCGGGCCGTAGATTTTACGAATAAAAGGGTTCGTCCAATGCAGATCCAGGTCGACTGGGGAATAATCGAAAGGGTCCTGCCTAAGAACGCGGCGCAGATTCCGGGAATAAAAACTATCGATCTAAAAAACCGGTTTGTCATGCCCGGTTTTACGGACAGTCATACTCATTTAATGGCCCGGGGGATCGAACTCCAGCGCGTCGATCTGGGCGGGTGCCGTTCCGCTGATGAATGTCTGGAAAAACTGCGGCGGCACCGAGCGCAGCCGGAAATATTCGGCAGCAATTGGGACGAAAGCGTTTGGGTCAAAGGCCGGAAAGAAGAAATCGACCGCCTTTCGCTTGATAAAATCAGCGCGGAAAAGCCAATCATAATGCGCCGGGTTTGCGGTCATTTCGCGATCTGCAATTCCGCGGCCCTGAAGCGCATCGGACCGAAGTGGAAGATCGTCGACCGGAAAAGAGGATATCTCTATGAAAACGCCGCCCTTTTTCTAAACCTGATCTTCAGTCCGTCCGATGATATGCTTGAAAAAGGTTTGGATCTGGCAACCGAAGAAGCCTTGTCCCTGGGCGTGACTTCGGTCCACGAAATTACAAACATCCGAAATTTCAAGATGTTTCAGAAATTACGTCCGCGGCTTCGCATTCGGGTCGCGTTATATACTTATTGGGAGGTGTTGGACCAAGTGATCGAAGCCGGATTTCAATCGGGATTGGGCGATAATTACCTGAAATTTCAGGGGATCAAGATCTTTATGGACGGATCGATCGGCGCCCGAACTGCAGCCATGATCAATCCGTATCCCGGTACCAAAAACCATGGAAAGCTACTGGTAAACGAAGAGCGGCTGAAAAGCATGATAAAAAAGGCCGAAGATAATTCACTCCAGCTTATCATCCATTCGCTCGGAGACCGCGCGACCGAAACCGTGATCCGGGCTTTCGAAAAATGCCGGATCAAAGAGAACCGTCTACGGCACCGGATCGAGCACCTGGAAGTCGTCAGCGACCGGCAGATCCAGCGCATCGCTCGATTGGGGTTGATCGCGTCTATGCAGCCGAATTTCGTCCGGCGCTGGCAACAGCCGGGCGGGTTATACGAAAAATACCTGGGCCGGGCGTATCGGGTCATGAACCCATTCCGGAAAGTGACCGACGCCGGAATAACGTTGGTGTTCGGTTCAGACTCCATGCCCATGGGACCCCTTTACGGTTTGGCCGGCGCGACCGAGCATCCGTTTCCCGCGAACCGTCTCACACCGGCCGAAGCGTTCGAGGGTTATACGGAACGGCCCGCGTATGCGGTTTTTGAAGAAGGGCGGAAGGGTAGGATCGAATCCGGCATGTTCGCCGACTTGGTGGTTATAAATAAGGACCCGCTGACCGCCGAGAACCCGACACTATTAAAAATTGAATATGTGCTGGTGGCCGGCAAGTCCGGTTTAGGAACCTGACCGGATTCCGGCCCGGCTGCGTCAAGCGTAGCTAGGATTGGACTTACTCTATATGTAGCGTATTTATTCATCAACTTTTTACTTGCCTCTTGACAAAATATGCATTGTGGATATAATCAGAACATGGCTCTATATATAGTGGATATGGGGGCTTTTTTATTTCCTAACGAGAAACGCAAAAGCCGCCGAAGAATCGCCGAAACCGCAGAAATTTGTTATCCGCATTCGATTATTAAGTTCAGCGATTTCCGCGGAAAGGTTGTATCATGAAATGTCCTAGGTGCGGGAAAGATAGCGACCGGGTTTTGGAAACGAGGATTTCTCAGGCCGGGTCCGTCGTAAGAAGGAGAAGGGAATGCGGTAAATGCAAGTTCCGGTTCACGACCTATGAGACGATTGAACGGATACCCCTGATCGTAATCAAACGGGACGGTACCCGGGAACCGTACGACCGGTCCAAGCTTTTAAACGGCATCGCCACGGCCTGCCGCAAGCGGCCCGTGACCGCCAAAAAGATCGAAGAGATAGTGAATGATCTTGAGGACAACCTGTCCGACCATTATCAGACGGAAATCAAATCCTCCGAATTGGGCCAGATGGTTCTCGAACGACTATTTAGGATCGACAAGATCGGTTATGTGCGTTTTGCTTCGGTATATCGGAAGTTTTCGAATATCGACAACTTTACGCGGGAATTGTCCAAATTAAAAAAGGAGCGACGATGGAAGAAAAGAATCCCGTAAGGATCGGGATACCCGAAGAAATCCCCAAGGAAAATATATTCAAGTTTGCCAAAAAACGCGACGGTAAGGTCGTCGCCTTTGACAAGGCCAAGATCGCCAACGCGGTCTTTCTGGCCGCCAAGGCGGTTGGAGGCGAGGACCGCCGCGTCGCCGATGCCCTCGCGGATGAGGTTGTGCTCTTCCTGTATACCCTGAAAGGCGAGAAAACGCCCGACGTTGAGGAGATCCAGGACGCGGTCGAGAAGGTCCTCATCGAAAACGGTCATGCCCGGACCGCCAAAGCTTATATCCTGTACCGCAAGCAGCGGGAGATCCTACGAAAAAAGCGGCACCTTGAGAAAAAACCCGACGAGCGGGAGACCACGGATTTCGCCCTTTTCGTCCGGACGTCCGACGACGATTTCGTATCCTGGGACCGGTCCAGGATCGTGGCCGCCCTGATGAACGAGACCGGTCTCGAAAAGGAAGTCGCCGAGAAGATCGCCGAGGAAACTGAAGAGACGATCCTTGATTCCAACGTCAAGCTCGTTTCCTCGTCCCTGATCCGGGAAATGGTCAACATGAAACTCATCGAGCACGGCTTGGAGAATTCCCGGCTGCGCCACATGAGGCTCGGCGTGCCGCTGTACGACGCTGAGAAGATCATCCTCTACGCCAACCGGGAAAACGCCAACATCCCCCATAATCCGGAAGCGACCAACATGACCCTGGCCGAAACGATCAAGAAACAGTACATGCTTTCCGAGATCTTCAGCCGGGATGTAGCGGACGCCCATATCCGGGGCGACATCCACCTTCACGACCTGGGTTTCGGTGACCGTCCGTACTGTTCCGGCCAATCGCTGGAATACGTGAAAAAGTTCGGCCTGAACCTGCCCAACGCCCTGTCGATCGCCCGCCCGGCCCGCCACGCGGATACGATGCTCGCCCATATGGTCAAGTTCTCCGCCGCCCTCCAGGGACATTTCGCCGGCGCCATCGGCTGGGACGCGGTGAACGTCTTTTTCGCGCCCTTCCTGACCGGCATGTCGGAACGGGACATCCACCAGCTCGCCCAAATGCTGATCTTCGAGTATTCCCAGCAGTCCGTAGCCCGCGGCGGCCAAGCGATATTCTCGGATATCAATTTATACTGGGAAGTTCCCAAGCATTTCCGCGACGTGCCGGCGATCGGACCCGGCGGTCAGTACACGGGTAAAAAATACGGCGATTACATAGCCGAGGCCAAAAAGTTAGTGTGGTGCCTGTTTGACACCTATTTGGACGGCGACGGTACGGGCCGGCCGTTCTTTTTTCCCAAACCCCTGGTCCATATCACCGAGGATTTCTTCCGAACCCCGGGTTGGGAAGATTTCCTTAACCACATCTCCGACGTGTCGTCCCGCAGGGGCAACACCTACTACGTCTTTGACCGGGGCGAGACCGCCAAGATCTCCGAGTGCTGCCGTCTTTCCTTCAAACTCGAAGCGACCGACATTTCCGACGCCTTAACTCCCTGGAAGATGCGCTACTCGGCCCTGCAGAACGTCACCCTCAACCTGCCCCGGGCCGCCTACTACTCGCGCGGTAGCGAGCAGGAGCTCTACAAAAACCTGGACCAAATGCTTAACTACACGGCAAAAGCGCATGTCCAGAAGCGCGATTTCATCACCCGGCTCGTCAACCTTAAGGCCGAAGGGCCGCTGGCCCTCCTGACCATGGACCTGGACGGCGAATCATACCTGCGCCTTTACCGAGCCACCTACCTGATCGGTCTGCTCGGCCTGAACGAACTAGTCCAGTACATGACCAAGCAGGAAATGCACGAGAGCGAAACAGCGCTCCGGTTCGGTCTGAAGGTCCTTTCCTACCTTTACCTCCGGATCAAGGAACTTTCCAAGCAATTCAACATGAAGTTCGTCATGGAACAGACCCCGGCCGAGTCGGCGGCCTATCGTTTCGCCCGGCTTGACCTGGAACACTTCTCCGATGACGCGAAACCGGTCATCAAAGGCGACTTAACCTCGAATTCGATCTATTATACGAACTCGACTTACCTGAACGTCGGGATACCACTCGATCCGATCGAACGGGTAAAGACCGAAGGCAAGTTCCACGACCTGATCGAGGCCGGCGCCCTGACCCATATCTGGCTGGGAGAAAGCCAACCACCCAAGGAGTCGATCGCCAATTTCGTGGTCAAGACCTTCCGGAATACCCGGAACGCACAGATCGCGTTTTCTCCGGAGTTCACGTCGTGCAATAAATGCTTCCGGACCTCGCGGGGCATGCAGAAGACCTGCCCGCTCTGCGGCAGTGAGAAGGTCGATCATATCACCCGGGTTACCGGTTACTTCAGCAAGGTATCGGGCTGGAATAAAGGCAAGAAGGCGGAACTCAAGGACCGTTTTCGATCCAAATTCTAAGTTCCGGACGGTTTATCCCGTTAGAGAAAACCACCGATTTAAATCGGTGGTTATTTCCGAATAAAGTTGACGGGGTTTAATACCGCCGTCGTGCATTCCCATTAGAGGGCGGAGTTCTCTAACGGGATTTACTCCTCTCGCAAAAAGGGGGTTCGGCGGAAGCCGGGCCCCCTTTTCATTCCGCTAAATAGATCATCTTTCTACCGGGATTGATAACAATATTCCCGAAACCAGGCTTGACATAATATTATAATTCACTATAATATTATGATGGAGGAAAAGGTGGGCCGGCTTAACCAAGGTTCGGATACTTTTCCAACCCCTGAAGAGATCGTTGCCAGTTTAGACCGGTATATTATCGGTCAAGGCGATGCCAAAAAAGCGGTCGCGATCGCTCTTCGCAACCGGTGGCGCCGGCAGCGGGTTGAAGGCAGGATCAAGGACGAAATCTACCCCAATAATATTATTTTGATCGGACCGACCGGAGTCGGTAAAACCGAAATCGCAAGACGACTGGCCGGTTTGGCCCGGGCTCCATTCATAAAAGTCGAGGCCTCCCGCTTTACCGAGGTCGGGTACGTGGGCCGGGACGTGGAATCCATGGTTCGGGACCTGGTCGAGATATCGGTAAACATGGTCAAGCAGGAGAAGACGAAAATGGTCGAAGAGAAGGCTCTCCAATACGCGGAGGAAAGGCTGCTCGACCTGCTTTTGCCGGCGCCCAAGGCGATTCGGACCGAGATCAAACCCGATGCGAACGGCAAGGCCGAGGACTCGTCTCGGGAGAAGATGCGGCAGATGCTCCGCCAGGGAAAGCTCGACGACCGGGTCGTCGACCTGGAAATCACCCGCCAAGGCACACCGTTGATCGAGATTTTTAACCAATCCAATATTGATGAACTGAACGTCGCCCTCGAAGAAGCTTTCGGCAACCGGATGTCCCGCAAGAAAAAGAAACGTAAGATCACGGTCCGGGAGGCTTTAAAATACCTGCAGACCGAGGAGGTCGAGAAGCTGATCGACATGGACGAAGTGATCGGCGAGGCCCGCCGCAGGGCCGAAAATTCGGGGATGATCTTCATCGACGAGATCGATAAAATATGCGGGAGCGGAGTCTCCAGCGGTCCGGATGTTTCCCGGGAAGGAGTGCAGCGCGACCTCCTGCCCATTGTCGAGGGCTCGAGCGTCATGACCAAATACGGCATGGTCAAGACCGACCACATGCTATTTATAGCGGCCGGCGCGTTTCATAACAAAAAACCGTCGGATTTGATACCCGAAATGCAAGGGCGGTTCCCGATCCGGGTGGAACTGACGTCCCTGACCCAGGAGGATTTCCGGCGTATCCTGGTCGAGCCGGACAGCAGCTTAAGCAAGCAGTACATCGCCCTTCTGGCGACCGAGGGGATAACCCTCCAGTTCACGGAAGATGCCCTGGATGCCGTCGCTCAGATCGCCGCCAAGGTGAACGAAACTACGGAAAATATCGGCGCCCGCAGGCTTCACACGATCATGACTAAGTTGCTGGAAGAGCTTCTTTACGCGGCGCCAAAAATATCCGACAAAACGGTGATGATCAACGGTGCTTATGTTCAGAGCAAACTTAACAACATCATCAAAAACGTGGATCTATCGAGGTATATACTGTGATCAGAATATCAGTTGATCAGGATACCGGGATATCAGAGAGTCAGATATCAGAATATCGGGAAATCAAAGGGCGAAAATATCAGTAAAAAATTAAAAGAGAATATCAGGAAATCAGACGAAAAAGATGTTGAAACCATGAAGATCAAACGCTTGCTGCTTTACCTTTACGATCCCGGAGACAAGGGGATATTTGACCAGGTCGTCAAATTGTGCCATACTTTCGAAAGCCAGCTGTTCGTCCTTTTCGTTCTGGAGGAAATCCGGATCGGCCAGGTCGCCCGCATGACCCGCGAGAAAAGCGAAACCATCCGGCAGCGGATAGAAGAAGACGGTTGGGAGATGCTTTACCTGGTTGAGGACGAAGCGGTGGAGAGCGGTGTGAGGACTTCCCTCCATATGGAAGAAGGGTCGGTACCCGGCGTGATAAAAAAGTACGTTGAAAATTACGGGATTGACGCCTTGATTATCAAACGCCGGGACGAGACGAAAAAACTCTTTATTTCCTCTCCCGTGCCGGTGATCGGATTATGATGTATCAATCAACCCGTAAACCATTGACTATTGCCAAGGAGGTGTAATGGAATTAAGAATATCAGATTTTCTCAAGCCCGAGGCGGTGATGATGGACTTGAGCTCCAAAGACAAGATCAGCGCGATCAAGGAACTGGTCGAGCACATGGTCACCAATCATTTCGCCCGCGACCGTGAGGAGCTTTTTAACGCTTTGGCCAAAAGAGAGAATCTCGAATCGACGGGTATCGGCGACGGGATTGCGATCCCCCATGCCCGGACGGACGCGGTTGGCGACTTGGTTTTAATTTTCGCCCGTTCGTCAATCGGCGTCGATTTTTCCGCGTTCGACGGCAAGCCGTCCTATATCATTTTTCTGATCGCCTCGCCGGAAAACAAGAAAAGCGAATATATCGTCGCGCTGGCCAAATTATCGCGCCTCCTCCGCAAATCGGCGGTTAGGGAGCAGCTCCGGAACGCGACCAATAACAAAGAAATCCTGGAGATTATAAAAAAGAACGAAGAATAGAACCGATTCCTGGTCCGGGACCGGCGGCACATAATCCATGATGAAGAAAAATACCATCCCGGCATTGGGGTTGTTGATCTTAATCCCGTTAACGATTATTTTCTCCGATAAAATCCTGATCCCCATGGACTTGACCCAGACCGATCACCTCAAGGCTTACGGGATCGCGTACCGCGCCCTGCAGGCCGGGGAGAACATCGAATGGCTCCTCAATTACCGCGGCGGTTCGTTCCTCGCCGACTATTATTCCCGCCTGGAAAAGGATTGCGCATTGAGCGGCGTGCGCTGGGAAACGGTTAAATCATCCGATGTCCTCCAGATCTACCAGACGATCCAGGACAACAACATGGAGACCATGCTCCTGGAAAAGGCGCCCCGGATCGCCGTTTATATCCCGCACAATAACGAGCCCTGGGATGACGCGGTCACCCTGGCCCTGGAGTACGCGGGCATTCCCTACGACCGGATCTGGGACGAGGAGGTCTTGAACGATAAACTGACGAAATACGACTGGCTGCACCTCCACCACGAGGATTTCACCGGGCAATACGGGAAGTTTTACGGCGCTTATCACACCTCCGAATGGTACCAGCAGGAAGTAAAAGTTAACATGGAAATGGCCCGTAAGCTCGGTTTCAAAAAGGTCTCGCGCATGAAGCTGGCGGTTGCCTGGGCGATCAAGGAATACGTGAAGAAGGGCGGCTTCATTTTCTCCATGTGTTCGGCCTGCGATACCTATGATATCGGCCTGGCCGCCCAGAACACCGACATCGACCACGCCGTTTTCGACGGCGATCCCGTTGATCCCCAGGCCCAGCAGAAGCTCGATTTTTCCCAGACCTTCGCTTTCGAAAATTTTCAGGTCATACTAGATCCATTGGTATACGAGCACTCGACGATCGATGTCACGCAGGAAGCCGGGATCCGGGGACCCAACGCTTATTTCGCCCTCTTTGATTTTTCCGCCAAGTTCGATCCCGTGCCGACCATGCTGGTCCAAGACCACACGGCGCTCGTCAAGGAATTCATGGGCCAGTGTACCGGTTTCCGGCGCGCCACCCTGAAACCATCGGTTCTGATCCTGGCCGACGTGAGCGGGACCGAGGAGATCAAATACTTGCACGGTAATTATGGCAAGGGTACTTTCACCTATCTGGGCGGGCACGACCCCGAAGACTATCAGCACATGGTACTGGACCCGCCGACCGACCTGAATCTGTATAAAAATTCCCCCGGTTACCGTTTGATCCTGAACAACGTCCTGTTCCCGGCGGCCCGCAAGAAGGAGCTGAAAACCTGAACCGGTCGAGGCTTTTGTATGATACCCGGGAGCTGGAGGAAAAAGTCCAACTCCATTTTCAAAACGTGACCGTCGAGGAACTGGGCGTACCGGACGGCCAGTTCCCGGACTTGAGGGAGGCCAATGTCCGGGTACGCCTGCTCAAAGTTCCGGACGAGATCAGCGCGGATTTCGAGGCCGATTTTACGGCGGTCATGCCTTGCGTCCGCTGCCTCGAGGATATCGAGGTTAGGTTGAAGGAAAAGTACCGCCTGGATTACATCGCGGGCCGGGACCCCCATCATAAATCCGAACAAGTAAACCTGGATCCAAGTGAAATCGAGCGGGTCTATTACCGGGGATCCGAGATCGACCTCAGCGTCGGCATCCGGGAAATGATCATTCTGGCCCTACCGATCGCGCCCGTCTGTAAAGCCGATTGCGCCGGTCTTTGCCCGGTTTGCGGCCGGAATTTAAACGAAGGGGACTGCTCATGCCGGCCGTTAAAAACCGATTTATTCAAACCTAAAACCGAACCGGTACCGCGTCGAAAAACCCGCGCGCCGAAGAAAAAATGATCATTTTATTGCTCTTGTCTTCCCTCGTCCTCGATTCGATCC